>Ga0307380_10011945_pt1 | contig 10844 bp, 10 predicted proteins | sample UN3MG_FD_202239 | JGI IMG/M metagenome (GOLD analysis project Ga0307380, IMG submission 202239) | Soil microbial communities from Risofladan, Vaasa, Finland - UN-3 | ecosystem: Environmental > Terrestrial > Soil > Coastal area > Acid sulfate soil | place: Finland: Risofladan, Vaasa | collected... | reverse complement strand
TTGAAGTCGAAGAGGGTTTCTTCTTCACCTCCGCTGTGGCGTTCGGTAATTGAAAATTTACGCATTGGTGTTCCCAAAGAATATTTTGTCAAAGGTATTAATCCTGAAGTGGAGAGGTTGATTAAGCTAGCAATTAAAAAATATGAGGAGATGGGCGCTTATATCAAGGAAATTAGCTTACCGCACACAGAATATGCTTTACCTTGCTATTTTATAATTGCTTTTCCTGAGGCCTCGGCAAATCTGGCAAGGTATGATGGGATAAAATACGGATATTCAAAAACTGAGCTTACGAAGAAAGCGAAGGTGGAAAAGAGAACAAAGTTCTCTTCGACTGTCAAAAATCAAAAAGAAAAAGTCAAAAGCTTATTAGACGTTTATTTAGAAAGCAGGGGAGAGGGTTTTGGGGCAGAGGTAAGAAGAAGGATAATGTTGGGAACTTATGCCTTGTCTGCGGGCTATTACGAAGCTTACTATTTAAGAGCTCAAAAGATAAGGACTTTAATAAAAAATGATTTTGAAAAAGCTTTTAAAGAAGTTGATCTAATCTTTGCCCCGGTTTCTCCTTTCTTACCGTTTAAAATTGGAGAAAGAATTAATGATCCTCTTTCAATGTATTTGTCTGATGTTTTTACTGTTTCTGTTAATTTAGTCGGATTTCCCGCTCTTTCTCTGCCAATAGGCAAAGCAGCCCCCCTCCAAAATGGTGGTGAGGGGTTGCCGGTTGGCCTCCAAATTATTGGAAAACCTTTTGAGGAAGATAAAATTTTAGAAATAGGAAAATTATATGCCAGCAATTGAAAACTTACCTGAGAATTTAATATCATTTTTTATTTCTCCGTCTTTAACCGAGTGGCTGTTAATTATTAAAATTATTTTTATAGTTTTGTCTTTGCTGTTCATCTGTTTTATTATTTTTGCGCTGATGAAAACTTCTTGGTTAAAGTTTAGTTTTTTATATGATGCAGTTGAACTTTTAACTTATCGACCGTTTGGAGTTAGAAAAATGGAAAAAAATTGGAAAAAAATTGCAGCAAGAATAGATACGGGCTTAGAGTCAGAATATAAATTAGCAGTAATTGAGGCGGACAATATGCTAAATGAGATATTAAATAAAATGGGATATGGGGGAGAAAGTTTAGGGGAAAGGTTAGAAAAGTTAACCGTAGCCACTCTTCCTGATATTGAAGGAATTAGGGAAGTCCATCAAGTCCGCAATAATATTATTCATGACCCTAATTACAAATTATCTTTAAATGAGACAAGAAGATTGTTAGAAATTTTCGAGAAAGCATTTAAAGATTTGGAAGCTTTTTAGCGTTGACCCCGTTAAATAGACCTTTGGTCTAAAATCTTTCAGATTTTATTTAACGGGGTTGATTTTGCTTTAAAATTAGGATATAATGATATCGCGGGGTGGAGAAGTAGTATCTTGCGAGGCCCATATCTAAAAATGTGGCTGAAAATGGAAACATCTTCAGAAAATCCTTTAAATTGCTGGAAACCCGTTAGAGCGTCTCTTGCTACAACGTTATCTGCAAAGACAAGCGTGAATGCTAAAAAAAAGAGATGATTCGGCAATCAGCAGCCAAGCCGAGCATATAAAATATTGTGTGTTCGGAAGGTTCAGAGACTATAATAAGGACTCCCTACTTTTAATAATTAGAGGGAGATGGTATAGTCCATTCCATTTGGTAACAAATGGTTCACCCAGTTAAATTGCCTTTGGCACTATTTAACCAGGGTAAATATTAAAGAACCTCGAGACGGCCGTGCAATTCGGCCCCCCGCAACAAGTTAAAATTTGATTATGGCCAATATTATAAAGAAACTGCAGGCTCAAGAATTCCGCCGAAAGGGGTGGAGTATTAGTGAAATTGCTAAAAAACTTAATATACACAAAGGTGGGAATATCAGCAAATGGTGTCAAGACATTGTGCTTACTAAAGAACAAATCGAAAGATTAGTGGCAAAACAAGAATCCGGAAGTTACAGAGGAAGAATAATTGCGACAGAGAAAATAAGGAAACAAAGATTGAGGGAAGTAGAATTATTAAGAAGAGAGGGATTAAAAGAGGTTGGCAAATTAAACAAACGAGATCTTTTTATTACGGGAGTAGCAATGTATTGGAGTGAGGGGTATACATATTCAGGCGGAGAGCAGGTTGGTTTTACAAATTCTGATCCCCGAATGATTTTGTTTATATTAGAATGGCTGGAAAAAATTTGCGGAGTTTCAAAAAATAATATATCTTTACAAGTTAAAATAAATAAAATTCATAAAAACAGAATAAAGAAAGTTGAAAATTATTGGTCCAATTTGACAAAGATTCCACCGGATCAATTTAATAAAACAGTTTTAATAAAGAGCAAAGTTAAAAAAGTTTACTCAAACCCTGATAGTCACTACGGAACCTTAAGGATAACGGTTCGTCAAGGGACTAAATTACGAAGAAAAATTAATGGCTGGATTGAAGGTTTAGTAAGAGGAGTAGTATAGAATTCGCCGGCGTAGCTCAGAGGTAGTAGCAGGGTCTTCATAAGGCCAAGGTCACAGGTTCGAGTCCTGTCGCCGGCACCATGCGGGCGTAGCTTAGCCTGGTTAAAAGCGCTGCCCTGTCACGGCAGAGATCGTGGGTTCAAATCCCATCGCCCGCGCAAGCGATAGCGCAGCGCGGAAGATGAGGCTCACCTCATCGCCCGCGCCTTCAGAACAGAAATCCTGATTTCAAAGTGGACATCTCAATATGGACATCGGATGTCTACTTTTTATTTGACAAACTATTTTACAATTTGTTTGATATAGGGGTTATCCACACTTGATTTTGAATTCATTTTAAGGTAAAATAAGAATATAAACATGGCTAAAATTAACTTAAAATTACTCAAAAAACAGGCACAAAAAGAAATAGAAAGAGCGGGAGATCTCAAGCTTTTGAACGAGGTTTTTAAAAAGTATTTGGGCAAAGGAGGAGAACTTACTTTGGTTTTGAGGTCATTGGAAAAACTACCGAAAGCCCAGAGAATAAAAGTGGGCAGGGAGGCAAACGAAATTAAGAACTTTCTTACAATTCAGTTTGATAAAAAAACTAGAGAGATAAAACAGAAAGTACAGAAAGAAGCCGAAGAAAAAGAATGGCTTGACATCACGGCTCCCGGCAAGCGGCCGGTCGTGGGCCACTTAAACCCTTTAACTTTGGCCAGAAGAGATGTTGAAGATATTTTTCAATCAATGGGTTTTTCGGTTATTGAAGGACCGGAGATGGAGAGCGAGTGGTACAATTTTGATGCTTTAAACATTCCCAAAGACCATCCGGCCAGGGACGTCTGGGACACCTTTTATTTGAAAAACGGCCTTCTGCTTCGCACCCATACGAGTCCGGTTCAGGTAAGGTTTATGGAGAAGCACAATCCGCCCTTGAGAATAATAGCTCCCGGTCCCGTTTTCCGGCACGAGGCAACTGATTCGTCTCATGAGTTCCAGCTTTTCCAGGTTGAAGGATTAATGGTTGATGAGAAAATTTCTGTGGCAAATCTTAAAGCGGTGGTAGGAGAGTTCTTCCGAAGATTCTTCAGGAAAGACATTGATTTCAGGTTGAGGCCGGATTTTTTTCCTTTTACCGAGCCCTCTTTCGACATCAGCATCAGCTGCGTGGTTTGCGGAGGAAAGGGTTGCGCGACTTGCAAAAAAACGGGCTGGGTGGAAATGGCGGGAGCGGGCATGGTTCACCCCAACGTCTTCAAGGCTGCCGGGCTTAATCCCAAAAACTGGCAGGGATGGGCGTTCGGGTTTGGCTTGGAAAGGTTGACGATGATGAAATACAAGATCAACGACATAAGGTTGTTCCGTTCGGGCGACCTGAGATTTCTTCAACAGTTTTAACGGCGATGAATTTTTCTTATAAGTGGCTACAATCATTTTTTAAGCAGAAATTACTGGCTCCCCAGAAACTGACCGATATCTTAATGAGTCATTTCAGCGAGGTTAAAGAAGTGAAAAAACAGGGAAAAGATTATGTCTTGGATATTGACGTCAAACCCAATAGGGCGGGAGACTGTTTTTCCCATCAGGGAATCGCCAGGGAAATATCGGCCATCACCGGACTTTCGTTTTCAGAGCCTTCTTTTAAGGCGCTTAAGGAGGAGAAGAAAACAAAGGCAAAGGATTTTGTTTCAGTAGAGTTCAATGAATTTCTGATTCATTTCACCGTGGAGGTAAAAGATAAGAGAGCCTGCCCTCGCTACAGTGCCAAAGTAATCACTGACGTTAAAGTAGGTCCCTCACCAAAATGGATTCAGGATAGATTAAAAGTTTGTGGGCTGAGGCCTATTAACAATATTGTTGATATTGCTAATTATGTAATGCTGGAGACCGGTCAACCCCTACATGCTTTTGATGGCCAAAAGCTTGAAGGCAGAAAAATTATTGTCAGATTCGCCAAGGAAAGGGAAAAAATTGTTACTCTGGATGAAGAAAAGTATGATTTAGATGAAAATATTTTGGTCATCGCTGATGTTAAAAAACCAGTAGCCATTGCCGGAATTAAAGGCGGAAAACTTCCAGAAATTGATAAAAAAACAAAAATAGTGGTTTTGGAATCAGCCAACTTTAACCCTCAAGTTATAAGAAAAGGTTCTAAAAAATTAAATCTCAAAACCGATGCTTCTTTAAGATTTGAGCACGGCATAGATCCTAATCTGACAGAATTTGCAATAAATAGGGCAGCTTTTTTAATTCAAAAAATTGCTAAAGGTAAGGTTAGTTACGGACTTGTTGATGTTTATAATAAAAAGGTTTTGCCGCAGAGAATCAAGTTAGATTTAAATTATGTTGAGAAACTGCTCGGAGTAAAAGTTCCAAAAAAAGAAATTAAAAACATTCTAAAAAAGCTGGGATTTCAATGTAAATCTATCAGAGATTCTTATGGCAAAGAGGATAAATCCTCTTCTTTACCCTTCGCTACGGCTCGGGTTATTGAGGTTCGAGTCCCTACCTGGAGATTAGATATAAGCATTCAGGAAGATTTAATTGAGGAGATAGGCAGAATTTATGGTTATGATAAAATTCCTTGTATTTCTCCAATATCTTCTTTGGTTCTGCCCCAAAAGAATTTAAATATTTTCTGGGAAGATTTTACCAAAAATATTTTAAAAGAAGCCGGATTTACTGAAGTTTATAACTATTCATTTTTTGGAGAAGAAGAAGCTAAACTTTTCGGATATGAAGAAAAATTAATAGAAGTAGAAAACCCTTTAAGTCAAGAATATAAATATCTAAGGGCTAGTTTAATTCCTAATTTATTAAAAAATGTTAAAAAAAATCAAAGATACTTTCCCAAAATAAAAATTTTTGAATTAGGAAAAATTTTCCAACCTCCGAAATCTGAAAATAGAATACTTGTTGGAGTAATTACGGGCGACGCTTTTTATGAAGTAAAAGGCGTAGTCGATTTACTTTTAAATAAATTAGGAATAGCTAATATTTGGTATGATGAATATCCGAATGAATTAAAAAGATCAAAAACGTTCTGGCTACATCCACAAAAATGTGCTGAAATTAAGGTTGATCACCAAAAAATTGGTTTTTTGGGAGAAGTTTCTCCAAAAATTCTGAGCAGATTGGATATAAAAGAGAGAACGGTTTTGTTCGATATTGATTTTGAAAAACTTTCTCAATTGGCTTCAGAAGAACATGAATACCGGCCGATTTCTAAATTCCCGTCAGCCGTCAGAGATATAGCGGTTTTAGTCTCGAGAAATGTAAAAATAGCAGAAGTTCTAAATAAAATTTATGATACTGGCGGAAAGATAATTCGGGATGTTGACCTCTTTGATATTTACGAGGGAAAGGAGATTCCTGCAGGGAAAAAGAATTTGGCTTTTCATATAATTTATCAGACCCAGGATCGAACCTTATCTTCGGAAGAGATAGATGAATTACAAAATAAAATAATTAAAATTCTGGAAAAAAATCCAGGGTGGACTGTGAGAAAATAGAATTATGGCGCGTAAACCAAAAACAACAAAAAAAGAGTCAAATTACGAGGCAAAAGACATCTATGTCCTAGAAGGCCTTGAACCGGTTAGAAAAAGACCGGGAATGTATATTGGTTCCACGGGACCGGAAGGTCTTCATCATTTAATTTGGGAGTGTATTGATAATAATTTAGATGAGGCAATGGCTGGCTACGCTAAAAATATTGAACTAATTCTTTCGCCCGGGAATAAAGTTAAAACAACTGATGATGGTAGGGGAATTCCAGTTGAAAAGCATCCTCAAACAAAAAAATCTGCCTTAGAAACGGTAATGACTACGCTTCATGCCGGAGCAAAATTCGGCGGCAAAGCTTATCAGGTAGCGGGCGGTCTTCATGGAGTTGGGGTTTCGGTGGTTTGTGCTCTTTCAAAATGGATGAGAGTTGAAGTTTGTCGCAACGGTGTCCGGCATTGGCAAGAATATGTGAGAGGAAAAGCCATAACAAAAGTAAAGAAAGGTGAAAGATGTAGACAAACCGGCACCTCGGTTTATTTTGAGCCCGACCCCGAAATTTTCAGCGACATTAAATTTGATTTAAAGAAAATTTTAAATCATCTTCGTCAGCAGGCCTATTTAACCAAAAAAGTAAGAATTATCGTTGTTGACCAGAGAGAAAAACCGGACAAATCCTACGCTTTTTATTTTGAGGGAGGACTTGCATCTTATGTTAAACATTTAACCAGGGAAGTAGGAAAACTTCATCCGAATATTTATTATGGTTCGGGAGAGAAAAATGGAATATTAGTTGAGTCCTCTTTTCAATATACCGAAGAATACGAATATTTTGAGGAAAGTTTTGCCAACAATATTTATACTGGCGAAGGCGGGACGCATTTAACCGGCTTTAGAACCGCCCTAACGAGAACTTTTAATGATTATGCTAAGAAAAATAGTCTTTTAAAGAATGACGATGATAATTTATCGGGAGAAGATGTCAGAGAAGGGTTTAGTGGCGTAGTTTCGGTAAAATTGAAAGATCCTCAATTTGAAGGTCAAACAAAGGCAAAATTAGGAAATCCGGAGGCAAAAACAGCGGTTGAGGCAATAGTTTCTGAAACCCTGTCAGATTTTTTAGAAAGAAATCCTCAAGACGCCAGGGCAATTATTGAAAAATGCATTCTTTCTTCAAGAGCCAGGAAAGCAGCCAAGGTTGCCAGAGACACTGTTTTAAGAAAAGGTACCTTGGAAGGATTAGCTTTGCCCGGTAAATTAGCTGATTGTACTTCAAAAAAACCGGAAGAATCAGAGCTTTATATTGTTGAAGGGGAGTCAGCCGGAGGAAGTTCGCGTCAAGCCAGAGATAGAAGGTTTCAGGCAATTCTGCCTTTGAGAGGAAAAATTTTAAATGTTGAGCGCTCCCGGCTTGATAAAATTCTGACCTCAAAAGAAATAAGATCTTTAATTATTGCTTTAGGAACAGCGATCGCCGAAGATTTTAATATAAAAAAAGCCAGATATCATCGTGTTATCATAATGACCGATGCCGATGTTGACGGTTCTCATATCAGGACCCTTCTTTTAACTCTTTTTTACCGTTATTTTAGACCTCTTATTGAAGCAGGTTTTTTATATATCGCTCAACCGCCTCTTTATCGTATTCAGGTCGGAAAAAAAATAGAATATGCTTATAGCGAGGAAGAAAAAAATAAAATTTTAGAAAAAATAAAAAAAGAAAGGACAATTGGCTTATCTATTCAAAGATATAAAGGTTTGGGAGAAATGAATTCCGATCAGTTGTGGGAAACTACCATGAATCCGGAAAAAAGAGTGTTTTTGAAAATAAATATTGAAGAAGCGAAAGAAGCGGATAGAATTTTTGATATTTTGATGGGAGATGAAGTTCTGCCTCGAAAGAAATTTATCCAAGCGCACGCAAAAAAGGTTAAAAATCTTGACGTTTAGCCGTCTTTCAGTTAACATTCGAAATATGAACATAGCAAATATTCCAAACAAAGTCATCACTTTCTTAAAAGAGGTTAGGCTCGAAATGAAAAAAGTTAATTGGCCGACTAAAGAAGAAACCATAAAATATACCTTGATTGTTATTGGAATTTCGGTTGTTGTGGCTATATTTCTGGGTGGCTTTGATATTTTATTCACCACCTTACTGGAGAATTTTGTACTATAATTTAACCTACTATGCCCAAACAGCAAATTTCTCAAGACAGAAATTGGTATGTTCTACACACTTATTCCGGTTATGAGGATGCCGTGGCCAAAGCTTTAAAACAAAGAGTTGAGTCTTTAGGTATGGAAGATAAAATTTTTAACGTTATTGTTCCTAAAGAAAAAAAGATTAAAATTAAAAATAGTAAGAGAAAAACGGTTGAAGAAAAAATTTATCCGGGTTATGTCTTGGTAGAAATGATTGTTACTGACGATAGTTGGTACGTGGTCAGAAATACTCCAAATGTTACGGGGTTTGTGGGAGCAGGGACAACGCCTGTCCCGGTTTCTAAAGAAGAAATTGAAAATTTAAAAAAACGAATGATAGAAGAAGAACCCCAATATAAGATAGAAGCGAAAATAGGCGACTTGGTAAAAATTATTGATGGGCCCTTTAAAGATTTTGATGGCAAGGTTTCCGAGATTGACCAAGAACGGGGAAAGGTTAAAGTGTTGGTCAATATATTTGGCAGGGATACTCCCGTTGAGCTGGATTCATTACAAATAAAGAAGTTGTAAAAAAACATGGCAAAAAGAGTAAAAGCAATCGTAAAACTTCAAATTCAAGCTGGTCAGGCAACGCCTGCTCCGCCGGTTGGCCCGGCTTTGGCTCAGTACGGAGTGAATATATCCGAATTTTGCCAAAGATTTAATGACGCCACAAAAAATAATCAGGGCTTTATAATCCCCGTTGAAATTAAGGTCTATGAAGATAGAACTTATGATTTTGTATTAAAACAGCCGCTGGCTTCTGAATTGTTGAAAAAAGCAGCCGGTATTGAAAAGGGTTCCGGTGTCCCCAATAAAACAAAAGTGGCCAAAATAACCAAAGCCCAACTTAGAGAAATAGCAAAGACCAAAATGCCCGATTTAAACGCAGATGACATTGAAAGCGCAATGAAAATTATTGAAGGCACCGCTCGCAATATGGGAATAACTATTGAGTAATTATGCCAAGGATATCAAAAGAAGAATACTATTTAAATATTGCCAAAGAAGTTGCCGAGATGTCAGCCTGTTTTAGAAATAAAGGTGGGGCAATTATTGTCAGAGAGGATGTTATTGTCGCCACAGGTTATATCGGTGCTCCCAGAAAAACAAAACTTAAATAAAATAGTTCTTTAAATTTAAAAATTTAAATAGGGAGGAGGAAAAAATGAAAAAGAGAAAGAAACGAGGATGGATTGAAGTTGTTACTGGTCCGATGTTTTCGGGCAAGAGCGAGGAGCTGATCCGCCGCCTGGTACGGGTCCAGATAGCCCGTCAGAAGGTTCAGGTCTTCAAACATTCAGCCGATGATCGCTATTCGCCTGACGAATTAGTAGTCCACCCTGGGGTTATTCGTCATGAGGCAATAGCGGTCCCAAATGCAAGAACCTTGTTAGAGTCGGTTGAGCCTGACACCGATGTCGTGGCTATCGATGAGGCTCAGTTTTTTGGCGATGACCTTCCTGAAGTCTGTAATGAACTGGCTGATAGAGGTATCCGGGTGATCGTAGCAGGGCTAGACATGGACTTTCGCGGTGAGCCCTTTGGGCAAATGCCACTTCTTTTAGCCATAGCCGAAAAAGTGGATAAATTATCGGCTGTCTGTGTGAAATGTGGAGCACCGGCTACCCGTAGTCAACGCCTAATTAATGGTCATCCGGCTTCTTATGATGACCAGATTATTGTTGTAGGATCTAAAGAAAAGTACGAAGCCCGTTGTCGTCATTGTTATAAAGTGAAAAAATAAAAAAAATGGCCAACCTTGATGGTTGGCCAAATTTCTTTTCTGTGCTAAAATATTTTAATGCAAAAAAGATTCTCTTTCGGAAAACTTATTGTAATAGAAGGATTAAATGGTTCGGGTTAATCAACCCAAGCAGGAAAACTTTTTGATTTTTTAAATTTGCCTGACCAAAAACTTAAATTTGGCCATACCGGAGTTCATTTAACCAAAGCCCAACTCAAAGAAATAACCAAGACCAAAATGCCCGATTTAAACGCAGATGATATTGAAAGCGCAATGAAAATTATTGAAGGCACCGCAAAAAACATGGGCATTAGCATTAAGTAATTCTCTTTTTATGCGCTCGAAAGCTCTCATTTTATACATTCCTGTTATCCATAAAGGGTATTTGGATTTTTTAGAGAAGACTAAAAAGGAAGTTTCTGAAATTTATATTATTAATAAAGAATTACAGGAAGAATTATCTGAAAGAGAACCAACTATTGAAGTTATTGCCACAGAGAAGGTAAGAGATCTTTTGGGAAAGCTTGGATTTGAAAAAATATCAATTCTTTCCAAAGACAATATTAAAAACTTAAAAGGAAAAGAACTTGTTTTAATTCAAGACGAGATTTCTAGAAAGCTTTGTGATAAATATTTTGAAGGGGAAAAAGTAAGGTGGGAATCTGTTTTTCTCCGCTGGGACAAAGAAAAAATTCTGACCGAACTACCGGCAAATATTATTAAGAAATCAGAAAATTTTTTTGATGTTAGAATGATGAAAGAAGCTTACAAAGAGGCTGAGAAAAGCGGAGATTGGTGGCGTCAGGTTGGCGCTATTTTGGTGAGGGGCAAAAAAATCATTGCCCGTTCTTATAATCAAGGCGTCCCTGATGACAACACTCCTTATCAGATAGGTTCAATGAGGGA
>Ga0307380_10011942_pt1 | contig 10844 bp, 8 predicted proteins | sample UN3MG_FD_202239 | JGI IMG/M metagenome (GOLD analysis project Ga0307380, IMG submission 202239) | Soil microbial communities from Risofladan, Vaasa, Finland - UN-3 | ecosystem: Environmental > Terrestrial > Soil > Coastal area > Acid sulfate soil | place: Finland: Risofladan, Vaasa | collected... | reverse complement strand
TGAACAGTGCCGCCTATCAGGCGGAGATATTCAGAGGTGGGGTCCAATCAATATCAAAGGGACAGATGGAGGCAGCCAGATCCTTGGGCCTCAGTTATAATCAATCTTTGTTCAGCGTCGTGATCCCCCAGGCCATCCGCAATGCCCTACCTCCGTACACGAACGAGTTCATCACTATGATCAAGGATTCCTCGCTGGTAATGACCATAGGGGTCCTAGAGCTAACACTGAGGGGTAAATTGATCAGTGCAACGACCGGTCAATCCATCCCGGTGCTCATATTCGTGGCGGTGCTCTATTTCGTCTTGACCTTCAGCACGTCAAGGATCATGAGGGTCGTGGAGAAGAAGTTCGCCATACCAGGCATGATGGGGAGTGAGTGAAGATGGTGGAACCTATTCTCGAACTCGTGGACGTCAAGAAATCGTTCGGTGACCATGAGGTCCTCTGCGGCATTTCAATGAAGGTCATGCCGCAGGAGGTCATTACCATCATTGGTCCCAGCGGCAGCGGGAAGAGCACTTTGCTGAGGTGCATGAATCTGTTGAACGAGCCGGACGGTGGAAAGGTGATCTTCCTGGGGCACAACATCACCGACAAGGACATCGACATCAATGCAGTGCGCGCCCAGATGAACATGGTGTTCCAATCCTTCAACCTCTTCATGCACCTTACGGCCAAGAGGAACATCTCGTTGGCCTTGATGAAGGTCAAGAAGATGAAGAAGCAGGAGGCCGAGGAACTGGCGATCCAGACCCTCAACAAGGTGGGGTTGAGCGACAAGGCGGACGCCTATCCCGGTGAGCTCTCCGGGGGGCAGCAGCAACGGGTGGCCATCGCCCGCGCGTTGGCCATGAACCCCAAGGTCATTCTGTTCGACGAACCCACCTCGGCCTTGGACCCCGAACTCATAGGCGAGGTGCTAGATGTCATGAAGTCCTTGGCCTTATCGGGAATGACCATGGTGGTCGTCACTCACGAGATGGGCTTCGCCCGGGACATGGCCGATCAGGTGATCTTCATGGACCAAGGCCTAATAGCAGAACAGGGAACGGCCGAGCAGATATTCGTCAATCCGCAGAATCCCCGTACCAAGACCTTCCTGAAGCGCATCTTAAAGGAAGTAGGTGCGCTGGACCCAGGCATACCCAGCGATTTCGTACCGGACGCCGAAAACGGACAAGACAATCCTTAAATAGACCAGCGGAAATACAAACGGACCATGTACGCGCTAGGCGATTCGACCGATATTGTTCTGGTCCAGCGCGTCTTGGGTATTTGAAAGGGGAGCCGATGGCTTTCCCGATCTATTGTAGGATGGTATGGCAATGAGAGGTTCATTCTTTCTCGGTCTCATGGCGATCGGTCTGGTGGAAGGAGGGGTGCGCAGGTCCAAGAAGATCAGGGAGGGCAGTGAATGCCATCAGCTCCCATGGCTCTCCACTCCAAAATATCCGTGCGGCCAAGACAATGGACGGGACGACGAAGGATATTATTCTCCGATAAAAAAGAATCATACCGTGCGCAATTACCAGATACCGATAAAGAACAAGAAGAATTGAAGGTCAGGGATTCGACATGGAAGTCATATCGATGGTCGTGAACGACGAGTTCGGAGTGATGCAGAGGATCATGGGTGAGTTCACCCGCAGGAAGATCAACGTGGATACTATCGTGGTAGGTAAGTGTGAGATGCCTGGTAAGTCCCGTGTCGTCCTGAGCGTCTCCGACCGCAAGGAGGCAGAGTGGGCAGTGGACAGTCTGCAGCGCCTGCAAGACATCGTCCAAGTGGAGATCGTGGACGATACCCGTCAGGAATCCTACGCCCTAGTGGCGAACACGGTGGGCAAGGCCCGCCTCATAGGCTCCATAGAGGAAGTGGAGAAGATGGTCCAGGCCACCAAACCTGATAAGTACATAAGGGCAGTGAACGCCATTTGAGGGATAGCATGGACAGCAAGATCTGGATGGACGGCCAGTTGGTGAACTGGGAGGACGCCAAGGTGCATGTGCTGGCCCACGGTTTCCACTACGGTACCGGGGTCTTCGAAGGGATCAGGGTGTACCACACCCCTCAAGGAAAGAACATATTCCGTTTGAGGGAGCACATGGTGCGCTTCCTGAACTCGGCCAAGGTTCTGCAGATGAAGGTCCCCTATACGCTGGACGAACTATGCGAGGCCTGCCGTAAGGTCGTGCGCACCTCTGGGCCGGAAGGAGATTACCTCAGGCCCATAGCCTTCTACGGAGTGCATCCGGAGTTCAAGATCGGGTTGAACCCTTCGAAATTGGGAACGAACGTCTCCATCGTATGCACCCATATGGGCGTGTACATGGGGAAGGACAAGGTGGAGCAGGGTGCGAACATAGTCACCTCCTCCTGGGAGAAGTACTCCAATCGCGCCGCGGCACTGAACGCCAAGATATGCGGGCACTACGTCAACTCGGTGATCGCGAAGCTCGAGGCGATCCAGCGAGGGGCGGACGAGGCGCTAATGCTCAACGGCAACGGCACCGTTGCCGAAGGCACCGGGGAGAACATATTCATGGTGAAGAACGAAAAGGTCTTCACCCCTCCAGTGTCCGCTGGGATCCTGGAAGGCATCACCAGGGACTGCATCATGACCATCGGACGAGAATTGGGTTATGAGGTCATCGAGAAGGAGATCACCCGCTCGGAGCTGTACATGGCCGATGAGGTGTTCATGACCGGCACGGCAGCTGAAATTTCGCCGATCAGGACCATTGACGGACGGATCATTGGCGACGGGAGCATCGGTCAGATCACCAAGCGCATCGGACGGTCCTTCCACGCCGCGGCCATGGGCGAGGACCCCAAGTACGCGCACTGGTTGGACATGGTGAAATGAAAATTCCCTGCTGAGAGAAACCTCTTTCCGTCTCCAATTTTTCAGACAGCACTATTTTTCAAAGAGACGGCCGCTATTACAGCACCTTAATACTAAATAGCGTGGGAAAGATGATAATTCTCCGCTGGAGATAGGCCATGGACCGTCTTGTAAGACTATCAAGTCTGCTGTTAGTGGTTATCGTTTGCTTCAGCGCGCTCACTGCCCTGGTCCAGCAGACCGAGACCTCCTCGTTGTACTCACAGGAGGTGATGGGCGGCATGTCCTCTGGAAATATGGACCTAAGGTACGCCCCCGCCGGCAAGGACAAACTTTTCGATCTGGTGAACACCACTGGCGTCTCCTATCTTCGCGTGGAAGTACTGAATCTATATCTTGATGGAATGTGGATCAAGGAGGAGAGCGGTTTCGAGAAGATGGTCGAATGGTCCGATCTCAACGAACATACTCCGGAGGTGGACATGACGGTCGTTCCGGCCATGCGCATGAGCGGCGGCATACCTATCCTTAAGGATTGTGTGGAGGTCGATTTTGGCAATCTGCCCAAGGGGCGCTATAATACCGAGCTGCAGGTGCTGCGCAGCAACACTCCGGTGCTATTCCCCTATCACGTGAAGGCAGCCAATATCATGTTCCCCCGGGAAACCTTGGAGGCAGCCAACGTCACGTCCGAAGAGGTATACACACAGGTCCCGACCGAACTGCAACAGCGGCTATTGGATACCGCCAGCATGATCACCGTCGGTCTAGGCAGTCCGTACGAGAAAGCGCGTGCCCTCAACGAGTTCATCCGGGAGAACTACGAGTACCGCTTCGATTTCTCCAGTCCCCCGGACGGCGTCGACCCCATGGAATGGTTCCTTTACAACAGCAAGGAGGGGGTATGCACTCATTACAACACCGCGTTCATCATGCTGGCCCGGAGCTTGGGCATCCCCGCGAGGATGGTATACGGTTTCATGGTCAATCCCTACCTTCAGAACCAGGAGGTGACCGGCGCCCAGGCGCACGCCTATGCAGAGGTGCGCTTCGACGGGTTGGGCTGGATAATCATGGATGCCACTGGCCTTCGGGATGAACAGCTGTTCCCCGATGAGAGCACCGCCATGACCATGGCGGGAGTGGTCTTTGAGGACCTGAACATGAACCAGATCCGGGACCCGAACGAAAGGGGGTTGGCCGATCAGGAACTGCGGATATCCGGATCCGGCGGTCCGTTGAAGGTGGTTACCACCGACGAGGGCGGTGCCTACTCCTATCGATATCCCAACCCCGGTCCCTACGGCATCGATTATATCGTACCGGAGGGCTGGCGTGCGACCACCAATTCCAGCATCCATATGAACTTCATAGGGGTGAGGATGGAAGGGCTGCAGTTCGGGGCGGTCAGGGACCAGGACGTGGGCGGGGGTGCCTCGGCGATCCATACGAGCCCTGTCGACCCAGAACTGGACAAGACGACGACCTTCTCCGTTTCGGGGAGGCTCGAATCACTGATCGGCAGGTCGGTGGAGATGACCAAGGTCCGAGTCTACCTGCAATCCCCATCGACAGTGCCGGAAAGGACATTGGTGGCAGAGACGAACGTCATCGATGGTCAATTCTCAGCAGTATGTTGGATACCGAGGGAGCTCAAGGTCGGAAACTACCGTCTGGTGGTCCGGTCATTGGGGAACAGCGAGCACTCCCCGGTAGAGGACGAGCATTTTGTCAGGGTAACCGACCATGTCACCATGCAGTTCCTTCGCCCAGAGAAACTGGCGGCGGGCGTCCCGGTCACAGTGACGGTAATGGTCACGGAGAGGACCTCAGGCCGCCTGCTGGACGGTATAACCGTACATCTGGAGGTGCCGGGGGCGGACATGTGGCCCAACGACCGGAACGTGACCTCCGATTTCTTCGGCCAGGCGGTGTTCACTGTCCGTTCTTGGAACGTCGGCCTTTTGACCTTACGGGCCATTTCCGACGATTTCAGTTTCTTCAGTGACCATCAGATCAAGGATGAGGTGCCGGTGGTCCTGCCGATGCTCAGCCTTAGCTCGGAAAGCCTGGTCCGAGGGGAGATCAACAATCTCATCTTCCGGGCGCAAGCCGAGGAAGCCCCGCTCACCGAACTAAAGGTCCGGTTCGATCTGGAGGGCGGTGAAAGAGCGGGGTCCGAGACGGACAGCGAGGGCTTCGCCATACTCAGTGTTCCAATGGGCAACGACAGTCAGTTGGGGCCGAGGAACGTGACCGTGGTGGCGCTGGTCCGTGGTGACAGCATCCCTCTGCAGGAGTTCTCCATCGATGTGACCGCCAGGACGGTGCTGCTCGGTTGGCAGGAAGGGGACGTTCTCAAGGCCAGATTGACCGACGACCATGGTGTGCCCTTCCCGGGCACTGCCCTGACGGTGAGATCGGGGGGTGATGACCTACATCTCACCACGGACATCAACGGGACCATCTCCCTGCCGCTGCAGGAGCTAGGTGCCTTGGAATGCACCGTGGCCTTCGCTGGCGAGGGCTCATATCTTCCGAGCACCGCCGATGTGGTTCTGCAGGGCGAGATCGAGGGAGGCTTCCCGTACATGACATTACTGATGGTCCTGGTACTGATCGTCGGCGTCCTCGGGACGGTGGCCTACCTGCGCCCCCGGCGCGCCGTTGGGTCATCGGAGATCGATGAGACCGAACCGGACAACATTGACGGACCACACATCCTCACGTTCCCCCAGATCCCTCAGGGGATGCCTCTGATATGGGCTCCAGGAGAGCCGTTGGAGGTCAATGTGGCCACCCAGGACGAACAGGTGATCTTGTCGATCGACGGGGGCGAGTTCATAATGGACACCTCCTCGGGAGGGGCTACTGTCACGCTTCTGCTGGCTGCAGGGGCGAACGCATTGAGGGTCAAGGGTGACAGCGGGCAGACCAAACGGACAGTGTACATCTCCTCATTCCGGGAAGCGATCGCCGCCACCCTCGCTCAGGTGGTGAAAGACCTTCCGGAGAACGATCTCCGGGTGCAAACACCCAGGGAGGTCCAGGCCATCATCAAAAAAGGGTTGGACGAGCCAAGGGCCAAGAGCTTGGACGAACTGCTCGATCTGTTCGAAAGATCTGAATACGGTCCATCAGAGATGAGGCTGGACGATTATCAGCAGGCCTATCGTTTGATGGTGGAGGTGATGGGACGGCATCCTTGAGCTCGATACTCCGCAGGAAGGAGGTTCGGTTCCGGAGCGGTCCGGAGGTGTTGCGAAAGCTGGCGGCTTTGACCGCCGCCCTGGCATTGCTGATCATCCTGATCGGCGTCATATTCTCATTGTTGGCACCGAGCGAGGAAGGTCAGATGGACCTAGGTTTCCTCTCGATCCCCCTGATGCTCTTTGTTCTCCTTTATTACGTATCCGCATTGATGACCACCACACTGGAAGGTCCATTGGCACGACCGCTCTCATCCGGTACGATACTGTTAGGCAGCGCGATCTTCATGTCTCTGGTCCTGACCACCGGCCCCTGGTTCCGAGGACGACTGGACGTGGGTGTCTTGGCAGTGACGATCGGCATATCTCTTCTGGCCATGACCGTCACCCGTCCCTGGAAGCGGAGCTGGTTCACCATCTCCCGCACAGTGACACTGGCCGCCCTCGGCGCATTCGAGGCGGTCCTGCTCTGGGCGTTGGGTGAGGAAGGCACCGCCCTGATGGCGATCGCGATCTCCTTGATCGCCATCGTCCTCTCGATATCATGGTTCAATTCCCGCGCTCGATTTTGGAGGTGGACAGGGTGGGCCGCCTCCACTCCAAAACTGTTCGGCTCCTATGCCGTTCTGACAATCATCACTATCTATATCATGACCGCCAGGGGTCTGGTGGCCGAGATCGGACCGGACCAGCTTATCATGGTGGACTTCGGACTGACCGCCGGCTGCGCCCTGATCGTAGCCAGTATACAGTTCGTTGCCAGTCGTTTCCCGGAGGAGGGCGTTCTCAGAAACATGGAGGCCCCCAGATCCCTGACGTTCTTCCCCGAGGGGGTGGAGGAGTTCTCCGCACCCATCCGCAACTTCGTGGAGCAGGGGGAGAGGGAATGGTTGGTGGCATTGTTGGTCAGGGTCCTTCTGGAGAATGGTTTGAAGGAGGGCGAGACCGCTCCAGTGCTGCGCATCCTGACGCGGTATCAGGAACCTCGTCGCGCCCTGTGGCCAAGCTGGCGATCAGAGAGGTTGGAGGAAGGGAGACGGAAGGCCCGCAAGGCCACAGTGTCCTCGGTGCTGAACCAAGCAGAAATAGCTATCGAGAATCACAGTAGATATGGAACGGGAAGGTGAAGCGGTGGAGATCAAGGAGTTCAAGAGTTTGTCTCGGGAGTTCATAGATGTCATAGGCGGACTGTTCGTCAGCGATGAGACGGTGGTGCGCAAGACATTGAGCGCGGCCCTGGCCAACGGTCACGTTCTCTTCGAGGACATGCCCGGATTGGGAAAGACCCTGCTGGCCAAATCCTTCGCAAAGGCCAGTGGTTGCCGGTGGAGCAGGGTACAGTTCACCCCCGACATCATGCCTGCGGATATTCTGGGGACCAGGATATGGGTCCCCAGGAGCGGGGAGTTCGTGCTGGAGAAGGGGCCGATATTCACCAACATTCTGCTGGCCGATGAGATCAACCGCGCACCGCCGAAGACGCAGAGCGCCTTGCTGGAAGCAATGGAGGAGAGACAGGTGACCATTGAAGGCAACACGCTGACCCTCACCCGTCCCTTCTTCGTCATCGCCACTCAGAACCCTATCGAGCACGAGGGCACCTTCCCATTGCCAGAAGCGCAGATGGACCGTTTTCTGCTACGCATGCGGACCGGGTACGTCAAGGACCTCGATTCAGAGATGGAGATACTGAACCGTCGGGTGCGATGGCGAAGCGAAGATCCGGTGGCGGACCTGAGGCCGGTGGTCAGTCAGGAACGTTTCGTGGAGATGCAGGCCGTGGTGGAGGAAAGCATATTCGTGCATCCTGTGCTCATCTCCTACATATGCCAGCTTGTCCGCGCGACCCGGGAGCATTTCGCGGTGGAGGCAGGTTCCAGTCCCAGAGGCTCCTTGGCACTGATGAAGCTGTCCCGGGCTCACGCTGCCATCATGGGACGCGATTTCGTCACCCCGGACGACGTGAAGCTGTTCGCCCTGGAGGCTTTGTCCCACCGTATCATCCTGAAGATGGAGTACGAGGTGGAGGGTGAAATAACCCCTGCCCAGGTGGTCGAGGAGGTCCTGAAGGGCGTCGAGGTGCCCAAGGACTTCGGCCGGTGACCAGATGACCCCTCGCAGAAAGGCGCTGACCGCCAGGATCGCCCCTATCGCGGTCATTATGATGACCGGTCTGTTCCTGGGGAACATGGCACTGATGATCATCTCGTTGGTACCCTGGTTCTTCCTGGCATTCAGCATAGCCATACCCGGACCGCGCGTCTCCAGGTTGGAGGGGGAGATCAAAAAGGGAGCGATCTTCGTGGGTCGCGATCTGAAGGTGGAAAGGGAGACGACCATCGATCACGGCATGGGGCTGGTCGTTCTGGCGGAATCGATCTCGCCCACCTTCGAACAGAGGGATGGAAAAGCCATACGTGTTCTCTGGAAAGGCAGAGGGGTCCTCAACGCTCCTTTCAACTACACCATAAGACCGATGCGCCGCGGGGAGTACGATATCGGCAACGTGAGGAGCGAGGGAATACATTTTTCCGGACTCTTTCCCAGTGATCAGAATGTCTGGGGAAGTAAAAGGTCCCTGCATGTGGAGCAGATGGTCATGCGGGCGGCGGAGATCAGGGACCCACGTCTGGAATCACGCATGCCCATGCCCGCATCGGTCATGAGCTCTCACGGAGCACAGACCACGAACTTTCTCGATATACGTCGTTATCAGCGGGGGGACCAGTTCCGCTCCATCAATTGGAAGGCCACGGTACGTTCGGGTGATGTGGAAGCACTGCGTCCCTTGGTGAACGAATACGAACGTGAAGGTCGTCGTAAGGTGTGGATACTGGTGGACGATTCTGAGCGCATGAGGGTAGGTAGTGAGGCCGAGAGCGCCTTCGAGTGCGCCCTGCACGCTGCCCGGGCGCTCTCCGACTTCTATCTGCAACGTAATTGTCTGGTGGGCGCGGCGCTCATCCATCAGGGACGGTGTCAGCTGCCGGAGGGCGGAAGACGTCAGAAGGTCATGCTGGCCGATATGCTGTATCGGGCGAATGTCAAGGGCAGTTCCGGCAGTTTGACCGGTTTCGTCCACGGCCACCGGGGTCATCTAAGGCAGGGCAACCCTCTGTTCATCATCATCTCGATCCTCGATCGGGGCAGCCAGCCAGAGCTCAGAGATGGATTGAAGGAACTGAGGCGCAATTCCGGTCCCAAATCTCGATTCCTGCTCATCGACGTGGACCTTAAGAACATTGCCAGCCGGGACGAGGTGGAAAGCCTGGGTATACAGCTGCGGGGGTTGGAGGAGACCACTGTCCGAGGGCACATCAAGAAGTTGGGCGTGCGGGTCGTCTCCTGGGAGCCCCGGGAGCAGGACCTCTTCCAGGTTTTATTGACATCCAGGGCGGTCGGGGGTGAGTTCGGGTCATGAGCGCGGAGAAAAGCTCACCCTGGATCGCTCCCTCGGTCTCCATCGGTCTCATGGTCGGTCTGGCATTCTCCTGGTGGACCTTCTCCAGCAACCTGCTGTTCGTTGATATGGGACTGCACGATCTGCTGTCACCACTCGACCCATTGGTGCTCACCGGCGTGGGCATATTGATGTTCATCGCCCTGCTCTTTCTCATACTGGAAGGTCGCTGGTCGGTGCTGGTTATCATCGCTGGATGGGGACTGTACACTCCATCCTTGCTGTATATGTCAGGTATCGATTGGTCCTATGCCTTCGGACTGTCCGTGGACAAGTACGCCTTTTACACCATCACGTCGCCGTTCCTCATCGCCCTGAACGGTGTGGTCCTGGCGGCGAGCACCTTACTATGGCGCCAAGGCGCACGCCTGGAGAGGACCGCCCGGCAATTACTGGAAAAGGGGGCTACGGGACCGGAGGTCAGTACTGTGATGAACAAGGCCTGGGTCCTGAACGTGACATTGGTTCTGGTCGCCTCTATCACTACCGTTGGCGTTCTCCTGCTGACGGGGGCGTGGTCCGATGCCGTCGGTGAGATACTACCACCTCCGGAGTTCCAGGGGCTGCTGTTCGCACTTTTAGCAGCGGTCATGGTCCTGTTCTCGCTCTGGATCTACGCTCGGGACCCCGAACATAGCTGAGAGAGTTTCGTATCCAGTCCGCTACAATGATTAAATACGATTCGCTCACATAATACACTGGGTTCGCAATGTTCGAGGTCAGGTTCCACGGTCGAGGGGGTCAGGGGGCGGTGATGGCCGCTCAAACGCTTGCCGAGGCGGCGGTCATCGAGGGAAGGCATGCCCACGCGTTCCCTTTCTTCGGAGCGGAAAGGCGCGGAGCTCCGGTCATGGCCTTCGCCCGCATCGACGACGAGAAGATAAGCATCAAGTCACAGGTGTATGAACCGGACCTGCTGGTGATACTGGACGAATCGCTCATCGACATCGAACCCGTAGCCCGGGGCCTTAAGAAGGATGGAAAGGCGGTCGTGAACACCCGGAGGTCGCCGCAGGAGATCGACCTAGGTGTGGTGGTGGAATGCGCCACGGTCAATGCCAACGTCATCGCCCTGGAGTTCCTCAAGGCGCCCATCGTGAACACTGCCATCCTGGGGGCCGTGGCCAGGGTAACCGATCTGGTCTCCATAGGCTCTATGAAGCAGGCGATAGAGAACCGCTTCGGGGAGAAGTTCGGGGAAGAGGCCGCTCGGGTCAATGTCGGAGCGGCCGAGGCGGCCTACGAGCAGGCGTCCGTCGGATTATGCCAGGGCATCAGACCCTTGGTGACCAAGAGGGAATGGCTTCCGGATTGGAGGGACATTCC
>Ga0307380_10011940_pt1 | contig 10845 bp, 9 predicted proteins | sample UN3MG_FD_202239 | JGI IMG/M metagenome (GOLD analysis project Ga0307380, IMG submission 202239) | Soil microbial communities from Risofladan, Vaasa, Finland - UN-3 | ecosystem: Environmental > Terrestrial > Soil > Coastal area > Acid sulfate soil | place: Finland: Risofladan, Vaasa | collected... | reverse complement strand
CGGGCCGACGCCAGGAGTTTCGAAAAAGTGATTGCCTTATGGATGGACAAACCCTATACGCCGGAGATGGAAATCCAGGCGGACCGTCTTGGCCTGGACTACATGGTGGCCGCCGGGTATCAGCCTGGCGAGATGGTCCGCCTGATGAACGTCATGGCCTCGATGGAGGGGCAGGGGGCCGCGGAATTCCTTGGCCTGCATCCGAATCCGCCCGACCGCGCGTCCGATATCGCGGACATCGTCGGTCGCAAGTACCCCGACCACCAGGGCCGTGTCGGCCGCCAGGAGTATGAACGGGAAGTGCTCGAGCGCCTCCGGGCCGAGCCGCAAGGGGACGGGTAGCCTCAACCGTAAGGATCTCCGCATGCGCAGACCTCAACGTGTGGCCGATCTGGTGGTCGCTGCCGGCCTCGCCTTGGCTGCCGCCGGATGCGCCGACAGCCGTGTCCTTCATCGCCAGGCCGAGCAAACCTACGAGCATCTTGCGTCCGGCATTGGGGCGGATCGCCCGCCTCAAGAGGTATCGCCGACCCGCCCCGCGTTGGCCGTTGCCGCCCCTGATCGCGATGCCGCACGATCCCGGGAAGCGAAGCCGGCGACGATGGTTCTCTATTTTGCGCCCGAGGCCGAGCCGGATGCCAAGGCCGCCGGCGTGGCCCGCCCGTCGGCGCCCGAGTCGTCCCGCGAGGCCAGGTCGGCTCCGGCGGAATTCGAGCCGATCGAGGGGATGACGTTCGGCGAGATTCTCAAAGAGGACCTCCAGGCCACCCCGGGGAAACTATGGAACGGTACGAAACTCTCCTTCGCCAATCCCACGAACATCGCCATCCTGACCGCCGTGTTCGGTGTGGACCGCATCGTCCGAAACAACGCCGACGATCGCGTCCGCCATGATTTGAAGAACGGGCAGACGAGCCTGCACGCGACGGGGGACTTCGGCGAGATCGTCGGTCATCCGGGACTTCATTTCGCCGCGGCCGCAGCCTGGTACCTCGCCAGCGTCGACGCGCGGGACGCGAAGAACCACGAACTCTCGAAGGTCCTCATCGAGGCCCTGGCCATCAATGGCATCACCACGCAAGCCCTGCAAATGTCCGTGAACCAGCATGACCCGAGCGGCGACCGCTACGGGTGGCCTTCGGGCCACACGTCATCCAGTTTTTGCGTGGCCTCCGTGCTGCACGAATACTACGGATGGCAGGTGGGTGTGCCGGCGTACCTGCTGTCGGGGTATATTGCCGCGACGCGCGTGGGGGACCGCAAGCACAACATTTCGGACGTCATCTTCGGCGCAGCGCTCGGTGTGGTCATCGGCCATAGCATTGTCAAAGGCGAACTGCCCCAGGTCGCCGGCTTCGCGGTCTTGCCCTACGGCGGGCTGGACGCCGCCGGCGTCATGCTGGTCCGCTCGTGGTGACCGGCGGCGGGGAAAGCCATTGACCGGAGGCCCCTCGGGGCGGAGAATCGCTTGCCCGCCGCATGGAGCGGCGGGCCATCTTTGAGGTGACGTGCGGATGCGGTACGCGGTGCACATGGCCGCCTTGGGCCTGGTGCTGGCGCTGGCGGGTTGTCAGCCGACAGGGGCGGAGTCCGCGCCGGCTCAGCCGTGGATAGCCGCGGCCGGCGCGTTGAACAATTTTCTCGTCGTGACGTCGGTGTCTTCGGGCGGCGAGGTTGATTTCCAGTACTGGCAGCGCGACGCCGCCGGTCTCTGGCACGCCGGCGGTTTCGGCCAGGGCGAGCCGACCGCCGTCGCCGCCTGGCGCGAGGACCTCCTGGTATTCTTCCCGAGCGGTCGGTACGGCCTCTTCGGCCTCGACTCTAAGACGATCAACCCGTCGCCGGTCCCGTCGTGGACCGCCGCCGCGGCCTGCGAGGACGGCCTGGCGTTGGACGTCTTCGGGTGGAACGCGTCGGATGAGCCCGTCTATGCCCGCCATGAGAATGACAAGTGGAGTTGGAGTCGTGTGCCGCTCGCGCTGGAGCGCGACAAGGTGCTCGATCCGTGCGCCGTCCGCTACGGCGGCCGGCTCTACGTCATCTGGCGCGAAGAGTCGCCCGGCCTGATCCAGGCGAAGACGGACTACCGCATCCGGTTCATGTCCCTCGACAAGGCCGGGAAGTGGGAAGTGGAACCGTCGCGGCTGCATGTGGCTTCGCGGCCGCTCGTCGCGTCCGACGGCGACACGATGGTCTTCCTCTTCCAGAAACCGGACGGCGACGAACCCGACCGCTGGACGGCCGCTACGTATTCGACGGGCGACAACGAGTGGCACGAAATCGGCCCCGTGACCGGAACGATTCCGGCCGGACCGGCCGCGATCGGCCGGCAGGGATCGAAGTTCTATATGGCGGTGCTGACGGAGACCGGACCTCGGGTGGCCGCGCTGGACGTCCAGGCGGCCCGCGCGGGGGAATTCGCTCCGCTGCCTTCGGGCGAGAGCCAGCCGAAGACCTCTTCCGATCAGAGCCTGATGTTGATCTGGGGCTTGGCGATTCTGACGTTCCTGATGCTGATCGTCAGTTGGCGGCGGCAGCGGAAACCGGTCGCCGGTCCCCCGCCCGTGGCGCCGGCGGCCGCGCCGGCGCCGGCCATGACCCTGGCGCCGGCGCCCCTTCTGAGACGGGCGGCCGCCTGTGCCATTGATCACCTCGTCGTTTTCGCCCTGGCGGCCCCCTTCCTGCCGTCCTTGCCGCCGGACGCGCTGGAGCGATTGTGGAACGGCGATCCCGCCCTGTTTCCCAAGGCGCTGACCATTGAAGTCGTCAGCCTGGTGGTGCTCCTTGCGTACTTCATCCTGGCGGAGGGCGCGTTCAGCCGGACGCTCGGCAAGGCCCTCCTGGGCATCGAGGTCCGGCGCGCCCGCGACGGCGCCCCGATTACCTGGGGCCAGGCCGTGGCGCGCAATCTACTGCGCATAGTAGATATGTTGCCTGCCATATATCTTGTCGGTCTCGCAGCGGTTCTCATCGGCCCCAGGCCGCAACGCCTCGGCGATCGCGCGGCCCGAACGCTCGTCGTCATGCGGCCGTCGGCTTAGGAAACGGCACTCAAGACCTAACCCGCCGAGTCCATCGTCTGCCACGTAGCCATTCGTCAAGGTCCCGCGCTTCCAGACCAGGAAAAAGTCGGGAATATTTTTCTCATATCCCTGGAAAGAAGGGCCACTTCAACTGGTTGGGGGTGCGGCCCGTCGCGTCCACTCTCTATAGTATTCGCGAGCGCCAAGTGAAAGCGAGGTGCTTCACTGCTTGAAAAGATTCTGTTTGACACGGTGGTGGAGGGTGGGTAATAGATAGTCTCTAGTGGTTGACAAATCATGTCGAGTGTAAGTCGATGTATGGAAGTGGGGAATCGGCCGCACGTGGGGATTTGCGAAATGCTGTTTCTGACCGGACAATACTTTCACGCGATAGACGCCAAGAGCCGGTTGACCATCCCGGCGAAGTTGCGGGATGCGATCAACCGGAAAGAGGAGACGTATCGCTTCTACGCTGTCCCGCTGTTCGACAAAGTGCTGTACCTGTATACGCCGCAGACTTACGAGCAGATCGCGCCGCAGTTCGAGCCGAAGTTGGACGCCAGCGCCGACGTTCGGGACTTCAAGCGTCTGCGATTCGGCCTGGCGGAGCAACTGGAGATTGACCGGCTCGGCCGCGTGCTGATTCCGGACTCCATGGCCAAGCGTTGCGGCCTCGCAAAGGACGTTGCCATCATCGGTGTCCAGGACCATATCGAGGTGTGGGACCGGGCGCGGTGGGAAGCCCACATGAGCCAGCAACTGGACCGGCAGGAAGAGTTGGCGGCGCGGGCCATGGGGCTCCAGGAAGGCTCGAAGGAGCCGGAAACGCCGAAAACTGACTGAGACCCCCTTGGGGGTCGTCCGGGCGGGCGAGGCCCGTCCGGGCGGCCCTTTTAAAAGTGAGAGCCCGGGCCCGATGGCCTGGTGGCTTGGAACAAGCCGCGGCGGCGCCGCGGATGGGACAGGGTGGATAGGTACAAGAGCGAGGGAGACGGCCGTGGACCGACCCACAGAATCCCAAGGCCTGGAACTGGTTCGCAAAGCGATGGACGATTCGTATGCGCAGGCGTATCTGTCGGCGGACCGCCTGCACGAGGAAGTTCGGCGTCTTCAGGCCCGCCTGGCGCGGGTCAAACGGCGCGGCGGTGCGTATCGCGACGTCGAACTGTCGGAAAGCGTGCGCGACCTCCTGGCTCGCTTGGAGGCCGGTGCGACGCTCAGCACCTATGTGCACTGAGGTATAAGGCGGGGCCGGCGTGAATGGAACCTCCGGGCACGTCCCGGTGATGCTCGCCGAAGCGCTCGAGCATTTGAGGCTTCGGCCGGGCGCGGTCATCCTGGACGGCACGGCCGGAGGCGGCGGTCATGCGGCGGGGATCCTGGGGCGGATTTTGCCTGGCGGCAGGCTGATTCTGCTGGATTGCGATCGAGAGGCCCTCGAGCGCCTGATGGCCCGATTCGGACGCCGAGGTGACGTGCGTTACTTTCATGCCAACTTCCGACACTTCGACCAAGCCCTAGCCGAGGCGGATGAGGAACACATCGATGGCGCGCTACTGGACCTGGGCGTTTCGAGCCTCCAGTTGGCCGACGCCGAGCGCGGTTTCAGTTTCGATCAGCCCGGCTTGCTGGACATGCGGTTCGACCGGTCCGAGGGTCCGTCCGCCGAGGAGGTTGTCAACCGATGGAACGCCGACCGGCTGGCGCAGATCTTCCACGACTACGGCGACCAGCCCTTCTCGCGCCGGATCGCGCGGGCCATCGTCGAATCGCGTCGCCGCCGCCCTATCCGCCGAACCGACGAACTGGCCGAGATCGTCCGGGCGGCCTTGCCGGCCGCATTCCGCCGACGCCAGCGCCTTCATCCCGCGACGCGGGTCTTCCAGGCCTTGCGGATCGCCGTCAACGATGAGTTGGGAAGCCTCGAAACGTTCCTTGACAACATTTTCGACTACCTGAAACCCGGTGGTCGCGTGGTCGTCATCGCGTTCCACAGCGGCGAGGACCGGATCGTCAAGATCCGGTTTCACGAGGCGGCTCGTAAAGGTCGGGTCCGCCTGCCGCTCGCCAAACCGCTGACGCCCACGCCCGAGGAGGTCCGGACCAACCCGCGCAGCCGCAGTGCACGAATGCGGGTGGCCGAAAGGCTCCAAGCCGCCGGATAACCTATTCGAGACTCCCGGAGCGGTTGCCGCCGGGGCGGCCGCGACGCGGGAGTCAAGGGCGCCGGGGACTGTCGCCGCCGCAGGACACTTCAGACGTGGAGGTATCACCGTGGGTCGAGAAACAAAGTTCGGGCTGTTGATCGGGTTGGTCTTCATCATTCTCTTCGGTGTGATTCTGAGCAGCCGCGCGGGGTCTTCGGCTCCGGAACACGCGGCCTTGCCGACGGGGGAGAGCCTGGCCCATGCCACTCGCCTGGAGACGGTCAACCGCACGGTTGACCCGTTCAAGGCCGATGGCGCCCTGGACATGAACGGCCAGGACCTGGTCATCCAGGTTCGTTCCGAAGGCCCGGCCGAGGAACCGTTGCCGGCGCCGGTGGCCCTGGCGTCCAGCGATGGCGGCGCCGTGGGGACCGACGATCGCGGCACGGTGGCGTTCGGGCCGGTCACGGTCGAGACGCCGGCGGACGCCGAGCGGGCGGAACTCGGCCTGGCTCGCGCCGAACCGGCGCCGGACCGCGGCGCGGCCGCACCGCCGGCGGCTTCGGATCCGAGCCGGCCGGTCTACGTCGTTCGCTCCGGCGATACCCTCATCGGCATCGCCCGCCGGTTCTACGGGAAAGACGCGCCGCGACTCTGGCGGCAGATCGTGGACGCCAACAAGTCCACGCTCCGCCACCCCGAGCGCCTGGCGGTGGGCCAGAAACTCGTCATCCCCAACGTGCCGCAGCCCCCGCAGTCCGATGCGCCTCGCCCGCCATCAGAACCGGCGGGCGGCGACGTGCCCGGCGGGACGCCCCTGCGCGAACCCGCGCCGGACACGGCCCTTGCGAACAGCTCAGCGCCGATGTCGCGCGAGGCGGTGCGCGAGGCGCTCCACCGCATGACCGTTCCCGCGGACAGCGGCCGCATGAACGGTTCGCAGAGCGACCTGGTTGAGGTGCCGCCGCTGCCCGTGAAGACCTACACGGTCCAGCCGGGCGACACGTTCAACCGGATTGCGACGAAACTGTACGGCGACGGCAATAAGTACGGTCGGCTGCTGGCCCTGAAGAATCCGGGCGCCGACCCGAGCCGCCTCAGGATCGGCCAGCGGATCGTCCTGCTGGACGGCGCGGGCACGACGGCTTCGGACACCGCGGTGGCCATGAGATGAGGCTCTGCATTCGCCTGACGGCCGTGGGGGTGTTGCTGGCGGTCCTGGCGGGCGGCCTCATCCACCTGAGGACCGACACGATCCAGGCCGGCAACCGCTTGCACGCGCTCTACGGCGACAAGCGGGCGCTGGAGAAGGCCTGCACGCGGCTGGAACTCTCGATCGCCGCGCTGAAGAGCCAGGAGCGGATGCGCCAGGAGGCGGCCGGCCTGCTTCAGTCCGAGGACCTCGGGCCGGACCGTCCGGACGGCGCGTTCCCGCGGGCCGCGCCGCGCCAGGGGGGATCCTCCCGCGACCGTCCCATCCTCGTGGAACGCCGCGCTCACCCGGCTTCGCCAGGGCGTAGCCCCGCTACGCCGGGGCGTAGCCCGGCCCCTTAAGGGGTCCACCGCGGAGACGGCGCGCCGGGCCGTGCCGGCGCGAAAGGAATTGGCTGTGACGCCTGAGAATCGCCAACGCCGTGTCGCCCGCGTGCTGACGGTTTCCCTGGGAGCGATGCTGGCGGCCCTGGGAGGCTACCTCCTCTGGATTCAGGCTTTCTCGTCGGAGAAACTGTCGGGTCTGGCATTCAAGCAGCAACATATGCGAGTGCCGTTGATTCCGGTGCGCGGCATAATCTATGACACGAAGTTGCGGGTTCTGGCGTGCAGCCTGGACACGCAGAGCGTGTTCGCCGACCCGAAGGTGGTGCGCGATCCGGGCGAGACGGCCGCCCAGGTGGCGCCCCTCCTCGGCCTTCCGCCCGACGAGGTGCTCGAGAAGATCGTGGCCGAACTCCAGAAGGAACCGCCCGGCCGGTTCGTGTGGCTGGCGCGGCGCGTTCCGCCCGAGACGGCCGAGGCCGTCCGCGGCCTGAACCTCCCCGGCATCGCCACGGTCACCGAGGGCACCCGGCAGTATCCGAACGGGATGCTCGCCGCCCACGTCCTCGGGTGCTGCGGCAGCGAAGAGCAGGGTTTGGACGGCCTGGAGATGCTTTTCGACGACCGCCTGCGCGGCGTCAAGGGGGAAGCCTATATTCTGGCCGACCGCAGGCGCCGCCCGCTCTGGACCGACGCGGAACATTTCACGCCCGCCCAGGACGGCCAGCACCTGGTGCTGACGATTGATGCGACGATCCAGGCCGCCGCCGAGGAGGCGATCACGGAGGCGCGCGAGAAGTATCACGCCGCGAGCGCCTCGGCCATCGTCATGGACCCGAAGACGGGCGCCATCCTGGCGATGGCCAACGTGCCGACGTTCGCCCCGAACCGCTACAGCGAGTTCCCGGTCGAGTCGCGCCGGAACCGCGCGGTCACGGACCCGTCGCCGCCCGGCTCCAGTTGCAAGCCCTTCTTCGCCGCATGGGCACTTGAGGCCAAGGTCACGCACTTTGGCGACGTGATCTACTGCGAGAGCGGCTATTGGCCCGCAGCACGGATGCATGACGCCGGCCACTCCTACGGCAACCTGACGTTCGAGCAGATCCTCGAGAAGTCGAGTAATATCGGCATGGCCAAACTCGGCACGCGACTCGGCAACAAGCGGCTCTCGGAGGCCATGGAGGCGTTCGGCTTCGGCCACAGGACGGGCGTCTGGCTGCCCGGCGAATCGGCCGGCCTGGTGTTTCCGCTGCGGAGGTGGACCTCGCTCTCGACGACGCGGATACCGATCGGCCAGGAATTCGCCGCGACGCCGATTCAGATGATCACGGCCTTTGCGGCCATCGCCAATCGTGGTAAACTTATGAGGCCGAGGATCGTCCGGGGTGTTCTCAACGGCCGCGGCCAACCCGCCCTCGACCCGGTGGAAAGCGAAGTCGTCGCCCAGGCGATTGACGCCCGGACGGCGCAACAATTGATTGACCGGGCCCTGGTCGGTGTGATAGAGGAAGGCACCGGCACCGCCTGCCAGATTCCAGGGTACCGCATCTTCGGCAAGACCGGCACCGCACAGAAGATTGACCCCGAGACCCGCGCCGTCAGCACCACGCGGTACATGGGGGCGTTCCTGGCGGGCGCTCCGGCCGCCGACCCGAAGGTGGTGGTGGTGGTGATGGTGGATGAGCCTCAGAAGTCGCTCGGCTATTATGGAGGGACGGTGGCGGCGCCCGCCGTCAAGAAAATCCTGGAGCAGGCGCTTCCGTATCTGGGCATCGCGCCGACGGAGCCCGTGTCCGAGCGGCGCAGTGCCCGTCTGGTGGGCAATACGGTGACGAATTGACGCCCGCCCCTTTGGTTCTCGGCCGGCTGAGGTATCTGGCCATGAAGTTGAGCGAACTCGCCGAACGTATTCCCGGAGCCCGCCTGGCAGGGCCAGGCCAGGTCGAGGTGGCGCGCGCGGTCCACGACTCGCGGTGTGTCCGGCCCGGGGACCTCTTCGTGGCTGTTCCCGGCACGAAGGCCGACGGCCACCAGTTCGTCCAGGTGGCCCTCCATGCGGGGGCCGTCGCGGCCGCGGTCGAACGAACCGCCGGCCTGCCCGCCGAGACGCCGCTCCTCGTGGTCCGCGATGCGCGGGAAGCGCTGGGCCTGGCGGCTCACGCGCTCGCCGGCGACCCGACGCGACGCCTGACGGTCTGCGGCGTAACGGGCACCAGCGGCAAGACGACGACCACGTACCTCATCCGGAGCATCCTGGACGGCGCGGGCCGTCCGGCGGGGCTCCTCGGTACGATCTCCTATCGGATCGGGCCGCGCGAGATTCCGTCCAACATGACCACGCCCGACGCCAATGACCTGGCGTCCTACTTTGCCGAGATGGTGGACTGCGGCCTGAAGGCGGCCGTCATGGAAGTCTCGAGCCACGCCCTCCACCAACGCCGGATCGCCGGCATCCACTTCGCCGTGGCGGCGTTCACGAACCTCAGTTCCGAGCACATGGATTACCACGCCACGATGGAGGAGTATCGCAAGGCCAAGGGCCTTCTGTTCCAGGCCCTCGACCCGCAGGCGTGGGCGGTCCTCAACCGTGACGATGCGGCAAGCGTTTTCTTCGCCCGCGGCCCCGGCGCCCGCGACCTGTGGTACGGCCTGAGGAACCGCGCCGACGTGACCGCCGAGGACATCCGGCCGAGCCTCGCGGGGACCCGGTTCATGCTGGTGACGCCGCGCGGCCGCGTGGAGGCCTTTACACCGCTCCTGGGCCCGCACAATGTCCTCAACTGCCTGACTGCCGCGGCGGTCGCCGAGGCGCTGGCGATCCCCCTGGAGACGATTGCCGCCGGCATCGAGGCCACCCGGACCGTGCGCGGGCGGCTCGAAGCCGTCCCGTCCGACAAACCGTTTACGGTCCTCGTGGACTATGCTCACAAGACCGACGCCTTGCGTCACGCGCTCTCGACCGTGGCGGACCTCCTGCCGGACGGCCCCGAGCGCAGCCGAGGGGACGGCGCGCGGCTGATCGTTGTCTTCGGCTGCGGGGGCGACCGAGACCGCATCAAGCGGCCGGCCATGGCCGAGGTTGCCGAGCGGCTCGCCGACCGCATCATCGTCACGACCGATAACCCGCGAAGCGAGCGGCCCGAGGCCATCGCCGACGAGATCCTCAAGGGCTTCTACTCGCGCCGCAAGGTCACGGTCGAACTCGACCGCCGCGCGGCCATCGCCTTGGCGATCCGGCAGGCCCGCGCCGGCGACGTCGTCGTCATCGCCGGCAAGGGACACGAGACGTACCAGATTATCGGCGACGTGACGCGGCCGTTCGACGACCGCGAGGTCGCCGCCGAAATCTTGTCGTCGTTGTGAGGCCGTCACGTTTAGCCGCCTCGCTGGCGAGGCGCGTTTGGCGAGGTTGTACATGAAGTTCACGGTTGACGAGGTGGTGTCGGCGACGGGCGGACGGTTGCTGGCGGCCGCCGCGCCGGCGTCGCCCGCCCTGAGCCTGTCGAAGCGGCCCGCCTCGATCAGTACCGACACGCGGGCGATCGCGCGAGGCGAGACGTTCCTCGCCCTTCGCGGCGACCGGTTCGACGGCCATGATTTTCTGGTCACGGCCTCGCGACGCGGCGCCTCGTGCCTGGTCGTCAGCCGCGAGGATCGGCTGGCCGACCTGAACGGTTCGGTCGGCCGGCCGGCGGTCGTCCTGGTGGGCGACACGATGGACGCGTTGGCGGCCCTCGGCCGCACGGTCCGCGCGCGACTCGCCTGTCCGGTCATTGCCGTGACGGGCTCCTGCGGCAAGACGACGGTCAAGGAGATGATCGGCCAGATTCTCGGCCGGCGGTTTCGCGGCCGGACGCCGCCGGCGAGTTTCAACAACCAGATCGGCGTGCCGCTGACCCTGCTGGCGGCCGAGCCGGACGATGATTTTGTTCTTTGCGAATTCGGAACAAACCATCCCGGCGAGATCGCCCGCCTGGCGAGCATCGCGCGGCCGACCATCGCCGTCGTGACGCGGGTGGGGCCGGTCCACCTGGAAGGGCTGGTCTCCATCGAGGGCGTCGCCAGGGAGAAAGCGGCGCTCGTCGAGTCGCTGGACGAAAAGGGCGTCGTGATCCTGAACGCCGACGACCCGCGCGTCG
>Ga0307380_10011938_pt1 | contig 10845 bp, 12 predicted proteins | sample UN3MG_FD_202239 | JGI IMG/M metagenome (GOLD analysis project Ga0307380, IMG submission 202239) | Soil microbial communities from Risofladan, Vaasa, Finland - UN-3 | ecosystem: Environmental > Terrestrial > Soil > Coastal area > Acid sulfate soil | place: Finland: Risofladan, Vaasa | collected... | reverse complement strand
TCCATTAAATGCCGCCCTTTAATCTAAAGGTATCCAAGATATTAGCCACGTCCTCACACTGGTCCGTGGTATCTTCTAAGATATCCACTATCTCTTTAAGCAGCAGTCTTTCAAGCACTTCATTGGGATCTTCCGTTGGTGTGGTCATCAATATTTTCAGCCATTTCCGATTTATTATGTCTGCTTCGTTTTCTAATTCGTTTATCCTGATGCAAGATTCTTCTAACGTTATTTCTTCGTGTTTTATATTGCGCAAACAACCTACTGCTTTTCTCACTTCCAGTGCGGCTTCCAGAATAATCGGAGCAAACTCACTTACCGGTTCAGGAATGGTAGGTCTTTGAGTAAATGCCAATCGTGCTACTGCTTTTTCCACGCCATCTATTACGTTGTCAAGATTATGAGCGAAATAACGTATGTCTCCCTTTTCCTCCGTGACCCGTGTGTGGTCATAAAACAGTTCGTGCATGATTTGATGAACAACCGAGTCCCCTTTATCTTCCAGTACTTTAAGCTTTTCTCTGATTTGCGAGAGATTGGAGCTGCGAGAATCGGGGTTCAATGAAAAGGGGGCGGAGGAGCGATACTCAGCACCTAAATCCACCAGCAGTTGCGATGCTTCCACCGCTTTGTCTGCAAGATCCTCAAAGAGGTCAAAGAATTTCCTATCATGGGGCAAAAACATAGACATTCTCTGTAAAACAGCACCGAATAAAATTACTTTTGGAATGGGGGCCAATCCCAGTAATACTCGCCCCTCTTCCCCCCTCTTGATAGTAGCGGCAAACCGCTTCCGCGCCTTACCTTTTTTCATCTCTTGCACATAGAAAATGAAATGGCTATTTAAACTTTTCTAAATTAACATATAGAAAATGAGCAATATATAGTTAAGCTCCAATCCTAAAACACCTAAGAGAGGTAATCTAATAATTTCTCGAAAGCTCTGCTTCTATGCGACACGTGGTTTTTATCCTCGGTGCTCATCTCTGCGAATGTCTTTCCCTTGAATTCAAATATAGGGTCGTAGCCAAAGCCCCCACTCCCTCGAATCTCCTCTGCTATTCTCCCTTCCGCAATGCCAACAAAAAGAATAGGTGTTTTTTGTGGAGCTTTGCAGAATGCGACCACAGTCTTAAAAGTAGCTTTTCGTGCTTCGCCCTTTTTATCCGCCATCAATTTCAGGATTCCTTCATTACCTATTGTCCTGAAGACAAAAGCGGAGAAAGGGCCAGGGAAGCCGTTTAGAGCGGGTATAAATAACCCAGAGTCCTCTATGAAGAAGGAATCTTCAATCCCTGTCTTCTCCCGTATATAATTCGCACTTTCTTGCGCTACCGCTTCTATCTCATCAAGCTGTAATTCTGGATAGTCATAATCTCTATGCATGATTGCTATATTCCGCGACTCAGCATCAGCCAACTCATTTATCTCTTTTACTTTATGCGAATTTGTGGTGATGAATATCAGTTCTCTTTTTGAGCCCATGGTGCATTACGCTACTTACTACTCCTCAAAGTAATTTATTAAGGTATTAAGGTGAATAGCTTTTCGTAAGTAGAATGGTGATGGAAGACAGCATAAAATTGGAGCACGGTGCAGGCGGCGAGGGGATGCACGAGTTACTTAAGCTCGTGTTAAGCTACTTCAATTTCACGAAGGTTAAGAGTAACGATGGAGCAAAAACAGAAATAGAGGTGCCTTTGCAGGCATTGGATGACTCTGCAGTTGTTGACAATATTGTTTTCACTACCGACTCGCATACCGTGAAGCCGCTTTTTTTCCCGGGCGGTGATATTGGCACCTTGGCAATCGCGGGTACAGTTAACGATATCGCGGTTATGGGTGCAGAACCGCTGTGCTTATCAGTGGCATTTGTAATAGAAGAAGGATTTTCGTTAAACGATTTTGAGCGGGTTTTAGAGGGCATGAGGAAGACGTGCGAAGAGGCTGAGGTTGCAATTGTCACCGGTGATACGAAAGTTGTTGAACGTGGTGCCGTGGAGAAGATCGTGGTGAATACCTCTGCGATAGGAAGGCGAACAGAGGCTTTAGATAAGAATATGGCGGAAGTGAGAAAGTACCGTGAATTAGCTGGGAATTGGCTAGTGGACTCTAATCTTCGAGACGGCGATAAAATAATCGTTTCGGGTTACATCGGCGATCACGGTGTCGCGTTACTCTCGTTCAGGGAAGGCTTCGAGTTTGATACCGAGTTAAAATCAGATATAGCGCCGTTGAATAAGCCTATTCAAGAAATATTAGAGGTTGGCGGTGTAGTTGCGATGAAAGATCCTACGAGAGGCGGACTTGCAAATTCACTCAACGAATTCAGTGAGAAATCGAACGTTGGCATCCTGATAGAAGAGGAGAAGATTCCGGTAAGAGAATCGGTTCGGAGTGCGTGCGAGATGTTAGGGATAGATCCGTTAGAGGTAGGTAATGAAGGAAAGATGGTTATGGGTGTCGTAAAAGAAAAAGCGGACGACGTGCTTGATGCTCTGCGGAGAACTAAGCAGGGGAAAGATGCAGCGATCATTGGTTCAGCGACGAAAGAGCTAAAGGGCGTGGTGATGAAGACACGGGTTGGTGGCATGCGGATTGTGGAGACGCCCATTGGCGACCCTGTGCCGAGGATATGTTGATCGCAGGATATTTGAGGCAGAGGAAACGTTTTATGAAATAGTAGCGTAAATAAGACTAACGAACATGAGTCTGAGAAAAATCACAAGGCAGGAAGAATTAACAGGTAACAGACCTCAACAGATGCTGTTTACTGAAGAGGTAACAACGATTGAAGGCTTTTATCCCTTTGACTCAGAACGAGGAAAAATCGAGAATAAATTCAAAGATTACATACATGAAGTGTTAGAGTTAGGTTCTAATGTTTCCTACGTAGGAAATAAAAAAATTCCATTCCTGAGAATTTATAGGTATAAGGAAGCTTTTGCCTTCGATTTTGTAACGGAGTTTTTGAGACGGTTTGAAGCAAATTCCGACGATTATGTGTTTGATCCCTTCTCTGGAATGGGGACAACGATGTTTGCCTCTATGACTTGCGGTATCCCTTCAGTGGGACTCGATAAATTACCCATCGCTTATTTTATCTCAAAAACTTTGCCATCGTTTTTGGTACTGAAAGAAAACGAACTGAAGGGCATCTGGACTGCTCTAATACCCAAGATACAAAGAAGTGAGCCCGCCGAAGTTGCATTAGATGTTCCCATCATGAGAGTTGCCTTCGATGATGAAACGCTTCTAACGCTTAGGAAACTAAAAACCGCTATTGAGGGTTTACCTTCCCCCTATCTTGACCTTTTCCTCTTCCCATTCTTTTCTATTTTGGAGGAATGCAGCTTCACGTCAAAAGACGGACAATTTCTCCGATTAAACCGCAATAAGACAACTTCCAACCCTATTGATGCAATGAACCGAAAAATCGCACAGATAGAAGAAGATGTCCACCGTATGAAGCTACTTCCCATGACCCATCGGTAACAGAGAATGTTATGCCAGATGTGTATTTTGGTGATACACGGGATTTATCCAACATAAAATTCGGGAGAAAGCCCACTATTATTATTACCTCACCGCCATACGCTAATCGATATGACTATACGAGGACTTATGCGCTTGAGTTGTGTTTCCATTTTGTCAAGAATTTTGAGGAGCTAAAGGCAATTCGTTTTGGTATCCTGAGGTCACACATTGAATCTAAAATACGAAAAGATGAAGCTCCACCGCACCCTGTAATAAAAGAAGTGGTTGAACTTCTCGAAAGGAAGAAACTCAATAACCCAAAAATCCCGAGCATGATTGTAACTTATTTCATAGACATGCAAAAAGTTATATCCGAATGGTTTAAAGTCCTTGCTCCTGGTGCTAAAGTCGCTATGGTTGTAGACAATGTTAGATTTGAAGGAGAATTGATACCCGTGGATTTAGTGCTTTCTGAGATGGCAGAGGAAGCAGGATTTAAGGTGAAGGAAATTATAGTAGCACGATATAAAGGTAATAGTTCTCAACAGATGAGGAAATATGGTAGAGTCCCAGTAAGAGAGAGCATAGTTATTTGGGAGAAATAATCATGCCATCCGATGAAGAGAAAGAAAGTTGGACAATTGACCAGATTACGAAGAGCGAGTTCTTCCATCAGAAACTTCACGAGTGGGGATTGCTCGAAATCGCTTACGAACTCGAAGGCATAAAAGGAGAAGTCTTTGAGTGGAATAGAGAGGAGTTAGGAATTACCGATAGAGCTTGGAATAAGGCGATTCATAGAGGAATTAAGCCCATAAGGGTGTTTTTGCACCCAGATGTTCTTATAAAAATCCAAAACGAATTAGCTATTACAGAATGCTTGCTATGGTCTCACAAAAATCAATGGGTAGGGTAGGCTTGAGCATAAACAAATATGAAGGAGGAAAGGGTCAGCTTAATGATGAAACTGCTTTACATATCCCAAAGCATTTGAATAAAATCGTCAGCATTCTGATGAACATGATGAGAAGATAGATACCAGAGAGTTCGATTTGTGGCGAGGGATGGCGGCTGGTTCGCAAGCACAGGGTTCATGGCAAAATACAAAGGGCGATCGGGCTGAGATAGTGATCAAAGAGATAATAGAAAGAAGGATTCGAGATAAGGGCTTGGTGCTTGAAGAGACATCTCGTGGAAAAGGGGAAATACTAAAACTACGAGCTGGAAGGCAATTTGTATTAGGCAGCGAACCGGATATTGGAGTTTATAAAAAGGGTCTTATCCAAATAGCCGTAGAAATAAAAGGTGGTATTGACCCTGCTGGCGTGCTTGAAAGGTTTGGGGCGGCTTTAAAGAGCTTAAGGCGAGCTAAACAGGAGAACTCTAAATCAATAACGGTATTGGTAATGCAAGGAGTTTCGTTAACGACAAAAGCGGAAAAAGAAATTCAAAATAGCGAGAGCATTATAGACTATTTTTTCACAATTGAAGACATAATAGGTAATGAAAAGGTTAGAAAAGACCTTTTCAAAATTCTAAAGGTCTGAGTTCAACTTAAACCCTGGATAGCTCACAACGATTTCTTTTAGACGTGCAGCCACATCGCTCTCTAATAACGCGTTTGCATCCCCGATCGAATCCTCAAGTTTCATATCGAACTCTATTTCGCCTAAGATGGGCACATCGAATTCTTTCAGCGTCTCTTGCACTGACGAGGATTCTTTCATCTTCATATTCTCGATAACGCCGATAATCGGCTTATTCAACTCATCGAGCATTTTTATTACTTTCTTCACAGTCTCTAATGCTACCTTTGACGCGGTGGTCACCACCAAGAATTCTGCCCGCTTCAACCATCTTATTACATCCATAGACACATCTCCAATGCCCGGCGGCATGTCAACAATAAGAAAATCCCGGGAACCCCACTGTGTAATGGCGAGCAATTCCAGCATTGCATTGGATATATCGGTACCTCGCAGTGGCGTGGGCTCGTTACCAGTGAAATAAATAATGCTCATAAACGCTATTCCATGAACCTCAGGCGGAACTATTCCTTTCTCTTCTTCCGGATACACATCTTCTATTCCCAGTATCACATGCGTTGAGGGTGCGGACAAATCCAAATCCAGCAGCCCAACCTTGTACCCCAATCGTGACAACGTCAATGCGAGCAAAGATGAGGTTAAACTCTTGCCAATACCTCCTTTACCGCCTGTTACTGCGATTACTCGCTTTATTCCCGCTAATCGTGTATCAATAATGCTTAAACGCGGATCCATCACCATCTTTCTCGATTTACCTCTTCTCTTCTTCGTAATCACTCGATATCCTATCTATGGACTTGTAAATACAAATATCTTTGATGATTTTATTCTAAAAAGTTTCAGCTGATAATCCTATCAAACGCTTGTGAAAGCAAATTGATGTTTGCACTACCGTAACTTATCCTAATGCATCCTCTGCCCTGGGAGCCGAATGCGCTTCCAGGAACCACACCAACGCCCTTCTCCAGTAGCTTATCTGCCAGTTCGAGGTCATCAGGGCCTTTGAAATACGGGAAGACATAGAAAGCGCCGTTAGGCTTGACGCATACCACGTCGTCCATCTCGCGGATGCGCTTCATCACGTAGTTTCGGCGGCTCCTGAATTCTTCGCACATTTTGTCAGAAGCCTCATTCGCTTCATCCGAGAATGCGGCCAGTGCACCGTATTGTGCGAAGGACGTGCAGCAGGAGAGTGACTGCTGATGTATGATGTCTATCCTGTCAATGACGTCACGGTTAGCGTAGGCACAGTATCCAAGCCGCCATCCGGTCATACTGTAGGTCTTGCTGAACCCATTCACGGTTATCACATTCTCGTATTCGCTGGCTGGGCTGTAATGTTTGCCTTCGTAGATGAGTTTTTCATATATTTCGTCAGATATCACAAACATCTCTTTTTCAACGCACACATCCATTATCTTTTTGATGATTCTTGCAGGGATAACCGCCCCTGTAGGGTTGCTTGGCGAATTCAGGATGAGAAGTTTCGCATTTGTCTCTTCCAACTGGGTCATAAAGTCATCTCCAGGAACAAAGCCTTCTTCATGCTTTAAGGTAAGCCATTCTACCTCCGCGTTAGCCAACTTGATTTGTGCTTCATAACTCACCCAGGAGGGGTTCGGGATTGCGACAACATCGCCTTTATTGGCTAAAGCCATGAGAATGCAGTAGATTATCTGTTTTCCGCCACCAGAAACAAGAATCTTATCCTTGTCCAGGTCTGCGATATTGTTCTCAGCCTCCAGTTTATCTGCGATTGCTTTCCTAAGCTCCGGTATGCCTTTAGAGGGAGTATAATGGACTCTGCCCTCATCCAACGCTTTTTTGGCTGCCGCCTTGATTACCTGTGGTGTGTCAAAGTCCGGTCTACCTACGGTTAAGTTTATCACGCCCGGTTTCTTCGCCGCTGTGTCGTATTTGAAAGTTGCCGACGGTTTCACTTCCAGTACCCGGTCTGCAAATTTGAAATCTATCATGGTTGTACCGACATAATCTTCCTTGCAAGATCCGGATAGTGTGCAATGAACGTCATCTCGTCCTCCGTCACAGGCTTCTGTGTGACTACATTTGCATATCGAACGAGTTCCAATATCTCGCGGGCTTCTTCTTCATCCCGGAATTTTAGCTTATATTTTCCCGCTACGTTCTTAAACCCTTTTATTCCGGAGTATTCCCCTGTTGTTATAAGTCTGCCGGTCTCAATCCGCTCGATATCCCCCCGGCCTACTTCGGTGTAATCATACAACTCATAATTTCTGCTGTCTTTCAGTGCACCGTCAGCATGTATGCCGGATTCATGTGCAAAGGCGTTGTCACCAACTGCTGGCTGGTTGACAGGAATAGGAACGTGGAATGATAGGGAAGCGTAGTTGCATATCTTCCATGCCTGGCTTAAATCAACATGCTCATCCAGGTGGTATTTGTTTTCAAACCCGCTGGACTTCTTTACAGCAAGGACTGTAGAGACCAGGTCAGCATTGCCGGCTCGCTCTCCCATACCATTCACTGTCGTGATGATGTATGCATTTACTCCCGCATCTATCGCTGCTTTGGCACCCGCTACAGAGCATGCGACTGCCATGCCCAAATCATTACGACAGTGCAGTTCGATGGGGATACTGACTGCCTCTACTAGCGCTTTTACTCGCTCATATATGGTGAACGGGTCATCATATCCAAGCGTGTCGCAGTATCTTATCCGGTCTGCACCATGCTCTTTTGCAGCTTCAGCAAATGTAATGAGCCGGTAGAGTTCTGTCCTTGAAGCGTTTTCTGCATTTACTCCGATAGTCTCCGCACCCTTTTCCTTTGCTGTGACGACAGCTTCACACATTGCATCAATTATATCCGTCCAACGGTACTCGCCCATGAATTTGACGTCAATCATTTGCCGTGATGTTGACAAGCTCAAATTAACGTGCTTCAGCATCGGCACCCGTCGAAAGCCCTCTTCGACATCCTCTTTTATAGCTCGCATCCACCCGCCAAGCCTTATGCGCTTCATCGCATCTATTTCCGCCAACTCCAGATTGGCATTCAAATAATTCGTCTCATGTCTCGTGGCAGGAAACCCGAACTCGCTTTGGAAAACTCCCGCCTCATCCAGATAAAGGTTCAGCATAGTCTTCTCTAACTTCGCCAATCCCAATCTCGACGTCTGCACCCCGTCACTGTTCGTGACGTCAATTATGTATATCGTGTTATTATCCATTTTGATATACTCTCGCTTTTTCACTTCATACTGCTAATTATTTATTAAACGCAGGTTAACTAAAATACTAGTGTTTCCGATGATTGCACAAGAAGAGATAAAAGAGGTTTTAGGAGAATACAACCTGAATGAGGCGGCTATAGGTGTCTTAGGGTCGCATTCCGCATTAGATATATGCCGAGGAGCAAAGGACCTGGGCTTCAGAACCTTGGTAGTGTGCCAGAAGGGCAGGGAAAGAACCTATGACCGCTACTATCGGACTGAAAATTCGCTCGGAATAGTGGATCAGACCATAATCTTAGACAAATTCTCTGATATAACCGAGGAAAGGGTGCAGAGGCAGATGCGTGAAAATAATGTAATCTTTATTCCGCACCGCTCCTTTGAGGTATATGTGGGCTTCGACCAGATCGAAGATGAGTTCCTTCTACCACTCTTCGGCTCCAGAAGCATGCTCCGAGCAGAGGAGCGGGATGCAGAGAGGAACCAGTATTATCTGATGGAAAAGGGAGGCATTCCATATCCTAAAGCATATAAAAACCCTGAGGAGATAGACCGCCTGGTTCTGGTTAAAGCGCCGGAAGCCCAGCGGAAATACGAGCGTGCGTTCTTCTTCGCATCTTCTCCAGACGATTTTTACAAGAATTCAGAGCAGATGATCCGTGCAGGAAAGATAACAGAGGAAGGACTGAAGAAAGCGGTAATCGAAGAGTTTGTTATGGGTGCGCAGTCCAACTTCAACTACTTCTACTCACTCTTAGACCAGAAGCTGGAACTGTTGGGGACTGACACCAGGAGACAGACCAATCTGGACGGCATTCTTCGCCTTCCCGCAACACAGCAGTTAGAAGCCTTGAAGTATATAGATGTCAAAGCAATCGAAGCTGGACATATCTCATGCACGGTGAAGGAATCTCTTTTAGAGCCGATATTTGAGCTTGGCGAGAAATTTGTGAATGTAGCAAGGGCGGAATATCCACCGGGGATTATAGGCCCCTTTGCTTTACAGTCCGCTTTCATTCCAGGACCTCCGAAGGAAACAGCCGTAGTCTTTGATATCTCCATGCGAGTGCAGGGCTCTCCAGGAACCATGTTCACGCCATATTCCGGATATTACTACGGACAGTCGCTCTCGGTGGGTAAGAGGGTGGCTATGGAGATCAGGAAAGCTATTCAACTGAACCGGTTGGAGGAGACTGTTACCTGAGATGAGATGATTCCCAGAAAAGAGATCCATCACATTCTGGAAGTCTATGCAAAAGAGAAGATAACCATAGCTACGATAGGAAGTCATACCGCACTCCAGATACTTAAAGGAGCACGGGATGAGGGGTTCAAGAATATAGTGATCTGCAAAAAGGGCACCGAAGAGGTTTACCGGCAGTTCGGGCTTGCGGATGAACTTCTAACTGTCGAGAATTTTAAGCAAGTTCTGGAAAAGGAGTTTCAGGAGCAACTGCTAGAAAGAAACGTCATCTTAATCCCGCATGGCTCCTTTGTGGAGTATCTCTCACCAGTCAGGATCGAGAACGAGATGTTTGTCCCTATGTTCGGGAACAGAGCGGTCCTGGACTGGGAATCAGACCGCGAGAAGGAGAGAGTATGGCTGGAACGTGCAGAGCTGAGACTACCCCTAGAATTCAGAGACCCTGCGGATATAGATAGATTAGTAATGGTGAAATTCCCCGGAGCTAAGGGCGGGAAGGGCTATATCCTTGCAAGCGATCCTGATGAATTTGAAGAAAAGCACAAAAAACTTAACCTGAGCGATAAGGATGAATTTACCATCCAGGAGTACGTAATAGGAACCAGGTTCTATCCCCATTATTTCTACTCTCCGCTAACGGATAGGGTGGAACTCCTCAGCATGGACATCCGCTATGAATCCAACGTTGATGGAATCTCAAGGCTATCTTATATTCTCCAGGATAGCCATCCGGAACCCTCGTTTGTAGTTACAGGCAATCTCCCTGTTGTGGTGAGGGAGTCGCTCCTACCACGAGTCCTGGAAATGGGTCAGAAAGTAATCAAAACCTCTCAGGAACTGTTCACTCCCGGCTTGATAGGACCTTTCTGCATAGAAACCATCTGCACAGAAGATTTGGAGTTTATAGCGTTCGAAATTTCTGCCAGGATTGTCGCGGGCACCAATCTTTACATTAATGGTTCCCCTTACTCTCAGCTTCTTTACGATGTGCCAATGAGCACCGGAAGGCGAATATCAAGAGAGATAAAAGAGGCGCTCAGGGAAGATTCTCTGGATAAAGTTATATGCTGAGCCATACACAGTCTCGAGTGCTTACTTCTCGATAGATAAGGTAATTATCAAAAATCAAAACAAACCCCTATTTTTGGTTTTTGGTATTGTTTGGGATTAAGTCCTTTCAGGGCTTGCGGGGACGTGGGCAGAGCCCACGATGCTTAGGATTTAGGATTTCCCGCTTCTTATTGAGCACATACCAGCTAAGCGGGTTAGCCCGTGCCTTTAATGGATTTTATCAAAACCCCTCGCCCCTGGATTACCTCAAAGTCCGGACTCTTACACGACGGACATCTGACATACGCATGAGCAACCTCGGGTGCAAAATGAATCGCTTCTCCTTCGACCTC
>Ga0307380_10011935_pt1 | contig 10846 bp, 7 predicted proteins | sample UN3MG_FD_202239 | JGI IMG/M metagenome (GOLD analysis project Ga0307380, IMG submission 202239) | Soil microbial communities from Risofladan, Vaasa, Finland - UN-3 | ecosystem: Environmental > Terrestrial > Soil > Coastal area > Acid sulfate soil | place: Finland: Risofladan, Vaasa | collected... | reverse complement strand
CCTATGACGGCAATCTCGCCTACGTGGACAGCGTCGTGGGCGAAGTGCTGTCGGCGCTGGAGCGACTGGGTCTCGTCGAGAACTCCGTGGTCGTTCTCATGTCCGATCACGGGGAGGCGTTTGGGGAGCACGGTCGCTTCGGACACTCGGATACGATCTACGAGGAGACGGCGCACATCCCGCTTGCGATACATCTCCCGGAGGCATGCGGCGTGGCTTCCGGTCGGCGCTCGGGGATCATCTCGACAATCGATCTCATGCCGACCTTGCTCGACATGTTCGGGATTGACCCTCCACCGACGATGCAGGGGAGAAGCGAGCTGGGACTGCTGGCGAGCGAAGGGTCGGGGCAGCGGCGATACGCGGTCGGCCGCTCGCGGGGTCGGGACAAGACGGGGGGGCTGGAGCGACCGGAAGAGGTGATCTTCGCGCTGATCGCCGAGCGGTACACGCTCATGCTCGGGGACACGGGGAAGCGGGTGGAGCTGTACGACCGGGAACGGGATCCGGGGCAGAAGGACAACATCGCGGAGGAGAGCGAGAAGCTCGTGGCCGAACTGATGGGAAGCTTCGAGGAGTGGGCGGAGACCCAGCCGACGCGCCCGGTCGTTCTGCCGGGGGGAGAAGTCCGCGCGGCTCAGTCGCCGGAGGTCGAGATGAGCGATAGAACTCGAGAGCACCTCAAGGCGCTGGGCTACCTGAAGTAGGAGACCCTCAGTCGGTCCGCCAGCCGTGCTCGCCGACGAGGGGGACGAAGACGCAGCCGCCCAGGTCCTGGTGCTCCAGCTTCTCCCCATGTTTGATGACCCGGGTCAGGGTCTGTCCCCAGCGGTCGCCGGTGGGGGCGACGAGAATCCCGTCTTCGGCGAGCTGCTCGATCCAGGGATCGGCGATCTTCGGGGAGGCGGCGGTGACGATGATGCGGTCGTAGGGAGCGGCCTCGGGGTAGCCGAGGCTTCCATCGGCAACGACGACGGTGATATTGGTGTAGGCAAGCTCCGCCAGCGTCTCGCGGGCGCGCTCGGCGAGGGTGGCGATCCGCTCCACGCTGTAGACCTCGCGGCTGAGCTCGGCGAGGATGGCGGCCTGGTAGCCGGAGCCGGTGCCGATTTCGAGCACCTTGTGGTCGGCCGTGAGGCGGAGCGCCTCGGTCATGAGGGCGACCATATAGGGCTGAGAGATGGTCTGTCCGTCTCCGATGGGAAGGGGGTAGTCGCAGTAGGCGCCGGGGTCATCGGGGTGGGGAAGGAAGCGGTGGCGCTGAACCTTCTCCATGGCGGCGAGGACGCGTGGATCCCTAATTCCGCGCCGGCGGAGCTGCTGCTCCACCATCGTTCTTCGGGCGCGCGCGTGCTCGTCGGCCGGGGAATCCGGCATGCGGTGACTCCGTAGGGACAGGCTGTGGGGAGATTATAGCGCGGGAGCGGAGGTTGGGGAAGGGTGGGCCACGCGAACGCCGCCCTCTGGGCGAAGGGGCTGCCAGACCCTACTCCGGCAGCCGCTTGAACGAGACCATGGCTTCGTCCCTGCCGTCGGGGAAGCGAAGCTCCAACTTGGTGATCGAGAAGCGTCTTCCGTGGGCTTCCTGGATCGCGTCAGTGAGGTGGAAGGTTGCCTGATACGCCTCCTCCCGCGGGAGGGGGACCGGGCGCCCTGCAGCTCGCGCGATGACCTGCTGGCGCTGGGCGAAGGTCATGTCGGAGAAGGCGAGGCCTTCGGGGGTGGTGATGGCCTCGCGCTGCTCCGGCGACAGAGAGGCGTAGAGCAGAACCGCCCAGCGCTCGCTTCACCTCCTCCATGCGATTGGCTCGCTCGGAACGCTGCTTCTCGGCCTGCCGAGCAGCCTCCCGCTCGGAGAGCCACTCCATCGTCTGCTTTACTCCCGCATTCCGATGCAGCAGGTACACTGGTTCGTCGCCACTTGGATCTATGTCCCAATGGCACTCCTGAAGGGCCTCGGGGAGCTGGACCATGATGGCTTTGAGGCTCAGCCCTTTCGAGATCACGGTGAGCTTGCGCTCGCCGACGGTCGTCAGGTCCTCGGGGGCGACGGTGAGGGCGACGCTGGTGGCGTCGGAGAGGAGCTTGAGGGCGGGGACGGCCGCGCGGCCCAGAATCTCGATTTCGACGGGCTGCAGGAGGCGCGCATCAGTGTCCGAGATGTTCGGCTGCCACTGGACGCGGGCGCCGAGGTGCTGGGCGTGGGCGGGCGCGGCGACCAGAAGTACGAGCGATATGATCAGCAGATGGCGCATACTCCCCTCCTGAGTGTGACCGCTCCGTTAGACGCGGGAGGGGGGCAAGAAGTTCGGGTGCGGAAGTTCGTGGGGCGAGGGGAGAGCTCTAGGTGAAGACGATGGACTTGACTTCGGTGAAGGGCATGACGCGCTGTTCGGTGGCGAGGTTGCGGGTGCCGATGGCGCGAGCATACCGGGTTTCCCCGGCCCCGTACTTGAATTGAGTGAAGCGACCGCTCTGGACGAGGTCGTTCGGGCTGCGAAGGGAGAGGCGATAGAGGATGGGTACGGCGACTTCGTGCGAGCTGCCGGAGGTGAGCTGAACCTGTGCGACGCGCCAGGGAGCGACCGGGCCCAGCGTGATGGTTTCCAGCTCGCTGAAGGGGAGAAAGCGCAGATCGCCGTCGAGGATGCATTCGAGCCCGGCGCCGAGGAGGAGATGGACGTCCGAGACCTGACGGAAGAATTCGTCCCGGCCCTCGGAACGGGAGACGATGGCCGGTCGCGGCTCGTATCCCGCGGCGCGAGCTTCCGCCAGAGCTTCCGCAAGCGCCGTTTCGTCTCCGGCGACGGCGTGGGCGTGAGCGAGCCGAAGGAGCGCCTCGGGTTTGCTCACGGGCACCGCTGCCGACGTTCTCGGGTCCGTTTCGGTTAGGGCGCTCCAGTAGGCCTCCCGTGCTATCTCGTGCTCGACGCAGCGCAGGCGTTCGGCGACGCGATCGGACTCCTCGCCGGGAGGAAGCTCGTCGAGATTCTCCTGAAGCTGCTCGACGGCAGCGTGGAAGTGGCCGGCGCGCACGTAGGCGAAGGCGAGGGCCGTGCGGATCGCACCGACGAAGGGAGGGGCGGCATAGAGCGCGCTCTCCATCTCGCGCACGGCTCGAAGGTAGAGGGGGGCCTTTCCGTCTATGACGGGGAACTCGAAGCCGGGCTCTCGATGGGATGCATGTCGTGCCTGCCGAGCGCAGGCCGCCGCAAGGCAGGCTCGCCCGACGGTGAAGTGGGCGATGGCGAGGTCGGAGTCGATTCCGAGTGCCTGCTCGGCCGTCTCCAGGGCGTCTTCCGCTTTTCCCTGTGCCAGGCAGACCTGGGCGAGGTCGGCCAGGATTGCGGCTGAATCGGGGCTCAGCGTGACCGCTGCTTCGAGCTGCTCGCGGGCAGGGCCGAGCGTCCCATCGGAGGCGAAGGCAAGGCCTATCGCGTGGTGGAGGGTCCCGTCGCCGGGATAGGGCTCGCACGAGCCGGCCAGCTCGTCGGCGGCATGCTGCGCTTCGCCGGCCCGGAGATGATCGATGATTCTCTGTCGACGCTCCCGCTCTGTCATGGCGCTACTCGTGTCCGGAGGGCGGTGCAAGGCCGAAGCCCACGTACAGGGTCCCGCGTTCCCGCCGCCAGCCCACCCGGTACTCGAGGCAGTGCGCGGTACGCGTCGCCTCGAGAATCATATCACGCGTCTCGTTATTTTCAAGGTCGTAATACTCAACAAGCCGGAGACGCCAGGCGGGATTGACGATCCAGGTGAGCTCCCCCTGCAGCTCTCGGTTGGGCCCGACGCCGTCGAAGAGGAAGGGGCTTTCTCCCGATTCGCTGCGGGTGATGTGAGAGAGCTCCAGCCGGAGGCGGGGATTGAGACGCACATCGGCCGTGTGACGAAGGTGGCGGACGCTGAGCGTGTCGCCCGGCGAGTAGTGTGAACTCCGATAGCCGACGGCGTGGCTGAGGGTGGCGGAAGGCGAGATCGGATAGGCGGCATAGGCGAGGAGCAGGTTCAGCGAAGAGCGGCCTGCGCTGACGCGTTCTTCGATTCCCTCGGAGTCGAACTCGGTGTAGCTTCCCGCGAGCCAGCTGCCGCGAAGCGCGAGGGGCCGGGAAATGCGCATCTCCGGCAGCACGAGGCCGTACTCCGGCTCCCGATTGACGAGGACGTCGGCCAGGCTGGCCTCGAGATCGTCGGGCTCGACGAGGCGGTCGGCCGGATCCTCCCGGCGGATGTAGGCCAAGCTCAGCTCGACCGGCCCGGCGTAGCGTCCGGCTTTCGCCAGGCCGCGAATGCCGCGCGACGTCGTGTAGCGATAAGCGAATTCAGCAGACCACGGGCTCTTAGGGCGACTCATCTGATGCCCGATGGAGACATACGGACCATCGTCACCGGTGATGCCGAGCACGGGCGACGGAATGCCCTTCTCGGTGCCGATCTCGCCCACCCGGACCGAGTAACCGGGCACCGGGAGCATAGTCCGTCCCCGGAACAGCACGCGGCCCTGGCTCAGGGAGAGGCGTCCGGACGTCGGAACCTGTCCCGGAGAACTGACTTCTGCCGTCAGGCTTATGCGCTTGGCCGCAAAGGCGTAATGCGGCTGCGGTCTGTCGCAGGTGGAGAAGAGGGCGTTGTTGGCGACCACCTCGGTGGGCGAGATGAGGATCTCCTCGCCCGTGATGATGACTCCCTGCTCCGCCACTCGCGCCTTCTTCAGCGAACCTGCAGCGGCCACGAGGTTGTACTGCAGAGACTCTCCGGTCAGCCGGCGGCCGCCCTGCACCAGGTGGAGATCGCCTGCGGCCTCGACGTCGCCCGTCGTGCGGTCAGCCGTCAGGTCATCGGCGCGAAGCTGGAGATTCTGATAGGACAACACCGCATGGCCGAAGGCGTGAGTCCTCTCGTTGTCGAGATCGATCTCGACCGTGTCGGCTTCGATCGTAGCCGGAGAGGGAGGTGGGGTCGCGCCCAATGCGACGGTCGGGAGAAGGGTCAGCGCGAGGAGCGTGAAGAGGGCACGGCGGCGGCGCATCGAGCTAGAACTCGATGGAAACCGCGGTTTCCGCTACTCGGTCGCGCAGCGGAGGTGTGTCGAGGGCGTAGTTGGCGTACTCGAGCAGCGAGTAAGAGAGCTTGACGGAGGTGGATGGCGTGAGCTGGTATCCGATCCCGAGCGATGTCAGGGATGCTTCGTCGAGCGCGGCCAGGCCCTGCCCTCGGCGGGCTATCTCCTCGTAGGCGAGGCTGAGGGTGAGAGCGGAGCCGACGCCGTATTCGTAGGTCGTGCGGAGCCGGGAGATTCGAGGATCGGTGAGGGCCGCCTCCGCCGCGCCCGCTGCGGCCAGCTCGCCCGTTCGGTCGGCGGCGACGGACTTGGCGAGATGGTCCAGCAGCTCCGGAGCGTCTTGGGGATTCGTCAGGCTGAGGCCGACGGTCCCATGGGCGACCGACAAGTGAAACGTATCGGGAGCTATCCGATCCGCCGGTGTGCCGGCGGCGAGGGCGAGCGCCGGTCCGCGGCGGGCGAGGGCCTCCAGCCGCCAGGCGCGGATGGCGTCCTCATGATCGAGGTGGGCGAGAGATCTCGAAACTCGGGTCGAATCGAAATTCATCGACTGGAGCACATCGGCGAACTCCACTGAAAGCCGGCGGAGATCGCCGAGCGCCTCGGCAATCAGCTTCTCGGAATGGCGGGGGCTGATGCGCAGCGCTCCCAGCACGGTTCGAAGCTGAACGCTGCCCTCGGCCTCGGATGGAAGCGATGCCAGCGCCTGATCGATGGTGCTGAGCGGGTCGAGGAGAGCAATACCGAACTCGAAGCGCGTGATCTCGGGATTCTCGGAAAAGCCGGATTGGTGATCCTCGGCAAGGACGTCGAGCGCAGTGAGGCGCGCGCAGGCACGGTATGCCCAGTGGTCCGCGGGCACCTCAGCGAAAGGACCTGCCCATAGCGGCGACGCCATGCTCACGAGAACCAGCCCGGCGAGGACCAACCACCTGGCACGCATCTCCCGTGCTCCTCCAAACAACAGCCAAAGGTATTGTACCACAACTCACCGCCCGCAACAATCCAGGGGTTGTCGGTGGAACGGAGGAACAGGAGAACAGGGCTTTCTCCAGAAGTAATCCGGGGGGGAGCGACAGGCCGGGTCGGCCGTTACCACTCAGATACCAGGCGGAGCATCCCTTCAGTGCGGAGCAGAGTGCGGCTTCCGGAGAACCTGGAGCGTGGGGCGCTGTACGAGGCATTGCAGGCCGTCGGGCAGGCAGAGGCATGCGCCCTGGTGGAGGACCTTGGGCGCGGCGCCGCGGGCGACGGCTGGGCGCGGCGTTTTCTCCTGGATGTGGTCCATGGGAGGCTGATGCCCTCCCCGCACTCCGCAGTCCCGGCGCTGGTTGAATTAGCTCGAATCGACATGGGGTGCGTGGTGGGGCTGATGGAGAGTGGGGACCCTTCAGCAAGCCTCATGGCGGCTCTGGCGCTCGGGCGGGACCCCGGGAGATTCGAGGGAAGGCTGCTGGCGGGGGCGCGGCGGCCGGAGTCGTCGCTGAGGCTGGCGGCGATCGAGGGCCTGGCGGAGGCGGCCGCGGGAGGGTCTGAAGGGGCCTCGGAGGCACTGGCGGCACGGCTCGATGACCCCGATGGGAACGTCCGATGGTCGTCGGCGGTACACCTGGGCGCGGCGCGGGGCACGAAATGTGTCGAGCGAGCGCTGTCCTGTCTGGGGAAAGTCATCGAGAGCGGCGATGAGCGACTCCTCTCGGGGGCGGTGTTCGGCCTGGCGAAACTCTGGGATGTCCGCAAGCGGGAGTCGGCGCGGCTGCTCCTGCGGGCGGCGGAGCGCGGCAACGCGGGCCGGCGAGCGGTGGCGCTGGCGATGCGGCGGCTCCCGCGGAGGGCGGCAGCGCGGGCGGCGGCGCTGTGCCTGGCCGATCCCGACCCCGAGGTGAGAGCGTTGTGCGTGGAGGCGCTCGGCGCCTGGGCTGTTTCGTCGAGACCGGCCAGTCGACAGCTCGCTCGGCTGGCGGAGGATGGGCAGGCAGCGGTGAGGGCGGCCGCGGCGGAGGTGCTGGCGCGTTACGATCTTCCCGATGCGGGGGCGATGGTGGAGAGGCTGGCGGCCGATCGGTCGGCGGTGGTGAGGGCGGCCGTAGCGCAGGGGATCGGGCGGGGAGGGAGGGAAGGCCGAGAGGATGTTCTCGAACGGCTGGTGGGAGACGGGGTGGCGTTGGTGAGGATGGCCGCGATCAGAGCCCTGGCGGGGAGAGGGCGACGGGATCTCGTGCGGCCGGCCTGTGGGGACAAAGAGCCGAGCGTGAGAGCGGCCGCGGCGGCGGCGCTGGAGCCGGAGGGGGAGGATGATGTGAAGCTCTTGCTCGATCTGTCGCGGGATCGAGACGGCTCTGTGGTGCGGGGGGCGGCGGAGGGGCTGGGGCGGGCGGCATCCGCGGGGTTGGGGTCGGCCTGGGAGCGCTTGGAGGAGCTGGCGGAGGGTGGTCTCGCCGCGGGCGCGGCGGCGGCGGCGATGGCGGCGGCGCTGGATCGGGAGCCCGGCCGAGCGGGGGAGGTTGTAGGCGGCTGGCGGGTCGGGCCCGGGACGGTTGCGGTGCTGGCGCGGATCGCGCGCGCCGCCGGGACGTGGCAGGTGGCGGAGATCGCGCGGACGGCGCGCCGGGCTCTGGAGGAGGAAGGGGAGCTGGCCGAGGCCTTGGGGGATGTCGCGGCTGCGCTGGCGGCGGTGGGAAGAGAGGACATGGCGGAGCGACTGACCTGGCTGGCCGAGGGCGCGGAGGCCGGCACGGGCGAGGAGCTGGCGGCGGCTGCGGCGGGAGCGGGGAAGGTGAAGTCCGAGCCGGTGTCTCTGCTGGCGGAGGCGGGGCGGGGGATCGCCGGCGCGCTGGGCCGGCGCGAGGAGGGGGAGGGCGGACGGCAGGCGGCGGGGGCGCGGGCGGCACTCGAAGCAGTATTGGCTCGGGAGGAAACCGGGCTGGAGTGGGCGCTGGCGGGCCGGGTGGCGCGGCGCTGGCGGGAGGTGCTGGAGCGGGGTCTGCGCGAGGGCGGGGGTGCGTTCGTGCGGGCGCGATTGGCCTCCGCTTTGGCCGTATGCCCGCGGGCAACGCTGTTGGTGGAGGTGGAGAACGTCGGGTCCGAGGTGGCGAGGGATATCGCCGTCGTCGTGTCGGAAGGGGAGCCGCCGGCGCGCGCTCCGGACCTGCCCCCAGGGGCGAGGTGGGAGGTCGAGGCGCCGTGGACGGTTGCAGATGTGGGGATTCGAGTGGTGCGAGGGCGAGTGCAGTGCCGCAGCGGGGGGGGGGAGGTGGCGAGCGAGTTCGAGGGGAGGGTGAAGGCAGTAAGGGCCGGCCGCCTGGGAACGGTGGCGAACCCATACGTAGTGGGGAAGCCGTTGGCGGCCGATAGCGCGATGTTTTTCGGCCGGGACGCCGAAGTAGGATACGTCGAGCGAGCGCTGGCCGGCGGCGAGACCGGCGCCGTGGTGGTGCTCGTGGGGCAGAGGCGGACCGGGAAGACGAGCCTGCTGAAGCGGCTGGCGGCGCGGCTGCCGTACGGGTACCGGCCGGTATTCGTGGATGTGCAGGGGATACTGGTCTCGGAGACGGAGGCCTTCTTCGAGGAGCTGGCCCGTCTGGCGCTCTTGGGGGAGGGCTCGGGCGCGATGCTCGGCGATGGAGAGGCGGTGGCGGCCGGGCGCGGGGCCGACATGGTGAGGGAGGCGGCCGCCCTCTCCGATCGCCGCCTGGTGTTTCTGCTGGACGAGTTCGACGATCTCAACGCGAAGGTGGAGAGCGGGCGGCTGAGCGAGGAGGTGTTCGATCAGCTTCGGAATCTCGTGCAGCACAGCGAGAACGTGAGCCTGGTGCTTTCAGGAACTCACCGTTTGGAGGAGCTGGCCGGCGATCGCTGGTCGTTCCTGTTGAATCTGGCGGTATATCGAAGGGTCGGTTGCTTCGAGCGAGAAGAAGGGGAGGAGGTGCTGAGAGCGCCGCTCGCGCGGCTCGGGATCGCCTGCGAAGATGCCGCCATAGGGCGGGCGATGCGCCTGACGGGTGGGCATCCATACTTCCTGCAACTCGTGGGGTACCGGCTGGTGGAGGAGTGCGTGGCTTCGGGGGAGGCGGCGGTGCGAGCGGATACGGTGGAGCGGGCGGCGGACCAGGTCGTGGAGCAGGGAGAGATTCACCTTCGATACCTGTGGGAGGGGGTGGGAGAGGAGTGCCGGCCGCTCCTGCTGTCGCTGGCGGAGGCGGAGGCGGGGCTGTCCGAGCGAGAGCTGGAGGCGCGACTGGGTTGGGATGCGGCGGGCGTAAGGGAGGGGCTGGAGAAGCTGCTTGCCTGGGAGCTGGTTGTGGAGGGCGGGAGCCGCTGGGTCCTTCGGACCGGGCTGCTCTCGCGATGGCTGCAGAGGGTGCGGCCGACGAGCGGAAGGTGATGTGATGACCAATCCATTCTTCAACCGAGGGCCGATTCGAGAGCCGAGGTTCTTCTTCTCTCGACCGCGGGAAACGCGAGAGGTGCTGCGGCTGCTTTCCGGGACGCAGAACTGCTCGCTGGTGGGTCCGGTGAAATCGGGCAAGACGTCGCTGCTGCTGCATCTGGCACGGCCGGGGGCGCTGGCGGGACACGGCCTGGGTCCGGCCCGGCACTCGGCGGTGTATCTGAGCTTCGAGGGGTTGGGGACGCTGACGCCGGAGCAGTTCTTCCACCTGATGGTGAGGGAGACGGCGCGGCAGACGTCGGGGAAGATCGCGCTCGTCTGGCCCAGGTTCGAGCGAAGGGACGCCATCAGCTTTCTGGAGCTGAAGGAGTCGCTGGATCAGCTCGAGGCGGCCGGGGAGCGGATCGTCTTCCTGCTGGACGAGGTGGAGCTGGCGGCGAGGAACCGCGCCTTCGACCTCAACTTCTTTTCCGCGCTGCGGCACGTTGCGGCGCGGCCGGGCGTGTGCTTCCTCACGGCGACGGACTGCCGGCTGCACGAGCTGGAGATCGCGGGGCGCGAGATCGGGTCGCCGTTTGCCGATCTCTTCTCTGTGGTGCGGCTGCGGCCGCTGGGAGCGGAGGAGGCGTGGGCCTCGATCCGCGGGCTGGCGGTGGAGGCGGGCGTCGATATCGAACCGGAGCGGGACTTCATCTTGGCGCTGGGCGGGGGATGGCCGTACTACCTCCAAGTTGCGGCCTACGAGACGTTCGAATGCAAGGCGGGGTCGGAACGGCTGAGCGAGGAGCAGCGCGTCTACGTGGCGACGCGGGCGTACGAGCAGGTCGAGCCGGTGTTGAGCATCATGTGGAGCCGGCTGGAGGAGAGCGAGCGGGAGGGCGCGCTGGCGGCGCAGGCGAACGAGGGGCCGGGGGTGGAGATCGACGGGTTCACGTCGATGGTGGAGGGCCGGCCGGCGCCGGCGAACGAGCTGGTCGAGCGATTCCTGGCGGAGAGGAGCCGCGATCGGGGCGCCCGGATGGCGGATGTCCTGGCGTCGGAGAGCCCCGACCGGGGGGTGATGTACGGTGTCGTGCGAGTGCTGATGCGGGCGGTCGAAGCGAGGGATCGCTACGCGCGGGGGCACGCCGATGACGTGGCGCGGCTGGCGACGGCGATTGCCCAGGAGATGGGGTGCTCGGAGGAGACGACGGAGGGGGTGCGGATAGCGTCCCGCGTTCACGACATCGGGCGAGTGAGCATCAGTGATATGATTCTGCTGAAGCCGGGACCGCTGACCGAGCTGGAGGCGGAGATCGTGCGGACCCATCCGGTGGTGGGGGCGCAGATTCTGGATGCGCTGGAGTTTCCGTGGGCGGTGAAGCCGGCGGTTCGCTACCACCACGAGCGGCTGGACG
>Ga0307380_10011934_pt1 | contig 10846 bp, 8 predicted proteins | sample UN3MG_FD_202239 | JGI IMG/M metagenome (GOLD analysis project Ga0307380, IMG submission 202239) | Soil microbial communities from Risofladan, Vaasa, Finland - UN-3 | ecosystem: Environmental > Terrestrial > Soil > Coastal area > Acid sulfate soil | place: Finland: Risofladan, Vaasa | collected... | reverse complement strand
CTTGTAGGCAAAGATACGAACGGGGAAATGTTATTGTCGGCTTCTTACGATAACAAGGAGCGGTATTCCGCCAGCAAGCTGGCACAACAATTCGGCTCGGCCCTGGCCAAAAAGCTCAAGTAAAATACGGCTCCTAACAATGCCTCTTCGATTTTCGTAATGCTTGCCAACCGCCTTATTAGAATCTCCGAGCAGCACCAAGACCAATAGCCCAGGCATCACCTGTAAACTGTAACTCTATACAGCAGGAGGTGTTTTCGTCCACATCCAAATGAGCACCGACATAGCCGCCGAATTGTGATTTTTCCTCGATATCACCTTCAGCTTCAGTAAAAACTCTAAAACCAATGTCTGTTTCACCACTGATGTCGAGGTCTCCATTTACAAAATGAAGGAACGGGCCGCCATAAACACGAAAATTATCATCAAGCCGCAGGGTCGGCCCGATAGCAATCTGGACCTCCCATATGTCAATCTCGGCATCGCCCGAAAAGGCAGGATCGCCCGCCAGATCGATGCTGCTATCACCAGGCTCCAACCATGTAACCTGAAACAATCCGCCCCAGCTCACTTCCTCGTCCTGCCAGAAAGTTGCCCTTGTTCCAAAGCCCCAGGCCAATCCAAAACTTCCATCGAATCCTTTATAAGTAACCGATGGGTCGCCATCATCATAAGTTTGTTCTATTTCGTCTTTGGCATCAACCACACCCACACGAACGAACGCGTCCCAGTCATCATTAATACCATAACCGGCCCTGGCCAGAACTATATTCGATTTAAGATCATTGATATTGTGCTTAACTTTTTCGAAAAATGGACCGCCGGGTATAGCCCATATTTCTGTAACATCGCCGGTAGCTTCCAAATCCATTGTTGTATTGGCATACTCGATACCAATATCCCAACGGTCCTGTCCGAGGAGAGCTTTTGGGGGCCCCATCGGAACCAGGGCAAGAACTACCGAGTTAGACACAAAGACTACTATAAGGGCGACAGCTAACAGTGCTATTTTCTTTTCCATGAGTCACGATCCTTTCAATAAATACTGTTTAAGACCTTTGATGACTTTTTGTCATATATGACATATCGACCCATATTAACATAAAGCTTTCTTTTTTTTAAAGATTTAACATTTATAAAAATAAATAGCAGCATTGTTAAAACCCACAATTTTTCACAATATAGCAAAATCTTCTTGACATGCACCCCTCTAAACCTTCGTTTTCTCTACTCTTTCCGCTGTATAACAGAAGAAAACATGAATCTTTGCCGCATCAGCAGTTTTACTTCAAGATACTGAATTTTAAGCTGAAAACCGCGTAATAAAGAGCTATAATTCAGGAGGTATCCTCAAGAGCTTTAACAAAGCCCTGAGATAAACCGGCGAGCAAATCCATAATCGGTCCTTACAATATTTAGGATGGGTAACAATAGGCCCGATAATCCAATCTCAATGCACTGCAGCAGCAACTCAGGCAAGATAGTTCCATGGCATTTCCTCTTGACAGATGTGTGTAAATAGTGTATACTTATACAAGTAGCATCTGGAGGTGTGGTGAAAACTATTTTCCTTTCTCGGAAGTTTTCCCTCACCAATAATTTGGCCGTTTATGTCCGGCACGTGACATGGGCGCGGACGAAAAATTATGGTGTGCTGCTAAAACTAAAGTAAAAGTACTTACAATTTTTGCGAGAATTCAGTCATGAAAAACATAATTGAAAAGAATGTGATAAAATCCAATACTTTTTTGGCCCTCCTGGCGATAGCCATATTAACGGCGGCTATCACAAAGACAGCAACGGCAAAATCACTGTATGTAATTGCCGATATTAAGGGCAGCAGCGCGGATAGAACACAACCGGTACAAGCCTACGATATTGGAGTCGATGGTACTTTGATTTTTCAGGCTCAACACGATATTCCCCATAGCATGCTTGGTGCCGTGGGCATGGCAATCGATTCGGATTATGGATACATATTCATCACGTATGAGGCCTCCGGTGAAATTCAGTTGATAGAAGCAACAACAATGACTGATGCAGGTACAACAACAGCCCCGGACGCCACGGACTTGGCGGGCATTGTTTACGACCACGAAAAGAGTTTACTTTACTGTGTTGACCGCGGCAGGAACAGCTTGTACGTTTATAATTGGTTTCCGGATACCGCCACACTTACTCATACGCCGGGCTCGCCGTTCAGCCTGCAAAACGCTTCTTCATACGGTATTGCTCTGGACGAAATCGATGACCTTCTCTACGTGGCGAACGCCAGCAACACAATTACTGTTTATCGTACCTCTGACTGGAGATTAGTTGACACTATTTCAGTGAGCCGCATTGCTATTAGTATTGCAGTAGATGTTACGAACGGCCTGGTTTATACCGGCGGAGGATATGCAGGTAATATGTACCTCACCCAGTACCACTTAGCTTCGGGTATTGAGGCTGAGGTCCAGGTGGAGCCCGATGCCGGCGTGATGGGGCTTGGAGTGGACACAGACACAGGCCTGGTATACATGAGCACCGGAACCAACAATGCACCAGGCGGAGACAATCTTCTGGTCTATGACGCTGCACTTAACCAGATCGATATCATCACCGCCATTGGAAATCCAACCGGTCTGGCTATTCCAGGCAAAGATATCGGTTACAACCCGCTGAATCTCAACAAACAAGTTCTAAGAGGCGCCAGTGCCAGTACTGATTTTGATGAAATGAAGACCGTAGGCGCAGGTGACACTTATACCTATGGTATTTCCTTCGATAATAACAATGATTATACCGTCACCGATGTTTCTATTGTTGACATACTCCCAAAAGAGGTAACTTTTGTTTCGGCTCATGACGATGGAGTAAACGGACATTATGATCCAGATACACATAGTTATATTTGGTCATACCAGTTACTTCCGCCCGGATCGTCTACTCTTCTGGAGATCACAGTAAAAATGAAGGATGACATAGACGCCGGTGTGATTATTCCGAATCAGGTGACGATCAACAGCAACCAAACGGCGCCAACAACTACAAGTATCGACGTCATTACAGGGAACAACGCCCTTAACCTGAAAAAAAGCATTCTTGTTCCTGACGGCATTGAGGGCCAGGTCACCCAGGTCGAAGCCGGCGATACTATTATCTATGCCATCGATTTCGACAATAAAGATAATGATTTCCCCGTGACAAATGTTTCCATTGTCGATAATCTCCCAAAGGAAGTAACCTTCATAAGGGCTGACGATGATAAAGCCGGCGGAAAATATAACGACAAGGAGCATACTTACACATGGTCATATGATTCCCTGGCACCCGGAGCAGTAATGCATTTAGAGTTAGAAGTCTCTGTAAATCCGGGCCTCGCTCTGGGCACCACAATTACCAACATCGTCACTGTCGACAGTAATGAAACGCCGCCATCTTCGGCAAGCGTTGATGCTGTGACATATTATAAACCGCTTAATATCACTAAGAAAGCCGTGGACAAGGAAGGAAACGAAATCATTTGGGTAGATCCAGGTGACAGATTCACCTATCAAATTTGCTTCGATAATAACAATAATGATACCAAGGTAACTGAAGTGTTCATTGTCGATAAACTCCCGGACGAGGTAACCTTCGTAATGGCCGAAGATGGCAAAGCCACCGGAAAGTATGACGAGAAGGCCCATACTTATACATGGTCATACGGGTCTCTGGATCCGGGAATAACTAATTGTGTAGAGTTAGTAGTAGACGTTAATGAAAATACGCCCCTCGGTACCATGATTGCCAATTCCGTCACAATCGACAGCAATGAAACATTGCCGGCGACGGCGGATGTTAATGTTCCGGTTGGAGAAATTCTATTGGAAGTTGACAATCTGAGTATAACTCCCAACGTACTCAGACGCAATGGCACCTCACCGAATATAATGGCTGTTGTGCAGCTCCCGGAAGGGCTTACAACAAATGACATCGAAACGAACGATCAACCTAAACTTTACTACCAGGATCGAAATTCAGACATAGAGAATTTCATCTTAATCGGAAAAGGGAGCCAATATTTGTCTGGAACCGAGAACACAAGTATTCGCGTTTTGTTCAATAGGGCCGAACTGATGAATGCTGTGTATGGCTACGGAGCGGTCAAATTGAGAGTTGAAGGCAAACTTAAATCCGGCCGGACCTATTTCGGCGAGGCAATTATTCATTTAACCAGGTTCGCAGGCGACTAATCTATCGGCCCGGCTTATCCGCTTTTGCCAGGCAAGACAGCAAGAGCAAAAATTAGCTGGTAAGGCATCCATCCAACGTCTGTCTGTCGAACAGCCTTAAATGTGAAGTTGAGCCCGGAAACATTCAGCATATCGTTTTTTTAACGTTTTGCGCTCGGTATGATTTTTCGTACTGTTGATTCTGCTATTTTTCTGCCTTCTCGTAGCTTTCTAAATCAAAAACCAAAATACCCCTCCCGACACCGGCCGTATCGCCCCTTTTAGCAAACTGAAACGCCATATACCGGCCGTCGTCGCTTACCACAGGATTCGAGGCCTTGTATCCGGCGTAGTTCGAAAAAAACGTCACCCGCTCCGTCCGCGCCGAGCCGTCCAGCGCCAGTTTATAAATATCGATGTATTGCGTGCCCTTGCGATTATGCTTATCGCACTCGACCAGCGTGTGTTTGCCATCGGGAAAAATGCCTTCCGGCTCATCATATTGATTCGGCGCCTGCGAGTAGTTGACCACCTTGCCGGTCTCGATATCCAGCCCCATGACTTCCGTGCCCTGATAACCGTACGCACTGAATATCAGCTCCCTCTCATCCGGCGGCCGAAAGTTCTGTGTCTCAAGTCCCGTCTCAAAAGGCAAATCCCGCTTGTCCAGAATCTTTTTTCTGTTCGCCAGTCCGGGCTTGCCGTTTTTATAGACAATATCCGCCATATAGAATGCCCCGCCCTGCGTCCAGGCAATTCGCATGTGTCTGCGTGAAACAGCCGGGCCTTCGGAGCACTTCTCGCCCAAAGGAACCGGCGGCCCCGAGAGGTCTTTCTTCAAAACCCACAGTTCCGCATTTTTCTCGCTCCTGCTCGCCTGCGGATCATTCGCATCGAACTTCCGCGCTCCCGAAAGCAGAATGTCACCATTCGCCAGATACAGCGCCCGCGTATAACCCTCATGGTGGTAATGATGCGTCATCGGACGAATAATGCTCGTCTCCAATTCCACTTCATAAACGTCCCCGAAGGTCTTTTCGAGAAAAAGAATGCGCTTGCCATCGTGCGAAAAGTCCGCCCTCTGGCCGAAGTGTGTCACCTGCTTTATATATCCCGGAAGCTCATCCAGCGGCGAGACGCCTTCGATAATCGAAGTCTGCCCATAACAAATCGTCAATAACAGCATGGCCAAAGCCAAAACCGCAAGTTTTCTTCCTCTGCACTCCATGTTTGTTCTCCTATCCGTATTTGTCAATTTGTACTGAACATTTTCCGCAAAACATTTATCAGCGTTCTCGGCTCGAAGTAATTCTTTGCCAGATGCAAATATACTACCTTCGGACCCGGAATGCGAACCTTCCCCGAAACGTTTGCAAACAGAGCTTGCTCATTGTCGCTATGATCTTTTTCGAATGAAAATATCAAATCCTGGCCCGAAGCAACGATACTCTTGATATTACGCCTGCTCGCTTTGATTCGCAGCTCCGCTAAATCCAGCAGCAATCCGACCTCATCAGGCACAGGCCCATACACATCCGCTAATTCACCCCTTATCTGCTCCAGGTCCTCATCGGTCCTGGCGACGGCTATTTTCCGATAGGCATCCATCCGGTGCCGGTTAATCGGTACGTAATTTTTCGGTATGTATGTAGCAAAGCCCAAATCGACAACCGCCGTGGGTATCGGTTCAACAGGCTCGTTCTTCAGTTTCCTCACGGCATCCGTCAGCAGCTCGCAATACATCTGGTAGCCCACCATCTGGATATGCCCCGACTGCTCGGAGCCGAGGATATTGCCGGCACCGCGGATTTCCAAATCCCGCAGGGCGATTCGAAAGCCGGCCCCCAAATGTGAATATTCCTCGATCGCTTTGAGGCGTTTGGACGCCAACGGTGTAATCGTCCGGGACATCGGCAGCAGCATATAAGCATACGCACGATGCTTATACCTGCCCACCCTGCCGCGAAGCTGGTGCAGTTCCGCCAGGCCGAACCGGTCCGCATCGTTGATGAAAATCGTGTTCGCATTCGGAATATCCAGTCCCGATTCGATAATCGTCGTGCACACGAGCACATCGGTCCGGCCGGTAACAAATTCGATCATCGCCGTCTCAAGCTCGCTCTTGGCCATCTGGCCGTGGGCGATGGTAATCTTTATATCGCCCATGAGCTTCTGAATCTCCCAGGCCTTTTTCTCGATCGTCCTGACCCGGTTGTGCAGAAAAAACACCTGTCCCTGGCGATTCAATTCGCGGTAAATTGCCTTCCTGATAAGCTCCCTGTTGTAGGCGGTCACGGTTGTCACTATACTGCGCCGATCCAGCGGCGGCGTCCCCAGCGAGCTTATATCACGCAATCCCAGCAGCGACATGTGCAGCGTCCGCGGAATCGGCGTGGCCGTCATCGTCAGAATGTCAACGTTTATGCGAAGTTTCTTGAGCTTCTCCTTGTGCTCGACGCCGAATCGCTGCTCCTCGTCGATAATCAAAAGACCCAGGTCTTTGAAACCCACGTCGCCGCTGAGCAGCCGATGCGTCCCTATCAGGACATCGACCCTGCCCGCCCTTGTCCTCGCGATGATGTCCCTCGCCTGTTTTGACGTCTTAAAGCGGTTGATAACCTCGATGCAGATGGGAAAGTCCGCGAACCGCTCGGTAAAAGTCCTGCCGTGCTGCACACACAACACCGTCGTTGGCGTCAGGACGGCAACCTGCTTACCGTTCTCGACCGCCTTGAAAGCCGCACGCATCGCAAGCTCCGTCTTGCCGTAGCCCACGTCGCCGCAAAGCAATCTGTCCATAACCACGGCCTGCTGCATGTCCGCTTTGATTTGCCCGGCCGCGGTGGTCTGGTCGGGCGTCTCCTGATAGGCAAAAGACTCTTCGAATTCGACCTGCCAGTTCGAATCTTTTCCAAACGCAATGCCTCCCGCCCCCTGGCGCTTCGCCTGAACTTCGAGCAGCTCGGCGGCAAGGTCCCGAACGGAACTCGCCACTTTGTCTTTTTGCTTCTGCCATCGTTTCGAGCCGACCTTGCTTAAAGTCGGCCGTTTCGGACTTGTCCCGATATATTTCTGAACGAGCGCAATATTACGGACCGAGACCTGGATTTTCACGCCGTCGGCATATTCGATCGTCAGGTACTCATTCGTGCCGCCCTTTTCCTGTATCGTTTGAACGCCGGAAAACTTGCCTATGCCGTAGGAAGCATGAACAACATAGTCGCCCTCCTGTAAATCGCTGAGCGTATCCACGGGCGAGCTAATCCGCGTCGGCCTGCGCCTTCTTCTAAGCGCATATTGCCCAAACAGCTCGTGGTGACTGATGATAATCGTATTGAGCGAGTCGATGACGAAGCCCTGGTGGATGAAACCCGGCAGCAGCTTGAATCTCGCCGGAATTTTCTTGTCGATATCCGCCGCAATTTCTCCCACACGTTTGATTTCAGCCGAGCTTTCGCAGTAAAGCAGCACCCCCCTGCCCTCTTTCGCTTCGGCCAGTAACGCCTCGAGCGCCGCCTTATGTCCGGCCCAGACCGAAGTTGCTTTATGCTGAAACTGCTGCACGCTTTTAATATCCACCTTAAGAAAATCTTCCGGCTGTGCCGTGGCAAATCTGCTGATATGAAGCTGTGTAAAATGACTCGCCGCCTTGTAAATATCCCCCCAGCTATAAAGCCGGGCCGGGTCTTCGGCCCTGTCCAAAAAGACCTTTGCAATATCTTCGATTTCGCCCGGCTCTTCGAAAACGATAATCGTATCTTTCGGCAGAATATTTATAAAAAGCTCTCTCTCCCGCGCGGCGGTTCCGCATACCGCCGAAACAAGTCTGATGCTCCTCATCTGCCGGCTCGATCGCATCGTATCCAGATCGATCTCGCGAATACTCTCGATCGTATCGCCGAAGAATTCGATTCGAAGCGCCTCGGCACCAACGGAGCTTGATGTCCCACCATCCCCAAGCTTCGCTTGAGGCTGCCACCCTATTGATTCTGACATTTCCACTCGCGTGGCAGCCTCATCCCGATGCCGTTTATCGGGATGGGGATGGTTATTCCACACTATTTCGTTTACCAGCGGAGCATAAATATCAACGATCCCGCCGCGACGGGCAAACTGGCCCGGCAAATCGACCCTCTCGACGCGCTCGAATCCATTTTCAACAAGCCACTCAACCACCGTTTCCGGCGACATTTGCCCTTCAACTTCCAACCTAAGACTGCCCGCTTCTATCGCTTCGGGCTTAGGTATCGGCTGGCAAAGAGATTGGATTGACGCCGGAATAATAAATGCGCCCCCATCCGAACAAGTTGCCGGATGCGAAATACGAGATACCTGCATCAACCTCTGGGCCCGAATCTCATCGGTGGCATCCGCCAGGTCCTCCTCACCCTCCCAGGCGCCGAAGGCCTCAATCCCTTTGCCCGTAAAGGTATGCAGATCGTCGCCGGCCTTGTCGGCATCGTCAATATGCGGACGGACATACAGAATCGGCCGACCGGTGCTCTCAGATATGTAAGCCACCAGCATCGACCCAAACGACCCCCACGTCCCCTCGACCCTAACCACCTTTTTACTGCCGGCGGCACTTTCAAGCCGAGTGAGTATCTCTTGAACGGTCCTGTCGCGCCCAAGCTCCATAAAGCCATTGTACGTCAAAGTAAACGAAGAAACAATCCCGCGTTCCCTCGAATGGAAAGACGGCCATTTTTCGATAGACTTCTTCGAGTAAACTTTTTCTTTTAAGTCCGGCAATTCGCTCCTTGACAGGCCCACAACTATCAGACATTATTGACCATACGCAGGGACAAGCAACGGCAGAATTAAAACGTGAGATTAACGGGTTTTTCATCAATACACTATTTTGGATGTTATCGAGATAGAAAAGATGTCTAAATTTTGGGATACCCTTCTCAATACGATATCTTGAGGAGTGTTATCGAGAATACCATATAAGATTATGTTATCAGGAAAGCTCATTCAATGACCACAAACATTAGATTTCCCAAGAACACAGGATGGTGGCTTTTAATAATAGCTCTAGCTACAGTGCTTATAATCATTAGTCTTACTCGTAGCTCACTCCGAGCTACTCATGATCCGAATGATATTTTGCGTGATACAGTAGCTCAGGGTATACAAGGCAATGCCTCTAAGCTTTCCTGTGCGGTTCTTGTTTGGAGCACAGAACGCAAGTATTTTGGCCCATGGAGTAACAAGCCTGATAGACCTGAGACCGCTGGAAATCATCAGCTCTGGTGGAACAACAATAAGATTGCAATATCATGCAAAGAAAACACTACAATTTACGATCCCAACGGGCAGGTATTGTCAAATCAAATAACGACGTTTGTGACATACGATGGCAAAACATTCCGGGCAGCAGAAATGCCGACAGGATCAACGGGTAAAGTAGAAATGGTTATATCCAAGAAGCCACCACACGGTTATTACGACAACAACTACTTACAGAGTGTTGGATGGCAAGGCCGTGGTGGTCTCAATGATGTGTCTAAGGCCACAGAACCGGGAGTTGATCGCTGGCTTACAGAAGACAACAAGACAATTAAACGGACATTTCATAACACCAGGACGGGACAGGTAGGAGTCTGGATCTATGATATTGAAAAGGCTTATGGGCTTGTCTCAATGGAATATTACTGCAAAGAAAACATCCTGCAGTTGCGAACAACTATTCAATACAAACAAGTATCTGGCGGAGTTTGGTTTCCAGTCAGTGTAATTACCGATGGACACAATATCCAAAACGGCGAGCTTATCTATCGAAATAAGATGGAACTTGATAGTACCAAGTCAGTCTTTAATAATCCCTCTGCAACTCCAGAGGAGGTATTCGATCTGAAGATTGGGCCGAATACAGAGGTGACAGATTTAACTTCCTTAAAGACGAAGCTCAAGATGTTTATGAATGACTTTTAAACCAATAGGAAACTGATAACATATGAATCCAGAGGGACTTCGTACCTCAGCCCCTGATTCATTGCGTTAGCTGATCATCCGGAAACTCGGGACAACGCGGCTGTTCAAAAAGCGGCAGTAAAAAATGCAGCTCAACCCTGGTTTTTTCGGTCGCTTATCGCCTTGAGAATTTTCTTTTTGCTACTCGCAAATGCGAGTTTATCCAGCTTTTCCAGAATCGTCAGCTCCGCGGCTCTGCTAAAGTCCGGATTCTCGATGAGCGTCAAAAGCACATCTTCCTTCGCATTATCAAACGATAGCCTGCCGAGCGCCTCTTCGACCAGATGAACCTGCGCCTCGGCACTTAATCCTTCACGCGCAGCGATCCTTTCATACCCCTGCTTCCTGTCCGAATCGAAGGAAAGCTTACCGACGGCATCGATCTCCGCAATCGTATCATCATCCGGCCGGTGTGGCCTCGGCCCCCTCGTTTCTTCGTCCACTATGACAACACAGCCCCCAAGGCATATTGCTGAAACAAATAATCCAACAACCAATAATCTCCTGTTCATCGTTTCTTCTTTCCAATAGAGACTCGAATTCTCGTTTTCACTGCCTGAGATAATATCAAGCCCGGCAAGCCCCGTCAAACGTCATTTCGCGCTTGATGAGCGGCAAATAATCCGCCCGAACTTCTAAGCAAAGCTTCCAGGGCGACGATTTACCCGGCAGCA
>Ga0307380_10011933_pt1 | contig 10847 bp, 12 predicted proteins | sample UN3MG_FD_202239 | JGI IMG/M metagenome (GOLD analysis project Ga0307380, IMG submission 202239) | Soil microbial communities from Risofladan, Vaasa, Finland - UN-3 | ecosystem: Environmental > Terrestrial > Soil > Coastal area > Acid sulfate soil | place: Finland: Risofladan, Vaasa | collected... | reverse complement strand
GCCAAAATGCTTGTTAGGGGAATTGAGTCATGGGTAAACCAAGTATTGAAGATCTCGCCCGCAGAATGCCCCATGTCCTTAGGGAATTCGGAGAGCCGGGCTATACCGGTAGCGTCGACTTCTATAAAGATGAGATCGATGTAAAGGGCGATGGTACACTTTGGGCTATGGCTGAATATGAGGTTGAATTCAATTGGACTCATGACCCGGGTGATCGCGTTTCGACACCGCCAGTCACGGACTTTGATGTTGCCAGGGTTCGTGTGAAAGATGCATCTTTCTTTGATTCCCAGGGCAACAAGGTAGAAATACATCCAGAGCAGGCCGCTAAGGTATTGGTGGGCTATTTCTGGAGAGCCGGTCTTGACCGGGATGAGGTCTTGGCAGATCAAGTCCAGGAACAGGCGGGTGCTGCCGCGGATTACGATCGCTTCTAGGCCCTGAGTTGGGCAGCTATTTCTACGTCATAACCGTCTGCTTTCCAGACGTTTACCTGGCTGCAGGAATCATAGGCGTGCTTATTATTCTTTAATAGGGCGATGGCTTCTGGTAGTTCCATGATTTCGATGATTTCGTCGGGTAGGCCATCTGTGTCTTGCCAGTGTTTGACGGCAACTAGATTCTTATCTTGCATCTTGTGTTTGATGTCGGTAGCATTTTCGAGAGCTCTGATTTCTTCGAGGAGAATTGTCATCTGCCCTGAAATACTGAGTTTCCGTTGCTCGAGCCAGTTGTCTGGTCGTGTTAATAACACTACATCCCTACCCAACGATTCTATAACATCTAGTTGATTCATGGTTTGTGTGTGGTTAGCCAGTGCGAAGGAAGCCAGGTTCGTGTGCCTGCAAGGTCTACGTAGTGAAAACCAGTTTCTTCATTGATTTCCTTGACAATACCCAATTTGTTATGCCATATGTGCTCTCTATTGTTAATTTTTATGAGAGCACCAATTTTATGGAGCACTGGGTTCTGTTGCATTGTTGTTTGTTAGGAGTTTGCGGATTTTGTCGGGATTTTCTCTCACTTCCTTTACAATACCACTGGCTTGTTTAAGGCTTACAGCGAAGCGATTTGCATTGCAGGAAGTTATTATCTTAACAGAATTGATATTTCCACTGATCTTGATAGGACGACGGGTATGTTCTCGAATAAGAACAATCAGATCGTTGTGGGCTTGGATGTTTGCTACTGATTGCTGAACTCGTAGGTGGTGATCGGTCCGAATCATGTCAGGAGCAGGGACGTGTTTGAGTTCGCTGCATGCTCTCGCGATGAATTCTATTTTCCGCATAAAAGCGCCAAGGACTATTCGGATTTCAGTTACTTCCGGCAGATGGTTTCGGATAAATTCGAAACATGTTAGGAGTTCGGCTTTGATTTCTGATGGATTTTTCATGTCAGAAATCAATATCTCAAATCCATCTCTAGAGAGAGCATCGATAGGCATATCGCGCAATTTGTCCATTGCATAGCGATCGCCTTTGGGCCAGTCAACGGCTGTAAGGATCTTGAACCGTCCCTGACGAATTCCCCTATAAACGTTGGCTTCTGCTGCCAGTTCGGGATGCACAACAATTGCTGGCATTTGGGTGGTGACTGCCAGCTCTACTGCTTCTCTTAGTTCGGTGCCCTGCATCACGTCTATTTCGAGCTTACGGGTAATTGCATTCAGCATGATTGTGTCCTTATGAATTTTATCTATTTTAAATACGCAGGAGTGGTCTACCCACATTGAGCTTCACAGTTCACAGAGCAAGGCGCTCTCCCCGTGCGTGAATTTCAGTCGACCTGACCGTATTCCAGAATGTTTTTGGCAGCATTAATGTCTCTATCATGTTTTGTCAGACAAACAGAACACTCCCAGACTCCTCCAGAGATAAATGATGGGTCTGGGTGGGTATTATGGATTCCCAGGCTATGGTTAGTTCAAAGTGGGAACTGCGTTTGCCGGGTAGGATTAATAGGAGTGTGCTAGGGTTTATCGACGTTCTGCTACTGTTTGTGCCCATCTATGGCCTTCGGCTGGCTGAAATCGGGGTTCGATTTCATTTCATAGTACTCGTTATCACCGCGCCAATCTCCATCCTCGGTCTTGGTCTTAGTGGTATTCTCTGGCTTGGTAACGCTTTTTGGCATAGGTGCAGGGTCTTTAGCCAATTGGGCAAGTTTCATGGTTGGGCTCCGTTGTGAATGATATAATATTTTTGTCTATCGCCCCGATGAATGGTAAATGATGCTGCGCATAATGATCTCGATACTGGTCTTTTTGGTCTGGTACCACAAATCGGGTTCGGGCTCAGACAAGGTTGGTTCTGCTAGTCTTGTGGAATTGATACTAAATGTGCTGATTAACTCTATAATTATATCTTCTGTTATCGGTTTATTGCTTATTTCTTTAGCATAAAAGGTGCCATCAGTACTATCCTCTCTTAAGGATAAATTCTTAGTGTGAAGTATTGGTTCTTGGGTCAAGATTCCATAACAACCACTCGATTTAAGTGATTCAGGTGGTTATGGAATCTTATGCTCTATTTTAACTTGGGAGCCACACATCACCAAGTAGCGAACGAAATTTATCAACGAGAATTGCTTTTAATCCGCGTTCCTTGGATGTTCTAGCTAAGTCTATTGTCCTGTCGATAGCTCTTTGCTCGTTGCTGATGCGTTCGATGCGTGGCAGATAGTGGAAGCTGGTAGGCCGGGGTGCTGTTTCACCATCTGTCAATATTACTATCGGTGTGCCAGTATACCAGGCTAATGCTAATTCAAAATGTGAACCGCGTTCACCGGGCATAATTACTAAAATGGCATCACAATCCATTACTCCTCGGACCTCATCAAGGGCGATTTCGGCCAGCTTATCTGTTTTCGGGATACCTGCCCGGTCGACCTCTGTGCCTTCGCCGAAAATCTTCTCGCCGTACTGGCTCCAGTCATAGGTGATCTGTATGCCATGTGCTTTGAGTATGTTACATATAGAGCGAACCCGTTTCCAGTTAGCGAGGGTTGAGGCGACATAGATCTTTAGTGGTTCGGTTGGTGTGATTTGTTCTTTCATATATTCCACTGCTTGTAAGGATGTTCGATCCAGTCTTCTAGCAATACTTTGAAGGCAAAGCGGGCCGCAAACCAGCCCGTTAAACAGCCGACTGTAAATGCAATGATTGCTACGATAATCAATGTAATAATCATTTGTTTGTCCTCCTAAAATCTGCCCCATAATTATCTGGCAGACTATTCACTTTTTGGGTGGCGGGGGCGGCGATGGTGGTGGTTTGCTTCCTGGTGCTGGTCCATTGCGGCAACCTCCTCCGCTTCTTTGGCCGGGCGACGCGCAAAGCAACAAAAGCACAATTACAATTAGGATGATTATTTCTGACATTGCACCTCTCTCGCATGCTTAAATTATATCAATACATAGAACAATATCAAAGATAATATTATGAGCCAATGTTTAAATATTACCTTGGTTTTGTTTGTTATCATGTAATTTATCTAAAATTCTATTGGCAGCTTTGCGGTGGTCCAGTCTGTTGAATCTGTCAGCGAACTTATATCGCAAATATGCAGAACAGAAAGTAAATCGTTTCCTGTCTTTTTCTGTCAGGATTTCGGCTGCATGGTCATAGTGTTTGGCTTCTTGGTCAAACCTTACCTCCCTGTTTTTGGGTTGGCAGTCTGGATTAATACCGTAATAGTGAGTCTTCATTTCGCCGTTGATGCGTACGGATCGCATGTCGACACCGAACATATAGATGTGGTCGTATCCCATCCAAAGGGCTACTTGCATGGCCGCGAAGCAGCTTGATCGTCCAAGGTAGAACCCATTTAAGAGATCCTTACTGAATCCTTGGCCACCGAGGTTTCTGATCTGGATAGCATTTTTGCGTTTCTGTTTGATAGCAGTAGTATTGAAGATAGTACCCTTAAAGGTCTGCCAAAGGTCTTGGTGCCGCCTAAACTGGGTATGGTCGCAGAAAAGCCAGTATTTAGATGGCCAGACACGAGGTTCTGGTTTATTAATGGACATGATGTGTATACGCGGATGGTCAGCGAGTTTCTCGAGGTCTGCCTCTAGTATGCTTGGCCCATTACCCACTATTATTAAAATCTTGCCCTTTCCAATATTTTTTAGGCTGATGAGGGCTTTCTTCGATTGGGGAGTCATTTCGGCACTGGTGTACCGTATGACTGGTGTTTTCCGTCTGAGGGATTTTGGTCGCCGGGCGTCGGCTATAGCCCGGGTTCGATTTATGTTGTGCGGGGTGCGGGGACGAGCAACGGCGGCACCGGGTCTGGAAACGGCATCTCCGATTCGTTTGTGGCCCTGCTGGATACTCCTTGGCTGTTTTCTGCTGATAATCTGGACATCTTTATTGACTTCTTGGAGTTGTCTGACTATGGCTGGGTTAGGTCGTAGGACTGTGCGTACAGTTCTGGGTATTTTTATTCCTCTGTTGACCACCTTGACGGTGGGCCTAGCTCGTAGTTGGATCATATAGGACGCTCCTTTGACAAATCCTATTTTAACTAAATTATATTTAGTTATAATCTCCTCTCAATTAACACATTGATTGGTTCTTGTCATGGGTAATCTTGACAGAAGTGATTCTGTGTATTTTAATAACAGGTATGTAAGGTTTACAGTGTCAGGAGGACATGTCAGACATGCTGAGCTTTGATTTCTTCGGCATAGGCTTTGGTGTTTCGAATACGCCGTTGCTCCCTACTGAGAGTACTATACATACAGCGGTGTATAGTGGTTGTCAGAAGATTGAAAACCGGTGCCAATCCGGGCGTATAAATCAATTTGCGGGCTTTGAGTTTTCGAATGACCTGCAGAGCAGCTTCGCTAGCCAACTCGTCTCGGTCTTCTTCCGAAGGCATGTTGAAACGCATCGCAATACCATTGCACATCTTGTAAACGTCCTGAAGAACATCATTCCACGACTCTTTGACCGGTCGTTCACGCCAGTATCCACTATTCTCAATATTTATTGGGTCGAACAATCCCACGTCTATAAAGGTATTGGCCAAATCTTCGTAAGGAAGATTACAGACCTGCATGCTATCTGTATAAACAATATCGACCCCACCGTTGTTGGTTATCACAAAAATACCGCGGCCAAGTCCAATACAATGCAGTCTAATTGGATGACTTGGATCATCAAAAGGCTTGCCATGCTTCATAATGATTTCGTTGTTTGTGTCAGTGACCTTTCCAATAATCTTAGTCCAAAGTACCCCAAGTTCCCTATAGGGTTCAAGAATAGGTATTGCCGAAGCGACAATCCATTCGAACCAGTTGTGTTCCAGAACTTCAGAATCACAGTATTTGGGCATGATTTGTCCTCACTACAAAACTGCCCCAAGTTTCCTAATACATAAGAAAGCATTAAAATGGCCAAAGTCCGTCAACTCGCCGACTTGTTCCTCAGAGGTGCTCTAGCTAATGAAACAATGAAAAATCTGACTGTAAAGGAAAAAGAACTTGCCGATCGAGTATGTGATCAAGTGATGAATCACGACGTACTCATGGGACACAAAAACATGTTTATGACCAAACTGGGAACTACTATCAGGGGTGATTTCACAGATCGCCTGATGGCCCAGCAGGAGTACCGGATCACTATTTGGCGCGGCGTTATTTACCTCCTCTACCACCGCAAGTATAGCTTCCGTTGTAGAGCCTGTGATGCTACCACCTATCAATCCCAGCGTGGTGCACCGATTGAATTTGACAGACGATGGGACTGCTGTCCAGCCTGCAGAAGTTATACTATCAATGACCCCGGTGAATCCGGTCTCGAGGCAGGCAGCTTCATAACTAACACTGATTATGAAACTCTTATGCTCGACCTGACCAACCATGGCCAGCAAGTGCCTACGGTCCAGAGTTGTATTGAGCCCATTCCCGGCGAGAAAAAAGTAACCAATCCCGCCCAAATCCTCGATGACCCCGCCCAAATCAAGAAATTCTTTGGCGAATTTATATGGAATTACTTCCGTCAAAGCATCAAAGAAAACAAAATCTCCTACCACGGTAAACAAAACCACAAACTAATAGGACCACTCGATACAGTAGCGGTGCAATATGTCATCCAATTACTCAAGGTCAGTAAAACCAACTTCCAGTGTGACCCATTCAGCCCTGTGGATGGCTACTTTATCATCTACTGCCAACCCTATGGACTAGACCCGGAAGTCATTGGCGGGCTCCACGATCTGCAGGACTTTGTACAGTCCTATGGTGGAGAACTCAAGATCGACAATGATAGTGGCCGCTTCGACGAGACAGAGGAAAAGGTGGGAACACCTTCATACTTTGACAATGCCATCCTTGTCAAAGACCTCTATGGAAGTGCTCCTTTCGTGGAACTGGACATCACCATAAATGATCGGGTCCAGATGGTTACCAATAGTGTATCCAAGGACAAAGACAACAATCAAGACATCATCCAGCAGGTGGAGAAACCAAATATGAATCATGACATTCGTGAATTCGAGCAGAGTGACACTATCTCCGTACTGAGAGAATCACTTCCAGAAGGAGACTGCAGAGCTGTGCTCGACCTCATCACCAACCAGGGTGAAACCTTCAATCGATTCGTTGAGATATATCCCAACGACATAATGACCAACCACGGTATACCCCGCCAAAACCGAATGGCCGAATTCCTAGGAATCAGCCAGAAACAAGTCAAAACCTACAGAGAAACCATTCACATCCAAGCCGTCGCCCATGGAATTGGAAACTAAATTATGCAAAATCGACGAAACTTCTTAAAATTCCTTGGTCTTGGGGTCCTAGCTATGGCCCCGGGAAATGTAATTATCAAGAAGCCAATAACACAAAATACCTCAAACGCATACCACACAGCAGAAAGACCTGTATTCCTACTCTTTAATCGTGTCCTCTCTCCTAGAGAGATTAAACAGCTACAAAAAGACCCATTGATAATAATTAAAGGGCGAATCGGCTAAATATAGGCAAGATACCCGAAGAACCCACTCATCCAGAATTGGGTATGTCACACTATATGACTAGAAAAACTCCCGAAAATACTCAAACAAATACTAGGAGTTATAATCACTCGGTGCAGCCAGTGGGCGAGACGTTCCGGCGTCGCATCTTCCGTCGCGTAATCGTTGTCAACCTGATGATAAACGTATGCCACGGGATCTCTCGCCGCTGGAACGACCAAATGCACGCTCGCCGTGGGTCGTATCCACTCGATTCTCACACCACCCTCAGAGTCCGTCGAGACACAACCGGCGGGAATCCGGCACTGCGGGTTCGCTTCGATCGCTGCATCGACCAAGAGATGCACCGACTGATCGAAAGCGTGTCGTGTCGGTCTCAGATGCCCGTAGTCGTCCTCCTCTGACTCTTTCCACAAGTCAATGAGTTGCCGCACGATTGGTAAAAGATGGCGGATTCCGGCGTCTGTAAGTTGTGTTGCTTTATGAAGTCGATATTTCATAGTATTGGTATAGTTAATCTATTTGTGCTAGTAGCCCGAGCGATTCCACATGGTTGATGCCATGTTCGCGGCACCACCGCGAGGACGATAAGACTGCTGGCGCTGGCTCGGCAATGGCAACGTCTTCGGAGCCAGATTAACATAACCACCCCTGTGCTTAGACAGTGTATTCGTGATAAAGTGTACAATCCGCTTCGGAGTAGTCTGCCTTGTCGCTAACTGATTCTCAGCCAGTACCTGACCCTGTTGTAGTTGCATGGCCAACTGACTCAGCCCAGTATGGTAAGTCTCCCCCAAGTATTGCCGGTGGGTCCCCATCACAAATAGATTCCATCCAAGCAAAGCCGAATCAGCCATTGGGTCAATGTTCATACAATAAGGAATAACTTCAAGCTTATCAGCAAACTCCGGTATAACTTCTGGCAAATCTTGAATAAAAGGGGGATACAATAATCGGTCAAAATTATCGAATCCTTTAGATACGAAGTATTTGATCAATAGACGTCTAGAAACATCTGTGTTTAGGGCGTGCCGGAACTTATCAATAAACCTGTGATCCATATTATATCTTTGTTGCCAAGATATTTCAGAGATAGTTACCCATTGAAAATTCCTAGATGGCTTGAGCCCAACTATATAATTTGAATTAGCCAGTAGAACGATAATAGTCTATCCAATAATAGAATAATGTGCTGGAGTGTGGTTGATCTAATATTTAACACGGTATGAATGATGATACTGGTAAATTACTGGTCAAGATTTTGGCCGGTATGGGGAGATTCTCTGGGTATTCTGCAGTTGGTAGATTGACTCTATGAGGTTTTATGAGCGGTGGCTCACGATAAGATAACCATCGAGCAATTAAAATACGAACCATCGATCTTTCCTCTGATTCTATTAGGCTTGCCAGTGGCATCCAAGAGTCGCGATAACACCTGAAAACCTTCCGCACTCGTTCCAAAGTCTCAGTTTCTATCTGGCGGACTCGTTCTCGTGAGATATTGTAAATCGTGCCGATATCTTTTAAGTGCTCATTATTAAGCCGTCTTCGGATTACATCCACGCTACGTGTATCGGCATGTCGCTCTAAACATTTCCAAGCAATTTTAACGTCTAATTGTGTCCCATTTATTGGTCCCCCGGATGATCCCTTGGCTGGTATAGTATCACCGAAGGATATATTGTCCCGGATCGGCTTGTCCAGGCTATAGTGTGATTGTTTCTTTTTATTTGCCCTTAGAAGAAGAATATGTTTGGTCTTCCAGGCTCCGCGCAAACTTGGCGCACCATTTTTGTTCAACCAGTTAACTATCTCCTGATCGGTAGGGTTAGTATTACCGGCTGCGGCTAGTGTGCGCCATGCTGTCATGAGTGAGCTAATCCGCTGGTTCATACTCCTCGAAAGTACCAGGCTTTGGCTGTTGATGAGATTGTGTATGTGGGTATTTATCACGTAAGATGCATATGTACTAAACCGACATCTGCGGTGTACATCAAAACCATCGATTGCAGCTAGAAGTCCGATGTTGCCCTCGGCGATACATTCTGATAGTAAGTATGGAGTTTTAAAATGCTTCGCGCAAGCAACAACCAACCTGAGATTACCCTCACACACTAGTTTGCGAATACCTATTATAGTCTTGAGATTGGCTTGCCGGCGCCAGCCATTTTGTTTTTCGGATGAACCAACCAATTTACATTCTAATTCTTGCCGCAATCGGTATATACAGTTCAAATGCCGCACACTAACCCACCAAGGCATAACCGGATAATGATTCAGATCTGCAAAATAATTTGATAACTCTGTCATCGGGTTTCATCCAAATAAGATAACCTATCAACGCGCCTAACTGTCAGCTGGCCCGGGAAAACATCCCTAAACGCATTGTTATGTGAGATAATGAAAATACTCTCAAACCGGCATGCCAAATCATCGTTGATAATATCAATCAACGTTGCCCGACCAGCCTCGTCAAGGTGATGATCGGGTTCATCTAATACAAGCACATTACACTGCCGCCCATGGATACCACTGTGTAAGTCAAAGACAGCGAAGAGAAACGCAAGGTTCGTTCTGGCCCGTTCACCACCCGACTGAAAATCATACCCCCAAAGATTACTTTCAAGACTTAGTGAATCCGTCAATTGTATTTTCACATCAAGAGCGAATGAATCCAAATAATGTCCTAACCTAGAATTAAAGTATGGTCGGTGTTTACCAATCATAAAACTCTTAATCTTCTTGCGCTCACTATAGGCCCGATAAATATAATGCAAATGGGTATAAATAAGATCGTGCTTAACCATATCATTATTCACCCGGTCTAATCCATCTTGCTTCGAAGCCAATTTATCCTCTAGATTAGCTATCATGTCAAAATGTGGATTGGATTCCTTCTCAATTGCCGCGGCCTCTTGTTGTGTCCTGGCGACCTGTTTGATAAGTAAATCCTGCTTGGTATTCTCAGCCCTGGCCTCGTTAAGTGTTTTAGCCGGCATGGAGTTGGCCAGACGTTCCTCAACATTCTCCACCTTAACATCAAGCTGTTTCTTATCCGTCTTCAATTGTTCGATCTGTGGCACCAAATTGGTGGCCTCTATCTCTTTACGAAGTTTCCCAGTGGCAGTATCACATTCAACTTGGAGACGTCTGTCGGTTGCCTTTTGTTGCTCTTTTATCTCGATGAGTGTCTCTTCATTTATTTTCGTTAACTGTATAAGTTCTTTCTCTAGGTGGGTATACTCTGATTCATCATCAAGTTTTTGTTGAAATAATTCCTTCTTTTTAATCAGTTTAGGTTCTATTTTACTGGCTGTGTGGGTTTTGGGGACCTCCTGCTCACACTCAGAACAAATTTGTCCCTCTTTCGCTTTCCAAAGCTCAATAGCATCCTCTAGGTGTCCCAACACTGACTCGATACCAAGAATAGAACCTTGTATTTTAGATTGCTTCTGTTGTAATTCTCTAGTGGTGGTCTTGTATTTGAATTCTATGCTTCTGATCTGGGTTTGTGTTTTCTCGTCTGCACTGGTAATAACATCTTCATAAGCCTTCTCAACCTTCTTAATTTTCGCTTTTAATATTTCCTTTTGTTTATCTTCCTGGGCCTCTAAGTCTTCAATTTGCTGCTCTAATTCACGGGATCTTTTGCGCATGACCTTGATTTTGGTTTTAATAGCCTCTATAATAGTCCATTGTTCGGCTAACTTATTCACATCAATGAGCTCGAATCGGTCGGTTTGTTGCTGATATTGTTTGACCTCTGCGAGTTTGGTTTGGATGCGGATTATCTGGTCGTTGTCGAATTTTGTTGAGAGGCGCTGGGCGGCGGTTCTCTGCTCGGCCAGGCTGGTGATAACGAG
>Ga0307380_10011928_pt1 | contig 10850 bp, 10 predicted proteins | sample UN3MG_FD_202239 | JGI IMG/M metagenome (GOLD analysis project Ga0307380, IMG submission 202239) | Soil microbial communities from Risofladan, Vaasa, Finland - UN-3 | ecosystem: Environmental > Terrestrial > Soil > Coastal area > Acid sulfate soil | place: Finland: Risofladan, Vaasa | collected... | reverse complement strand
AAGTGAAGTAGGGCTTGACACAGAAAGGTTCATCGAAGCACTCGATAGCGGGAAGTTCACCGAAAAGGTTCAGCTAGCCAAACAAGACGCGACCTCGGCAGGGGTGCGGTACGTGGCTGTATTCATCAACGGAGAAGAGTATACCAGGAATCCCGGCACCTTGGAGGACCTGTATCGTGCCGTTGATGAGAAGCTAGAAAGGTTGGGTACCGATGCTGGAGACTAGCATGAAGTGGGTCCGGTCGGTTTTGCACAGACCCTATCTCTCGCTGGCCCTGAGGCTAATGGTAGGCTGCGTTCTCGTATTCTCCGCCGTCACCAAGCTGCCCCTGCATTCACAGTTTGTCGGGGTCGTCGAAGGCTATAATCTGTTGCCCGGACCGCTGGCTGAGGCCTATGCACTCGCTCTGCCCTGGGTTGAGCTGTTAGTAGGGGTTTACCTGGTGCTGGGCATACTGCTCAGACCCAGCGCTGCTGTCACAATCTTGATGGGAATCAGCTTCACAGTCGCTAACGTGAGCGCCATCATTCAGGGAGAGCAGTACTGCGGTAGCTGTTTGGGTCAGGCTGTTACGCTCCCTGTCTGGCAGGCACTGACACTCGATATCCTCATCATCATTGCTGCCCTGCTCCTGCTTCTGGCCGGAGGAAGAGAGCAGTTGCTTGGCCTTGACGGCTGGTTCGCCCGCAAAAGGACAAGCAGGGCATAGGAGTGAGGCGGACCGGCGGAGAAGAAAGAGAGGAGACCCGGATAATGGAGCGGGAAAGAAGCCTCGGCATCTGGAGTAAGTATCTCACTCTGTGGGTTGCCCTGTGCATGGCTGCGGGAGTTTTAATTGGGCAGTTCTTACCGGATATTCCCGCCTTTTTAAGCAGATTTGAGTATGCTTCGGTATCGATACCGGTGGCGATACTAATCTGGCTAATGATTTACCCGATGATGCTGAAGGTGGACTTTGCCAGTATTGTAGATGTCGGCAAGAATCCCAGAGGACTTATAGTTACGTGGACAACAAACTGGCTCATTAAGCCGTTTACCATGTATGGCATTGCCTACCTGTTCTTTTTCGTAATATTCAAATCCCTGATTCCACAGGAACTGGCGAAGCAATACCTGGCCGGGGCTGTGTTACTCGGGGCAGCGCCATGTACCGCCATGGTATTCGTCTGGAGTCATCTTACCAGGGGTAACCCGGCGTATACACTGGTTCAGGTGGCCACAAACGACCTTATTATCTTGATTGCGTTTACGCCAATAGTGGCTTTTTTACTGGGAGTCAGCAACATTTCGGTTCCCTGGATGACGTTGTTCCTGTCAGTTGTCCTGTTTGTGGTAATCCCGCTGACCGGTGGATGGTTTACGAGGGTATATGTTTCCAGGAAGAGGGGAAAGGCCTATTTCGAAAACACTTTTATCCCCAAGTTTGGGAATATTACCATTATCGGGTTACTGCTTACACTCGTCATAATATTCTCCTTCCAGGGAACGGTAATAATAGATAATCCGCTGCACATAATCTTGATTGCTTTACCACTCTCTATTCAGACTTTCCTTATATTTTTTATCGCCTACGGGTGGGCAAAAGGATGGAAGCTCCGACATGATATCGCAGCACCTGCCGGCATGATAGGTGCCAGTAACTTTTTTGAACTCGCGGTAGCCGTTGCTATTTCTCTTTTCGGGCTTACCTCGGCGGCGGCCCTGGTAACCGTCGTGGGAGTACTTGTAGAAGTGCCCATAATGCTGACCCTTGTGGCAATTGCAAATAAGACTCGCCACTGGTTCCTTGAATCACGGAAGAATGAGATATAAGGAAACCAGGAGCATAGTATAACGGTTTTCCTGTTTTTGGCATAGACTCGGGTTGACCAACTGAAGTCAGTCCGACAGGATTTGACGGACACCGCTGGACGCATATATCATAGTTGATGGAAGAAAGACTAACGATAAGGTGGTGAAATGACCGACAATGATGCTGTAAAGGTGGAAATCGATAGCGGGATTGCCACGGTGGTAATCAACCGTCCGGAGGCACGGAATGCGCTCAATCGGGATGCGTTCCTCGGCCTGATGCAGGCTGCCCAGAGTCTCAAGGAGAACCCCGAGGTGAGGGTTGCCATCCTGACCGGCGCCGGCGACCGCGCCTTCAGTGCCGGAATCGACCTCAAGATGGTGGCTTCCGGAGGTGGGGCTTCAGTGTTCACCGGTTTGCGACCCGGGTTCGACCCGCTCTTTAGCCTGAAGTCGATATTCACGATGTACGAAGACCTGGCGATACCGGTGATTGGCGCCATAAACGGCTACTGCCTGGGGGCGGCTTTCGAGCTGAGTCTCTGCCTCGATATGCGCCTTGCCAGTGATACCGCCATCTTCGCGCTGCCGGAAATCCAGTTCGGCGTTCTCCCTGACCTGGGTAGTACTCAACGTCTGCCCAGAATCGTTCCCCCCGGCTATGCCAAGGAGTTGATTCTCACCGGCCGCCGTATTGATGCCGCCGAGGCGCTGCGTATCGGCCTGGTCGACCACGTCTACCCGCTGGACCAGGTAATGCCGGAGGCGAAGAAACTCGCCGAGGAGATTGCCAAGCTCAATCCAAGTGTCGTTCAGGGAGCGAAGCGGGCGGCCAATCTCTGGATGACGACGCCGCTGGATACCGGGCTCCGTATGGAAACGGACATCTGCATGGCCTCGGGCAGCGGTGCCGGGTTCGGCGAGCAGGCCCAGCAGTTCCTCAAGAAGGAGTAGGCTGACCGGGCTGCCAGATACGGACTACCGAAACATGCGGACATACCAAGGCTTGAAGGCGTGGTGCCGGTAGAATCTCAGGATCCTCTCCAGGTCTTTCGTGGCCGTGTACACGGAGAACCGTTCGACCCCGTTGCTGCGTGCCGCTTCGATTAGTCTGTCCAGCAGCATACCGCCGATGCCCCCGTTCCTGAGTCCGGCTGTCACATAGATGGCATCAACTTCAAAGTACTTCTCTCCCACGGGGATCACTGCCATTCCTTCACTGGTATGGGCTGAGCCGTAGGCGAACCCGGCAATCTGCCCGCGCACTTCCGCTACGAGGAAGTAGTGGCCGAGTCGTGCTGCGAGCCCTTCCGCACTCTCCGTGATGTAGCCGTAGGTGCTGTCTTCGGCCTCCCATGTCCTGTCCAGCTCCATAACCCTGCCAATGTCATCGCGCGTGCACTCTCTTATAGCGACGTCATACATGTCTCACCCTCCCGTCGTCAGCAGTATTACCCCGCCGATAATCAGGCCGATTGATACTATCTTGGTGGCGATAATGCCCCGGCTGAGGTGCTCGTCAAGCACTGCCGGGAAGAAGCGGCTCACCGCCACGGCGTACACGAAGACAAACGCCGGTCGGGTGCTCAGGATTGTCGATACCATCGATACCGGCCCCTGCTCGATTGCCCAGAAGGACAGCACAATGCCCACTACGGCCACACATTCGTTGAGGCCAATGAGACCGAGTGCCCGGTTCCTCCCCTCCATGTGCCACAGTTCACGCAAAGGCACCTTCCGCAGCGAGAGCAGCAGGAAGAGCGTCCCCAGGCAGACGGTACTGATGCCGTACATGTTCCAGAAGGTGAGCTGTTCCATGGCGTACTTGCTGCCGATATTGGCCACCCCGAAGAGGATGCTGGAGACCATAAGCACGGCGAATGACCTGCGCAGGCGTATTCCCTGCCCGTCTGTTCCCCAGCGTACTGAGATGAGCATTGCACCGGATACCGTGATGATAATTGCCAGCCACTCCAGCCAACCGAGGTCTTCACCGAGAACGGGTACGGCGAGAATCGCGACGAATATCGGGAAGGTGTTGGTCACCGGCATAATGCGGGACACTTCTTCGGAGCGCATTGTCCGCAGCATGAGGAGCGCTCCCACGACACGGATGATGCTGGAACCCACGGCCACTACCAGGGTCATGGTATCGACGCCTGCAGGCAGCGGAAGGATGGTCATAACTACCAGTCCCAACACGAAGTGGACGACCCCGATAGGGGCAAGGAATGCCAGGAAACTGGGCATTCTCTTCGAGATAAGGTGGCTATCGAGTATCGAGACCAGACCGGTAATTGCTGCGGAGATGATGGCGACTGTAATCCACATGGTAAGCAGGCAGGGTCCTTTCCTGGTGGTTGTTATGCGTAGCATACCGGAAACGGCGGGAAATTGGTAGCGGGGAGATGGTGGTCTGGACTATTGGCTTCTAGCTCTGGTACATGTACAGGGGTGTGTCGTCGGTTATCAGCCGGGCGGGCCTGGCAATCTCGTTCCTGAGGTGCTTGGGCAGGCTGAACATAGCCTGGTGGGTCAGGCCATCGTAGAACTTCAGGTGGTCCAGCGACCGGGCAGCAATGCGCTCATCTATTTCACTGGCAGATATCGGGAACGGGCTGACGCTTGACGATGCCAGGCAGAAGCCCCAGGGACCACCGAAAGAGGGAATGTCCACCTGGTAGGCGCAGACTATGGGAAAAACGCTCTTCAGCGTATTGTATACGGCAGAAAGATTTTCCAGCTCTGTCCAGGATGCCGAGCCGGACTGGACGGATATAATTCCATTGCTGGTCAGCTTGTTCCGGACCAGTTGGTAGAACTCCTGCGTATAGAGCAGGTATGCCGGCCCTTCCTCTATGGGCTCGGGCAGGTCGATGATTATCACGTCGAAAGACTCGCTGCTGCTGGCCAGGTATTCCCTGGCATCAGTATGGTACAACTCCGTACGGGGGTCATCAAAGGAACCACGGCTGTATTCGGGCAGCATTCGCTTGCAGATATCGACAACCTCTTCGTCGATATCCACCATTACCGCCCGCCTGACGGTCCTGTGGGACAGCACTTCCCTGAGGGTCGCTCCTTCGCCACCCCCGGCAATGAAAACCGTCTCGGGGCCGGGATGGGCAATCATTGGCGGCTGGACCAGTGCCTCGTGATAGATAAACTCGTCCGCGTCACTGGACTGAATCTTGCTATCCAGCACCAGGAACCTGCCAAAATTACCGCTACGGATAATCTCGATATTCTGGAACTTCGTCTGCCCGGTATACAGCACCGCTTCGATGCTGTGCAGTTGAATCAGGTGTTTACCTACTCTATCCCAGAACCATTTATCGGGGTCGCTATCCATGGTTCCTATCCTGACCTGACACGCTCGGTGATTCTGGTGCCTCTGGCAATCTCCTGTATGGAGTGCTTCCTGGCACCGAGCTTCTCAATGAGCACCTCTGCTGCCTTCTCCGGTTGCACCGTAGTGCCACAGGTGAAGATGTCGGCGGCGGCGTAGCCATATTCCGGCCAGGTATGGATGAAGAGGTGGGACTCGGCGACGACTACCACACCGCTTATACCGTGCGGGTTGAAACGGTGGAAAGACTCTGCCATCACCGTCGCCCCGGCCTCATTGGCCGCCGCTAGCATAGCCTCTTTGAGTGTGTCCAGGTTATTCAGAATCTCCTCGTTGCAGTCTTCCAGTTCCATCAATAAGTGTCTTCCTAGTGCATTCAATCACCAGCCCTCCCTAGAAGATTTTTCCGGTTACCTGATTCTCTAAGGCAAATCAGGCACGCCAGATTCTGGCGCAATATATATACGGCATCAGCCCTCGTGTCTTATGGCTCCGACTAGGCGCCCAGGCCCAGTCCCTTGTACAGTGCCGGGAAATCCAGATGCTCCTCGATGATGTCGCTGAGTCGCGGCAGTTTCTCCGCGCTAAAACGGGTCCTGGCCAGGGCGTCTTCGATGTTAGAGACAATGGTGGCCACATCATCTTTGGCCATGATAATGGGGACCTTCTTGTCCTCCGCCTGGCCCATAATCTGTGCCAGCGGTTGCTGCTCGCCACTGAGGACAAGGCAGCGGGTGGATGTCTGCAGTGCCGCCAGTTGCATATCGGCCCGTTCACTCTTCAGTACGGCTACCTTGTTGTCCTTGAGGCCGTAGTACAGCGGGCCGGTGTCCACAGTCATCGCTCCGAGCATGAAGTTCTCCGCCAGCTCCTCAGATTTATCTGCGCTGTTCAGTATCTCCCCGTTTATGCCCGCGGCCAGCTCCCCGACTGTCAGGGTAAAGAGTGCCCTGTCTTCAGGAAGTACGGCCAGGACCTTCAGTCCGGCAGCAGCAAAGGCTGGTTCTGCCTGGCTGCGTACCTGCTCTAACTGGCTTGCCGGCACCTTGTTCAGGACTACGCCGAGTACGCGGTCGCCGAACAGCTTGCGGGCTTTGGCCATCCTGTCTCCGGGTGACTCTTCAGGGCCATCTACTATGATAACCTTCGCATCCAGTGCCGCCACCGTATTCCGAGCGGTCTCGTTGGGTTCGTCAGTACCCTCGATGATGACGATATCCCTGGTCTTGGCGACCCGGTCGTAAGCCTGCTTGACCGGACCGGACAGCTTGCTCGCGTCTCCAATAACGGGGCAGATGTCCTCAGGGGCTTCATCCAGGGAGAGAATGCTCTTCATCAGCGCGGCGTCGCTGTCAGCACCATCATGTGTGATTGGCTTGAGGAAGCCTACCTTCTTACCGTCGTTGACCAGGTGTTGCGCCAGCCCGGCACAGACGGTGGTCTTCCCACCGCCCTCTGCCAAAGAGGTTATGTACAAAGCGACCACGTTATACCCTCCTTGAGGACATTCCAAGTAGATATTATAAACCTTTATGTCTGTTTGGTAAAGGAGAACGGGAAGCGCTATACTCTCGTTCGGAAAGGCAGGTGATACGTGTTCAAATAATCTTCACCAATGTCTGGAATGTACCGACCTATCCCCCTTGACGCCTCTTCCCAAGTCCTTACCAGAATAATGCAACACTCCCTAAGGTGCAAATGACGCCCGCCGACAAAAATAGCCCCACACCGTTTTGGGGTGTTAAAGAGGGGGCGTCCCTCAGAAGGGACGGAACCCCTCTTGAGGGGGATTTCAAGGGGGCGTCCCCCTTGACGTTCCCCTCTGTCCGGCGGGGCATGACCTGGCTGGGCTACCCGAAGCGAATCATGCGTGTACGCCCCATCCCCTGTATCCCCTTCCCCAAGCGGGGAAGGGGAAGAATGCGTTAGAGAGAGCGCCCCTCAGAAGGGGCGAAGCCTCTCTACAACTCTCCGCTTCGGGTCATTTCCCCAGGCTCTTACCAGAATAATGCAACACTCCCTAAGGTGCGAACAACCCCTGCCTGATAAGTATGACTTCACACCGTTTTGGGGTGTTAAAGAGGGGGCGTCCCTCAGAAGGGACGGAACCCCTCTTGAGGGGGATTTCAAGGGGGCGTCCCCCTTGATTCGGCTTCCACCCAACAGAACCTACGCACTGGTGTACGCCCTATCACCCTGTATCCCCCTTCTTTCCTGTCATTACGAGCTTACCTGCTGGCTTTGCTAGCAGGCCGAAGCTAAAGCAATCTCTATTTGTATTTACCCTATCCCGTGTGGCCCAGATGAGCCATGTGCAACCGGGACACCCCCTTGCTCCCTGCTCCCACGCCCTCCAAGCGGGAATGCAGTCACCAACACAACCAGAAGCCCGTCTCTGCCTTCTACTTACCATATCTACTTCTGAGTAGACATAACTCGAAAAACAAATCACGCCTGACCACCCTCGAATTGTTTCCCGGATTTTTTGTTTCTGGCACTATTCTGTCGTTTCGCCTGTAGCTCCCGCCCCCCTGAACTATTGCAATAGTACCGCCGAGGTTGTACAATTACCGGTAGAGCCTTTAAGCTGGTCCCGTGAGGCTGGCAAGGGAAGTAGTGAGTTTGATAGTTAGACCTCTTGCCGGCCGTAGCGAGAGGTCTATTTTATGCCTGATAGAGTAATAATGACCTCGGGGGATGTCGGGCGGTCGCTGGCACGCATTGCACACGAGATTATTGAGCGTAACCAGGAGCTTGAGAACCTGGTATTCGTTGGCATGTACACTCGCGGGGCACCACTGGCCAGACGTCTCGCCGCTAATATCGCCCGGTTTGGTGGGCCGGAACTGCCGGTTGGTACCCTCGATATCAGTCTCTATCGCGACGACCTGTCCTATCTTGGTGAACAGCCTGTAGTGCAGCACACCGACATCCCGGTCGGTATCGAAGGTAAGTCGGTGGTGCTGGTTGATGACGTACTCTACACCGGTCGCAGTGTTCGTGCCGCCATGGATGCCCTGATTGACCTCGGTCGCCCTCAGTCGATTCACCTGGTAGTGCTCATTGACCGTGGACACCGTGAGCTGCCGATACGGGCCGACTACGTGGGTAAGAATGTGCCCAGTGCGCATGATGAAGATATCAGAGTCAGGTTGACGGAGACTGACGGGGTCGATGAGGTGGCCATCACCGATAAGGTAGCTTCCGTCTGCCCTGAGCAACGGGCTGGTAGGCAGTTCTGAAGGGAGGCATAATGGGTCTGTCAGATAGAAGCCTGATAACTATGGATGACCTGTCCAACAGGGAAATGGAAGCCCTGTTTTCCATGACCGACGAGATGGCCGACACAATCGGGGACCAGTATAACGTCTGCCAGGGCAAGATAATGGCCAGTCTCTTCCTTGAGCCGAGTACGCGGACACGCCTCTCATTTGAGACGGCAATGCACCGGCTCGGCGGCAATGTCATCACCGTAGCCGATGCCAAAGTATCCTCGTTGGCCAAGGGGGAGAGCCTGGCTGACATGGCCCGGGTTGTCGGGAGCTATGCCGACATCATAGTTGTCAGGCACCCGTGGGAGGGGGCTGCCCGAGTGGTGGCCGACTACGCGGGTATACCGGTGATAAATGCCGGCGACGGCGGCCATCAGCATCCGACTCAGACGCTGTGCGACCTTTATACTATCAGGAAAGAACGAGGGGATATCCGAGGACTGAGGATTGCCCTCTGGGGTGACCTGAAATATGGGCGGACGATTCACTCGCTTATTTTCGCCCTGGCCAAGTTCGGTGCGGATATCCTCTTCTGTCCCAGTCCCGGCCTCGAGGTACCGGAGAATATCGTCCGGAAACTGGTCACGGAATACGGTGGCCAGGTGGAGCGGGTTGCCGCCTCTGACCGTGCTGTTAAGGATGCTTTTCCCCTGGACGCGGTGTATGTCACGCCGAGCAGCCCCCACCAGCTGGCAATGATGCCGAATATCAACCTCGAAGCGGAATTGAGGGAGGGAGTCGATGCCCTCTATGTTACCCGACCACAGAAGGAGAGGTTTGTCGCTGGTACGGAACAAGAGGGGCTGAAGGAGAGGTATCCCGTGGTGGACAAGAAGCTTCTCAGGGGCAGGGAGTTCCGCAAGACGATTGTGATGCACCCGCTACCCCGCGTGGACGAGCTTGCCTATGATATTGACGCCGACCCCAGAAGCACATACTTCAAGCAGGCGGCTCGTGGTGTGCCGATACGAATGGCGCTTCTGGCGCTGCTCCTGGGAGCCAGGGAATGGCCAGCGTCGGGTGAGACAGGACCTGCTCTGTCGGGAGTGGAGTACCCCGTGTACCGGAGGGACAGCGGAGTGAGGTGCAACAATCCGGCCTGTGTATCGGTACAGGAAAGCGAGGCCCAGTACCTCAAGCCGGAGTTCAAGGTGGTCAGTCGCGACCCGCTGACACTGCGGTGTGTCTACTGCGAGCATGGCTGCCAGCCGGAGTATGTGGCCACCACGGACTGGCACGAGGGTACACTGGAATACAAGATATACCACCGCGCCGACAGTCACTGGGCGAAGAGAATCAAGCCGGAGAACCTGATTGTCTTCACTTCTGCGGAAGAGGCCGAAGCCCACGGTTTCAAGGCCAGACGGTATCCGGGGACACAACACGGGGAGAATGACACCGGGGAGTGATGATGCCTTTGCTTGTCCGGGGAGGCCGGTTGTTCGACCCCGCTCAGGGGATAGATAGCACCGGCAGCTTGCTTATCGATGGAGGCACTATCTCCTGGCTGGGTGCGGGAGAGGCTGTACCGCCGTCCGGTTGTGATATTCTCCCGGTGCAGGGATTCATTGTTTGCCCCGGGTTTGTTGACCTGCACTGCCATCTCAGGGAACCGGGCTTCGAGGAGAAAGAGACCATCAGCACCGGGACCCTGGCGGCTGCCCGGGGGGGCTTCACCACCGTCTGCTGCATGCCCAATACGGAACCACCCCTGGATAATGGAGCCACCATCAAACGTATGCTGACGACGGCTGCCGAAGAAGGCATGGTCCGGGTGCTGCCGGTAGGCTGCATTACGAAGGGTCGGAAGGGTGAGGAACTGGTGGATATGGCGGAGCTGGCCTCGGTGGGCGTTATCGGGTTCAGCGATGACGGCGACCCCGTGCCGGACTCGGGACTGATGAGGCGTGCCCTGGAATGCGCCCGCGAAGTTGACCTGCAGGCAGGTCTGCAGGTACACCTGCCTGTTATCGAGCACTGCGAGGACAAAGCCCTCACCGGAGACGGCGTCCTCAACGAAGGGGTGGTATCGGCGCGACTGGGACTTCGCGGTATCCCCGCCGCGGCTGAGGAAATAATGGTAGCGCGCAACATCGGGCTGGCCGGTTCGACAGGGGGACACCTGCACGTGGCGCATGTATCTACGAAAGGCTCCGTTGAGCTTGTCCGCCGTGCCAAACATGAAGGCTTGAATGTAACCGCCGAGGTAACGCCCCACCACCTGACACTGACCGAAGAAGAGGTGGCCGCCTGCGGAGCCAACGCCAGGGTCAACCCGCCACTGCGGACGGAGCAGGATATAGCAGCCCTTATCGAAGGGCTGGTGGATGATACGATAGACGCTATTGCCACCGACCACGCACCGCACACGGAAGCGGAGAAGAATCGGGGGCTGGAGCAGGCACCATCCGGCATCAGCGGTTTTGAGACTGCCTTC
>Ga0307380_10011926_pt1 | contig 10850 bp, 7 predicted proteins | sample UN3MG_FD_202239 | JGI IMG/M metagenome (GOLD analysis project Ga0307380, IMG submission 202239) | Soil microbial communities from Risofladan, Vaasa, Finland - UN-3 | ecosystem: Environmental > Terrestrial > Soil > Coastal area > Acid sulfate soil | place: Finland: Risofladan, Vaasa | collected... | reverse complement strand
GTGCGTGTGCACGCTCTCATCGCACGCCCGCACCACACGCTCCCGCAGATCTATCGAGTAGGTTTCCATGCCTACTCTTATCGGCACACGCTACATCCAAACGTGAACTGCTCTAGACGGTTGAGGGCGAGGGTTATTTCAGAAATTCGTTATCAAGTGTGAAATATTTCAGGGAGGGAATTGTCGGCACGGACGCATAATGGCCGTCCCGATTGGATTGCCCGGCCCCTCGGCCGGTAGGGCAGGCGGTTCCTGACCGCCTGGTTGGGGGTTCGAGTCCTCCCCGGGGAGGTCTTCGCGGCAGCGGCAAGAAGTACAAGAAGTGCTGCGGGCAGGGAACAGGAAGCGGGACGTGCTGGGGCAGCGGTTGCACGAGTATCTCTTGCCCCCGGAAGCTTGTCCCTGTAGAATACCGCCGTTATGAACAACCGTTTCCTGATCTTCTAACCTTCTAAGGAGCAGCAAAATGGCAAAGAGTGCCAAACCCGCAACGAAGAGCGAGATTCTGTTCAACATCGCAGAGGCCACGGAGCTTTCCCGTAAGCAGGTGGCGTCCGTGTTCGATGCCCTTTCCGGCCAGATCAAGGCCGCCGTGGGCAAGAAAGGTCCTGGCGTCTTTGCTTTGCCGGGCCTGCTGAAGATCATGGTCGTTCATAAGCCGGCCACCCCCAAGCGGAAGGGCATCAACCCGTTTACCAAGCAGGAGCAGATCTTCAAGGCGAAGCCCGCCCGTAAGGTCATCAAGGTCCGGCCCCTCAAGGCCCTCAAGGACATGGCGAAGTAAGGGGTCAATCGGCCGCGGCTCGCCGTGCGGATACGCGCTCTGGTCGGCCGGGTGCAAGGGCCCTACTTCATGGCTCAAAGTATTGCGGAATTCACGGGCCTCTCTTGAAACGCGAAGGAGACTCAAATGGGGAAAGGCAACAACGCTAGTCGTAAGGAAGTCAAGAAGCCCAAGAAGAACAAGGGCAAGAAGTAAGGCGACCCGCCAGGTGCACACCCGCACGGGCAAGCGTCTTGGCGATCCTGACCTTGCCCAGGCTTGGGCACAGGGCCTTCAATCATCGCACGATGTGCCGGACAAAGTCCGGCAAGCGGTTGACCGGCTCGGGCAGCTGCACAAGGGCATGGGGCTCTTGCTCATCGACGCGCCGATTTCACGACGCCACGGTCTGCGGCGTGACGAGCATGGCCCTGGTCGTCTGAACCTGCGCCCATCCCCGCGCCGCCCGCAGTTCCAGAATGGCCATCCGCTCCGTGGGTGGATAGTGCGGTCGCCGGTGGGCGGGAATCTGAGCCATACGGGCGTCCTTGATATGAGTTTCCTCGCGCCGGAGGGCAATCTCGGCCCGCGCCTGCTGGAGTTACGCCGCCAGACGGCGGGCATGAGAATCGCCGGACCAGCACACCGGAGCCTGTTTGGCCAGATGGTTGCCCGGTTCGGTGAGAACAGAGAGCGCCGGCGAGAGTTCCGAAGAAGATTGTCTTTGGGGAGCCAGAATCAATCTTGCGGAATAATCGGCAAGTCTGAGTTAACGCAGACGCCCGAGGGCCATGGCTCTCGGGCGTCTGCGTAACTCGTTGTCCACAAAGGCTTACGGCCGTTCCGCCACCCGCCGCGTCGCTCTCTGTTTCGCGAGCCGCCGGCCGGGGTCCGAGACGAAACGTAGACGTTCCGTCCCGGTGGCCGAAAACCTCGCCGCGAACTCTCGGACTCTCTGTTGAACAGCCCGCGAGTGGTTAACAGACCCGTTCGCACCGGGACCTACCGACACTTCGAACCTTCGCCGTGTGCGGTTCGGTTGCGGCCAGTGGGCCGAGGAGGTGGCAAAGGACGCCATCCCCGCACCAAGACGCCACGCGGGCGAACGGAACGCCAACGGTGGCAACGGTGATAACCCGCCCCCAAACCCGGGAACCGAAATCTTAATCGTCTTGTCCCTCGCCGACCTGCTCGCCGAGCCACCGTGCCGCCTCGGCGACGCTCTTCTTATCCTCGTTGCGATCGACCATGTAGTTGGCCTGGCGCATCGCCTCGGCGGAAATGCCATTGACCAGTCTCCGCAGCGCATCGACCAAGTGTGGGTCTTCCGCCGCCGCGGCGCTTACCAGCACGATCGCGTCGTAGGGCGGGATGACCTGCTCGGTGTCGGTGAGCACGACCAGATCAAACGCGGCGATGCGGCCATCGCTGGAAAAGGCGCTGATGACATCGACCTCGCCGTTGGCGATAGCGGAGTACATGAAAGTCGAGTCCATCTCCATCTGGCGGTTCATTCGCAGGCCGTAAACGTCGCGCAGGTCGCGCCACTCGGGTCGGCCGAAGAACTCGTAATCCCCGCCGATTTTCAGTTGCGGCGCGTGCTTGGCCATGTCGGCGATGGTACGGATGCCCATAGCCTGGGCCCGTTCGCGCCGCATTGCTAAGGCGTAGCTGTTCTCGAAGCCCAGCGTGCCGATACAGCGAATGCCATGGTTGATCGCCAGCCACCAGGTGACTTCGTCGAGGACGACCCGTGCCGGGGCCGAGCCGCTGCGCTGCATGTGGTTGGCCCAGATGGTGCCGGAGTAGTCGACATAGACGTCGATCTCACCGGCCTCCAGCGCATCGAAGATCACGGTGGAGCCGAGGCTTTCTCGGCGGTGGGCATCGTACCCAGCCTCGCGGAGCGTGTCCTGGATCAGCTGGGCGAGGATGAACTGCTCGGTGAAGGTCTTGGCCCCGATACGGATCGGGCGGTGGAGGCGAAGGGCGTCGCCGTCGTCGTGGGCGATGCGCTGGCCCGTGCCGGACTGACCAAAGGTCTGCACGAGTGCCGGGGCGGCGAGGCCTACTACCAGCACCGCCGCGAGTACGGAGCCGCACACCGTGGCCAACCCGCGCCGCCGTTGAGCGACAGACTTCTCTAATCCGCCGATAAGCATGTCCAGCACTACCGCCAACAATGCCGCCGACACGCAGCCGACCATCACCATCACCCAGTTCTGCGTTTGCAGGCCCTTGAAAATAAAGTTGCCCAGCGATCGCTGGCCGACGGGCGTCGAGAGCGTGGCGATGCCGACGACCCAGACCGTGGCCGTGCGTATGCCAGCGAGGATCACAGGTGCGGCCAGCGGCAGTTGCACCTTCCAGAGCACCTGCCAGGGCTTCATGCCTACGCCCAGCGCCGCCTCGGTGACCGCCGCGTCGATGCCGAGGATGCCCGTCACCGTGTTCCGAACGATCGGCAGCATGCTATAGAGCGTCAGCGCGATGACGGTCGGCCAGAAGCCCAGCGCGGACAAGTGAAACCCCAGCGCCCACTCGGTGATCCCGCCGACGCCGACCAGCACCGGCACCATGAGCGCGAGCAGTGCGAGGCTGGGGATAGTCTGGATGACGCTGACCAGCGTCAGCACGGGGTATCGCAGCCGCGCACAGCGGGCGATGGCGACGCCCAGCGGCAGACTAATGACCAGCCCCACCGCCAGCGCGATCATGGCGATCATCAGGTGGCTGGCGAGGTTGGCCGGAAGGGACGAAGCGATCTGGCCGATGCGGTCGAGTTGGTCGCTCCACATCAGGCGGGTTCTCCGTTGGGTGCGGCGAGCAAGGCTTCGAGTTGGTCAGCCTGCCGCCTGGGTGTCTCCATGAGTCGTCGCACGTACTCATCGCCCGGCTCGGTGAGCAGGTTGTGTGGCGTGTCGAGGCGGAGGATGTGTCCGGCGGACATCACGGCGATGCGGTCGGCCAGCAGCAGCGCCTCGGTCATGTCGTGCGTGACCATCACGGTCGTCAGGCCGAGCTGCTGGTGGATACGCCGATACTCATTCTGCAGGGCGTCGCGCGTGAGCGGGTCGAGCGCGCCGAAGGGTTCGTCCATCAGCATGATGCGGGGCTTGGCGGCCAGCGCCCGCGCCAGCCCCACGCGTTGCCGCTGCCCGCCGGAGAGCTGCCGGGGCAGGCGGTCACGGTAGATCGCCGGATCGAGGTTGACCAGCACGAGCAGCTCATCCGCGCGCGCGGTGATGTCGGGGCGGCTCCACCCGAGCAGTTGCGGGACCACCGTGACGTTGGCGGCGATGGTCATATGCGGGAACAGCCCGACGTTCTGGAAGACGTACCCAATGCCGCGACGGAGTATGGAGGCGTCGAGGGTCAAGACGTTTTGGCCCTCGATCTCGATGTGGCCCCGGGTAGGCTCGATGAGTCGGTTGATCATCTTGAGCGTGGTCGTCTTGCCACAGCCCGACTCGCCCAGGAGAACGATCAGTTGGCCTTCCGGCACTTCGAGGGTGAGCTTTTCGACGGCCCACGTAAGGCCATCGTCATAGCTCTTTCCGATGCCAACGAGATGAATCACCGCGTGAAGGCTCCTTTTCGGGTTAATAAGGCGGAACGGTTGGGTCGCAGGCCACGCCCGGTTCAACGCAGCATCGAGGCCGGGATTGGCTTGAGCTTGCTGGCGACCATGGCGATGTAGTGGAGCGGCTCGCCGTTGATCGAAAGGCGGTGCCGATAGCGGCGGTAGGCCTGGACCTGCATGTAGCCGTGCTTGCGGAGGCGGCGGATCAGGGCGCAGAAGCCGGTGCCGTCCTCATCCTCGTCGAGAAAGGTTTCCTTGATGTTGAACGCCAGCCAGCCGGGGGTGTCGATGAGGTTGCAGGCCTGCACAAACGCGGCGGGGGGGATGTCGTCGTAGCCCAGCGCGGCCACGAGCGTGAGGGCGTTGAGGTCGGCGGTGCGGATTACTTCGTAGTCGGGGTTGTTGGGCTGCGTCAGATCGCTGACGTGGTAGTCGGCGTAAATGCCCGGTCGATCGCGCAGGGCGGCCACACGCGCCTCGGGGATGATGTCGATGCCGTGGATAGTTTCGACACCCGCCTTACGCAGTTCACTGGCGACCATGCCATTGCCAGCCCCCATATCGAGCACGCGGAGGTCTTCCGTGGTCTGGGTGAAGTCGGAGAGAACGTCGTCAAGCAGGCCGACGACGCGTTCGGGGGAGCAGCACTTGAGGCGGCGGGAAAAGACCGCCTCGTACAGGCCGGGGATATTGTAGATCTCGTGGTAGTCGTGTAAGCGTATACGTCTCCACTGGTCGTTGAGCTTGACCTCACACCACTCTTCGTCCTGGTCGAGGTCAAACGATGTGTCGGAAAACCGCAGGGGGAAGCGACCGAACTGTTCTCCAATGGGACCGATTTGCTGCTGGGTCATGGCTGCTCCTTTCGCCCCTTCAAAGGGACATAAACAATGCGAAAGTGGCATTTACGACCCTGTCACACGACAGACCCGCTCTACCTACCTTTGTACGATTACTTGGGATACTATGGTATTGTGCCGTAGTTCGCAAGGAAAAAACCAGTCGAACTTCTTGGGGTGATCGAGTTAACAGAAACGCTCGACCATGAAAGTGGCCGGGCGTTTTCGTATCCCGTTGCGGGCAAAGAGTTACGACGCACCCACCCACGTGGCCCGCGCTCTCTGTTTTGAACCGGCTCAACCGAATCGCGAGGTAGAACCTACACGTTCCGTCCCGCACGCCGAGAGCAACGGCCCAAACTCTCTGATTCTCTGTTGAACAGCCCGCGAGTGGTTAACAGCCCCGTTCGCACCGGGGCCATGGGCGATTTCGAACCTTGGCCGGTTAGCGGAAAGGCCGTTACGCAGCAACTCCAAAGAGGGCTCCAACTCCCGCCGTCCGAGCGGAACCGCCGAGGATGCCCAGCTGCACGCCTTCCATGGTCATGCTCCTTCTCCCGCGCGCGACATCTCGAATCCGCCAGTAGGCAGGAGTTCGTTTCTCGCCGGCACCATGCTCAGAGATGCCGATCCTACTTGCCCGGCTTGGGCGTGTACGTTGGGGTCTGCACCAACGGATACGTCCCGCCGCCAGGACTCAACCAAGTCATTATGGTATCCCCTTTCCTGGCGGGCTACAATACCGCAACTGCTGTTTCAGGCCAACCCGGTGCGCAACACCTCGAACGCGCCTGCCGTAGATAGTGAAGGGAAAGGCCCGGCCCCGCTGAGGCTGCGCCGGGGCAGACGCCGCGCGGGCGGGGGGGGGCGTTGCTCGGGCAAGGGGGGGCCGCACGGTCTGGCCAAAGGGTCCGGTCTTGCCTGTGGCGGGGAATGTGCGTACTGTAGAGGCGGGGTGGAGGGGGTTTGCGGGGGGCGGCTGGCGGTCGCACGGGGCGGCCGGGCGGCCGAGTGCATGAACGAACCACGGGAGGTACGGTACTCATGACCCTGACGGCCGAGACGAAGAACATGGCGCTGTTCTGCGACTTCGAGAACATCGCCCTGGGCGTCCGCGACGCCAACTACGCCCAGTTCGACATCAGCAAGGTGATGGAGCGGCTGCTGCTGAAGGGCAGCATCGTGGTCAAGAAGGCCTACAGCGACTGGAGCCGTTACAAGGAGTTCCGGGCCGCGATGCACGAGGCGTCGTTCGAGCTGATCGAGATACCGCACGTCCGCCAGTCGGGCAAGAACTCGGCCGACATCCGCATGGTGGTCGACGCGTTGGACCTGTGCTACACGAAGGGACACGTGGACACCTTCGTCATCATCAGCGGCGACTCCGATTTCTCGCCGCTCGTCAGCAAACTGCGGGAGAACAACAAGGGCGTCATCGGGGTGGGCGTCCGGAACTCGACGTCCGACCTGCTGATCGCCAACTGCGACGAGTTCATTTACTACGACGACCTGGTGCGCCCGCAGCCGCCCCGCGACAAGCCGCGCAGCAGGACGCGCAGAGGAAAAGGCAGCGCCAAGCCGACGCCGTCCCAGGCGGCCAAGGCGGCCGCGGCGCCCACGCCGGACGGCGACAAAAAGCAGGAGGCCTGGGACCTCATCGTCCAGACCTACGAGGCCCTGGTGGAGGAACGCGGAGAGGGCGAGAAAATCTGGGGGTCCATGATCAAGCAGACCCTCAAACGCCGCAAACCCGGCTTCAACGAATCCTATTACGGGTTCCGGTCGTTCCGCCAACTGCTGGAGGAGGCCGGTGCCCAGGGCATCCTGGAACTGGAGCACGACGAGAAGTCGGGCGGATTCATCATCCGGAGTTGCCACGCGTCCTAGCGCTGTCTCGTTCAGGCGTGACGATGGTACTGCGGCCTGCGGCTACGTAGGGCGCGTCCATCCCCCGGCGGTGCCGGGGGCTTGTTCCGGCGCACATCAGGGCGGTGGCAAGGAGCCGCACCATGATGACCGGATCCGTCCACGTCGTGGCCGCGCTGTCGGTCCTGGGTCTGGCGTGCGTGGCGTGCGTGGCACAGGCCGACGCCGGGCGCCCGCTGCCGGGCCGCCGCGTCGTGTCGCTCGACGGCGAGTGGCTTCTGGCGCCCGACCCCACCGACGCCGGACGCCGCGAGGGTTGGCCGGCCAAACCGGCGGCCGACGCCGGGCCCGCGCGGGTGCCGTGGATCATCCAGGACACCTTGCCCGGCTACCACGGCGTGGCATGGTACTGGCGCCAGTTTTCGCCCCCGCCGAACCCCCACGCCGCCGGACGGTACCTGCTGCGGTTCTGGGCCGTCGACTACAAGGCCGACGTCTGGCTGAACGGCGTCCACGTGGGCGAGCACGAGGGCGGAGAGACGCCCTTCGTGTTCGACGTGACCGCCATCGCCAAACCGGGCGAGCCGAACCGGCTGGCCGTCCGCGTGCTGAACCCGACGCACGACCCCATCGACGGCATCGTCCTTAAGCAGACGCCGCACCGCAACAAGGCGCTGCCTTACACCGCCGGCAGTGCGTGGAACCAGGGCGGCATCGTCGACTCCGTCGAACTGCTGGCCGTGCCGGCGGTCCGCATCGACGACGTGTTCGTGCGGCCCGACGCCGACACGGGCCGGATCCACGTCCGGGCCACGGTCGTGAACAGCCTGGACGCCGAGGCAGCGGGTCACCTCGAGTTCACGGTCTCGCCGGCCGCCGGTGGCGAGACGGTGGCGGCCGCCAGGATCGACCGCGCGCTGCCACCGGGCGAGACGGTCGTCGAGACCGACCTGGCCGTCGCCTCCCCGCGCCGGTGGGACCTGGCCGACCCGTTCCTGTACCGCGTGACGGCCCGGGCGTGGGCCGACGGTGCCGCCACGGCCGACGAGCAGACCGTGCGATGCGGGTTCCGCGATTTTCGGTTCCGCGACGGGTACTTCCGCCTGAACGGGCGGCGCCTGTACCTGAGGTGCTCGCACACGGGCAACTGCTGCCCCGTGGGCCTGGAACTGCCGCACGACCCCGACCTGCTGCGCCGCGACCTGGTGAACGTCAAGGCGATGGGTTTCAACGCCATCCGGTTCATCTCGGGCATGGCCAAGCGATACCAACTGGACCTGTGCGATGACATCGGGCTGATGGTGTACGAGGAATCGTACGCCGGATGGTGTCTGGCCGACTCGCCCCGCATGCCCGCCCGCTACGACGAGTCCGTCCTGGGCATGGTCCGCCGCGACCGGAATCACCCCAGCGTCGTCATCTGGGGCCTGCTGAACGAGACGCCCGACGGCCCCGTCTTTCGGCACGCCGTCGGCCTGTTGCCCCAGATCCGGGCCCTCGACGACACGCGGCTGGTTATGCTGAACAGCGGCCGGTGGGACGCCCAGGGCGGCGGCGCCGCGGGCATCGAGGTCTGGTGCCCGGCCGACCGCATCGACCCGTGCGTCACGCGGAACCCCACGGACCACGTCATCCGGGCCCTGGGCATCACGTGGGCGCCGGGGCAACTGGCCTTCCATCCCGGCCAGGGCGGCGAGTACAGCGTCGTCCGGTGGACCGCGCCTGCCGCCGGCAAGGCCGACGTTGCCGCCGCCTTCAAGAGCATCGCCGAGAAGGCCACGACCGACGTCCACGTGCTGCACAACGGGCGGACGGTCTTCGACGGACGCATCAACGTCGGCGGCGCGGGGCCGGAAGCCGCGTTCCGCGGCACGCTCGACGTGAAGGCCGACGACACGATCGATTGCGCCGTCGGATTCGGCAACGGCGATTACGGGGCCGACACCACCGCCCTGGCCGTCACCATCCGCGCGGCCGACGGCAAGGTCCACGACGGCGCCGCCGACTTCTCGGTCCGCGCCAACCCCAACGGTCCGTGGTCCTACGGCCGCCTGGCGCCGGGGCCGGCGCCCGACGCGTCCACCTTTGCGGCCTACCCGCGCGGCATGGCCGAGACGGCCATCGGCAGCCTCAGTAACCCGGGGTCGGACGTCTGGGAAGACCTGCTCAGCGACCAGCACCCGTACCAGCGCGTGCCGCACACCGCCGACGTCATCCACACGCTGCGGACGCTGGAGGGCGACGGCAAGCCCGTGTTCCTGTCGGAGTACGGCATCGGCAGCGCGGTCGACCTGGTCCGCGTGGTGCGGCATTACGAGCAACTCGGCAAGGCCGAGGCCGACGACGCCCGGTTCTACCGGGGCCTGCGCGACCGGTTTCTGGCCGACTGGCAACGTTGGCGCATGGCCGAGGCGTTCGGCCGGCCCGAGGACTACTTCGCCCAGTGCCTGGCCAAGATGGCCGGCCAGCGACGGCTTGGCCTGAACGCCATCCGCTCGAACCCCGCCGTCATCGGGCACAGCCTCACCGGGACGGTTGACCAGGGCATGACCGGCGAGGGGCTGACCACGACCTTCCGCGAACTCAAGCCCGGCACCATCGACGCCGTCTTCGACGGGCTGGCCCCCGTCCGGTGGTGCCTGTTCGTCGAGCCCGTCCACGTCTACCGCAAGACGCCGGTGCGGCTGGAGGCGGTGCTGGCCAACGAAGACGGCCTGCCGCCCGGCACGTATCCCGTGCGGCTTCAGGTGTTTGGGCCGGACGCCTCGCGCGTCTTCGAGCACCGGGTCGACGTCACGATTCCTGACGCCCAAAGCGACCCCGAGCCGCCGATGGTGCTGCCCGTCTGGGCCGAGGACGTCGTCATCGACGGTCCCACGGGGCGATACCGTTTCGCGGCCACGTTTGAGCAGGGGGCCGCCGCGGCGGGCGAGACGGTCGACTTCTACGTGACCGACCCCGCCGACATGCCGCCGGTCGAGACGCCCGTCGTCTTGTGGGGCGATGACCCGGCCTTGGCCGAGTGGTTGCGCGGCCACGGCATCGGCGTCCGCCCGTTTTCGGCCGAGGCGGCGGCCGGGCGGCAGGTGATTCTGGCGTCGCGCGCGGCGGCGGCGCCGGGCGGGGCCGCGGCGTTTCGCGACCTGGCCTGCCGCATCGCGCGGGGGTCGGCCGTGGTGTTCCTGTGCCCGGAGGTCTTCCGGCAGGGCGACCAGGCGGTCGCGTGGCTCCCCTGCGAGAAGAAGGGTTCGCTGGCGACGATTCGCAGTTGGCTCTACCTGAAAGACGAGTGGGCGAAGCGGCACCCCATCTTCGACGGTCTGCCGGCCGGCGGGCTGCTCGACCTCGCGTTCTACCGGGAGTTGATACCCGACGCGGTGTGGTCCGGGCAGGAACCGCCGCCGGCGGAGGCCGTGGCGGGCGGCATCAACGCCGCCGTCGACTACTCCTCCGGGCTCCTCGTCTCGGTCCACGACCTCGGCGCGGGACGGTTCATCCTGAACACGCTCCGCATCCGCGAGAACCTGGGCCGGCATCCGGCCGCCGAACGCCTGCTCCGCAACATGCTGCGCTATGCCGCCCGCGACGCCGCCAAGCCCCCGGCCGACCTGCCGGCCGACTTCCCGCGCCAACTCCGGGCGATGGGATACGGCGACTAAAGGCCGGCCAGACAGGCTTGACCGAAAGGCCTGTCAACGCAAAGTAGAAATGTCCGGTTTCCCGCCAGATAGAACTGACCGCTTGAAGGGTTGACGCCACGGGTGGTCCTTGGCGGGGCGTCGGGGCGAGGCGGAGGCCG
>Ga0307380_10011923_pt1 | contig 10850 bp, 11 predicted proteins | sample UN3MG_FD_202239 | JGI IMG/M metagenome (GOLD analysis project Ga0307380, IMG submission 202239) | Soil microbial communities from Risofladan, Vaasa, Finland - UN-3 | ecosystem: Environmental > Terrestrial > Soil > Coastal area > Acid sulfate soil | place: Finland: Risofladan, Vaasa | collected... | reverse complement strand
TCGGGCAACGTAATATGTCTTACCGCTCATTCTTCCGACCTCTGTTGGCCATCGGGCTTGCGCTGGTTGTCGCTAAGGCAGAGTTTGCCTTCGGTGAAGCGAGTGGTCCCGACTACTTCAAGGTCAACGGCGTCGCTTCAAATGACGTCTTGAACATTCGCAAGGGACCAAGCGCAAGCGCCGACAAGATTGGCGAAATCCCCGCCGATGGGACTGGCATCCGCAATCTAGGCTGTGAAGGCGGCCTGACGTTTGGTGAGTGGCAGCGAGCCACACAAGCGGAGCGAGCCGCTGCCGCACGGAAGCGCTGGTGCCGGATTTCTTATCGTGATGTTGAGGGCTGGGTCGCCGACCGGTTCCTTGCAGAAGGCAGCCAGACACGAGATTCCGGCGAGAACGAGGGAGCCGCGAATCCGGCCTACTGGGGTGTCTCGGGAAAAACTGATGTGCTGAACCTGCGCTCGGACCCCAACGGTGACTCAAAAGTATTGATGGAGCTGCTCCCGGGTACAGTTGTCCGCAATCTCGGCTGCAAGGAGTTTGCCGGGCAAGTCTGGTGCCAGGTCGAGCAGCTCAATGGTGACCAGTTGCAAGGTTGGTTGTCTGCAAATTACCTTGAGAAGCCTGATGCCAGCCTCCGCGTTGGCCAGGGGGCGTTTGATGCGACTGGCAAAATACCTTGTGCTCAGTTTTCCGGACAACCGATGAATCAATGCAATTTCGGCGTCGCCCGCGACGGCGGGGGCACAGCGACCGTTTCGATCACCCGGCCCGACGGTCTCAAACGGGCCGTCTTTTTCGACAAGGGCGTGGCGATTGGTGCCGACACAAGCGAAGCGGACGGTTACCACGATTTAAGCGCTGAGAAGGAGAGTGACCTCAATTTCATTCGAGTTGGGCCTGAACGCTACGAAATCCCAGACGCGGTTATCTTTGGCGGCTGAACTGCCTAGATAAGGGATAACCATGCTCTACCTCGACTCGTAGCGTGCAGCCATAGTTCGTGTCGCTCGGGACAAGCGTGCAGATGCTTACGTCTCTGCTTATCCGAAACGACCTCCGCTAATCTAACCGAACGGATACATGCTGCCGCGATCCCAACAAGTTACTCGCATCCGGTACCAACATTGGATTTTCAAGCTCCCTTTTGTAAGACGGTATCGTGGAATGGTCGTCGCACGAACGATCCTATTCAAGGACGCTGAGACGGAAATCGCACCGGCGGCGCTCCGACATGAGTTAGTTCACATAGAGCAGATAGATCGAAACGGAATTGCCCGTTTCTATCTCATCTATTTTTGCGACTACTTAGCCAACCTTTGGCGCATGCGCGATCACGATGCCGCCTATCGTCATATAAGATTTGAAAGAGAGGCTCGCGAATTGGAACCGCTCAAGCAGATAGGAGACCCAAAGGCGCTGAATGGTTCCGTTGGCAATCTGTAATGTCCGCTTCGGGTCAGAAGCTGACGCGACCGTTCCGGCCCAGCACGTCGCTCACAGCGCGAAAGCGGACGTTGGAGCCGTGATTGGATTCCAACAGCTATGGTTCTAGTCACTTACGGTAGGCAGTCGTGGTCTAGTTTTTTTCTTTTTGTTGCTTTTGTCCGTCAGGGACGAGGGCGTACCCCTCTTCATTGCCTTTGAGCGCGGCGAGTACCCGCCGACGCAATTTCACTTACCAAAAAGTGTGTGGCACGAAATCCTGCCTCACTCGCGCGGGGTTTCCTTGAGGGCCCTCCGGTCGCTCCGATGTTGGCTCCAGTTCATCAACGGAGGGGCTGGGCACTGTAGGTGCGGTTGCCACCTCAGTTGTCGCCAAACTTTGAGTCTGCTTCGTTGGCCTGGTGGCTGGGGCTTCTGCGCGGGGCTGCCGGCGAGGCTCGGTGGCCTCTATTAGCGCGGCGTGGCTGAAGGCGTAGGTCGCTTCCGGTGCCGGAAGAGAGGTCATGAGCAGCATGATGCCAGCGATGTCTTTTCCAGATGTCGGCAAAGGCTCAGGAAGGGCTTCTAACGGTAAAGCGCGAGCAAAGCCCGGGGCCAAACTAGGTGATGAAATTGTCCCTGCATGCACCGGAAATAGCTCTTTTCGTGCGACGGTCAGTGTCGCCCGGTTTTGAGAATCAGGGATGATAGGAAGCACAGTCTCGACTGGAGTCATCGGCCTTGACAGGACGATCGCGCCTATCGCGCCGAGCGTAATAGCGGCGATCGGGAAAGCTATGCGCGGGCTTGCACACTTTGCCCAGTGCATATCGGCTGCAGAATTGAGCGTTGCTCCTGTAAACGTAAACACGCGGACTAAGATGAGGCGGCTCGAATAGTGTAGAAGCCAAAGGGCTCCGCTAAGGACTGCCCGACACGTTGCCAGCACAAGGAGGACCAGTGATAAGGGGACGAGCTTGCAAAGCCAGAGCTCGCGCTGACGCCTCGCAAGGCGCCGGTGCTGCTTCACGTATGTTTGGAAAATTACGTCGTTACGATGACGGCCGCGTTCGCGCTTGTCCAGGTCACGCTGAATGGTGTCAATAACCCGCTTTAAGCGGGTGAAAGCCCTTCTTAAATGGGCAACGTCCGAATCGAACCGACGGGCATCATCTACAACACTTGACACAACACGCTCCAGCCAATCGTGGCGGAAGCGGTCCCCAGGAAACAAGGCTTGAAAGGAAGGTGCCGCCGCCCACACCAAATGCCGACCCTCAACCATAAAGACGCCGACCGGTTAAGAAACGCTGAAGTGCGGAAGTGCAGTTCTGCACGCCTCCATCGGAGTGCCCAGCTTTCATGTTCCAGGATCAGCTCGACAATGTCTGGGGTGGGGCCCGCCGCCCAATCTGCCGCTGGTTTCAGAGAAACACCGCTCACGTCTGTTTTGGGTCAAAAGCGGAAGTCACGCTGGCCCGCGGGCATGTCTGCTTCGTGCCATTAGCGGACGTTGTGGCGCCCAAACAAAAATGAGCCCCGCCGCCAGGAAAGAAGGAATGGGGCGTCGGGGCTAGATTAGATAGCGTGCAACGACGATCTGGATATCCTTGCTCTATCAGTCCGCCGCCCCTTGTTTCTAGTTCAGGGTTGATGCGTGTGCTGGAACTCTCAGGTGCGGAACTTTTGTACCTCGGGGTTGGAAACCAGATTTAACCGCCTCACCGCCGATTTTGGCCTCCAGCTCTTCGATCCGGCGTTCAAGGTCGGCCACGATAGTTTCAACGCTCGCGCCGCTCTCGCTGGCTAAAAATGCGTCCGCAACGGAAGGGTTAGGAAGGCCTGCATACACAGCGATGCAAGCCGCTGAGACGATCAATGTCTTCTTCATGGGATTTCTCCTGCTTGATTTTCACACAATCAGCTTGGAGCAGGAGGAGTTCGAGGTCCCGAAGGAGTACCGAAATAAACTTAAACTATATGAATGCCAATCTTGGCTTTGCACGACGATCTAAAAACTAAGCGACCAGACGCACTGGAGCCCTGTGAGCTTCGTACTGTTCTTTGACCCAGCGCATAATGGGACGTTGCTGCCAGCGCCGAACGTCAGGAATGAGACTTTCCGGAAACGTACCATCTCGAAGGGCGGGTAGTTCTTCGGGACACGCGATGGTTGCTAACAGGCTTGACACTGTCAAATCGGCTCGGCTGAAGCGGTCGCCAACAAGATAAGAACGGTCGTCGGCGAGCTTGCTGTCAAGCCAGTCAAGCTCCGCCTCTAGCGTCGCACGGCTCCCTGAGGCAGCTTCCGGGGTGATGTCATACATCTTCATCATGACCCGATGCGTGACCGGCCACATCATGTCGCCTATCAGCCGATGGGTGCGCGATACATTCCAAAACAGCCCCGGCTTGGCCAGATCACTATTTTTCGGAAGTACTTCAGCATAAAACAGCCTTCGTAGGTGGACGCCAATGGAGTCGTCGGCACGCTCTTCAATGTTTAAAGCACCTGAAACTGTTAGCTCACGACCACGCCCTTGCGCTCTCTGGTCCGCCCAGTCGATGATCGCGCCGCTTCCCTGTATGGTTGTCTCGTTGTCCAACAGGATAGGCAGCGTTGTCCCCTTGGCACCACAACGCTTGGCCAGGATCTGGTGCAGGCCCGGTGGCCAGCCGACTTCCTGGTAATCAATTCCATGCCAATCGAGGGCCCATCTCGCCTTCTCGCAGAAAAGGGAAGCTCCGAACGTAATGAGCTTTGGTCTGTCCTGTTTCATCGGACTCTCCAAACTTGTTTCTCAGAGGATAGGGGCCGCATTAACTGGCCCCTATCCTCTATGCTTTATTTCGCGGCCGCCTTTTTGAGCTGGGATCGTGAGCCTTCCCAATCGACGTGGTATTTATCCTCAGCGGTGAAATATCCCGCATAGGTTCCTTCGCCTGCGATGCCGGCAAGCGCGCCGGTTCCGCTCACGATCACGTACTTGCCTTTCATTGTGGTCTTCGGCTCTCCGTCCTGCATGGTCGTTGTCACCGCGCCGTCGATCTTGACCAACTGCTGGTCGGCGTCCTTCTTGAAAATCACGTAACCCTGCTGCGACCCGTTACCCTGACGAAGGTCGGCGATTTCGTACGCGGTCGTCGAAAAACCGTCGATAAGTCCGCTGGGATTTCTGCTCGTGCCGCTCGACTCGGCCTGGAGCAGCACATGCCCGTCTTGATCAGGGATCGGCAGAGCCTCGCGCTTCACGTAAGTCGCCTCGAAGCTGCCTTCATCCTTGATCTTTTCGGCCATCGCCGTGGTCGTGACCAGGCCTGCAGCGATGAGCGCGGCTAAGATCACTAAGGATCGTGCGAGCTTGCTAAGCATATTGGTTCACCTCTCATGGACTGAGTACCACCGGATGGTGGCTCTTTGGGTTTCCTACGAGTCCTCGGATAGAGGACCGTTGAGAGGCGCGGGCCCACGCCAATGCTGCAAGTGTAGGACGGCTAGGGCAGCAGGTCCTGAAGGGCATCCGAAAAAAACTATGACGTTTCTGAAACTAGACCAAGCGGCAGATCTGCTCGCGTCAGAGCCTGCCAGTCCATGGCAGTAAAGCTCTAGACTGCTTTCTTCTGCGCAGCGAGCGAGGGCCGCCACCCGGCCGCGCTTAAGCCCTCCAAGAAACGCCTGCGCAGGGCGGGGGGATGAGGAGGCATCAAAGGGGGACGGGAAGGCCGCGCCCGATACTTTGCAATTTGGTCTTTGGCTTCAGCAACACGACCCAGCCCGACGAGTGCGAGGGCACGCCAAACTTCATTGCCGAGAACTGTGTCAAGCTCCGTCAAAACCTCCTCGAAACGCTCATTGGCCCAAAGAATCATAGCGTAGAAATATGAGTAGTAAGACGGTCGCAGAGGATGCAGCTTCAGCGCTTGCTCAATGTTCTTAGTGGCCTCGGCCAACTCGCCGGACTCAAGCAATGCAAGCCCAAGAAAAAGCAGGTTGTCGGGATCGCTTGGGCCAAGCTCGAAGCCGCGGCGTGACATAGCCAAACCCTGCGCAACATCTCCTTTGAGGATCATCGCCTGGCCCAGACCACGGTAAGCTCTGGATAAGTTCGGATCCAGTTCAATAGCGCGAGAGAATTGGTCGATCACCTCGTCAAGCTGCGATAAGTGCCATTCGCCAGTGAGTTGTACCCAGACATCAACCGTGTTGACCCAGGCTAGCTGCGTCCATGCCAGCGCAAAATTGGGATCGCGGCGGATCGCTTCTTCCAAATCTTGTCGATTGGCGCGTGTCGCTTCCGGGGTGAAGCGATGTTCGCTCATGGCCCGAAGTGTGAGCTGGTAAACATCGAGATCACGCGGCCCTTTACTGATAGCAGCAAGCTTCTCCGTTTCGTGCATTCCAATGCGGACGCTTGCAGCAATTTTGTGGGCAATCTGTTGTTGGATTTGAGATATGTCCGCGGCCTTTGCGGAGAATTGGTTGCCCCAAGCGACTGTGCCGTCCAGCGTATTCACAAGTTGGACATCGACCAAAATCTCTTCCTTCAGGCGCTGCGCCGTTCCCTCAACGAGATATCGAGCGCCGAGTTGCGCGCCGAGCTCTTGTGCCCTAGCGGGTTGGCTACCGAGCGCAAATGAAGAGCCGAGTCCTATCAGTCGAAGATCTCTGTTGCGCGCAAGTTCGTTGAAAATTTCCCCCGCTATACCTCGGGCCAAAGCTTCTCCCTTGGCGCTCGTCAATGACTTGAAAGGAAGGACCGCGAGAGCTGGCTTTTGGTAGTCCGATTCTATGGCGTGCTTTGGCTCTGAGGAGGTAAGGACATAACCTCGCCGGGGTACCGTGCGCAGAATGCGTCGCTCGTGGTCACCGATAGCCCGACGAATTTCGCCTATGCATTGTGTCAGGGAATCCTCCGTGACAGTCGCGTCGTCCCATACATTCTCAAATAGCTCGCTTTTTGTGACTAGGTTGCCGGCCCGCTCAGCCAGGACCTGCAGAACAGCGAAAGAGCGGGGACGCAGGTCGACATGCTCTCCGGCTGCGCTACGAAGCTCACCCGCGGCAAGGTCTACAAGATGTGACGGCAACCTGACTTGCTGATCCGTCATCTGTCAGCTCTTATCTATTGGCTGCGTCCGTAAATCCTAGGCTTTCCTGTATGGACCGCTAGCCAGACTCCAGACTAAGCGGTTAAGGACATAATATCCAGGTTCTGAGATCGATGTATAATACATGATTATAAGGGACTTCTTTAAGCATCTGACGCAGGGAGACGCGGTGAAGCTCTACTATTTTCCGATCGCGCCGAACCCGACCCGGGTGCGGATTTATATTGGCGAGAAAGGCATCGAAGATCTCGAGATGGAGCTTGTAAGCCTCATCGAGGGGCAGCAAAACTCCGACCAGCATAGGAGGCGCAGCCCCCTCGGCACGTTGCCGGTGCTCGAGTTCGACGACGGGAGCTTCCTCACCGAGTCAACGGCGATCATCGAGTACCTTGAGGAGCTTCATCCCGATCCTCCGATGATCGGCACGACGCCGGTCGAGCGGGCGAAGGTGCGGGAGCTCGACCGCCTCGCCGACCTTGGGGTGCTGATCAGCTTTGCGCGGATCGTCCATGCGACGAAGTCACCGCTAGGTCGACCGCCCCGCCCCGAAGTGGCGACAGACGCCATTCGTCGTGTCCCTGACGTCCTCGCGATCCTCGATCGGCGGCTCGAGCAGCATGAGTTCCTTGGCGGCGGCCGCCCCTGTATTGCCGACTGCACGCTGCGCGCGGCCTACGGTTTTGCGGAGTTCGGGGGCGTTGAGGTGCCCTCGGGCTTCACGCAAATCCGTCGCTGGCGAAAAGCGATGGACGAGCGGCCGAGCGTGAAGAGTCTGTAGCCGACACAAGGCACTGACTAAGGTCGCAATACGAAGAAACAAAGAAGGCGCAGAATCGGCAATGTCCGATTAGGGTCAGAGGCAGACGTAAAGTCTGGCCCAAGGGCACGCCCGCTTCGTGCCAACAGCAGACTCGAAGCCGGCCGCAGCCTCATCAACCGATCGCAACAATGTTGAAAGCGAGCGACATAGCCCCGACGAGAATGAGACTTGCTGCCCAGATTGCATCAAGGTTAAACCAACTCTGCGACACGAACTTGGGCCCAAGATACCGGTAGACCAACCAGGCGAGCAGACCTCCGGCACCGATCATCGCGAGCGTATGGATGACCGATACCAGCACCGCCAGGCTGAGGTTGGCATTGATCATCGCTCCCGAAGGGTGATGTCCTGCCATGGGGGGGGAACTGGACAACCCAAGATAAATTGGCACAAGCATGAGACCGGCCCCATGGGCCATCGCGATGGCAAATGACCAAAGCACAAGCTGCGTTGGTGGAATACGAGCCAATGCCCGCGGGTGGCGTCTTTGGACCAGGAGATAAAGACCGAAACCAAGCACGAGCAGGCTTGCGCCAACCTGTACGGATCGCTGCCAAGCCACCAAAGCCGACAGCAGCGCAAATGGTAACGTTGCGGCCAGCATCGCCAGCAAGTGACCCGCAGTCAGATAAACAAGAGCCAACAACAGAGCACGCGAAGACCGCTCCAGCAGTCCCGCTGAAACGGCAAGCGGCCAGCCCATGCCCGGGTTGAGACCATGATAGAGGCCGCTCGCAACGACAGCGAACCACAGACCGGCGGGTGTCCAGTCTGCGCCGCTCAAGCTCAGACCGAGGGATAGCAGAAGGAGTCAGTCGAGCAATCGCCTCCCTCTAACCGGATTTGATGGGCGCGGTATCCGTCAGGGAAGCTCACCCAATAATCCTCGGCCAATTCAAGGCCACCGCCAGCGCCGACCGTCGCCATAACTTGGGCTCCGGGGAGGCCATCGGGATAGAACTGATCGTCCCAGGTCGAGTACAGCGAGTTGGTCCAGTAGACCCGCTTACCGTCACGGCTGATTTCGACCATCTGCGGTCCGCCGGCGAAAGCATTTCCGCTCGGATGTGGTGCGCGTCGAACGATACCGCCAATGTGAACCGAACCGGAGAGTTGCGGCTTGCGCGGCTCCGACACATCATATTGGCGCATCTCGCCGGTCCCCCAGCAGGCGACGTAGAGAAACTTATCGTCCATCGAGAGATCTATGTCGGTGACAAGCGGTGGCACTGCCCCGAACCCTTGCAGGAGTGGGGGGAGCTTGTCCTTGTCCGCCGGTTCCGGGGGAATCGTCGCCGTCTTCTCCGCATAGAACCTGCCGCCGTCCCGCCACCACGTCCAAATCGATCCCTCGAGATTTGTGGTGTCGACCACTACGCCCAAGAAACCGTACTCGCGAATTGGATCATGGGCTGGCCGGATTTCCAGGGGCATCTGATGATTGGCGCCAAGATCAATCGTCTGAACATGACGGCGCTCCCTGAGATCCCAGAAATGGATGGAATGACCGTATTGATTGGAGAGAAGATCTTCCGGAACGAGGCCACTCTCGAACTGAGGAGGCAGTCCCCACTCGCTCGACACCATGTAATCACGCGGCAGGTTCCACCAGAAATCGTAGTGCTTGGTCTGTGGCCCCCGATCTATCTCCCACCGGCCAAGCACCTCGAATGTCTTACAGTCCATCAGGAAAATGCCAGGCGGCCCGTCGGTGCCATCCTTGCCACCTCCACCGAGCGTGCTGACATAGATGCCTTCGGGCCCACAATGGATCGTATGTGGCCGCGAATAGCCGGTTTTTTTGAACACCTCTTCGGGTTCAATGATCTTGTGAATCTTGGCTTGGGTCGGATGAGGTTGCGTATCGACGACATAAATGCGTGATGAGCGTAGACCCGGAATAATAAGGTACCGCCGTTCCAGAAAGGCGTGGCCGCTCAGTGGTGACAGCGATGACGAGCAAGCATTCCAGCCGAAGTGGTGAAATTCATCGCCCTTGTTTGGCATCGTCACCATGTGAACGATCTGGGAATACGTCGAAGAACCGGGCTTCACATCGATAACGGCAAGCGCATCAGGCTTTGAGATGTCAGGGCTCAGCAGCACCGTGTATGCGAACGTCTCCACCGGAGCCTCCATCGCCAATTTTGGTGATGCGTGAAACGTCGGGTCTGGCCGTAGATTCATCACGATGCCTCCCTCGTGACTGGCAGAATAGGCGGGCGGCCAACGGCTACTTGGCAGGACTCCAAAGTCCCGGCCGACGCGACGGCCTTCCCTCTCTGGATGAAATAGCATCCCAATCGGGTGTCAACACCAATGATCCCCGGCTGGTGATTTGGTTGCTCAAGTCTGATGTGAGCCAGAAGCTGACCTAGGAGCGCAGCTGGCTCACGTCCGCTCGGTGCCAATAGCGGTCATCGCTGGCTCACAGGATCCGGCTAATGGTGGTTGGGCGTATATCGACCCCACAGGCAAAGTGGTCGATAGACCCCTCCCGTTCGACAATGGCCCAGATGCCTTTGAAGCAGCCTCGGCCTCGAGCGAGTTTTCCCGACACGCGTTCCCAAAAAATTTTTATGGACTGCTGCTGGCCCCTGGAGTCCCGCCATCTTCGCGCCGCCATGTCCGCCTCGGGTGCGCAACGCCCGCATAGTATAATTAGCCCACAATAAGATTTTCTTATGAGTGTCATTAGGAAAGAGTATTTGAAACTATCCTGCCGGCTTCCTTTATGGCTTGGTGAATGGTGTCCGATTGAGATTCGTTCGAATCGAAAACCGAGAGGACGCTTCCAACGGTTACAAGGAAAGGAGGTCTGCTATGTCTGCAAACACACCGATTGTGACAAAGACCGAGGCGCGCCAAGGCCAACGTGTTGGACTCATTTGGGTCCTAGCCGCATCACTGGGCCTAGCGCTCCTCGCAGGGGTCGGGCTCGCCGTGTACTACTAACTGCAGGCCTAGCGCGAGAGAATGACGGGCTAGCAAACCGGCCAAGCATGGTGAAACTCATGGCGGACCTCGAAATTCGGGAGCGGACTTCTATTTCGCTTCCCGAAGATGGCGTCGCGGTCATCTTCGGCGCCAACGGAGGTATTGGACGAGCGCTCACACACCAGCTTCAAAGCACGGCGGAGTTTACACATATCGCAGCATTCAGCAGGCGTAGCGCTCCCCCTGTCGACCTGGTGGATGAAGGTAGTATTGCCAGCGCCGCGCAATATGTTTCCGATCTTGGGCACGTACGTCTCGTGATCGATGCCACTGGTTTTCTCCATGATAGCAGTCAGGGTCCGGAGAAGAGTTGGCATGAAATTGAACCGGGCAAGCTGGCCCGCGCATTTTCTTTGAATGCGATTGGGCCAGCCTTGATGCTGAAGCACCTGCTTCCGTTGTTTCCGCGCTCGGGCAAAGCGGTTTTCGCAACCCTATCAGCTAGAATAGGAAGCATCGGCGATAACAAAATAGGTGGCTGGTACAGCTACCGCGCATC
>Ga0307380_10011922_pt1 | contig 10851 bp, 21 predicted proteins | sample UN3MG_FD_202239 | JGI IMG/M metagenome (GOLD analysis project Ga0307380, IMG submission 202239) | Soil microbial communities from Risofladan, Vaasa, Finland - UN-3 | ecosystem: Environmental > Terrestrial > Soil > Coastal area > Acid sulfate soil | place: Finland: Risofladan, Vaasa | collected... | reverse complement strand
GCAGAAATGAATTAGCCTCTATGTTAAATATGACCAGCTCTCCGTCCCGCTTTACTCCGGCTCGGTACACCTGCCGTACCGTGTTTTTGAGGCTGCCCCCGATACTGCTGGCAAAGGAGATAAAGTCGTGCCGGCCGATAAGGGCTTGGCTGGCTTGATTCATGGCATCAATGTCCAGATGCCCGCTGACCAGATGGGCAAAGCTGCTCTGGAGCGGGGAGCGGGTGGGGCTATTCAGGATATAGTAGTTATATTCCCGGCTGAGGGCGCCACCTCTAACCCGGAAAGAGTCGTCGGCTCTATGGGCTTCCCTCACCGCAATATCCCCGGGCAGATAGTAGTTGAGCCCGCTGGTAAACTTGGACGGGGGGAGGGTTGATTTGGTGCGGAAGCTGACTACCTGTCCCCTGGCATGAACGCCGGCATCAGTCCGGCTGGCGGCTATCACCCTGATACTATCTCCGGTAAGCTTCTTTAAGGCGGTTTCAAGCTCCCTTTGGATAGTGGGCAGTCCCACCTGCCACTGCAAGCCGTGATAACGCGTGCCATCATATTCCACAATCAGTACTATTTTGGTGGTGGCGACACGGGAGGCTTTGTTTATCTCCGGGTTGACTGCTGTCGATACCATCATTCGATTAACTCAAGCTGGACCATAGGGGCGCCATCGCCCAGTCTGGGTCCTAGTTTAGTAATGCGGGTATATCCACCGGAACGCTCGGCATATTTGGTGGCCAGCTCGCTGAATACCTTCTCGGTCACCCCTTCGTCCAGAATAAAGGACAGTGCCTGGCGACGGGCGTGAAGGCTGCCTGCTTTACCCAGGGTAACCATCTTCTCCGCCGGGCCGCGCACCTCTTTAGCCTTGGCTTCGGTAGTGGTAATCTTTCCGTAGTTTAACAGGTCGGTTACCAGATTCCGCAACAGCGCCCGGCGGTGGCTGGAAGACCGGCTTAATTTTCTACCGGCTATCTTATGTCTCATCTGTCTCCTCTTCGGGCGGGGCGGGTTCTTCTTCAGCACCTGGCTCAGTGGGCTCGCTAACCTGTGCGCTAAGGGAGAGGCCCAGAGACTCCATGCGCTCATTTATCTCTTCCATGGACTTCTGCCCGAAATTCCTGAGCCGGAGCAGGTCTTTCTCCTCTCGGCTGATGAGTTCCCCTACGGTGGTGATGTTAGCTCGCCTTAAGCAATTAATGGTGCGCACTGATAAATCAAGCTGTTCCACGAGCATATTGTATTTCTCTTCGGGGATAGACATCCGAAAGGCTTCCTTTTCCATCTCCAGCTGGGAAACCTCGGCGTATTCGGCAAACGGGGTAAGCTGCTTCATCAGGATGTCGGCGGCTTGGCTGAGCGCATCTAACGGGGAGACGGTGCCGTCAGTCCATATCTCCAGAAACAGGCGCTCGCGGCTGAACTTCTGCCCGATGTGGGTCGGTTCAACGGTGAAGTTGACCTTCTGCATCGGGGTGAAGACACTATCTATGGGGATAGTATCTATGGGGAGGTTATCACTGGAGACAGCTTCTTGATAGCCGGTACCCAGCTCCACATCCAGCTCGACATAAAGCCTGGCTTCCGCTGAATCCAGGGTGGCCAGATAGAGCTCAGGGTTAGCGATTTCAAAGTCCACCGAGGGCTTGATGTCAGCGGCGGTAATCTGTCTGGCTCCTTCCACCTCCAGGATTAGCTTACCCGGTTGGCCGGAGAGTGATTTCAGCCTCAGTGTTTTTACATTGAGCAGAAACTCGGTGGTATCCTCTTTCACATGAGGGATGGTGGAGAACTCGTGGTGAATTCCCTCAATCTTAACCCGCGTTACCGCCGCCCCGGGCAGATAACCAAGCAGCACCCGGCGCAGGGCGTTACCGAGGGTATTGCCGAAGCCCTTTTCCAGTGGCTCAACCAGAAAGTGGCCCGAGTTCTGGCTGCTTTCCACGCACTCAACTTTGGCTATTATCAGGGAGGACAAAACATTACCTCCTTTTAGCCCATTATCAAGACTCATTTTTTTTGCCTAAATACCCTTTCTTCAGCCTAGCGCGAGTAGTATTCCACAATCGCCTTAGCGTCAATTTTAGCCTCAATCTGGTCCGGGGTGGGCAGGGCTAAGACTTGACCGACCAGCTTCTTTTTATCCAGGCTGAGCCAGTCAGGGACGGTCTTGCCCTTGATGCTCTCCACCAGCTGTTTATAATACTCGGTTTTGGTACTGGACTCGGGCCAGCTGATATTGTTACCCTCTTTGACCAGGCAGGAGGGGATATTGGTCTTGCGTTCATTTAACATAATGTGCCCATGCTCGACCAGCTGGCGGGCCTGGCGGCGGGAGTCGGCAAATCCGAGACGGTAGACCACATTGTCCAGCCGCCTCTCCAGGAGCACCAGCATATTTTCTCCGGTGATACCGGGCTGCCTTTCCGCTTCAGCGAATAGGCGGCGGAACTGCTTCTCCATAATGGAGTAGGTATAGCGGGCTTTCTGCTTCTCTCTTAGCTGCAGACCGCGGTCCGAGATCCGACGCCGACGGGAGGCATGTTGCCCCGGGGGCGCGCTCCGCTTATCCAGAATGCAGTTAGTAATGCACTTCTCGCCCTTAAGCATCAATTTATCACTGCTTCGGCGACATAATCGACAGGATGGTCCAGTATACTTTGCCATTAACTACCTCTAAACCCTTCTTCGCTTTGGGGGGCGGCAACCATTATGCGGTACCGGGGTCACATCTCTGATGCTGGTAATGTAAAGCCCGGCCCCCTGTAGAGCCCGAATCGCTGCCTCACGACCGCTACCCGGTCCCTTAACAAAAACCTCTATCTGGCGCAGTCCGTGTTCCATAGCTTTGCGGGCGGCATCGCGAGCCGCCAGCTGCGCCGCATAGGGGGTGCCTTTGCGTGAGCCCTTAAAGCCAGCTGTTCCCGAGCTTCCCCAGGCGATAACATTCCCCTCCGGGTCGGTGAGTGTCACTATGGTGTTGTTAAAGGTAGCCTGGACGTAGGCTTTCCCGGTGGGAACTGACTTTCGTTCCCGTCTTTTTCTGACTTTAGTTCTTTTCTTCGGTGACATTCTACTCCTCTAAATAGTTAGCTCTTTACTTCTTGGTCATGCCCCGCCGCTGTCCTCTACCGGCGACCGTCTTGCGCGGGCCGCGATTGGTGCGGGCATTGGTCCGGGTGCGTTGCCCTCTCGCCGGCAGGCTGCGGCGGTGCCTGGCACCACGGTAACTGCCAATCTCGATAAGGCGCTTGATATTGAGGGTAACCTCTTTTCTCAGCGTGCCTTCAGTATTATACTCCCGGTCAATAATCTCACGCAGACGGTTAACTTCTTCCTCGGTAAGCTGGTCTGCCTTGGTATCATAGCTGACGCCAGCCTGGTCCAGGACCACCCGGCTTAAGGTAGAACCAATGCCATGGATGTACTGCAGTGAAATCCAGATCGGCTTATTCTTCGGTATATCGACTCCAGCGATACGTGGCATTAAATACCCTCCTGTTTAGCCTTGCCGCTGTTTATGTCTGGGATTGGAACAGATAACCCGGACCACGCCGCGGCGCTTTATTATCTTGCATTTGTCACACCTGACTTTAACTGAAGCTTTAACTTTCATCGTAATTTCCTGTTATTTAAACCGATAGGTTATTCTACCCCGATTCAGGTCATAGGGAGAGAGCTCAATCAACACCCGGTCACCACCCAGTATTTTAATGTAGTGCATTCTTATCTTCCCCGAAATGTGAGCCAAGACCCGATGTCCGTTAGGCAAATCAACTCGAAACATACCATTGGGCAGAGACTCCACTACGGTTCCCTCGACCTGAATAGCTTCCTTCTTAGCCATGGATTATACTCGTCTAGCTCGAGACTCCTCCCGGATAACCGCCATTATTCTCCGGCTAACTTTATCTATATCCCCCTCCCCATCTATCTCAACCAACTTACCGGCGGCGGTATAATAGTCAATAAGTGGGGCAGTCTCGCTGAAATAGACCTCCAGGCGTTTTTTTACCGCTTGGGGGGTATCGTCTGGTCGCTGGTAAAGTTCACCGCCACACTTATCGCATTTCCCCTCACTCTCAGCTGGAGAGTTTACCATGTTATACGGAGCCTGACAATTTCGGCAGACCCAGCGCTGGCTGAGCCGGCGCAGCAGCTCCGCTTCAGTGACCTTAATATATATTACCCGGTCTATGGCCTTAAACCGCCCGGCTAGAGCCTTGTCCAGTGCATTAGCCTGGGCTAGAGTCCGCGGGAAGCCATCCAGAATTGCTCCCCGCTCACAGTCCGGGGCAGCAAGGCGCTCCAGAACGACACTGATGGTCAGCTCATCGGGAACCAGTATTCCCCTGGTCACATAGGAGCCAACCTGTGTGCCTAGTTCGGTTTCCGCTTCCATTGCCTGCCGGAACAGGTCACCGGTAGCAATGTGGGCCAGATTCAGTTCCCTGGCCACATTGGCCGCTTGTGTTCCCTTGCCGGCTCCGGGAGCGCCTAAAAATATAATATACATCTTTTACCCTATTTAATAAAACCTTCGTAGCGCCGCATTACCAGCTGCGCTTCTAATTGTTTCATGGTATCTAAAGCGACACCAACCATAATAAGTAGTCCCATACTGGACAGCTGTATTACCTGAATATTGGTAAACTCTCGCGCCGCGAAGGGCATGATGGCGACCACGGAGAGAAAGAGGGCACCGCCCCAGGTAATACGTTTTATGACGTTATTCAGGAAGTTGGTGGTCTGGCGTCCCGGTCTGATGCCGGGGATAAATCCCCCCTGCCGCTGCAGGACACCGGGTAGGTCCTGTTGCTGAAATACTATCATCGTCCAGAAGAAGGTAAAGCCGACCACCATCAGGAAATAGAGACCCCAGTAAAATAGCCCCAGCGGCAGCGGTGCCAGCGGGTCAAATAACTTCATAATCCAGTTAGCAAAGTTGGGGTCAGCCCCGGTGGGATTGGCGAAATAGCTGGCGACAATGCTGGGGAAGATTACCACTGACATGGCGAAGATGAGGGGAATCATGCCGGCGGTGTTTACCCGCAGTGGCAAATGGGTAGCCCCGGCCTGTCTCAGCATACGGCTTCCCCGGATGACAGTACGGGCATATTGAATCGGGATACGGCGGTGAGCCTCAGTAAATATAACAATCAGGGCAATAGTAGCTACGGCAATGATGAGATACATTGCCAGACCGAAAAAGTTTTCCCGGGCCAGGAAGCCCTGGCCAATCATCTGCGGTAAGCCAGCCACAATGCCGGCAAAGATTATCATGGAGATACCGTTACCAATACCATGGTTAGTGATAAGCTCGCCCAGCCAGACACAGAACATAGTGCCGGCAATCAGCGATAGCACTATGGCGGCGGTGGGCAGCAAACCGGTAGCGCTGACCACACCCTCTCGCTGGAGAAAGATGAGCTGGCCGTAGCCCTGTATGCCGGCTAAAGGCACGGTGAGCCAGTGGGTAATCATATTAATCTTGTGCTGTCCCGCTTCTCCCTCCGCGGCAATCGCCTGCAGGCGGGGGATAACCGGCACCAGTAGCATCATAATAATAGAGGCGGTGATGTAAGGGAAAACCCCCATTGCCGCCACACTGAAGTTCCTCAGGGCACCGCCGCTGAACATGTCCAGCATGCCCAGCATGGCGTTGCGCTCAAAGAGCTGCTGCAGGGCAGTCGGCTCAACACCGGGCAGAGTGACGTGAGCCACCAGGCGGAAGATTATCAGCAGGCTTACGGTGATAATAATCCGCCGCCTCAGGTCAGGCAGACTGAAGGCGTCAACCATCGCCTGCAGTAGTTTCGGTTTACCCTGTCTTGGCCTCATGGCCTATCTCCTCCACTTTACCCCCAGCGGCCTCAATCTTGGCTTTAGCCGACGCCGAGAACTTGTTTGCCTTCACCGAGAGGGGGTGTTTCAACTCACCCTCGCCCAGTATCTTAACCGGCTGGCGCAGCGATTTTATCACCCCGGCGGCGACCAGCTTTTCCGGGGTTACCTTACTCCCCGTCTTAAATTGGTTCAGCCGGTCGATATTAACCAGGTTATACTCGATTCGGAAGATATTGGTGAAGCCCCGTTTCTGCGGCAGGCGCTTGATTAAAGGCAGCTGCCCGCCCTCAAAACCGGGGCGCATTTTGTAGCCGGAACGGGACTTCTGCCCCTTAGAGCCTCGCCCGCTGTAGGTGCCGTGACCGCTACCATTCCCCCGCCCGACCCGTTTTCGGTCTTTCTTGGCGCCGGGGGCCGGGGCTAGTTCATCCTGCCTCATCGTCTGCCTCCTCCACTCTAACCAGGTGCTTCACCTTCTCAATCATGCCCCGAAGTGACCTGGAGTCACTATGGGTAACGCTCTGATTCAGCCGACGAAAACCGAGTGCCTTCAGGGTCCTCTTTTGAGTCTCTTTGGCACCGATACCGCTCTTTATCTGGGTGATGCGAAGCTTAGTCACCACTTTCTCCCGGTTCTTCTTCCTTATCTTCAACTTTATCTATAACCTTCTCTGCCGAAGGCGGTTTCTCGCTGGTTTTAGTAACGGTTGATTTCCGTTTGGCTATTTCCTCTTTCGGTTCTTTAAGCTGGTTTAAGGCGATTATGGTTGCCTTGGCGACGTTAGTTCGGTTCGGGCTCCCCAGTGATTTGGTCAGAATATCCTTGACGCCGGCTGCCTCCATGATAGGTCGGATGCTGCTACCGGCGATGATACCGGTGCCCGGTGCCGCCGGTCTTAGCATGACCTTGGCGGCGCCAAATTTAACCACCGTCTGGTAGGGGATGGTAGACCCGGCCAGGGGGACTTTGATCAGGTTCTTCTTGGCATTGGCGCTGGCCTTGTTAATGGCTGATGGCACCTCGTTGGCTTTACCCGTGCCCACGCCGACATAACCGTTACCGTTTCCGGTTACCACCAGGGCACTAAAACTGAGCCGTTTGCCTCCCTTTACCACTTTGGCAACACGGTTAATGTGGACCAGCTTATCGCTCAGTGCCAGTTCGTTTGGGTCTATGTAAACACCAGTTTTTCGACTCATCTTACCAATCCCTTTGCTTAGAATTTTAAGCCCGCCTGTCGGGCTGCCTCGGCGAGAGCTTTAACTCTGCCGTGATATTTATAGCCACCGCGGTCAAAGACCACCCCGCTTATTTTCTGACTTAAGGCTCGCTTGGCGATTAGCGCGCCAACCAGTTTGGCTTTTTCGCTCTTGGCCTTGCCATTGGCCTCGGTTTTTATTTCCGGGTCAAGGGTTGAGGCAACGGCGAGGGCATTTCCGCTTGAATCATTAATAACCTGGGCATAAATATGGTTCAGGCTGCGGTAAACGCACAGGCGGGGCCTGGCGCTGCTGCCCTTTACCTTAGCCCTGACCCGGGCGTGTCTTCGCTTACGGGCTAGTTGCTTTGTCGCACTGGCTGTCATTGCTTCTTACCTACCGCTTTACCCGCTTTCAGGTGGACTTTCTCGCCCAGATACCGGATTCCCTTGCCCTTGTAGGCATCGGGGGGACGGATCGCCCTGATTTCGGCGGCCATCTCACCGACTGTTTCTCTATTTGCCCCGCTGACCTTGATGCGGTTGGCGCCTTCTACCTCCAGGGAGACGCCGGGCAGGGGGGATACCTCTACCGTGTGGGAATAGCCGACATTGATTACCAGCTTATCCCCGTCTTTTTGGGCGCGATAACCCACCCCGACTATTTCCAGGGTCTTTTCAAAGCCTTTGGATACTCCCTGTACCATATTATCCAGGAGAGTCCGGCTCAGTCCGTGCAGGGAGCGGTGTTTCCGGTTATCACTCGGCCGTGATACCGACATGACATCGTTACTCAGGGAAATGGACATATCCGGGTGAAACTGACGACGAAGCTCTCCTTTCGGTCCGCTTACGGTAACTTCGTTGTCCTTTATCTTCACGCTCACTCCCTGGGGAATGGCTATTGGCATCTGACCTATGCGGGACATATTCTATCCTTAAGCCTCCTTACCACACATAACAGAGTAATTCACCGCCAATCCCCTGACGCCAGGCTTGATAGCCGGTCATCACCCCCTTGGAAGTAGACAGGATAGCGATGCCCAAACCCCCGTAAACGCGGGGGATTTCTTTCTGCTGAGCGTATATTCTCAGCCCCGGCTTACTGGCCCGTTCTAACCCGGAGATAACCGACTGGTTTTTATCGGTATATCTAAGGTGGACCTTAATCACCCGGTGCGACTTGCCCCGGACTACCTCGTAATCGCTGATGAAGCCCTCTTCCTTGAGGATTCTGGCGACGGCCAGTTTCATCTTGGAGGCGGGCACCAGCACCGAGTCGTGTCGCGCCATAATGGCGTTTCTTATTCGGGTTAGCATATCGGCTATCGGGTCAGTAACCGTCACTTTATCTCCTCCGCCAATTTCTGGTTATTACCAGCTTGATTTTCTCACCCCGGGAATCTGTCCGGCTAGAGCCAGCTTACGGAAGCAGATGCGGCACAAGCCAAAGGTACGAATATAGGCACGGGGCCGGCCGCACAGAAAACACCGGTTATGTTGCTGCACCTTATATCTTGGTGGGCGCTGTGACTTTATCACCATTGATTTCTTTGCCATTTATCCTCAATCCTTGCTAAAGGGCATACCTAATGCTTCCAGTAGGTGTTTGCCTTCTTCGTTGGTATTTGCCGTGGTAATAATGGACACTTCCAGCCCTCTGGCCTTGTCTATCTTATCATAGTCCACTTCGGGAAAGATAATTTGCTCCTTGACCCCCAGGGTATAGTTACCCCGGCCGTCAAAGCCGTCGGGGGAGACCCCTTGAAACTCACGGATTCGGGGCAGAGCGGCATTTACCAGCTTTTCAAAAAAGTCATACATTCGCTCCCCGCGCAAAGTTACCTTCATCCCGATGGGCATCCCCGCCCTCAGTCTGAACGAGGCGATGGACTTCTTGGCCCGGGTAATCACCGGGTGCTGCCCTGAAATCGTGGTCAGGTCGCCTTCGGCGGCTTCCAGTATCTTGGCATCGCGGATTGCCTCACCCAGGCCAATATTGAGCACTACCTTGCTCAGCCGGGGCACCTGCATTACATTCCGGTACTTATAGAGCTCCATCAGCTTGGGGACAATCTCGTTTCTATATCTTTCCTTGAGCTGTGACATCTTCAGTCAATTACCTCACCGCAGGAGCGGCAGAAACGAACCTTTCTGCCATCTTTTAGAGTGCGAAAGCCCACCCGGGTAGGGTGGTTGCACTTACTGCACAGCAGCATAAGGTTGGATATGTTAATTGGCGCCTCGAGCTCAATTATGCCGGCCTGTCGGGCGGCGTGTCTGGCTCTGGAGTGCCTTTTGATGAAGTTGATACCTTCCACCACCACCCGCTCATGCTTGGGGTGGGAAAAGCGCACCTTGCCCTTCTTGCCTTTGTCCTTGCCGGCAATGACCACTACGGTATCATTCTTCCTTATTTTCATTACTTATCGCCTCATAAGACCTCGGGCGCCAGCGAGATAATCTTGGTAAAGTTTTTGTCTCTTAACTCCCTGGCTACCGGGCCGAATATTCGGGTCCCTTTGGGGTTATTCTTATCGGTTAAAATCACCGCCGCATTCTCGTCGAATCTAATATAAGAGCCGTCCGGGCGCCGGTATTGCTTGGCACTGCGCACAATCACGGCCCTGACCACGTCCCCCTTCTTTACCTGGGCGGCGGGGGTGGCTCTCTTTACCGAAGCCACAATAATATCGCCGACGCGGGCGTATTTCTTCCTGGTGCCACCGAGTACGCCGATACACATAATCTGGCGGGCACCGGTATTATCCGCAGTCTTAAGTCTGGTATTGGGCTGAATCATTTTCTATCACCGGGGTAACCGCAGCTTCTCAGGCTATTTCCTTAGGTTGAACCTCGGCTACCTCCCCCTTGCTCTTTATCTCGACGACACGCCACCGCTTCTCTTTGGAGAGCGGGCGAGTTTCCAAAATCCTGACCACATCCCCCAGCCCACACTCATTGTTCTCATCGTGGGCTTTGAAGTTGGTCGTCTTGCGGATAGTCTTCTTATACAGGGGGTGGCGTCGCCGTGTTTCTACCCTAACCACTGCCGTCTTGTCCATCTTGCTGCTGACAACACGGCCCGTCATAGTCTTACGCTTTTTTTCCACTGGGAACCTGCCTTATCTCTGACTCTCTTTCCTTAATTATGGTATTTAAGCGGGCAATTTTCTTTTTCACCCGCGGAATTTCGCGGTGGTTTACCAGCTGCCTGGTCTCCAGACGGAAACGGAGCTCGAGGAGCTCCTGATGGGCTTCCTCAAGTTGCTTTGATAAATCCGCCGTGCTGAGGGCTCTAATTTCTTTAGTCTTCAAGGTGCCAATCCCCTTTTGCCGTCATTAGCTACCGGTTTCCCTGGTGACAAATTTGGTCGCGATGGGAAGCTTATAAGCTGCCAGCCGCATTGCCCCTTTGGCGGCTTCCTCGCTTATGCCTCCCATCTCAAATATAATTCTTCCCGGTTTGACCACGGCCACCCAGTGCTCCGGCGAGCCTTTACCACCGCCCATGCGGGTCTCGGCCGCCTTCTTGGTAACCGGTTTATCCGGGAAAATCCGTATCCAGACGTTGGCGCCACGGCGAACATAGTGGGTAATCGCCCGCCGGGCGGCTTCAATCTGTCGGCTGCTTATCCAGGCCGACTCCATCGCCCGCAGGCCGAACTCACCGAAGGTGACCGTATTGCCTGACTGGGCTTCGCCCCGGCGGCGCCCTTTATGAGTCTTGCGGTATTTAACCCTCTTTGGTTGTAGCATCCTTCTTCTTTTCCTTGGTAGTAGCCGTTTCTTTCTTGCTTACCGCTGG
>Ga0307380_10011921_pt1 | contig 10851 bp, 13 predicted proteins | sample UN3MG_FD_202239 | JGI IMG/M metagenome (GOLD analysis project Ga0307380, IMG submission 202239) | Soil microbial communities from Risofladan, Vaasa, Finland - UN-3 | ecosystem: Environmental > Terrestrial > Soil > Coastal area > Acid sulfate soil | place: Finland: Risofladan, Vaasa | collected... | reverse complement strand
ATCTCCGCCAGCAGATATTCGTCGGCAAGCTCCGCCAAGAGCTCCCGCGCCGCAATCTGGTGGAGTGGCGGCGCCGAGGACCTCGCGCCCCGGGCCGGCAACTGCACAGGCAGGACTTGGCGTGCCTTGGCCTGAACCCCGGCCCTGCCCGGTTCGTGTTTGGCGCTGAGCAGGCGGACATTCGGCGCCGCGCCTACGGTTTCAGCAATTTTCCGGGCAAGCAGGGGAACGCCTGCCACGTGGGCCGTCATGGGAAGAGCGGCGGCAACGGGAAGGTCGCGTTCCACAACCGCCCCTTGCAGACGCCGGCCGACGACGATGAGTCGGCTCGTAGGTGGAAGATCGGCGCCCGCCAACAGCTCGGCATTGAGATCGCCGACAAAGCCATGCTCGCTGCCGATGATGCAGATCGTTTCCGCAGCGGCCGTGTCGTCCTCGGGCGCTGATTCGGCGGTCGCATCCAAGATCGCCGCGACGTCGCCGATGCCATATTCAATAAGGCTCGCGTAGCGGCTGACGGCCGGCAGGGCCCGGCGGCCCTCCTGTAGCGAAGCCGCTGCCAGCGCGCGCATGGCCACGATAATGTCGCCAAGCTCCGCCAGGGTCGTGAGCATGGCCTTAAGTCGGGCGATTTGCTCCATCTTTGCGGCCTTCCTCCGCTCGATTCAGGGGGAGCGAGGCAAGGACCTGTTTGACATAGGCGGTCAGCGCCGCACGGTCCTTGTCATTCATGCTGCCAGTCTTGTTGATGCGATCGGAGATCGCCGGGATATCCTTGGCGAGCGAGATGGCCAGGTTCCTTTGCAGCGCGGCGATGGCAGCGAGTGGAAGAGGATCGAGTAGATTCTCCTCGGCGGCCAGCAACAAGGCCGCCTGCTCGGCGAGGGTAAGGGGCGCGTTCTGCGGCTGCGACAACACCGCCCTGATCCTGCGGCCATGCTCGATAGTCCGGCGCGTACGCTCGTCCACGATGGCGCCAAACCGCATAAAGACTTCAAGCTCGAGAAATTGGGCGTAGGCGAGACGGAGATTCCGCGCCAAGTCCTTGAGGACCGGCGGCTGCGCCTTGGCGCCGACTCGGGACACACTCAAGCCCACATTCACCGCCGGCTTATGGCCCTCATAGAAGAGCTTCGGCTCCAAATAGATTTGTCCGTCCGTGATGGAGATCAGATTGGTCGGAATGTAGGCGCTGAGGTTGCCGGCCTGAGTCTCGGCGATCGGCAATGCAGTGAGCGAGCCGCTTCCCTTTTTCGGTGAAAGTTTTGCCGCCCGTTCGAGCAGGCGCGAATGAATATAGAAGACATCGCCGGGATAGGCCTCGCGTCCCGGGGGCCGGCGCAGCAACAGCGACAGTTCGCGGTAGACCGCGGCATGTTTGGTGAGATCGTCGATGACGAGCAGGGCATGGCACCCGCGGTCGCGGAAATATTCGGCCATGGTGCAGGCGGCATAGGGCGCTAGCCATTGCAGACCCGGCGGCGAATCGGCTTCGCCGACCACGAAGATGCAACGCCCGGGAGCGCCATGGCGGCGCACCGTCTCGATAACCCGTGCGACGGTGGAATCCTTCTGTCCGATCGCCGCGTAGATGGAGATCACATCGCTGCTGCGCTGGTTGAGGATGGCGTCGACCCCGATCGCCGTCTTGCCGGTTTTGCGGTCGCCGATGATGAGCTGCCGTTGACCGCGCCCCAGCGGAATCATGGCGTCGATGACCGTCAGGCCGGTGGCTAGAGGCTCACTAACGAAATCACGATCGATGATAGAAGGTGCCGATCTTTCGACCGGGTCGGAGCGCTCGGCCTTCACCGGGTCGCCTCCGTCGAGCGGGCGCCCCAGAGGGTCGAGCACGCGGCCGAGCAAGGCTTCGCCCACCGGAACACGCGCCACTTCGCGCAAGTCCACCGCCCTCATGCCCGCGCTGACTGAAGCGCCCGAGGACAAAAGCACGCAATGGGCCACGTCCTTGGTGAGCGACAGGACAAGCGCAAGTCCATGCTCACCGATCTGGATCAATCCACCGAGCCGGAGTCCCGGCAGCCCCGATATGGTGGCAATGTCATCGCCGCAATGCTCGACGACCCCCACTCGCTCGAAGGCGCCGGCGACGTCGAGGTTGTCCAATTCGGACCGGGCCGAGGCAAGCCACTGAGAATAGTCAGTCAACTTTCACACCTTGTGTCTCGCTCTTGGCGAGGATATCTGCCGCTTTCTTAAGTTGATCGGACCAGGCAAAGCGGACGGTCGCGTGAGGGAAGCGAAGCTCGGCGCCACCCAGCAGATCCGGTTCGGTGGCAAAGCTTGGGGCGCTTCGGAGATTGAGATGCTCGCGCAAGGATTTCGCCCATGTCTTCCGTTCGGCCTCGGTCAGCGTCATCGATGTCGCCACTTCAAGAGTACCGCCTTTGCCAGCGATATCGGCATCGATGCGCGCCCGCTCCTCTTTATCAAGCGCGTCAATCTCATCGAGAATGCGTGAGAGAAAGACGTCGTTCAGGTCGCTGCCGGCCGTCTTGCGTAGGATGGTCTCGGCGATCTTGATCGCCGTCTCGACGATGTCCTGCTTCAGGTTGACTAAGGCCTCAGCGTGGGTGTCCTCGGCCATCTTGCGGCCCTCGGCCTCGATCTGGTCGGCCTCTTTCCTGGCCTGAGCGATGATTGTCTTGGCGTCGGCTTCCGCCGCCTGCTGAGCCGCCTTAGCGGATGCCTCGCGGTCCTTCTCGAGCTCAGCCGATTTTGCCTCGAAATCAGCCTTCGCCGCCGATGCCTCGTGCTCGCTGGTCTCGGCCTCGAGCAGCGCCTGCTCGGTCAGCTGGCGCCGCTTTTCGATTACGGCCCGCACCGGCTTGTAGAGGAAGTGCTGCAACAGCCAGACGAGGACGAGGAAATTCACCGTTTGGAGGAAGAGCGTCCACCAGTCGATCGTCATGTCACTTCACGAACGGGTTGGCGTAAAGCAGAAGCAACGCGACCACCAGACAGTAGATCGCCATGGTCTCGATCATGGCGAGACCGACGAACAGGGTCCGGGAGATCGTGCCGGACGCCTCGGGCTGGCGGGATATGGCCTCCATGGCGGCGGCAATCGCCCGGCCTTCAGCGAAGGCCGGGCCGATGGCCCCGACAGAGACCGCTAGGGCCGCACCGATGATGCTGAGCATTTCTATGGTCATGATCGCTCCTATTTTGCCTCAGTGGCGCTAACCGCTCCGCCAACATACACGGTTGCAAGAACTGTGAAGATAAACGCCTGAATCATGCCGATCAGAATGCCAAGCAGCATGAACGGAACCGGGACGAACAGGCCGGCGAGGAACAGAACGATGGCGATGATGAACTCATGACTCATCATGTTGCCGAACAGCCGGACCATCATGGAAAACGAGCGTGTGATCTGCGACAGCAGGTTCAGCGGCAAGAGCAGCGGGTTTGGTTCGAGATAACGCTTGGCATATCCTCCGAGCCCTTGTTCCTTGATCCCAAAGAACTGTACCGAGAAAAATACGATCAAGGCGAGCGCAGCCGGTGTCTCGATATGGGCGGTCGGCGCCACGACGTCCGGAAGCACGCCGGAAAGATTGGCGAACACCAGATAGATGAAGAGGGTCCCGAGCAGCGGTATATAGGGCCAGGGGTCCGCGCCGAGAATAGCCTTGATCTGGTCGCCAATCGCCTCGACGGCGACTTCCACCGTCGACTGCAGCCATCCGCCGCGCACGTGCGCATTGCGCATGGCAAGCCAGGACACCAGCACGAGAGTGACCATGATGACCCATGTCGTCACAACCTCTGCCGTGATTGGCACTGGCCCGGCGTTAAACAGGATTTCCGTCTGCAGAGGATGCAGTTGGAGTTTCATGGCGTCGTAAGCGGTCTGATCATCACGAGCGCCACCGTGAAGCCGGCCAAGGAGGCTAGCAAGGCAGAGGCGCCGTATTGGGCTATCAACCAAAACATAATGCCCGCGGCGGCTAGGCGTATGAGGTGCGTCATGATGGCATAGCGCGAAGATCCGCCGCGCGTAAGCTGGCTAACACCGGCAAACATTAGCGCGAAATACCCAGCGCCGAGCAAGACGCCGATCAAGAGGAAGAGAAGGGCATGCAGGGCCGTGTGCATTAGCGGTCGCTCTCGACCCTTTGCCACGCGAGATAAAAGCCTAGCGCCGCGCCGATAAAGATCAGGCTTCCGGTCCAGAACACCCCCTGCCCATAGGTGTGGTCGAGCCATCGGCCGACAAGCGCGCCAAGAATAGTCGGTGTCACGATCAGCCAGCCCAAGGCGCCAATCATCGATAGATTCTGCCAGAGCGGCCGCTCGCCCTCGCGTTTCCAGCGCGCCCGGCGTTCGGCGCGGCGTTCGACCGAGCGGTAGAGGTCGTTCTGCTCGCCGTCGTCGTCACTTTTATTGGTCATCGCTGGCTTCCGATGGCTCTTCGGCTTGACCGGAGAATGCGCCCTTTGCGCCGGGCAGGAAATAGCCGCGACCGGTTTGCAGGTAGCGATCGAGCTGACGGATCAGTCCCAAATGCAGCCGGGAAGCCGCCACCCGCGTTCGAGCCTCGGTCTCTGCCTCCTCGCGAAGCTGGTCGAGAACGGCGGGGCCGAGCGTCTCGAACGTGGGCCCGGAAACGGCCTGATGGGTGGCGATTTGCACGAGCTCTCCGCCCTCGACACGCAAAATGCCGCCACGAACGGCAATATGACCTTCATCTCCGGTCGAGGTGGACCAGCCGACAACCGTTATGGCGAGCGCGGTGATGAAGTCCGCATGATGAGGCAAGATGACAAAAGACCCGGTCCTGTCGTCCGCCCGCACCGCGGCAATATCGGCAAGGTCGGCCTCGACCGCTAAGGGCGTGACGATTTGCAGCCTCATGCCGGCTTATCCTTCGTCACCTTCTCTTGCTTGCGGCGCGCGTCCTCGATCGTGCCGACCATGTAGAGCGAGGATTCATCCCACGTGTCGGCGTCGCCGCGGAGAATAGCCTCGCAGCCTGCCAGCGTGTCATCGATCGAAACCGAGACACAAGACTCACCCGTGAACTGGGCAGTAACCGCAAACGGCTGGGTCAGAAAACGGACCAGACGGCGGGCACGCTGGACGGCTGACCGGTCTTCAGTGCTGAGCTCGCCCATGCCGAGCAGCGATATGATCTCCTGCAATTCGCGGTAATGCTCGATCAGGCGGCGGACCTCCTCGGCAACGCGATGATGGCGCTCGCCAACAATCTTGGCGTCGAGCATGACGGAGGTGGAGTCCAGCGGATCAATGGCTGGATAGAGACCTTGGCTCGCCATATCACGGCTGAGCACGATCGACGCATCGATATGCGTAAATACGTTGGCCACGGCGGGATCGGTGAAATCATCGGCAGGCACGTACACGGCCTGGATCGAGGTGACTGCGGCGCCATGCACGGACGTGATCCGCTCCTCGAGGTCGGCGATCTCGGTGGCGAGCGTCGGCTGATAGCCCACCTGCGACGGCAGGCGGCCGAGAAGGCCAGAGACCTCGCCGCCGGCCTGGAGAAAGCGGAAGACATTGTCGATCAGGAACAGCACATCCTTGTGCATCACGTCGCGGAAATATTCAGCGATGGTCAACGCGCTGAGACCCACGCGCCACCGCGTGCCCGGCGGCTCGTTCATTTGCCCAAACACCAGCGCAGTGCGATCGATGACGCCGGTTTTCTGGAGCTCCCGCCATAGCTCGTGTCCCTCCCGCGAACGTTCGCCAATGCCGGCGAAGATCGACAGGCCTGCGTATTTCTCACCCGTGGTGTGGATCAGCTCCATGATCAACACGGTCTTGCCGACGCCGGCACCGCCGAACATCGCTGCCTTGCCGCCCCGGGCGAGCGGCGCCAGGAGGTCGATGACCTTGATCCCGGTCAGCAGAATCTCGGGCGTGCCGGTCTGCTCGTCCAGCGGCGGCGGCTGGCGATGGATCGGCAAGCGAGGCGTTTCTGCGGCCAACTCTAGGCCCCCGTCGATCACGTTCCCCGTCACGTTGACCATGCGGCCGAGGAGCGCCTCTCCCACGGGGACGGTGATGGGGCCGCCGGTATCCCGCACGGCGGTCCCGCATGACAGCCCTGAGGTATCGCCCATGGCGACACATCGCACCGTGCTCATATTCAAATGCTGCTGCACCTCAAGCACAATGCGGCGACCGTCATCGCTGTCGATTTCCAAGGCCTGGTTGATTGTCGGGAGTTGCGCCGCGGCGATTTCCACGTCGACAATGGAGCCAACCACACCGGCGACAACTCCGGCCACGGCCTGCGATGGGTAATCTTCGGAGTGTGCGTCCATAGAGTTTTACTCTGCGAGTTAGCGTTCTATCACGGCCAAACGCTCGCATTCAGAAAAGTCCCGAGGGCTCATATAAACCAGTAGCGACCAAAGTAGCGCGAGAACAGTGATGGCCATCAAGGCCGTTGCGCCCCAGCCACCCCAGGCGAGCGACGGACGCGCCCGAAAACGGCCCAACACCGTTTTATTGGTCACAATCAACATCATCAGGGCCATGATCGGAAGGGCAACAATCCGTTGATGACACGCTCCGAAATACCTGGGGTCATAAGCGGATTTCCCATCAGCTTGGGCACCCAAGCCGGCCGACGTCGCCCAAGGAATCTTCATACTCGTGGTGACAGAGAGCTGCTGACACAGATGTTCGTCAACCTCATTGAGAACGCTGTGCGCCATACGCCGAGTGGCGGGCAGATAACTATCTCCCTCAAGAATGGCGCACAGGGGCCGATCGCGGAGATCGCCGATGACGGCCCCGGGATACCTGAAGCGGAGCGTGCCAATGTCTTCAGATACTTCTACCGGCTCGAAGGCAGCCGGAGCACGCCCGGAAGCGGGCTGGGGCTTGCGTTGGTCGCTGCGGTCGCGGAGCTTGGGAAACACGATCCCGACTGGCTCGGCCGTGAGATAGCGCCGTCCTGGGACGAAGGTTTTTTATGACCATAAGGAAGCTGCGGCAAGGTGAACAAGACGATCTGAGGGATCACCTCCTGAGGTTGGCCCCTGAGGACCGCCAGATGCGCTTTATGGGGGGCGCAAGCGACAGTTTGATCCAATCCTATTGTGATCAAATCGACTGGCTGAGGACAACGATCCTCGGGTACTTCAGGGACGGCGACCTTCGCGGCGTCGCTGAGTTGGTGCAGGCGGGAAACCGATGGCCGAAGGCTGCGGAGCTAGCGATTACAGTGGAAAGGCCATTTCAGAATCAAGGCATTGGCACCGAGCTCTTGCAGAAGGCTCTCATCATGGCACGGAACCGGTTTATCCGCAGGGTGTACATGATCTGTATGCTTGAAAACGAAAAGATGCTGCGTATCGCCCAAAATTGCGAGGCGAGCCTCGTCATTTATGAAGGAGAGGCAGAGGGCTCGGTCTGGCCGCCCTGGCCAAGCTATCTGTCGTCCGTAGAGGAGGCCGCGACGGAGGGGCACGCGCTATTCCGGGCTACGTTTGAAGTCCCTTCGGACAGAACATCCATCACTCTGGAAAAGGCCGTCTAGACAGCTATGCGCATTGTGATTATCGGGCTTGCCGTGGTGACGAGCGACTCGTTCCAAGACCCTCCAAATGGGGTGAAGGCGGAATTGATCAATTTGGATTAGATGCATCGCCTGACTTCATGCGTGTCCATCGTCCGCTGTGGGTTAGGGGCCGACGTGAAGCGACCAGGTCGCGATGTCTGCTTCGTGCCAGAAGCGGAAGTCAGGCTCGCCCTTCGGTACGTCCGCTGAGTATGCCAAAATCCGACCCTGCCCTCTCACGTCGTCATGTTCCGCTGAGCGGTGCAGAGGTCGCCGGTCACTGGGTGAAGAACAGCCAGTGCGTCCACGACTTGAGTAGGTCGAGCCTATAAGTATAAAGCAGCATTAGCGCGATGATCGTTGCGACGACAAGACCGATAATAGAGCCGCGCATGTCACAGTCCTTTTCGACCTCAAGCTTTGCGTTTGAAACCCGCGGACGTCCTCGTGTTGTTCTCTGATGGCGTTACAAGCGATTCGGGCATTTAGGCTCCTCTGCCCCCATTAGGCGACATTGACTTGCCTTGAGATAAGGGGACCCCGGCGCAGGGAGAAGAGCGCCGGGGCTGCAGATGAGAGGTTGGATCGCCGACTGGATAGAACAGCACGGGCAATTGGACGATGGTTGTGTACTAGAGCGCCTCTTCCACAGTGCCTCAAGACGCCCGAAATCCAGTTATACTCGCCTTGTCTAGCTACCAGGCGACGGACAGAGGATCCAAAAATGACCGGTGAAGAGGACGGCAGGGAGGGCGCTATGGAGAAGGAGACTGCGGAGGCATCCCTCCTGATCGGCGGCAAAAGATACAACTTGCCGGTGCGCAAGGGCACGCTAGGTCCCGACGTGGTCGACATCACCACCCTTTATCAGGAGACAGGCTGCTTCACCTATGACCCTGGCTTCGCATCCACGGCAAGCTGCGAGTCCAAAATTACGTTCATTGATTTTGAAAAAGGGTTGGTCCTCTATCGCGGATATCCGATCGAACAGCTTGCCGAGCACAGCACCTTTCTCGAAACATTTTTCCTCTTGCTCTATGGCGAACTCCCTACGGCCCAGCAATACGAGGCATTCGAGAACCGCATTACCAAAAACACCATGGTGCACGAGCAGATGAGCCGATTCTATTCCGGCTTCCGCCGCGACGCGCATCCGATGGCAATCATGGTCGGTGTGGTGGGGGCGCTCTCCGCCTTCTATCACGACAGCATCGACATCAAGGATCCGGCACAGCGTGAAACCGCAAGTATCCGCATGATCGCAAAAATGCCGACCATTGCCGCGATGGCTTACAAATATTCCCTCGGCCAGCCGTTCGTCTATCCACGGAACGAGCTGAAATACTCGGCGAATTTCCTGCATATGTGCTTTTTTGCGATGCCGGACCAGGGTTACGATGTCGACCCCGCCCTTGCCAGCGCCATGCGGCGGATCTTTATCGTTCATGCCGACCACGAGCAGAGCGCGTCCACCGCCACCGTACGCCTTGCCGGGTCGTCGGGGGCCAATCCATATGCCTGCATTTCAGCCGGGCTTGCCTCTCTATGGGGACCGGTGCATGGCGGTGCCAACGAGGCGGTGCTGACCATGTTGCAGGAGATCGGCTCGGTCGAGCACGTCCCGGAATACATCAAGCGCGCCAAGGACGAGAACGATCCGTTTCAATTGGTCGGTTTCGGCTATCGCGTCTACGAGAATGTCGACCCAAGAGCCAAGATAATGGAGAAGGCTTGCCACGAGGTGCTGGATAGTGTCGGCCGTCACCACCGCGAGGATCCGATTCTTAAGGTCGCGCTTGAGCTCGAACGCATTGCGCTCTCCGATGACTACTTCATCGAGAACAATCTGCGTCCCAACATCGACTTCTATTCGGCAATCACACTGAAGGCACTCGGCTTCCCGATGGACATGTTCACCGTGGTGTACGCTATCGCACGCGCGGCGGGCTGGCTTGCGCAGTGGAAGGAGATGATCGACGAGCCCTCGCAGCGCATCGGCAGGCCGCGCCAGCTCTATACCGGCGTCGCCGAGCGCGCTTACGTGCCGATGGATGCTCGATCGTAGAGCTAGCGGGGCCTTGTCACGTTGTCGGCCTTCAGTTGCGGTGAATTTAGCGAGCAATAAGCATCATGCGGCGGCGGATGCCGCGGCCCAAGTGCGGAATGAACCGGCGCGGAGCTCCTTGAAATGCGGCCGGTGCAGCAGGTGACGTTGATGGGTGAATGCGTTGAATGTGGCGGCATGGACGGTGAGGAAACGTTGGGCTGAGCCGGGTGATTTGAACCGCTGCAGTTTTCGTTCAAGCCGTCGTATCGGCTGATGCGAATTCTCCGCCCTGTTGTTTGCTCGCAATCCCCGATCATGTTCAGCCATGAGCCCGATCGCCCGGAACGCTGCCGCATAGGATCGCAGCCGGTCGGTCACAACTCGGCTCGGCGCAAAGCCGTGCTTCTTAAGCAACTTCACCATGAGCTTCTCTGCGGCTTGTGCATCCCGTCTGCGCTGGACGAGGAAATCCAGCACCTCACCCTCATTGTCGACCGCTCGCCAGAGCCAGTATTTAGCGCCGCGGATCGAAATCACCATTTCATCGAGGTGCCAATGATCGCTCGGTCGCGGCCGCGAACGGCGGATATTCGCCGCGATCGATGGCCCAAACTTTAGGAACCACCGCCTGACTGTCTCGTAGGATGCGTCAATCCCTCGCTCTGCCAGCAATTCCTCGACATCCCGAAAGGACAGTGTGAACCTGACATAGAGCCAGATCGCGTGGCGGATGATTTCTGGCGGGAAGCGGTGGCGCTTAAACGATATCGGTCTCATCCGATGATGCTAATCGGCGACGAACCGCAGAGCTATCCGAGTTACCGTGACATTGCCGGCGGCGACGCGCTGATGTAGGCTCCTTAGTTTCCCAACTAATCCGCCATAGCGGGGCCCACAAAAAAACCCGAGGCTGAACCCCGGGTCTTTCGTCAAACTAAGATTTTAAAGCCGTCTACGCGACCTACTTTGTAGCCTTGGCAACGGCATCCTGGATGGGCTTGAACGCATCGCGCGCCAGGCTGGCATACATCTCACCAAGCTTAGTCATCTGGGCCATGTGGGCGTCAAATGCCTTCTTGGCGTACTGAGACTGGATTTCGAATGCCTGCTCGACCGACTTCGCGCCAGCCAACTGCTCGAAGGCACGGGTGCCGTCCTCAAACGTCTTCTTCGAATAATTCGTGACCTCGGCGACTACCGCCTGGAATCCCTTGTTCGCCTCACCGTAGGAGCGGACGAC
>Ga0307380_10011920_pt1 | contig 10853 bp, 10 predicted proteins | sample UN3MG_FD_202239 | JGI IMG/M metagenome (GOLD analysis project Ga0307380, IMG submission 202239) | Soil microbial communities from Risofladan, Vaasa, Finland - UN-3 | ecosystem: Environmental > Terrestrial > Soil > Coastal area > Acid sulfate soil | place: Finland: Risofladan, Vaasa | collected... | reverse complement strand
TCACCAGAACCAGCACCTCGTTGCTGTCGATAGCGGGTGTCTCGACCACCTCGACCTGCATCGCCTGATCCGGCTCGCCCTCACGCTCACGCCGGATCGCCCAGGCACACATCTGGCCCGGCACATGGCCCAGCGGCGGGATTTCGCCGACCTCGTACAGGTCCTTGATCGGGGCGTCGGTGGCGGCGTCCATCAGGCTCTCCATCATTCAGTTGCGTGTAGAAACCACGCAACAATAGTTCAAAAACTGGCTCAAACGGTTACTGACATTTCAAACATGGTCGCGCAAGGAAATTGTGCAGTGCGGCAGGAAAATCTTCTGAAAGCGCCTGAGCCCAGGCAAATTTGACACCACATCGGCGCGTGGTGCCCAATTTTCGTCGTAAAGTTACCGTCTGATTTCGCCCAGAGAAACAATATTACAATCGTTTTTGCGCTGCGCCGCAAAATCACCTATAGGGTTGCGCGAACGAACCCCGATTCGAGAGCGCAGCCATCACGAGGCGTCGATGACCCAGCCCAAAGACCACCCCTGGCTGTTCCGCACCTACGCCGGGCACTCCACAGCACAAGCGTCGAACGCGCTCTACCGCGCCAACCTCGCCAGCGGCCAAACCGGCCTCAGCGTTGCCTTCGATCTGCCGACCCAGACCGGCTATGACAGCGACCATCTGCTGGCCAAGGGCGAGGTCGGCAAGGTTGGCGTGCCGATCGGCCATCTCGGCGACATGCGGGCCTTGTTCGCCGATATCCCGCTCGAGCGGATGAACACCTCGATGACCATCAACGCCACCGCCGCATGGCTGCTGGCGCTGTATATTGCCGTGGCCGAGGAGCAGGGCGCCGACCCCGCCACCCTGCAGGGCACGGTGCAGAACGACATCATCAAGGAATACCTGTCGCGCGGCACCTACGTGTTCCCGCCCAAACCCTCGCTCAAGCTGATCGGCGATGTGGCGGAATACTGCTACAGCCATGTGCCGAAATGGAACCCGATGAACGTCTGTTCCTACCATCTACAGGAGGCTGGTGCGACGCCCGAGCAGGAGCTGGCCTTCGCGCTCGCCACCGCCACCGCCGTGCTCGATCAGGTCAAAGGGCAGGTCTCGGCGCAAGATTTCCCCCAGGTCGTCGGCCGCATCTCGTTCTTCGTCAACGCCGGCATCCGCTTTGTCACCGAGATGTGCAAGATGCGCGCCTTCGTCGACCTGTGGGACGAGATCTGCCAGCACCGCTACGGCGTGACCGACTCCAAAATGCGCCGCTTTCGCTATGGCGTGCAGGTCAACAGCCTGGGCCTGACCGAACAGCAGCCCGAGAACAACGTCTCGCGCATCCTGCTCGAAATGCTGGCGGTGACGCTCAGCAAAAACGCCCGCGCCCGCGCCGTCCAGCTACCTGCCTGGAACGAGGCGCTGGGCCTGCCCCGCCCGTGGGACCAGCAGTGGTCGCTAAGGATGCAGCAGATCCTGGCCTACGAGACCGACCTGCTGGAGTTCGATGACCTGTTCGACGGCAACCCGGCCGTCGAGACCAAGGTCGAGGCCCTGAAGGCAGATGCGCGTGATGAACTCGCCCGGATCGACCAGATGGGCGGCGCCGTCGCCGCCATCGACTACATGAAGGGCCAGCTGGTCGACAGCAATTCGGCCCGTCTGCGCCGGATCGAGGCTGGCGAGACCACGGTCGTCGGCGTCAACCGCTATACCGGTACCGAACCCAGCCCGCTGACTGCTGGCGAGGGCGACATCCTGATCGTCGACCCGGCAGCCGAGGCGGACCAGATCGCCCGGCTCCAGGCCTGGCGCTCAGGTCGCGACAAGGGGGCCGTTGAGGCCGCCCTCGCCGCGTTGCGCGACGCCGCGCGCGACGGCACCAACATCATGCCGGCCTCGGTGGATGCTGCCAAAGCCGGGGTGACCACCGGCGAATGGGGGGCTGCCATCCGCAGTGTCTTCGGCGAATACCGGGCGCCCACCGGGGTTGGCAAGGCAATCAGCAATTCGGCCGAGGGGCTGGATGACATCAGGGCGGCGGTCGAGGCGGTCTCGTCGCGGCTGGGGCAGCGGATCAAGTTCCTGGTCGGAAAGCCGGGCCTCGACGGCCACTCCAACGGCGCCGAGCAGATCGCGGTCCGGGCGCGCGACTGCGGCATCGATGTGGTCTATGAGGGCATCCGCCTGACGCCTGCGCAGATCGTCAGTGCCGCCGAGGCCGAGGGCGCCCATGTGGTCGGCCTGTCGGTGCTGTCGGGCTCACACATGGAGCTGATCGGCGAGATCATCAATCGCATGCGCGCCGCCGGGCTGGAGCACGTGCCGGTGGTGGCCGGCGGCATAATTCCCGAGGACGACGCGGCGGCGCTGAAAGCTATGGGCGTCGCGCGGATCTACACGCCGAAGGACTTCGAGCTGAACCGGATCATGATGGATATCGTGACGCTGGTGGGGGAGCGGGACAGGGAGGCGGCGTGAGCAGGGCCTTCACCAAGGAAGACGACGGCTCGGGCGCCGAGGTGCTGCCGGACCTGCCGCAAAGCGATCATCCCAACTACGTGACCCTTGGCGGGCTGGCGGCGCTTCAGGCGCGGTTGCACGATTCCCGCCTGTCGCTGGCCGGGCTGCGCGCTGGTGCGGATGATATCGAGACCCGCACCCCCATCGCCATGGCCGAGCGCGATATCCGGTTTCTCGAGGAGCGGATCAGGCGGGCCATCCCGGTCGATCCGCGCGACCAACCGCCGGGCGTTGTCGCCTTCGGGGCCGAGGTCGATGTGATAGACGAGGACGGGGCGCTCCACACTTACCGCATCGTCGGCGAGGATGAAGCCGACCCGGCGCGCGGCCTGATCACCCCGTTCTCACCTCTCGGCCGGGCACTGATCGGCGCGAGGTTGGGCGACGTGGTGGTGTGGGAGCGGCCGGTCGGGGCGGTTGAGCTGGAGGTTATTGCGGTTCGGTTTGGTTAAGTGGGTGCGGGGCGGTCACCCATCACATTCCAAAACAATTCTGGTCGTCATCACGACAAGATTACATTCTGTATCTAACTGAATTCCGGCCTGGTTCCACCGGTGGATTTGATCCCAAAAGTGGACGTGTTCCCAATCATCATTCTCCGCCATCTCATCAGCGCATTTGATCAAGAATTCTCCGATCAAACGTGCAGAATTTTGATTGACGCAGAGGGTGACATTCGCTAGGCGCCCAGGGCTGTCTGGGTTACCAAACACAACCAGATCGTCTTTGGTCATCGCTCGGGTACTGCCGCGTTTCTCGTTTGTCATGATCCATCCAGAATGATGCGTTGGCCCGGATACTTAACCCAAACGAACGCGTCCGGCGAGTGTAGGGCGGGATTAATCCCACCACGCCTCGGGCGGATGGCATGGCGGGGTCAACCCCGCCCTACATCCGCCACTCACCCACATTGCAAAACCACATCCCGGTCAAACCTGTAGGCAAAATACGCCTCACTACCGCCATGCGGCGCGAAGCTCATCGGCTCGTATCCCCACTCCAGTGCCACCGGCAGCGTGACCGTCTCGCAGCCCTTCGCGGTAATCTCCACCGTCGCCGCCCGCTTCGCGTCTTCAGGCCCTAGCGGGCTGGTCGTATGCTGGCTGTGGCTCCACCAATGCAGTTGGTTGTCCCAGGACGACGGTGTCTCGAAGGTGATGGTGACAATCGGCGCGCCATCGGCGTCGCGGTAGGTCGCCGCCGCGTCGGCCTCGATCTTGGCGCCGGTCTGGTCGGACAATGTGAGCGTCAGAACCGCGACCGAGCTCAGCGGCAGGCTGCAATAGGCCATCGAGGCCAGGGGCAACAGGATCACGGCCAGCAGGATTTTCCGCATTTCACGCCGCCTCATCCGAATTTCCGCTCAAACTAAAGTCGAGTCGGGAGCACTCCCATAACACTCCCATAACACCCCTAAAACACCCCCGTTGGAATCCCAGCCCATCAGCCCGGTCTGAGTGTTCGTAACCACCCCTCGACCTTACCCAAAAACGCCTCCGGCTGTTCGGCGTGCAGCCAGTGGCCAGCCCCCGGCAGCGCCTCGATTTCGGCCGCCGGGAACAGGGCGCGGATGCGGGGGTGGGTCTCGGGCGCGACATAGGGCGAGGCCCCGCCATGGATGAAATAGGCCGGGCCGTCGAACGCCGGCTCCGGCAGGTCGGTCGGGAAATCCAGTAGTGTCGCCATGTTCTCCCCCAGCGCCGCAAGGTTGATCCGCCACTCGGCGCGGCCATTCTCAACCGTCAGGTTCTGCAGCAGAAAACTGCGCAGCATCGGCTCGGGAACAGCATCGGCCAGCATCGGGTCGGCCTCCGCGCGCCGGGTGATTTGCGCCAGGTCCACCGCCTGCATCGCCTTGATAAAATGCAGATGGGTATGCGTGTGCGGCACCGGTGCGATGTCGGCAACGATCAGCCCGGCCAGCAGTTCGGGCCGCGAGAGCGCCAGCACCATTGCTGCCTTGCCTCCCATCGAATGACCCATAACCACGGCGTTGCCGCCGCACAGGCGCTGCACCGCATCGGCGAGGTCTTCTGCCATGGAGAAATAAGAGTTGTCTTTATCCCAAGGGCTTAGGCCATGGTTGCGCATATCGACCATCACCACCCGGCGCGTTACCGCCAGCCGCTTACCCAGCGTATTGAAGTTCCGGGCCGAACCGAAAAGCCCATGGGCGATGAGCAGCGGGGGGCTGCTTTCGCCTGCCGAGGCGGGGTGTTCCAGGTGGGCTAGTGTAACCGACATGCGCTCTCCTTTGCGTCGAAGTAGCGGGGGTGGGGGCAGGGTGCAAGGTGGGTTGGCTGCTTAGCGGGGCGAGAGTGTAGTGTTGCGCGCCGCGGCGAGAGAAGGCAGATTGTCGGCATGTCAAAGATCCTTCTTACCGGGTTCGAGCCGTTCCGGCACTGGCCGGTCAACTCCAGCTGGGAAGCGGTGCGCCATCTCGCCGGGCGGCGGAGCGATCTGTCGGCCCAGTGCTTGCCTGTTGACCACGAACATGCGGCCGTGGCGGTTCGGGGCCTGATCGAAAGGATGCGTCCTGAGATCGTGCTGCTGACCGGGCTTGCGGATGATCCGGAGCCGCGGTTGGAGCAGATCGGGCGCCCAGGCCCGCTGGCCGATCATGGCGAACCGGAGGTCCGGCTGGGCCGGTGGCCGTGGGAAGCAGCACTACAACGCGCCGCTGAGCGGATGCTGCCGATCCGGCTGTCCAGCGATGCTGGGGGCTATGTCTGCGACACGACATATTGGGCGGCGCTGGGGATGGATGCGCCGATGGTGGTGTTTCTGCATCTTCCGCCGCCGGGACCGGTCTGGACCCCCGAGCGCAGCGCGCAGGTGGTCGAGGCGGTGCTGGATGCGGCGCTGGGGTGAGGGACGGGCCACGCGGGCGTTATCCGCGTTTCGGGATCACCTCATAGCCCGGCTCCTCCGGCTCGTCATCGACCATTTCGGCAGGGAAACCGGGGGCACGGATGTCGGCCCCGGTGGCTTCTTCCAACCGTTTGATGATATCGTCGGACTGGGCCCGCGCGCCATACCGGGCGATGCCGTCCTTGAAGATCTGGATCATCAGTGGGCTGATTTCCAAGGGCACATTGGCGCGGTCGGCGATGGTCTGGAACAGGCCAATATCTTTCAGTACCAGATCCATGGTGAAGCTGATATCGCGCGAGCCGTTCAGGATCACCTGGCTCTCGGTCTCGTGGACAAATGAGGTGCCGGACGAAATTTTGATTGCTTCATAAGTCGTTGCGAGGTCGAGCCCGGCGCGCTCCATGGTCACCAGCGCCTCGCACAACGTCAGAAGGTTGGCGGTGGCGAGGTAGTTGGTCATGACCTTCAGGGTCGAAGCCGAACCCAGCGGGCCGGTGTGCAAGATGCGCCGCCCCAGGGTGGTCAGCGTCGGCAGCATCCGCTCGAAGGTTGCACGCTCGCAGCCGGCGAAGATCGAGATGTTGCCGGTTGCAGCCCGGTGGCAGCCACCGGAGACCGGGCAGTCGACTGGCTCGGCGCCCTTGGCCTGGACCATGGCGCCCAGGCGCTTGACCTCGGCCTCGTCGGTGGTCGACATTTCGGCCCAGATCTTGCCAGGGGTCAGGGCGCTGAGGATACCGTCCGGCGCCTCCATTACAGCGGCTGAGGCGGCGGGTGAGGGCAGGCAGGTGATGATCAGGTCGCAGCTGGCGGCCATCTCGGCCGGGCTGTCGGCCCATTTGGCCCCCTGGTCAATAAAGCCTTGCGCCGCCTTGCGGTCGAGGTCGCGCACGGTCAGGTCAAGCCCGTTACGCAGGATCGAGCCGGCCAGCTTGCCGCCGACATTGCCCAGCCCGATGAAGCCGATTTTCATGGTGGTGGATTTCCTTTGTTGTGTGTTGTCAGAGAGATGGGGGAAGTTTTTCTGTTACGTCCGCACGTATTGCTTCGACGGATCTGTCTCGACCCTGTAGTCCCAGCTGGTGCCGGTACGGGCCATCGCGGCATTGACGACCTGTTTTTACGGCAACCGGGCCCAGACGTCCGCCTCGATGAAGTCGAGGTCGAACCCGCCGGTGATAATCTCGCGAAGTTCGTTCTCGATCTCGGCAACCGAGGCCTGGCCGGCAAGGTTGTCCCACTCGCCGGGATCGCGCTCGATGTTGAAAAGCTGCGGCGTGGAGCGGTGGATGTAGGTGTATTTTCACGGCCCTTTGCGGACCATGAAGCAGGGCCGCATGACCGCCTCACCGTGATATTCGGAAATCACCGGTACGGTCTCAAGTGTGCCGCCATGGAGCGCGGGCATAAGGCTGCGGCCGTCGAGTTCGCGAACCGGCACGGCGCCGGCGATGTCGATCAGAGTTGCTGGCAGATCGATCAATGAAACGGGTGTATCGATCTTACCCGGCGCAGCACCGGGATAGTCGATTATCAGCGGAATCCGCGACGACCATTCGTAGAAGCTGCGCTTCTGGATCAGGCCCTTTTCGCCCAGCATCTCGCCATGGTCGGAGGTGAAAACGACGACCGTGTTGTCACGCAGCCCGGTCTCGTCGAGCAAGTCCAGCAGTTCACCCAGCTTATCGTCGACATAATGCGACAGCGCCGCAAAGCCGCGCCGCATCGCCAGCAGGTGTTCGGGTTCACGGATGCTTTTGCGGTCAAGGCCATACCAGCGCAGGAAGGCACGATCGAAGTCGGAATATCGCTCATCCATATCGTTCGGATAATGGGGCAGGGGCATGTCGGCGTCGCGGTACATTTCCCAATACTTGCCGGGCACTTTGTAGGGCGGGTGCGGGTTCGTATACGAGGCCAGCAGCATGAACGGATTTGCCGGCGCGTTGCGAAGGTACTCAACGGCGCGGAAATGGGTTTCCTCGTCGTATTGCAGCTCGGTGCTCCAGCCGGCGCCGATATTCTGCGCCTGGTATTGCGGCGCGAAGTCAAAGGCCATTGCCTCGGGGTCATTCTCGTCGAGCAGCGGGTACGACCAAATGAAGCCGGACGGGTAGACGTCAGTATTCAGTCGGCGCTGGAAGCCGTGCAGTTGGTCCGGCCCGACAAAGTGCATCTTGCCCGACAGCACCACCTCGTAACCCACGTTGGTCATGTAGTGCGCAAAACTGGGGATGAAGCTGGGGTAGGGGTCGCCATTGTCGTAGCAGCCGGTGCGCGAGACATGGAGCCCGGTCATCAACGACGATCGGGCCGGCACACATATCGGACAAGGGGTGTAGGCGGTGGTGAACTGCACGCCGCGCCGGGCCAGTGTCGTAAGGTTTGCCATCGGCGCGCCGGTGCCGCCACAGGCGCCGAGCATGAACGGTGTCATCTGGTCGGCCATGACGAACAGGATATTGGGCTGCTTTGCGGTGTTGTCGGTCATTTTGGTATTCCCGAGGCACGGGGGTTGATCCCGCAAGCATGTTGCGATCTTGCAAGGGGCCTTTGCAAAACGAAAACGAATAATTATGGTGATTAGACATCGAAATATTTGTGGCTAAGGTGATTTCAAAATGGTTTACCGTTTGCCGAATCTTGTCTGGCTGCGGGCGTTCGAGGCGGCTGCACGGCTCGGCAGTTTTACCGCGGCGGCGGGTGAACTGGGGCTGACCCAGGCCGCGGTCAGCCATCAGGTGCGTTCGCTGGAAGACAAGCTGGGGTTCAGGCTGTTCCTCCGCCAGGCGCGGCGGCTGGATCTGACCGACATGGGGAAAGCCTACCTGCCCTCGGTCAGCAAGGCGATGGAGGATCTGTCGCTGTCGACTCAGGGTCTGTTCGGCCCACGTGGGCGCCGGACGGTCACGCTGCGGGCGCCGATCTCGACGGCGGTGCTGTGGCTGTCGCCGCGCCTGCGGAAGTTTCGCGAACAGCATCCGCATATCCAGTTCAGGATGATCTCGGCAATCTGGGCCGACGCGATTGCCGACGAGGATGTCGATATCGATATCCGATTGGGTACCGGCGCTTGGCCCGCCATGCAGGCCGAACTTCTGTCGCCCGAGACCATCGTTCCGATTTGTGCCCCAACAGCCAGGATTTGCTCGCTGTCGGATATCAGCGAGGCGCGCATCATCCATATCATCGGCTTTCAGGATGACTGGGCACGATTGTTCCAACGCAATGGTGCCCGCTACGATCCCGCCAAGATTGGCATTGCGGTCGATACGACGCTGGCCGCGGTCGAGTTGGTATCTTGCGACGCTGGTGTTGCGCTGGTTCTGAAGCGCTTTGCCGTCGATCTGGTGCGTGCCGGCAAGGCCGCGGTTCCGCTTGACGAGGAGATCGCGATTCCGCAGGCGCACTATATTGTCTCAGACCCGGGACGAACTGCGGTGAATCCCGAGGTCGAGATCGTCAGGCGCTGGCTGCGCGACGAGTTTACGCAGCAAGAATGCCCGGCCTGACGCAAAGGGGCGCTTTCCCAATCAGAAATCCGTCGGCGCGCCGCCTTCGGATTTGCGCCGGGCGACAAACGCATCCAGTTCCTCGACGATGGCGGGGTCGAGCGGCGGGGCCTCGAATTCCTCAAGAATTGCCTTCCAGATCTTGTTGGCCCGCTCGGGTGTCTGCTGGGCGCCGTCGTCCTCCCAGGTCTCGAAGTTGCGCCAATCTGACAGGAATGGGCTGTAGAAGGCGGTCTCGTAGCGGTCCTGGGTGTGTTGGATGCCGAAGAAATGGCGGGCGTCGTTACCGTCCGAGATGGCCTGGATCGAAATGTCGTCGTCAGTGATGCCGATCGGCTTGTTGTAGGCCATCATCTGCTGCAGCGTCTCGCAATCCATGACGAATTTCTCGTAGCTGGCGCACAGGCCACCTTCCAGCCAACCCGCCGCATGGTAGACCATGTTGGCGTGGCCCGAGGTGCAGGCCCACAGCGAGAAGGCGCTTTCCCATGCCGCCTGCGCATCGGGGGCATTGGCGGCGCAGGCGTTTGTGGCGCGCAGCGGCAGATTGTACAGCCGCGCAATCTGGCCCGACATCTGGGTCGCACGCATGTATTCCGGGGTGCCGAATGCGGGCGCACCGGTTTTCATGTCGACGTTCGACGTGAACGAGCCCATCACCACCGGCACACCGGGGTTGATCTGCTGCAACAGCACAATGGCTGCCAGCGACTCGGCGGTTTGCTGCGCGACAGCGCCAGCCAGAGTTACCGGCGCCATGGCGCCCGCCAGCGTAAACGGGGTGACCGTGACCATCTGGCCGCGCTTGGCCAGCCGCATGGCGCCGTCCAGCATCGGCCAGTCGTGGATCAGCGGGCTGGTCGAATTGATGTTGGTGTACATCCGCGGCTTGGCGTCGAATTCCTCGTGGCTGAGGCCACCGGCGATGCGCACCATCTCCATAGCATCGACGACCCGTTCCTTGCCAAGGCTGTAGCAGTGCATGACCTTGTCGGTCAGGATCAGCTTGTCGCGCAGGCAATCGAGGTGGCGGACCGAGGGGTGTATGTCGACCGGCTCGACCGGGTAACCGCCGACCATGTGGATGCAGTTGAAATACTGGCTGAGCTTCACCAGGTCGCGAAAGCTTTCGCGTGTGCCGGGACGGCGGCCGCGGTCGAGGTCGGAACAGTTGGGCGGGCTGGAGACATTGATGTAAACTTGGTTGCGGCCGCCGATAGGCAGCGCACGGTCGGTGTTGCGGGGGGTGATTGTAAAACTGGACGGGGATTTCGCCACCATCTCGCGCACCATGTCGCGGTCGAAGCGGACCCGGTTGCTGTTCGGATCAACATCGGCGCCCGCCGCCTTCAGATGCATTTTGGCTTCTTCGTGCAGGAAATCGATACCGATCTCCTCGAGAATGCGCATCGCACCGTTATTTACAGCGGCCACGCCCTCGGCGGTCAATGGCTCTGTCGGGGCGTCAAGAAGTTGCGGGATTTGCCACGGAAGCTGGGTGATCGCGGTGCCGGTGTCGCGCCGCACGTTGCCGGACCTGCCGCCGCCACGCTTGCGCCGGGCCGGGCCTTCCGCGGTTTCGGTCGTCAGATCATCCATCATCGCCTCGCTGAATCCGCCTGTTTAACTTGCGCGAGCGTTATCCCGCGCTGGCCCCGAGTCCAGCCGGTATGCGTCAGATCGTGTCGCATTCGGGCCAGATTTCGGTCAGATGCTCGATTGTGCCAGCAGTGCAGGCAGATGTTCGATCGACGGCAGGATGTGGTCGGCGTAAGGGGCCAGGTCGTCATGGGTCGCCGGGCCGGTCAAAACGCCTACCGTCATCGCCGCCCCGGCATTGCGTCCAACCTCGAGATCGTGGCGGCTGTCGCCGACCATCACCACACTCGCGGGCGCGATGCCAGTCGCGGCGGCGAAGGCCAGCAACATGCCGGGGCCGGGCTTTAGCCCG
>Ga0307380_10011918_pt1 | contig 10853 bp, 20 predicted proteins | sample UN3MG_FD_202239 | JGI IMG/M metagenome (GOLD analysis project Ga0307380, IMG submission 202239) | Soil microbial communities from Risofladan, Vaasa, Finland - UN-3 | ecosystem: Environmental > Terrestrial > Soil > Coastal area > Acid sulfate soil | place: Finland: Risofladan, Vaasa | collected... | reverse complement strand
TGCAGCCCTTACCTGATAAATGGCGTAAATACACGTTCGATAATCCTGAAGCAACTTCGTATATCGACTCTGCCGATTGCGCTGATGAACTGGAAGAAGCACTAGGAGAAGCGAAGTGAGTGATCTTGTAAATAGACTGTGCGGGATTGCCAATGAAGAACGGCACAATCAGCACGTTAATGGAATATCGTTTGTATGTGACCAAGCGGCTGACCGTATCGCTGAACTGGAAGCCACCATCAAGCGGGTTGAGGATGCTGTAGCTTCCCATGAAGAAGGGCTTGGTGACATGGTTGTTGCTGAAATAGCACTAGCACTCGCAGGAGAGGCGAAGTGAATGAAGATGGCGAATATACAATTCTCAGGCGGCAGTACATTGAGCGGGGATGCCGTATCGCTGAACTGGAATCGAAGGTTAAGCAACTACAAACGGTAACTCCAGAATCATGTTCTGTATTGGAAGAAGAAAACCAGCGGTTGAAAGCTGCTTTAGAAAATACTGCACACAACATTAAACACGCAACTCCTATCGCAGTATGCGATGGACGCTGCGCTAGATATGAATGTGTGTGTCCACAGGAGAGGCGAAGTGAGTGATTACAGAATAGTAACAGGACGCAGAAAGCAACTGGAAGAACGCATCGCTGAACTGGAAAAGAAAATCGAGTATCTGTGCCGTGACCAAGAGAATTATGAGCCAATACTGGTTGCTGAAAACCAGCGGTTGAAAGACCGTATCGAGGAACTGGAAGCTGATGTATATGCTCAAGCATTAGCAAAGCATCATGCGCTAGATACTGTGCGGTCTTGGGAAACAAAGTACGAGGAACTGGAAGCCACCATTAAGCGGATTGAGGCCAAGCTTCCTAATTGGGAACGTAAACCAATGAGTGATTGGGAGAGCATATACATAGGGCCGCAGCAAGGGCGGAATGAATGCGCGATGGTTATCCGAGCCATCCTCAAACAACGGGATAAAGATGATGAATGATGAATTGATGTTACTGCTTGAACGCGTGTGTCCAGAGGCTATGGAACTGTTAAATGCGGAACGTCAAGCTAAATCAAAGATGTTTCAACAATACGACAAGCGTATCGCGGAACTGGATACAGAGAACAAACGGCTAAAAAATCGCGGAACAATTACATCACCTATGGATGGATTGTTTGAAGAAAATGAAAGGCTGAAAGCCAAGCTGGATGCCATCGCCAACTATCCCGATCCAGATTTCCCGATGGAGGATACAGAGGAAGAACTGAAACGGGCATGGCAAATTATTTACCGATTAAAAGGTATGGCAGCACTGGGAGAAGCGAAGTGAGTGATTACAGAATAGTAACAGGACGCAGAAAGCAACTGGAAGAACGTATCGAGGTACTGGAGCATGAGGTAGATATGTGGCGCAAGCATGTACCTGAACTGGAAGCCACCATAAAAGAGTTAGAGCAGGATGCGTTGTGTTTCGATTACATGAAATTAAAAAAGCGTATCGCTGAACTGGAAGCAGCGCTGGAGGATAAATGAACGCAGATATCGAAATCGCAAAACTCATCGAAGCCCTCAAATGCGAGATCGGCTTGTGGCTAGATGGAGAACAAACTCCGCTTAAAACTTTACTAAACATCAGGAAAATTCTTAATGTCCAATGATACTGTAAAATTATCACCCGCTATTAAAAAAGAAGCTAAAAAGATCGTCAGGGAAATGCGTGACATATTCAAAACCATGCAGGCACTTGACGAACAACTGGAAACCAAGCGCGAACAACTCTGGCATTGTATCGCCCAGGACCCAGTCATGGATTTAACTAAAAACGTCTATAACTATGACGCCCTTAAAGACAAAGTGACCATCGTACGTGCATTACCAGATTCAGAATTGGAATAACTGGTTCTACGAAGTACTTTTAAGCTGTTTTCGTGTAGATTTATACAATCTCCCCCCATATAAATATGACTAACTATAACATTCGTCTCTGGTTTTTCTGGTTTGTTTACCTGGATATTACTTTCGACATACACGAAGAATATATAGAAGACAATTTAAACTATGACTTAAATCAATTGAATAATTTACGCCATAACATCGTTGATGAAGGTTTTTTACTGGCTGCTTCCTCATATGAAGGCTTCGAAGACCTGTTTTAACATTCGCAGCTGGTATTTCTGGTTTCACGATATAACTGATCGTTCATTTGACAGCAGCTATACCCAAACCTGGGTGGCCAATCTGGACTATGATCACGAACAGCTTATTGAACTAAAACGCAACACCGCTTATTCTAACCACCGAGCAAAAATATTCTACAGGGAGCTGTTTACAAATGAATAACGATATAGAAACTCGCTTAGCGCTTCTCGAAAATAAAATACAAGAAAGCTACACCGCCCACCAAATCACCGCTAACGCTTTAGATAAGATCGCACAGGTCCAGGATGGCCTGATCGAAGGATTAAAAGACCTGGCGGAGAGACTTGATGCATTGAAACTCTGATGGAAGTCTGTTTCCTTGCATCGACGAAACCTATCGTCAAAACGTATTATCTGAATGACCACAAACGCCTGGTTAAAGAAAGCTATCCGTTTGTTCATCTCTTCAGATCTTTTACTTATGAAATAAATACTTTAGCGGAGTTCTTTACAGCCATTCAAGGCTATGCAGCAGCAGGTCATTGCCTGTTAAAAGGCGTTCTGCAACGAACACTGAACAATGAATCGCGAGCTGGAAGCACGTCCCCGGATACCCTTACTCGCTGGGTTTGCCTGGATTTCGATGGAGTAACCTCCTTCAGTACCGTGAACCAGGCCCTCAAGGCTATGGGGTGCGGCAACACGGACTATATCCTGCAATGGAGCGCCAGCCATGGTATCGAGGAAAAACCTGGCCTGAATTGCCATGTATTCATGTTGCTGGAAGAGTCACAACATCCCAGCATCCTGAAACAATGGCTGAAGCACTTGAATTTATCTACCAAACTGGCCGATGAACTGGAATTGGCTAAATCCGGCAACGCCATGCGCTGGCACCTGGATATTACTACTTGCCAGAATGACAAGTTACTTTACATCTCACCACCTGCTTTTGGTAAAGGTGTAACAGACCCGCTACACGAAGACCGCATCAAGCTGGTTAAACATAAATTTCGTAAGCTGGATCTACACCTGAACCAGCTTCCGCCGCCAAACATGTTGCAGGAACAGGAACTGGAGGCGCTTAACAGAGTACGTAAAAATGCTGGATACAAGCCCCGTAAGTCTCAGAAGTATCAGACTGAACTTGATTTACAATACCTGGCTAAACCAGATGCAGCCCAGGTTACAGGAATTAAAACAGAACGAGAGTTTGTTTATTTTAATCTTAATGGTGGGGATTCATGGGGATATTACCACCCTGTGGGTAACCCAACATTCATACATAATTTTAAAGGTGAACCGCTATATCGTACGGAAGATCTTCTGCCTGCCTATTGGGCCGAACTGCGGGCCCGTGTCCAAAATATGGAGCCGAATGCAGCTGGCTCAGTATATCTTGCGTTTCGGGATTTCGAAACGGCAACTTATTGGAACGGGATCTACGACGCAGCTACCAACAGCATTACGAAACTGGCTCAGGCAAGATCAGAATCTCAATTGCGTCATTTTATGAAGCAACATGGTCAACCCATAGGTGACTTTATTCCCGACTGGGAAATGGTCTTCGAACCGAAAACGAATTTCGTAATTGATCAAAAATGCAAACGCCTGAATACTTACAGGCAATCACCCTACTTCGCATCGCCACCCGCGAAGCAGGACACGGTACCACCTACGATTAATCGGGTGCTCTACCATGTCCTGGGTTCAGAGGATGGGGTGTACGAACACTTCCTGAATTGGCTCGCAGTGATCGTACAGACATTAAGCATGACGCAGACCGCCTGGGTTGTACACGGTACACAGGGAACAGGCAAAGGAGTCATGTTTAACCACATCCTCACTCCACTCTTCGGAGCACACAACGTGACGTCCCGGAGAATGGAGGAACTCGGTTCAGACTTCACTGAATTCATGAAGAATAAGTTCATTGTGTTCATAGACGAAGTTCAGGCGGGCAATTCATTGTTTCATGAACGGGTTGCTTCAAAATTGAAAAACCTGATTGTCGAGCCATTAATATCTGTACGTGAGATGTACAAACCTTCAGCTATTATGCGCAACTATACCAATATCATATTCGCTTCCAATAACCCGCGTCCGGTACATATAGCACCAGACGATCGACGTTTTAACGTTGGCCACTATCAGTCTAAGCCTATTCAGTTAACTTCTGATGACATTGGTATGCTGGAGTCAGAAGTGTACGATTTCTATAATTACCTGCACACCCGTTTTGCTGATGCTAACCTGGCTCGCCGCCCGTTTGAATCAGAAGACCGGGATCAGATCATCGACCTGTCCCGACCATCAATCGATATCGCTATAGAAGCTTTAATGCAAGGTAACCTGTCTTTCTTTAAAGACATGCTGGTAGAAAAAGTCGAAATCCTCTCGCCCCGAGTACAAACCGCTTATGACCAGTACGCCGCACTGATTGCAGAGCTCGAAGCTACGCAACGAACCAAGATCACACGTGATGAGTTGTTTATCATCTTTAAATGGACCGTAGACAACGTTCCCGAAGCACCGAACAAATTTACCAGTATGTTGAAACATCATGGATTGAACCTTAAACCCATATGGACTGGAACCACTTCAGTAAGAGGTATTGATATAGGACAATGGCAATAGTATCCATCATATTTGCACTCTTTTTTCTTATCGCTCTTTATTTTCTCATTCGTTTACATTGGTTGAAAAACTTCGAAAATATTATCTTACTTCGGAGTCCGCACATTATTTACCCAGGGCTGCCCTCACTGAATACCATGATGTGGAAGAAATTCTGGGTCTGGAATAATGCTGTATTTCTACCTGAACCGGAGAAACTCGTTGAACAACATTAAACTGTATCTCAAACTTAAAAAACTTGGTATTAAACAATATCCAGGCGGATACGAATTACCAAACGGCATACGTATTGCAGTTGCAGATGATGTTTCTAATGAAGAAATTCTCGAATACCTGAAAAAGCAATTCGAATTTTATGAAGCTTCTTGAAGATATCGATCTCATCATCGAACAATTGCATACGCTACAAGCCTGTAATATGAATACAGCGGGCATTTATGCTATTCGACGGCAATTGGAGGAAGCACGTAACGATTATATTAAACAAGGAGACCGTATTAAAATCAGTAAACCTTTTGAAATTATTTGTAAAGAATGTCAGGCAAAACAATTACGCACTGAAGATTATTATGTGCATTTACGTAAACAACATAATTATCAGGATCAGGATGCCTCTACAGAGGCAACAGATCCTTTGCGCAATTACGAAGCTGGCATTACGCAACTAAATAATTTACTCACTGAATTCACTGAAGCCCGACTTGAGGAAAATCACTATGGCTGATTTGGACTTACCTGAAACATTAGAAACTCCTGAAGACTACGATAAGGCATGTAGGAATTTCGTCATGCCTTTGTTTTACAAGCAATCAAAAGAGATTGTTGAAGTCATCAAGCAAATTCACAAGGCGATAAAGGAAAACAATGATATCCAACAAGAAGATATCAATCGTTACGTCAACGATATAAAACAATTAGCTTCGTTTGCAAATAAAGACAGTACCATGAATCACTACTTTCAAAATCTGGCTCGTTTAGAACAAAAGCTGGAATCTGAAGGTTATTTCGATGAAAAATGAGGAAACTACATGACGCCAAATCAAGTATACGCTGAACTCTCTACTATTCTGGTTGCAGGCCAGGCTCCTTTTATCCATGGACCTACTGGAATTGGTAAATCTCAGGTCGTTGCTGCTTATTGCGAGGATAATGATCTGGAACTCCGAGATATTCGAGCCTCGCAGTTAGATCCTGTAGATGCTCGTGGTATCCCGGTTCCAGTACCTGACAAAAAAGTAACTTCCTGGTATCCACCTGATTTCTTACCCCAGGAAGGCAAAGGTATTATGTTCCTGGATGAATTGAACCGCGCCAACCAGGATACCCAATCGGCACTTTACCAGTTAATTCTTGAGCGTCGTATTGGCGACTACATCCTGCCGCTAGGCTGGAGCATTGTAGCCGCAGGTAATCGTGATATCGATGGTTGCATGGTGCAGCCCATGTCACGTGCCTTGAAAAATCGCTTCATCCATCTGGAAATGGAAGCTAATTATGAAGATTGGCATAAATGGGCAGTACGCAAAAACATTGTGGAACACGTTATTGCGTTCATGCGCCATCGACCAACGTCTCTGGATGAACTGGGCGAAGCAACACGTAAAACAGATTCTAAACGACTGGATGTCATTCGCAATTCTAATGCTTTTGCTACTCCTCGTTCTTGGGAATTTGCTTCTGATTTATTGAAAGTAGCTTTTGCACAAGGTCGTTCGCTGAAAGATTGCTATGGCCTGTTAGAGGGTACGGTAGGTGAAGGCAAAGCCAGCGAGTTCGTTGCATATTGTGACATCTACCTGGAACTTCAGGATCTGGATGAAATGATCAAGGACCCAAACAACTACATACCGACAAAAGACCCGAACAAGTTATATGCGATTTGCACTGGTCTTGCAGCTCGGGCCAACAAGGCTAATTTCGGCAATATCAAGAAAATCACCGACAAGATGGATCGGGAATATGCGACCTATACCATCGATGATTGTCTGGAACGAAACCACAAGGAACTTTCTATCCACCCTGCTTATATCGAATACGTGCACAAGAACATTGAATACGCGACATAACATGAGCATATGGCTTTCCTTTTATGGAAAGCTTTACCGGCATCTGGATAAGCTCCCCTATACCCCTGGTGTAGGGATGCTTTTTGCAGCTTTACCTGCTAGATTACAGGCCCACTTCTTCGAGATTGCCAATGGTACATTACCGGATAAGGAGTCTATTCCGCCTCCTAAAATTAGTTGAAGAATTAGCAGTCAGTATTGATTTAAAAACCAGTACAGATTTGGGCTATGTAATTTATCGAATGGAAAATATTTGTGAAATCGTCGATAACACCATCAGGTCAAACCAACTATAACATTCGAAGACGCCTTTATATGCTGCAATGGCATTTAAGAGCATTAAAGCATACGACAATTTCTTTCGTTCGAAAAAATCCGAATTATGCTATTCGACGTATGCATTTAATCGGGGCTAATCCAAAACGTTTTAACGCTATAAATGTCAGCATATTACAAATAGACCAAGAGGAAGACTACTATGCCAAATCCACTAACCACAACCGGGATCATTCTCAATCTAAGCCTGCGTAAATGGGCAGGCGAAGTCAATGATAAAACAGCATTACAAGCTGTTGCAGATACATTCAAAAGCGATACCCATAACGACAAATACAAGAAAAGTTTGTTCGTAAACGACCCACTATCGATGGTCGATCGTTGTGCAGGGCGTTTACGTAATCATTTCTACGCACGTACTTTATCCTGGCTTGACGGCGGTCAAGGCCGTTTGATCCCGTCTAAAAGCTTTCGTGATTTCGCTAACGAACATACACCACTTAAAATGCAATTTTACCAGGAAGTGGATACATTCATAGATGCCTATCCAGACCATCAGGTATTGGCCAAAGAACGTAAAGGAGATTTATACCATGAAGGCGAATATCCTTCAGTAGAAGATTTACGTACTCGTTTCGAAGTCAAACTGATCACTTTGCCATTTCCCGACGTCGAAGACTTTCGTGTCGATGCTGCTGAAGATGTTATTGAAGAACTTCAAATCTCCATGAAGGAATCAGCAGAACATGTGCAGCATGTACTTTCTGATGAACTTAAGCTCCGCCTGGCTAAGCGCTTGCAAATGCTGCATAAGACTTTACTTGTAGGCAAACGGTTTAACAAAAGTTTGCTAACCGAAATACAGGATCTGGTTAGTATGTCAGATAATTTAAGAGACAGTGTTGAAACAAATTTGCGAGATAAATTCATCCAGGTTAAAAAAGAAATTTTAATTTGGACTCCCGAACAAATCCGTAATTCAGAAACAATTCAAAATGATCTCACGCATATTTGTTATGACATCATACAAAAATTATGACGTAAGGCTTTTTTTGGAACATTTCGATATTTTACTATTCGGATATTGCCGAACTTTAACAACAGATCGTACCTGGAATCTCGCTGAACAAACATTTCTTTGGCCAAACGGAAGCCTGACTGATTTAATGGATCACTGTGATCTCTTTGCAGCATATATAAGGTTTCGCTTAAAAGAGGAATACGATGAGTAATGACGCTTTATACAAAATAACCAAAGCGCGAACTGAATTAATCCGCACACAACCGTTTTTCGGAACTCTTGCATTACGCCTGAAACTATGCGAAATTGATAGTTCTATAGTTCCTGTTATGGGAACTGATGGAGCCAATCTTTTCTACAACGCAGATGCCGTATCTAAAATGTCACAACCCGAAACTATCGGTGTTGTAATGCATGAAGTGCTTCATTGTGCTTTCCAGCATATGTGGCGGCGGCATCACCGTAACGCCAACAAATGGAATCAGGCCTGTGACTATGTTATCAATTCGATTATTCTTGAACAAAGGTATTCTTTGCCTAAAGGCAGACTCTGGAATAGCAAATATAACGGCATGTCTGCCGAAGAAGTTTATGAAAAGCTTCCTAATGATGAGTCCTCAAACAAAGGTGCTGGCTCAGATGGCTGGGATTTTGGTTCCAGTCTTGATCCATCTGTACCTAATCCAGAAACAGGAAAAAGACAGAGCGCCAGTGCAGCTGCCGCTGCCTCTAAAGACTGGGAAATCGCCACCAAACAAGCTGCACATATCGCTAAGCAACGAGGTCTTCTCCCAGGAAGTATCGGAACACTTGTCGAAGAACTTCTACAGCCTCAAATTCCATGGCGACAACAGCTATGGCGCTTTTTCAACCAACGCAAGCCAGATCGTATCTCTTGGAATAAACCCAATCGGCGTTTAATTGCACAAGGCATATATATGCCATCTAAACGGTTTATACCAACTGGCGATGTAGTAATCGCTGTAGACACATCCGGTTCAGTATCAGATGAAGAGTTACAGATTTTTGCTTCGGAAATTAAAGAAATCCATAAGGCGTTGCAACCTAAGAAAATGTGGGTCGCAGATGTCGATACGGAAATCCACGATCGTGTTAAGGAATATACCCAATACGATGAACCACAATTCACCTACGTAGGACGCGGAGGCACCGATTTCGAACCTGTTTTCCAATGGGTCAAGGAAAACAACATCAATCCAGATGCCTTGGTATACCTGACCGATGGTTATGCTCCATGGCCGAAAGAGATTCCTAATTATCCTGTACTGTGGGTAATCACGAATCATGACGTTAAGCCCGATTGGGGCGAACACTTAATTTTGGAGGTTCAGCAATGAAACCCGTAGTAATGGTAATCGAAAATGCTTCTGCAACTGTTAGCAAAACCAATGAGTTTGACACAGTAAAAGAAGCGCAAACTTATGCAAATGATCTTGGTGAAGGAGAAGAATTTCAAATCTATACCTTGTATATACAAGGCCATCGTGCAGGTATCCAATGGACACTGCAAACTGATACCGGTACTAATTTACGTACAGTGAAAAAAGAATTGGTTAAAAAGGCTCCTCGTAGTTCAACTAACTGGACTCAGCTGGAAATAGACACCTTGATAAAAAACCATAAAGATGGCCTAGCGATTACAAAAATTGCAAAAGGTTTAGGACGTACCTACAATGCTACCTACTGCAAGCTTTTGGCATTAAAGAAAATCGAACCTAAATCAATCAAAGCGAAGAAAAAGGGCAAGGTCAGGTAGATTACCTCTCGGCTGTGTGGTTCCGTGCAGCGCCCAGACAACGGAACATCTTTAATCAAGGAGCCTCTATGAATCCCACAGCCTTTAGTTTTTACGTACTGTGCCTTTTTTCCGGTGCTTGTGTCGGCCTTCTTCTCGGACAGATGCAGCAATTAAAAAAGCTCATGGAAGGACAGACTTTAATTATACAAACCTTAATGACACTTATAGAGACAGCTCGATTACAACAGGCAAAAACACTAAAGGATCTTAACGACATGCTATAATGACGGTTCCTATCAGGAGCCTGTCTAATGATTAAAGCCTGGAGTATGTCCCGTCTCGACGTTTATGAAACGTGTCCTTATCGTGCCTACTTACAATACGTACAAAAAATTCCTACGCCAGAGCTCGTCCCCAAAGAAGGACAAGATGAACACGCTCTTGTACGAGGCTTACGTGTTCATACAGCGGCCGAACGCTTTGTCATCGACGACATCAACCTCATTGATGAATTACAAAATTTCAGTGATGCTTTCCATCTTCAACGAACTAAATACCGCGAGTCACCAGACTTATGTGCAATCGAGCAAGAATGGGCAATTGATGACTATTGGCAACAGACTGGCTGGTCTAGTGACACTGCTTGGGGCCGAATGAAGCTCGATTACGCTGAATTAAATCCACCTGAAATGACTATTGTGGATTACAAAACCGGTAAGAAATATCCAGTTAAACACATTCAGCAAGGTCAGTTATATGCTCTGGTTTCCAGCATCCGTTATCCTGAAATCGAAAAATTCAATGTCGCTTTCTGGTATCTGGATTCTGGTGAAACCCTGAAACAATCCTATAACCGCACACAGCTCGAAATGTTCAAAGAAGATTTCGATCGCCGTGCTCGTACTATGACGACAGCAACCGAGTTCCCTCCTAAGTCTTCTGCTTATGCCTGTCGTTTCTGTC
>Ga0307380_10011912_pt1 | contig 10857 bp, 9 predicted proteins | sample UN3MG_FD_202239 | JGI IMG/M metagenome (GOLD analysis project Ga0307380, IMG submission 202239) | Soil microbial communities from Risofladan, Vaasa, Finland - UN-3 | ecosystem: Environmental > Terrestrial > Soil > Coastal area > Acid sulfate soil | place: Finland: Risofladan, Vaasa | collected... | reverse complement strand
CGATCATCAGCTTCCGTATTTCCAAGCCGGATGGAAGCGGATCTGCAAACGCATTCCATGCTGACGTAGCAATCTGGAAGATGGCATGACCGAGATCGCAGAAACAATAGGCGTGTTCGACCTTGAGCAGCTCGAAGAAGAGCTGTCGTCTCTTTCCGTCCCCGGATACATTTGCGTGTACGTGTATGGAGATCAGGCAACCGCCGTGTTCTCTGGAGAACCGTCTGCTCAGGACGAGCAGGCAGTTCGCGATGCCATCTCCTCGCACTCACCGAATGCCGACCGCGAGATCCGCCTCTACGACCTGCTTCCCACCGGCAACCACGACCTGAAGGAGCCTCCGCTTGATGTCGACTACATCACGGGCGTCGTCGGACGGCTCAACCCGACGAACACAATCATCGTTCAGGGAGAGCTGCGCCAGATCCAGTATTACGCGACCGCTCTGACGAACGAGGCTGGCAAGGTCACTGGGTACGAGGATCTCGTCATTCAGGAAGACTACGAGTACACGCGCGATCCAATCGGGTTCGCGATCCAGCGCACACAGACGATCAGTTGGGCGCGCAAGGATGGCACGCTGCATCCGACTACCAAGCAGCGCGTGAAGCTGTACGAGGACTTTGAATCGCTGGTCGAGGGCCAGAACAGGCGCAAGCTCCTGACAGACATCATGGCGATGTACTTGTCTGGGTGGCTACTGGCAACACAGACGCAGCTTGCGAATCCGCAGGACAGGCTCCAGCTTGGCCGCAACTTCCTTCGCCATCACAGCGAATCATTCAAGATGTTCGTGGACGTGTCGGACAGCCAGATCGTCTACGAAGTTCGTGATGATGCCGAGCCGGACCATGCGTGGCTCGACGCGACGTGGGACGGCACTCAGTCCGTGCGCGAATGGATCGATGACCAGATCAACATCTGGAATCTGCCGTGAAGTGGCAGCTCCTACTTCTGCGCGCCGCTCGCCCGCTGACGCTGCTGCTGGACAAGGTGAACATCCGTGTCGGCAAGCCGAAGCTGACCGGCGAGATGTATCGCGAGGTCATCTCCAAGGTTCAGGCCGGAGACATCGTTCTCACACGCACCGCGCTGCGCCCATCCAACTTGTTCATCCCCGGCGACTGGTCGCACGCGCAGATGATCGGCTTCGGCGCCGAGGGAACCACGGTTGAGGCAACGCTTCCGGTGGTACGACTGTCTACGCTGGTCGACATCTGGGCGAGCGCAACTGACGTGATGGTTGTCAGGCCGAAGGCGATGACGCAGCGCCAGCGATACGCAGCGTACGGACATGCGATCGAGTATGTAGGCGCGCCGTACGACACGGACTTCAAGTTGGGCGACGAAGCCTTCTACTGCTCCGAGCTGATCGTTCGCGCGTACATGAAGGCGAACTCGCCGTTCTCATTTTCTGATCTCGGAACCTCTGTCAGCGGCGTGAACGTCGTGAGGCCAGACGCTTTTTCTGGTGAGCGATTCGAGGTTCTGTTCGACAGCCGAGACGAAGGGTAGGCTCTGGGTATGAAGATCATCGATTTCTACAAGAAGGGCGCGCGCGTGGTCATTGAGCGCAGCGCCGGCATCAACCCGCTGACACTTGCTGCCGGCACCGGTGGCGAAGAGGACATCGCGTATGTCCCCAGCGGAGGCGCGAAGGTCGTCGAGGGTCCGGCCCACGACACGATCGTTCACGCTGGAACGACGTACCTGCTGCTGCGCGGCGGTTATGTCTACGAAGTGTTGCTCGACATCAACGGCTCCGAAAAGTCGGACAAGATCAGCGCCGAGCACGGCCACCTGATCCTTCCGATTCCGGCTGGCGCTTCTGTCGTTGCAGCGGAGAACGTCGAGTAAATCCCGCACGGGGCTATACTCGGCACGAAGTCATCACACCTTTGTAGGGGGAACATTTCATGGCACAGGTCTGCCTTCCGGCTGGTTGCATCGATGCAATCCGCATCGCGCTCGTTGACGAGTGTGGTGACACTCCCGTCGCAGGAGCAAACAACGGCTACGTCTTCAACTGCTTCCGCAACTTGGAGATGACCAAGAACATCGAGGACGGCGACGAGACTGTCCTCAAGAACGACTGCGGCCGTAAGTGCTGGCAGACCAAGAAGTGCGATGAGGTCAAGGACATCAACATCGCCTTCGAGCTGCTCAACCCGGACTACGAGCTGACGAACCTGCTCACCGGACAGGCACTCATCAATGATGGCGCCGAGAACATCGGTTGGTATCAGGTCGAGGGTGACAACTGCACCCCTTGGCTCTCCGTTGAGCTGTTCGAGCAGGTGCCGGACGAGAGCTGCGAGGCCGACCACAAGTACCGCCGACTGGTGCTGCCGAAGGTTCGCTTCAAGCTGCCGACCGATGTGAAGGAAGATCCCTTCCGTCTCGTCGCGTTCGAGGGTCGCACGTCTCCCGCCGAGCTGGCGAACTGGGGCGACGGTCCGTACAACGACAGCCCGTTCGACTTCTCTGGCGTGCCTGCTGGAACGCAGACGCACTACATGGAGTTCTTCGACGACACCATCACGGACACGATTGAGGGCCAGTGCGGCTTCCTCACCGTTCCGGTTCAGTGAGCTGTGGCGTAGATGGCCTACGTTGACCCGAAGGTTGTTTGCGCTCCGTGGATCACGGCTGACAAGCTCTGCTGCGAAGGGGGTAGCGATTCCGTCGATTGTGACGGGGCCGCTACTCCCTTCGTGTTTCCTTGGACAGACGACGATCTCATCATGGCGGCGTCGAACCTGCTGTACGCCCGCACCTGTTTCCGGTACCCCGGCGAGTGCGAGCGCGAGATCTGGCCGTGCCTGTCGTGCGGCTGCACCTGCAACCCGTGCGGCTGCGGGATCTACGACACGATCGAGCTGACCAGCGACGACCCGATCCTCTCTATCACGGAGATCACGATCAACGGCGTCGTTGTTCCTGACACCAGCTACCGTCTGGATGAGGATGCACGCATCGTCCGTACCGATGGCGTGCGCTGGCCGACGTGCAACAACCTTGGGCTGACTGCTGACCCCGGACCCGGCGACGAGTTGCGTGTCACGTATGTCACCGGACGCCCGGTTCCTATTTCGCTTCAGATGGCGTGCGCGGAGCTTGTGTGCGAGCTGAAGAAGGCGTGCAACGGGGCTGACTGCTCGCTGCCGGCGCATGTGCGCAGTGTGGCTCGCCGTGGCGTTGAGATCGAGGTCTACGACGCCGTGCAGCTTCTCAATCAGGGCTTGACTGGCAACCCGATCATCGACCACGCCCTGACCGTGTACGGGCGCTGTGGTCAGGCCCGCATGTTTGACCCGACACGAGGGGCCAAGCAGGTCAGGATCTCCTAATGGATCGCTACGCCTTCCTCGCCGATCTCGTGACGCTCGCAGCGGATTGTGTTGGCAACGCTACCGGCGGGTGCCCATACGAGGTCTTCGTGTCACCCGGAGAGCCGCCGGCAGACTGCTCTCACATCGCTGGCTACTGGGCGACGAGCGCGGTGGTTGCCGGCAGCGACAAGTGCCTCATCAAAGTTCGCGAGACGTTCGTTGTGTCGCTCAATCGCTGCTGCCTCAAGAACGTCACCGAGGAGTTCAGCCCGGCTCTTGAGGACGATGACGCTCGATGCTTCATTGCCGACTTCGGCGCGATGTTCGAGTGCCTCATCTGCGAGGTATCGGCGGTCCTGAAGCCGTATGTGCGAACGTGTCAGGACGTGATCGTGAAGGTCGGAGAGCCTGACCGCACCGCTGCCGGTGGATGCTACGGGGGCGTCGTCGAGATCTCATTCATTCGCCACCAGCCCTGCTGCTCGTAAACTCTGGGCATGGCCCAGTCGCGCTTCGTCCCAGACCCAAACTTTGAGATCAAGGTCCAGTCGGCTGCGATCGGCGTTGCCGGCGTTGGTCGCGGGACGATCAGGCGTCGTCGAACCACCCTGCTCGACATCGCTGACAAGATCACCGAAGAGGCTCAGAGGATTAGCGATTCTACTCCTGAGCCGCGACGCAGCAAGGGCGGCCTTCATGGAACCCAGCGCGGTCAGCGCCGTGCTTCGAGCGACTTTCGCAGAAGCTCAGACGGGCCGACATACAGGTCGCAGTTCATCTCGGGCGTGACCAAGGAGAACGGAAGGATGGTCGTGTACGCGGCGAACACGCGCCGCAACACCGATCACAACGTCGCGGAATCTGTTGAGTTCGGGTCTGGCACCGGTGCCAAGCAGACGCAGGTGTTCAAGCGCTACAAGATCCCGATCAAGAAGTCTCACGCGGAGAAGCTCAAGAAGCTGTCGCGCAAGCCTCTGACACAAGTTCAGAAGGATCGCAAGGCGGCCGTCGAGCGTGGACGATACTGGAAAAAAGAGGAGAAGTTTCAGAGGGACTTCATCTCCAACAAGGGCATCGACCGGAGGCTGAAGAAGGCCACGCAGGAGGCGATACGGAAGGAGCGTCAGGCTCGTATCAAGAGGGCGCGGGCAAGGGACGAGCTTCGCGGAAGGACGCAGGCTCGCTCGATTGCGATTGGAAAGGAGTACCGCGCCGAAACCGCCGAAAGCAAGTACGGCAGAAGCATCGTTACCATCGACAGGGAAACGGGACAGCCGGTGTTGTTGACGCGCGCCCGCAAGACGTACACCAAATATGCTATTCTCCGTCGCGCCATGCGGAACGTAGTCCGCCGCAACTTCGAGTAGGAGATGAGCATGACCGACCAGCCCAGCACCATTGTCGGCGTAGCACCAGTCGATCGCACGCCTGTCGTGCCAGCCGTTCCGCAGCGAGTGATCGGATCTGATGCCGAGGCCGCTCTGCATGAGCGGTATCGTCAGTCGCGCGGAGAAGACCTGTTTTACTCATTCCGTGGCGACCAGTATCGGCTTCTGACGCCGATGCCAGCAGCTTTCATGGTTCATGCCGGTCAGATCCAGAACGGCGACGATGTTGACATGCGCGAGTTCGTGTCGGCTATTCGCAGCGCGTTCGTCGGCGTGGACGGCCAGCGCTTCGTAGATGCTCTGCTCGACACCAATGCCGATGTTCCCGCTGACGCCGAGTACATCTCTGCTGTGCTGGGTGACATCGTGGCTGCGGTGAGCGACCGCCCTCCTACCAGCTAGGCGCTCTGCTGGGCGTCGTGTCCGTCGCGTACGCCCGCATTGAAGCGCACTACCACTCCATCCCAGACCTGCTCGATGTTTCGTGCAGGCGCTTCTGCAACCTTGTTTTAGAGTGGCTCATGCAGAACTGCTCTGAGGAAGCGTGGAACGCCGACTACAAAGACACGTTCTTTGGCGACCCCGCGAAGCATCAGATGATAGCGGCGTCTCGCCAGCGGCTCGCTCCTGCTCAGGATGGACAGCAGGGGTCGCTGAACATTCAGCGCAAGGAAGCCAAGCCTGTCGGTGACATGTCACAGTTCCTTGGGCGCGCTGGCAGCGCTGGCAAGGCTGATCCGAACAAGGCTGCGCAGCGTGAGATCTCAGAGCGTCGCGCTGCGATGACGATCGGACCTGACGCTGACGGGAACCTGTCGGTCGATGTCGATGACAGGTAGGCTCTGGGCATGACTGATGTGGTCGCCGGACAAGTCGTAGTCAACATTCTCGCAGAGGCGAGCGTCAAGCAGATCGAGGCCGAACTCAAGAAGGCCATCGCTCCGCTGAAGCCTGAGATCATTGTCACGCTGAAGCTCGCTCCCGGTCAGGTCACGTCGATCAAGAAGCAGGCTGACGCACAGCTTGCCAAGCTCAAGAACAAGCCCGAGCTGACGGTTGGCCTCAAGCTCGCCAAGGGCGCTGCTGCCAAGGCGGTGCGTCAGGCGACTGCTGACTTCAAGGAGCTGAAGCGGCCTCCGAAGCTCGGCGTCGAGCTTGGCATCAATGCGACCACTGTGCGCCGCGCGATTGCGGAGGCGAACGCGAGGCTGAAGGCGGCGAAGGGCAAGACCCCGAAGGTCAACATCGAGCTGAACCTGTCGACGACAGAGATGGAGGCGATCAAGGAAATCAAGGTGTTGACCAAGAGGGTCGAGGCCGAGGTTCTCACCGACCCCATTGACCTTCGGGTCGACCTTGACGAGAAGGCTCAAGCGGCACTGCTTGCGAAGGTCGCGCTGCTTCGCGAGAAGGCAGAGCTTGCTGGGTATCTGGCGGCAAAAAGCGCCGAGGATAAGCTGCTGCTCAACAGCAGGCGCGTTGCAGGACAGAGGACGCTGATCGAGGCCCGCGCTGCCGCGCAGCGAATGCTCATCAACGAGCGCGCGAACACAGCCATCAAGAACAACAACTCGACATCGCTTCGCGTTTTGCGAAACGACCTGTCCCAGTTCGATGCCTCGATGACGCGAACGATCCGAAAGCTCGGGCTTGGCTTCAGCATCTTCACGGCCGTGGTTGTCGGATCGTTTGCCGCGATCGCCACCGCTGCGACCGTCCAGTTCGCGAAGGTCGAAGCCGCCGCTACTCGCGCATCGTCCATCTTTGCATCTAGCGACATCGCGGCGCTCGATCAGGCGAAGGTCACTTCCGAGCAGATCCTCTCTATCAACCGGGCGATTCGTCAGGACGTAATCGATACGTCTCGCGAGGTTGCTGTTGCTACCAAGTTCGATACCGAGCAGATCGCGGAGGGCTTCCGGTTCCTTGCCGGCGCTGGCGTCGAACTGGATGCGTCGCTGTCTGCAATGCCTACCGTCGCGCAGTTCGCGCAGGCAGGGTTCATCGAGCTGGAGGATGCGTCAGAGCTGCTCGCGCAGGGCTTCATCGCGCAGGGCGGTGACGTGCGCAGGTTCGGTGAAGACATCACCGGCCTTGCCGACAAGATGACGTTCGTTGCGCAGACCGCTCCGATCACGATGGAGGAAGCGCTCAAGGCGTTTGCGAACAACTCGGCTGCATCGTTCAAGGCGTTCGGCCAATCTGCCGACGAGGCGCTCAACATCATTGGCCTGCTCGGCCGCACTGGCGTCAAGGGTCTGACCGCTGGTACGCAGGCGGCGATCCTTGTCCGCGAGATCTCTCGCTCGGCGTTTGACAAGGCGCCGGCAGTCTTCAAGAAGTACGGCATTCAGGTTCGCGATGCCGAGGGCAAGGCGCGCAGCTTCTCAGCCGTTCTTGACGAGCTGACAACCGTATTCCGCCAGCAGACAAACGACTTCACTGATCCGCGCGCCTTCACGCTTCTCAAGAAGGAGTTTGCGCTCACCGAGAAGTCGTCGCGCGCGTTCCAGCAGGTGCTCCCCGCCGTCAAGAACCTTCAGGACAATGCGCGCGGCGCTTCCGGCGAGCTTGCGAAGTTGCAGGAGCAGTCGACCGGACGACTTGCAACACAGACGAAGGTTGTCACTGACACGCTCTCGTTCCAGTTCGAGCAGATCATCAACAACGTGCAGAACCTCGGATCTGTTTTTGCCGAGAAGGCCGGACGATCGATCGTTGATTTCCTGAAGGAGATGAACGGCGAGGTAGAGGGAAGCACGTCGCTGTTCGAGGATCTGGAGAAGAAGGCGACGGAGTTCGGGGATTCGTTTGCGAAGGCGATGGGTTCAGCGCTCGACCAGCTCGGCGGGCAGGAGGGCAAGGACTTCTTCGGCGGCATCGTCGAGCTGTACCGGGGGACGCTGACCGGGCTTCGCGATGCGTTCCGCGCATTCCGATCAGAGGTATTCGGAGAAGGAAGCGACCGAGGATTCTTCTCGGTGCTCGGCTCCGTATTCGAGGGCATCGGCAACTTTGCGCGCACCGCGCTTCCGAAGATCGGCAAGGCATTCGGATTCTTGGTGCAGGCTATCCGTGGCAATCCAAGCCTCGCTGAAGTTCTCGCGAAGGCAACGCTTGCCCTGTTCATTTTCAGCAAGACGTTGCGCCTAATCATCGTTCCGATTGGCGGCGTGATCGGCAAGCTCGGAGAGTTGAGGGTCGGAGTTGCATCTCTCGCTGGCGCCAGCCTTGCTTCGACGATCACCGGATGGACCGCATCTATCAACTCGCTGGTCACGGCGGTCCCACGAGCTATCGCTGCGCTGAACGGCTTGGCAGCCGCGCAGACCGCAGTTGCCGCCTCTCAGGCAGTAGCCGGTGCCGGCGCCGCTTCCGTAGCAGCACGCGGCGCTGGAGCAGCCGCAGGGTCCGGCACTGCTGCATCTGCGCTTGCTGGCGTCGGCGCTCTCGCAGCTCCGCGCACCCTCAAGGGCGTCACCAAGATACGCGCCCTGCTGGGAACGCTTGCGCCGACGATCAAGCCATTCCTGAGTGCGCTCGGGAAGCTGTCCTTGGTCGTCACGGTAGTTGCGGGAGCGGTCCTTGGGTTCGTCAAGGAGATGAAGCGCACCGCATCTGCGGACAAGGAGTTTGCGGCCTCCCTTGCGGACCTGATTCCAATCCTGAAGACCATCGGCAGGATCGTGTTCGATGTGATCGGTGTCGTCTTCAGGCTTGGCGAGACGCTTGGGCGCTTGGCGGCGACGACACTGCGCACAGCGATCGTCTCCCTTGGCGATTTCGTTCGCGGCATCAAGGCTCTGCTCAGGGGAGATTTCACCGGAGCTGGCAAGGCATTTGCTGATGTCATCTTCAACGCCCTCGTCATGCCATTCAAGCTGGCGGCGTCTGCCATTCTGGATGTTGTCGCTGATCTCGTGGGAGCGGTTGAGCACGTTCCGTTCCTTGGCGGGAAGGCGAAGGAGGCTGTCAAGTCGATTCGTGGCGCAGCCGAAGCAACACGCGATTTCAAGATGAACATGAGCGGCGCTTCTGATGAGGCCGAGAAGGTCGCCAAGAGCGTCACCAAGGTCAAGGATGCAGCCAAGGTCGCGACGAAGATTTCTGCTGACCTTCGGCATGAGATTGCGCTGTCTCACATCGTCGCACAGCGCGCCGCAGAGCAGAGCGATCTTGCTGGCAAGCGCGGCGTCTATCGCTCCGAGCAGCTACGGGCGCAGCTTCAGACTGTCGAAGGACAGTTCCGCATCAACGGATTCGTTGCAGCAGAATCGTTCCGCAAGATTCAGGAGAGCCAGTCGCACGCGAACGAAGCGATGCGAATCGGTGAGCAGCAGCAGTTGCGCCAGCGCATTGCGGCACGCGCCAACTTCAATGAATCAAGCATCTTCGCCGACCAGCAGATCGGAGTGTTCAAGAAGCAGGAGGAGGGCGTTCGTCAGCTCACGATGGTTGAGCAGATGCAGGCGTCCATGCGCAGGCAGGAGGGAGAGCGGCTGCTTCGCCAGATCGCTGCGCAGACAAGCGCCGTCGCCGGCACCGGCGCTGCGTACGTGATGTCGTCAGCAGCAGCTAGGACCGCGCTGAATAACATGGCGACGGGCGCAAGCAAGGTGCAGGGTCCGACGCTTGGCATTGTCGACGCGCTGAATCTTGGGCGCAATGAAGTGGTTGCGTACAAGGTTGACTTCGACACGATGACGAGCGCTGCCGAGGAGGATTTCCGGCGCATTCAGATTGCGGCAAGAGACACGACCTCGTACCTGCATTCCTTGAATGCGGCGATGCTTGCCGGGATGGGCAACGCGGCTGCATCCATGAACAACATCATCAGCGCGGCAGAGCGCGACCTGATGAACAACCCGAACGTCACACGCGCATTGCGTCGCTCTGTTCGTCAGGGCGTCAGCGATCGAGCGGCAATCGCCGCCGCCAAGGAGGCGCGTCGTCAGGGGGAGGTTGTTGCAAAAGCTCTTGGAGACGGAGACGTTCCAGAGATCACGCCGCCAGACACTACTGCTGCGGTGGCTGCCGTCAAGGAAGTAAAGACCGCAGCGGAGCAGGCGACCGAGGCGGTCAACAAGCTCTCGCAGTCGCAGCTCAACAAGCAGGCCGCAGCACTGGTTGGCAAGATCACCAAGGTGGCTGCCGGTGGCTACAAGGCAACCGCGCGCGAGGCAGAGATCTTGCGCCGCGTGCTTCCCGGCGTAGAGGCGCAGCTTGAGAGCCAGAAGAATGCCGTTGCCAAGCTCGACGAGGCGCTTCAGTCGCTTCAGGGCACGCAGCTCAAGGGCACGCAGGCATTCAACAAGCAGGCATTCGAGTTCGACCAGCAGGTCAAGCAGCTCCAGCTCCAGCGCCTCGACCTCATCATGGCCGGCACGAGCGATCAAGACCCGCTCATCGCTGCGCTCGATGCTCAGATCTCTGCTATCCAGCAGCAGTCAGAGCGCGCGCAGCTCGCCTTCGACATCGATACTGCTCCGCTCCAGAAGAAGCTGGAGGAGATGTTCAATCCGGTCAAGGAGCTGTCCTTCGACCAGATTGCCGAGGAGTTCAAAAAGCTCGGCGGCCAGAAGGCTCCGCTGATCGATGCCATCGCTGGCGGCGAGAACCTGAAGGCTGCGCTCGACGCGACGATCAAGGATGCTGACGCGCGCTTTGGCGATGCCGGCAAGCAGGTCACGCTTGGCTTCGTCGGCGGCATCACCAAGACGCTGCCGGAGGTCAACACTGCCGGTAAGAAGACGGGCGATGCGGCTCTCGCAGGCGTGAACAACGTCATGCAGTTCGGCTCGCCTTCGCGCACGATGATCCAGCGTGGCGTGTGGGTGAACGAAGGCTTCATCTCCGGCATCAACTCGACGCTTCCCGGTGTGCAGCGCGCGGGCGTGGATACGATGTGGGGCTTCCTTGAGGGGATGCGCAACGTCTACACGAATCGCGTGCAGCCGTTCGTGCTTCAGATCGCCGAGTGGATCAAGGACAACAAGGGTCCGATCGCATACGACCGCACGCTCCTGCGTCCTGCTGGTCAGGCGATGATGGAGGGCTTCAGCGGCGGCCTGCGTGACGGCTTCGGGGAGATCCAGTCGTGGGTGCGTCAGGTTGGCCCGTCGCTGGCGAACGACAGT
>Ga0307380_10011910_pt1 | contig 10857 bp, 18 predicted proteins | sample UN3MG_FD_202239 | JGI IMG/M metagenome (GOLD analysis project Ga0307380, IMG submission 202239) | Soil microbial communities from Risofladan, Vaasa, Finland - UN-3 | ecosystem: Environmental > Terrestrial > Soil > Coastal area > Acid sulfate soil | place: Finland: Risofladan, Vaasa | collected... | reverse complement strand
CCTTTGCCACGGTGGATATTTGAGGCAAGCTTCATATTGATTCCTAAGTTAACTACCCTTCCCCCCAGCCGCAAGTTCCTTTCCTTGCTCCCCCTTGCCTAAGACTTGGTATTTCGCCGCCCCACTTTTACTTCTACTTTCTCCCCCGTGCGCTCCCCCCGTGCAACAAACCCCCCGCGCGCAAGGAGGTGACATTCACATTGTAATTGGGCGCGCCCGCCCGGATGCGCGTGGGGACAGATGGGACCCGGCGCAAAAAAAAATGGCCCCTGCATGGCGCGTATTGCGCCATGCAGGGGTATTCGGGTATTGCGTAAGTCCTTACCCGGCAAGAGCTTTCGCGATTTGGGCCGGTGACAATCCAGCCGCAACTAGAGCCGCAACTAGCTCGACCGTATCGGGCGCGCCGGATGCCTTGCTCGCCTTGCTCGCCTTGCCCCGCTTTGCGGATTTGACGGGAGTCAGATTCCTCAATCCGACAACGTATTCTGCCGAAACGGTGTCGCAGTCAGCCGGGAAGTCGAGCATATACGGGGGCTGAAATACCTTGCAAGGTTCGCCGTCAACGTCGAACGCTATCGCCCGAACGCTATCGTCGGCTTCGTCGAACGTGGCAATTCCTTTGCCCGTTCGCTCTCCCGTGACCTTCGATATCACGGGCACGAATGTTACCGGAATAACGCAAGCCTGTCCGGTGACTTTGCCCATTGCGGATTCAAATACTGCTTGCGCCTTGCGTGATGCCTTGCTCGTCATGATGCCTCCCGTGTAGATACGAAGCGGAGAGCCGAATGCTCTGCCGCTACCTTCAATCTGTCCCCCATGTCAAGGGGACTCGCTTCCCCTACGTGTATACGTGCGTATCACGTATCGTGTGGAGCAACAGATCCTAATTTTCGCCCTACATTGCGCGATCAGGGATAGCGCGGGCGTTGTGATAGTGCGAGGAATAGGAACAAAGCAGGGAAGATTAGGGTCATTGTGCGCGCTATGAAAGCTGACCGTAACAGTCACCCACATCGACGATAGCAGATACCTTCGTGACGTTAGGTATGCATTGCGCGATATGAAGGGCGGATTCAACGTCGTATGCTGTGACATTCCTTTCGCAAGAGAATACGCTGTGCGGCACCTCATCATCGGGTATATATACGGTCACACGATAGAGCCGACCGTATGTATAGAATAGTTCTTCGCCACTCCACGGACAGTCAGCGTTGGTGCATTGCTCGATGTGATTGTTGGGTGTGGTTGCTTGACCATTGACGCAAGTGCATTCCGGGCGGGGCATCAATGCACCGTCCTTTCATGCTGGTATCCAATACGGTGGAGCATACGTTCCGTATTGCGAGGGCTTCGATTGCGGACGATGGCGTAGTCACGGCGGGCAATGAGGTATTGCTTGCCGGGTTGGGTTTCGACCACCATGCTGTGCTCTGTTTCGCGGTGGATTGTGACCTCTGCATTGTGCAATGCAGGTGGTGCCATAGCGGGAGTGATTGCGCGGATGGATGCGGTGGGCTTGAAGGTCATGGTCCTCTCCATGTGCGGATGCCTTCATGGTATCCTATTGCGTGGCCTAATGCATAGATCGACATGACCACGATTGCGATGCACATTGCAATCAGGAACCAAGTCATTGTATGTCTCCAGTTTCGGTTTCGGTGAGCATCGGGTCTTGGAGATTCCATGATATGATAGCACCCAATGCAGCTTGTCGTTCGGGGATTCCGTTGTCCATAGCATGGGTGATGAGAGCCTCAATCTCACCTTCAAGGGAGTAGAATCGAGCGCGGGCGATGGCGGCTTGTGCCCATGACTCATTGGGTGTGCAATAGAGCGCGATGTTGTCGGGGAGTTTCATTTGAGATCACCCATAATGAAAGCGGTAAGCTTGGTGTTCAACTCACGGATTTCGATGCGGAGCTTGCGATTGTCCTTAATGAGTGCCTCGTACTGCTTTGTGGTCTTGGGCTTCGGGATACACGCACACCAAGGCTTGTGCCAGTCATCATGCGGTGATCCCAATGGGCAATTGCACTTTGGATCGCGCTGATTGAGGCCCACTGTGCTCTTCCATGCATTGATGACTGCATTCATGCGATGCTGAAGATCACCGGGTATGTCCTTCGGAGAGTAACAATGGTATTCCTCAATGAGTTCGAGCACAGCTTCATTGAGCGTGACATTGGGGAGTGGGTCGGTGCGATAAAGGTCATCGCCTGTCAATGGGGGGAGGCGAAACTTTCCTGCGTTGAGAGCATTGAGTTCACGCACTACCCTATCGGGTGTCTCATTAGGGAAACAGGTGGTCTTGATCTCCTTCCATTGGTCACGGATGGAATCGTATATCTCAACTACGATTGTGTCGGCGTCGATACTCATTGTGTTACCCTCTCATTATGGGTGGGGTGGTGGACAGCTCGGCTCCTACTATAAGACTGTCCACCACCGCAAGAGGACTCACATCGTGTATATGTGTGGATAATGATCTCGTGCAGGGGGGATCGTAAGGGGTGGTGCAGGCTCCATCATGTTAGGGTAGATCGTAGTTTTCGCGCTACATTTAGTGAGGTGCCCGAGTAATAGGCCGAGGTTGAGAATGCAGATGAACATGAGCACCATGACTGATGCACGCTCGCCCCCTATAGGGGTGGTGTTGATCATAGTGATCGCCTGTCACCATGCGCCCTAAGTACCTCGTCGTACATGGTGTTCATGTCCTTTAGGTCTTGCTTGAGTGTGATGATGTCATTACGCAGGCGCAGGATGCGAGCCTCAAGTTCCTCCTTGATACGCTCGTCATCTTCAATGACCTTGTGTAGTATCAGGTTCTCTGCTTCCAGCCTCTCCATTCGTGCCATGTGGTGGCCGTACCTGACGACCTGACCTTGCGGATGCTCGTCGAGCACGAACCCATCACGTACATAGAATCTCTTGATGTCAGTATTCATTGTTCTCCTTGCTTCCTCTCTTTGCCTCATGTCCTCAACTTCTGCTGAAGCACAGCAATAGGCACAATCTGGCGGTGGTTCGTATGCCTTGCAGTATGGACATGGAGTGTCAGTCATGCTGTGCCTTCCTTGCCTTGATGATACGCCTTACTACGAAGTGGAACATACCGATGTATATACCAAGCACGATGAAGTTGATTGCGAGTTGTTGCCATGCTGAGGTAATCATTGTTTCTCTCCATACATGTCATTGAGTAGATGGTCAATGTTCTTGTCTATCTTACGGAACATCATGCGTGCTCTAATGTCAGGGTATACGTAGTATCCAACAAGGAGCCCAATGATACAGGCTTCGACGAGTGACCACCATTGACAGAATGTCATGTTGTTGCCCACTTTCTTTGTAAGTTACTCATTGACGGGGCTCCGCATAAGGTTGCCTGAGCTTGGCTATCATGGTATCCATCTCCATGATAGTGAACTGTCGTGCTGTTGTGATTGAATCGAGCTGTGTTATGCAGGCTGCGTGCTGAGTAAGGAGTTGTGACTCTCGTACTACTCCACGTATTGCTAAGAGGGTTAGTACGAGGATGATTACAATGACAGTGACTCCACTAGGTATACTCATTCCTTATCCCATGCCTTCGGCACCTTGATAGCTCGTACCTGTTTCTGAATGTCGGTTGCTGCCTTGCTTAGATTTGGCTTGTTGAATTTACATTTGGCTGCCACAGCCCACGATTGACACCCGATATCATGGGATGAGAAGTCCCAACGCTTGAAGAAGTTATCGATACGATCAGGATTCCATATCCGCGCCTTTATTTCTGCTGGAGATATTTGGTTCCTTCTAATCCATGGATCGTTCGGCTTATGTACAGACCTACGACTACCATCTACCCCATACTGTAGGATAGCATCACGATGATCGATAGTGTTGATAGCAGCAAGCCATACATATGGAGTAATGCCATCAAGGAAGGAACCAACACGGATTTGTATATCAGTTCCACCACTTGCCTTGTATACTCCATACTCATATGCTTTGATTGCTCTCTTGAATATGTCCTCACACCCTTCAACGTCACCCGCATTGATAGCATCGGCTGTCTCATCAGGCGGGCACATCTCAAGGACATACTTCTGCATATGATTAGCAACAGCAACGAGGCAATCACGACTGAGATAGTGAGCGGCATGGACCAGTAGTGGGTGCATCATGGGCCATGATGAGAGAGTGCGGTACTCGGTGCCATGATTGGGAGTACGAAACTCGGATGCTCTGCCATACCCAATGAGGTTGCGACGCTGGTCTGCTTGGTCACGCATACCTAGGTATGATTCCATCATGATACCGAAGGTGCCGACGAATGTATCAAGCATGAAGATGAGTGGTACTCTATAGATAGGGTCATGGAGAATGAATGATGGAGGTACATAGCTACCCGGCTTGGGTCTTGGTGTAATGGCCTTCTTGTACTCAGGTATGTATCCGTATGCCTCCTGTATTTCGGCTTGTACTCTCTCTCGATTTACCTCTGTCATTGGAGGCTCAGCACCCATGTGGATATGGTACCCAATGGAACGGACTTGTGTTTCTTTAGGTGATACACGAGGGGTAGTAACGTGGGCTTCCCCATAGGGGGACAGGTTGTATGCAGGTGAGCACCCGAATTCCATGCCACCCATTGCTAGCTCTGCCTTTGCTACCTTGAGGGCAGGGGTAAGAGATATACCATGTGCTACCTTTGCTCTCTTGATTTTGTTATGAACCTCATTGACCAATACAGCGGTGTAGTCTTGGACATGAGCGATGCAAGTAGAGGGGTTGGGACGTAACTCGATTGCTATGTTATCGTAGATAATCTGTGCGCCTTTGGTGTCTCGGGTTGCCTTGACGTATCGCTTACCTGCTCTGGGTCTGCCAGTCTTGGATACAATGAACAACTCAGGGTCGGTACCCATATTGGGTGACGCTGATTGCAGTACAGTTGGCATTGTCATGTCTCCTAACGGGGAAGTCGTAATGAGATGGCACGCTTGAGTGCTATGCCATAGTAAGTACGAGTCTTGCCTTTGGTGCCGGATACAATAAACTTGTGATAGTAGACGTTCTGAAGGCGATTGTATGCAGGGTATGTATCATTAGTGGCCTTGAATGACCATGCTTTGCCTCTGTCTGTTGCTATCATGTTTGTTATATCCTCCCACTCAATGATGCCTCGACGTAATGAGATGACATCTTTGATTGCGCCTGATGCATGTAAGAGTTCGCTTGCATAGGGTGAGTGCCAATCGATAGTCCACCCTGCTGCTTGCAGTTGACACCATAAAGCAAGGTTGTTGTTAGAGATACGGGGATACAAGACTCGTGGTTCATATCGTATCATCATGGTGTATCTGTCCTCGGGTACGGTGTATGCTCCCGCCTCCTTTGAACCTGCTCTGCTCGTCGAGCCAGCATATCCAAGTAATCGTCCTGCCTCATACCTTCAGTTTGATTGAGTATATATGTTATGGTCGGTGTGTCGATAGGTTTAGTTGCCTGCATATTGACTTTTGGCTTGAGCTTCTTAGGATAGTTACGCTTAGCCCAGTACCTCATGTCATGCAGGGTATTGTTGTCCATTGCGAATGCTATTTTTGTAGTGTTGATAGCAAGGCACCTGAACACATCATGTAATCGTTGCTTTGGTATACGAGTATGCTCGTCCGGTAATACCCATGTGTATCTAAAGATGCTGCCCTTTACAACATTGTGATACTCACGGACTGTTTCTGTAAAGCCCTCGCTATTGTCATAAGGCATGAACAATAGATGCTGGCCCTTGAAGTGGATAGTTTTCATGGTATCATATGTGCATTGAGATGCGATGACACGTATATGAGGGGCGAACAGAGATACTGTCTGGAATGGTATGTAAAGTGTTGGCTCATTGGTACGTGTATTCATGGTGTATGGAATGAGGAACGATGATTGTTGTGCTATGTGCCGCTTCATGTAGTTACTAGGTTCACGAGCTATGACTGTCTGTTCCTCAAGCGCACGCTCTATTAGTGCGCCTTCTTCATTCATCATCATGATCTTCATCCTCATAGTAGTTTTCCTCGTCATGATCCTCGTCGTAATCAGGCTCCTCGTCGTACTCCAGATATCGGCTTGCTAACAGCTCAGTATTGGGCTCGAAATTATGTGGCTTTTTACAACCACATTCTGTATCTAAGCCATGACAGTCAGGACATGGCTTGTCAAGAGCACGAAAGCGTGAGTGTTGAGAGTCATACGCTGATGGTACCGTAGCATACGGTAATGAAGTCTGCCTGATCTTGGCTGTCTTGATAAGGTCGTGATCAGGATCGGCGCGCACTTCCATTCTAATGTAGCTCTGACCACCCGCTACCATGTATAGTACGGGGTAATCTTGTACTCGTTCAGCAATACGAGCGAGTTCCTTGTGTACTGAGCTTTCATTGTATGCTGCTAGTGTGAGGACAAAGGTAACAGGCATTGAGATAGTGTATAGTTTGGGGTCATCCTCAATAGTCAGGAACATACGACCTCCGTTTTCTTCTCGACGAGTTCAATCGTACCTAATACACTGACATGACCAGTACGAGCAGCGTGTTCAAGCAGGTTCTCATGATTGTTATGTGTATACTGCTTATCACATAACTTGGCCTTACAGACAGGGCATTCTGTAGTAGCGTGATCATAATGACCTACTCCATAAGCATACCTGTTGTCTACATAGTCGTAGTCATCACGGTAATGCTCGGTGTTCTTACCTCCGTTGTATGTGGATCGACCACGATTGACGTCATGGGTGCCAGTTTTGTAGAAATATTTATCCACCATCTTGACAATGGTAGCTTCACATGTTTGCTTCAATGACTCCCGTAATGTAATGATGGTATCGAACACGGAATCAAGGAGCGTGGTTTCACTTGCGTCTGGTTCCAGATGTGTGTGTAATGAAAACATAGTCTCCAAAAGTAGATCATCATTGATGAAGCTGAGGAAGTACATAACCTCATGCACAAGGGACTCAACTTCTTCGGCTGTAATAGTGTTGACGAAGTGAGCTTTGTATATACGACGTGGCATTTCTTTGGTGTCCAAGCAACTCACACCACACCTGTACTGGCGGTCACCGGATTCGATTGCATTAGTGAACCAACTGATACTGATGTTGTCAATGGGCTTCTTACACTTGCTGCACTTGATGTCCTTCATATCCCATAGTCGTGATGGTGTACCCTGTATCCAGATAGGGTTATCGGAGTGTTCTGCTACATAGCTATCGTTGTGATCGAATATAGCTTCAACTAAATCAACAGGATTGGATACTGCGAGATCAGAGTCCTCGTTTATATCGACGAGCTTGGTCTTGATATCAATGATAGTCATTGGGTTCCAACCCCCTTCCACATACAGAGCATACATGAACAGCACCTAGCTCATCATATAGGGTAAGTAAGGACGAGCTTGCCATTGCATGTGTAGGTAGACACCCAATACAGTATGTTCTGCCCTCCCATTGGTACCCATTTGTGATAATGCAGGACTGCTTGAGTGGGTCAACTTTAGGTATAACTATACCTGCCATGTTATATAAAGCGGCAGTTCCTCTTGGCTTTTCCCCATGCGTGATTGCGGAAACTCCGCTCTGCTTCTGCGAGTCGGGCGGGGATAGGGTCATACGACTCGCGCGATGAGGGAGTGCTTTGATTTCTTCCTTCGGTCCCTCTGGTGTTGGTATCAAGTCTCTCCAATAAGTAAGAAGGGAACTGTATGGCATGTACGATAGGTTGGAGAACCACGCACCACCATAGTTGTTATCCCAGTAGCCACGATCCTCACCTATGATGTCAATGCGTCCTTGTGTATCAAGGAACACGAGCTTGGACGTACCAATGTACTTACTGATTGCACCTCTGATGGTGGGTGCATCACGCCACTTGGGGAATGACTTGTTCAGTGGCTTGAGGATGAGCTTACCGAATACAGCTGAGTCTGATGGCGTACCTAATGTCTTGTTACGTGGTGCTCCGGGTACTGTGATGGTACCATTGTGAGCAAACACTAGGTCGTTGGACAGATTATATGGATGACAGTTGCGCTCACATACTTCACCTTGAGTAGCAACACGGAAGTGTAGTATACATGGTGCCTTGAGTTCACGCGCATGATGGTACTTCTTGAGTAGCTTACCGATAGACTTCATGGTTTTGTATATGATGAGCTTACCTTCATGAGCATATGCTATACCCATGCCATCACTGTTCATTCTGGCTGAAGCAACGATAGCCTCATCAGGTACGAGTAGATCGTTGGATGGTTGTGCGATGATGATACAGATACTTATACCCTCACTCTCAGTTGGGGGGTGTCGTCGCCCTCATATTTATCCATCAGCTTGGCTGATCGTTGAGGTTCATACTTCCCATTAGCAAGGAGAAATTCATACAGGTGCTTGTATGGTTTCTTGTGAGCTTCGACATACTTGAGGTAACTTGTTAGGGTAGGTGAATGGAGTGATGCTATCCTGCTCCACTCGAATAGCGACCATGCAAACTCAAGGTTCTTGTATATGTTGTACATATTCAAGGATGCCTTGAAGAAGCGTAACTCTACGGTACGTTCATTGGTTGTATTGACACCCACATAACGGAGGTCACGCATACGATGAGCACGGTTGATCTTGGCAAGTATCTCCTTGTCTGTGTTGCCTTCCTTGATTAGCGATGAGTAACGGTCGAAATGATCTGATGGATCACGTTGAGCCATCATGTGAGTGAATGGTATGTTACGGTGTATGAGTGCGATGAACTTGAATAGCTGAACATCAGTGAATGAGGCTCGTGACAGGTGGACATGAAATCCACAGGTATCGTAAGGCCACGCTTGGGTGTCAACCTTGCGTAGCTTACTGACTACCTCAATCAGGGCAGCACGATGCTCCTGTTTCCAGAACTGTTGAGTGAATGGCATAGAGATCAACTCGAATCCATATGCTGCATACTCACCTGTTGGTGTATCTGTTGGCTCTTGGGTAACTGGTGGTCTGGTGATTGAGCCATCGAATACGTTATAGAAGTTAGGATAGTCTGTTGCTATGTGACTAGCGGCACTATGCTTCCTTTGAGAAGTACACCCTATCTCAATCTCGAAGCCAGTGACTAGGGTTTCACGAGTACGCAGTTCATTATCCGCAGACAGGAAGATGAAGCGTGGCTTGTAATCCCAGCGATGCACGTTGCCTTCACCAGTAGTGCAGGTGCATCTGTGTTCTGGAGGAAAATATTTATGGCACCGCACACATCGTCGCATACTATTGAGACAGTCAGAGCAGTAGAGGGTGCCATTGTCTGGGTCTATGTATGGCTGTTGAGTGTCGTTTGTTAGCATCGCACGATAAAATGTACGATGACAGTTGCCACACTCTTGTACATTCTCATGCTGGTTGGCACACACACGGCATGAGCAGATGGTGTGCTTGTGTGTGAGTGGATCGGTGAACAGGTACCGATCTATTGCTGGTAGCTTCTCATCACAGAAGTAGCAATGGGTGACGTACTTCTCAATCGTCTTACCGATTGCGGCTGTTGATCTTGTGGTTGCATTCTCTGGTAAGTCCAGTGTGTCATTGGTCCATGTCGTGATATCACGCATGGTATGATAGCTGGATTTCTTCCATGCTTTGGTTGGTGGCTTGGTGTATACAGCAGGCCCATCATCACGCTTGCGTAATGACAGGTCAAGGTACTCTATCAATAGATCACGGATGATAGGGTGGTTGTTGAGTAGTACAGTAGGAGCAAACCCATGTCGTGCTCCACGAGCCAGCCATCTCCATATGGTGCAGGTTACGCATCTACATATAAAGAATCCATCAGGTGGCATATCAGTGTGCTTGTATCCCAGCCACGATAGGGTAGAGAGAGTCTCTATGTAGTTGACAGGAGTTTTACATTTGTCTTGGTGATGTTGTGGATTGTGTGGGATCATTTGCTTCCCGCCTGTTGAGCGGCGGCCTCGTCGATGTCTTGCTGATACTCCATTGTATCAGCCATTGCCTTGAACATGATTTTGGCTGTTTCGTCTACAAATTCTTTCAGCGCCTCATTGCAGACAGATATGAACTCGGATGGTGAACGACAGGTGACACTCTTGGCCTTCATTTTTGATTCTATGTCATGGATCAACAGCTTACTCATGGTGTCTGTGCTGAATGAGGTAGGAATATTCAGCTTATATGATTTCATATCAACCCTCCAAGCCGGGCGTTCCTTCAGGCCACTCGACTTCGGCCATACCTGCTGGCGTGATGCCGAGTGTACGGGCCAACGCATCACCGTATGTCGTGAGAGTCGTGGGGATAAGGCCGGGAGCTGTGTTGACTTCAAGCACATAGAAATTACCCCCGTAATCCTCGATGATATCTACTGCTCCGAAGTGTAGATCGAGTGTGGTTACTGCACCAACAGCGGCTACCTTCATACGACGAGGGACATCCACGTTAGGTAGCTCGGTGAATATGTACCCATTGTCATGGTTCCAGATGATAGGGTTGCGTCGCTTTAGAGTTGCTTCGTCTGGGCGATACACCTTCTGCTGAACCTTGATGCACCGTCCATTGAGGACATGGATGCGATACTCTGCTGACTTGTCAATGAACTCCACGAAGAAGTCGTTGTCTCCTCGTCGTGTATTGTCTCCTTCCATGAGGAATTTGATACCACGACCACCAGCACCGTGGCGTGATCGCCTGAGCAGGGGGTATTCGAGATCACCTGCTGTGAGTGAGAAGTTAGGGCATGGTACGCCAGCCTCTTGGAACAGGGTCAATGCAGTCAGCTTATCAGATGCGGCTGTGATAGCTGTGCGTAGGTTGACGGCACG
>Ga0307380_10011909_pt1 | contig 10858 bp, 17 predicted proteins | sample UN3MG_FD_202239 | JGI IMG/M metagenome (GOLD analysis project Ga0307380, IMG submission 202239) | Soil microbial communities from Risofladan, Vaasa, Finland - UN-3 | ecosystem: Environmental > Terrestrial > Soil > Coastal area > Acid sulfate soil | place: Finland: Risofladan, Vaasa | collected... | reverse complement strand
CTGGACTCCGCCATTGGAGTCGCGACCCTGGGATTCGTAAACTCGTTTATGTTCAGTAGCCTGACCGCCCGGGCATCGCTTCGTATGTTTTACGGAGACCTCAGCCCTCGCGAGCGATAGTGTACACGCATACACATACGCATACACCCGCCCACCGTTGGCTTTTGACCCTTGACAACCCTAAAGACCTTTTGGTAAACTGATTGGACTGGCAAAAAACCGCTGTCTTTGATTCTTATCTTAAAGATTGAAGAATCACGAGGAGGATACCACTATGTAGCACGTGCACGTATGGTAGACCGTATCTTATCAACCCCCCTAGTATTTACACACCTATTTTCTGGAGATTAACAAACCATGACCCAACCAATTACTGTAGTATCCGAGTCCATTCCGCAGAACAACCATGTGGAGATGATCATCAACCAGCAGTCACGTCACGTCGCCTTCGACGGGCCTGACGCATCAGTCGCAGATTTGCTGAACGCCATCCTCGCCGAGAACGGTGGGGGCGCTGCCGTAGCGACCAAAGACGCCAACGGCAATCTGGTCTTAGGCGAGCAGGTATTCATCTTGCGGAATGGCGCATCCATGCCCCCGACCGTCAACGGTGACACCCGCGTTATGCCTGGCGACCGTGTGGTATACAGCAAGAAGCACTCGAACGGTGCTGTGACTGTCGTGAAAGAGGAGATTGCTCCCGAGCAGAACCAGATTGAAGTCATCTTCAATCAGCAGGCTAAGTACGTCGCCATCGACGGACCCGATGCCACTGTGGAAGACCTGCTCAACGGCATCTTCTCCCAGCAGGGTAGTCGCTCCGTTGCCGTAACCAAGCAAGCCGATGGTTCGCTGAAGATGGGCGACCAAGTATTCGTGCTTCGTGGTGGCTCGGCTTTACCCCCGACCTACGATGCCAACTTCCGCGTTGTTCCTGGCGACCGCGTCGTCTACAGCAAGAAACACTCCAACGGCTAGACGGTGATGTCGCATACAAGATGGGCGAGGGACTGACACCTCGCCTATCATAGTCTGGAGGTAGAGAAACATGATAAACGAGAACATCCCGTCCTCCGCGAGAACGGGAGACCTCAGATGCGATGTCCCATTCCCAAGAGATTTCATCGAGAGGGTACGAGACGCAGCCGAACTCGTCATTGGAGTCGGAGCGTTCAGCGAAGTAGAATATGGGGACTTGGGTCAGCAGTTGCTGGTTATTAAAGTCCCGCCCGTACAGTTAGGACTGCGATTCTTCACTGGCATCCAAGCGCACATCACAAAGGATAGCTATGGTCGTCCAACGTGCACGATTACGGACCCTTGGATACGCTACAAGGAGCAGATTCATCGTCATCCACATATGTCTAACACAGGTCTGCTATGCCATGACTCAAACGACGTTGTGGAAGCTCTACGCAGTGGCGACTATGTGAACGCGGTGGTCATGATAGTCGCAAAGGTGGGTACGCATACACCCGGCGGTGAACATCACGTTCCATTCGGTATCCGAGTATGCTCCAAGCACGACCCAGCGAATCCTACGTGCTGGATAAATGGCGATGGAGAGATGAACACCAGCCTATCCTACTGTAATGTCTGTCGCCTATCTGTATGTACCAATCATGCGGAAATATGTAGCAGATGTCGCGCCACCGTATGCTCATCGTGTGCCGTAAGCACCGGGACATCCACAAGATGTTTCACGACTGGAGACCCGACCGAGAAGTTCTTGTGTGGGAGCTGTGCTCTTTCATCCGATGTCACATGCGGCCTGTGCGGATACAGAGACTCACGGACGGTCAGATGCGATGGATGCAAAGATATAGTGCCAAGAGGCTGCGCGAAAAGATGCTACTATCACAACACGACGCCAGCGTTTGCCTCGAGCGTGACAACAGGTTCAGGTTCTGGGTTCTACTGTGCGAAATGTGCAAGGTCTGACGATACAACTGCCAGACAGACTGCATGTTACGATTGTATTCCGGGTCCAGACGTAGCCGGCGCGAAGTGCGGATATATCAAGCACGCCCACGCAAGAGTGAAGCTACACTCAGACAAGATAAGCACAGTGAAACTGGAGATTGCCGGAGAGCCTCCGGTTGAGGTCAACGCATGTGCTGCGTGCTATGACATGGCAGTCCAACATGCAGAAAACATAGTGATGCTGCGTGCATGGGTACGTGGCCGCACACAAGAGGTACAACAATCATGATAAACAGATTCCTATGCTTCGTATGCAGGAAAGAAAGTCGTGTTGGTCTGGCAAAGACCAAGTGTTCTGGGTGCAACCGTAGATTCTGCGACGACCACGCTGGTGGGTCGGTGAGGTCATTCGATAAGGCTGAGGGAGTACTCGTCGTAGAGAAAAGTTTCTGTTCGGAGTGCGCCTTCCGAGAGACCAAGTTCCCCAAGAGAAGCGTCGGTGGGTTCGAGAGAATCGCCTACGGTAACAAGGGCTGGATCACTCAAGCCGTTAAGATAACGCCAGACCCAGGCGCTGAGTTCTTCAAGACCATGCCAGTCGAGAAGGGTGAACTCAAAATCACAATCACGGATGACTGCTTCATCAAGATGCTGAAGCTACGCGCCGCAGACACAGACGAGATTGCTGGTCTGGCAGTCGTTGACGAAAACGACACTGTTGTGTGGGCGACCCAGTGCGAGCTTGACTCCAAGAGTGGTGGACACGTTGTATCTGACACGGGTCAGGCAACAATAGACGCACTGCTCGCCGGATACAATGTGCCAAATGCACAGTGGCATACGCACCCGAATATGAGCGCATACTTTTCGCCAACAGACACGAAAGACCAAGGCAGATTCGTCAAGGATGTACTCGAGACAGACCCAACAGCAACCGGAGAGATGACGTTCATCGTATTCGATACGATAGACTGGAAAGTCTCACGAGTCAAGTGGGAGAAGGGCGTCGTGACCGGCATCCAGCATGGGTACATCTACCTGGGTGACACGAAGATGACAAAGCCTGTCCGTCAGTGGAAACAGGCGACCCCGTTAGCCACGAAAGTTGTGAGTGCAACGCCGGTGCAGGCGTACCTGCCGGGTGTGACCCGCTCAGTGTCCATCACGGAGCAGGCGACCCAGACGCCACCAAAGATTGTGTCGTCTCTCGAAGAAGGAGTCATCAGAACAAAGTGGTCTCAACACGACGGATACGACGATGACTACTACGACCAACTGTTCACTGGGTGGGCAAGCATCGACTTGATGATAGAGGGTCTGGATGAGGAGACTGGAGAGATTATCGCGGTCAATGACAAGTTCAAGGACCTGACGTTCGATGACACATCGGAATACTTCGAGCATTTCGGTATACCATACGGAGATTTCGGCGCTCTTATAGATGCCGCCGAGTCGAAGTACGGCAAGTTGTGGGACTGGGACCTCAGACCAGACGTAGAGGGGCGCGGAGACGACTCCGACCCTAGAGGAGCAGCGTGGGCACTATGACAGATATGGTTGGGCTTAGCCCAGAAGAACTCCGCAAGCTGAGACTCTCTCGCCAAGCGGATATAATCCCAGACGCAAGCGACCTGTCAATCCTGTTCGTTGGCGTTGGTGGTATCGGAAGCAACGCAGTTGCGATGGCAGTCAGCATGGGCTTCTCGAATATCACGTTAATCGACCCCGATAATGTAGCGAATGAGAACGTCTATCCAGGGTCGTTCTCCGACCTGCACATCGGGATGAACAAGGCCGAGGCCGTAGTGAAGGATGTCACTAGTCGCTATGGTATTCCCGAGGGTTCGGGGATAGTCTGGAAGCCGACAAGATATGACAGTTCACGGGTCGGCGAGTATAATATCGTGGTGATTAGCACAGATAATATCCCGTCACGTCGCCTTGTGTGGCTAGAGCAGGAGATTATCTGCCCGAGTGGACACTGGATTGACGCTCGCATGGGCGGGTATCTCTCTACCGTTATCACACTTGACGTGACCAACCCAATCGCAGTAAAGACCTACAATGAGTTCATCATGACCGAGGAGGCCGGCTCTCTCCCGTGCGGAGAGAAAGCGACAGCACCTCTCACGAAAGGATTCATCGCGGGTATGATTGGACAGTCGCTTGAACGTATATTGACCGGCAAGCCGGCACTGTACACACAAAGATATGACCTTGGGATGGCCCTGCATCTCACTGTCGAAACGGAGAAACTCACATGAATATCCAAGGTGATGAATTTTATCAGTCGCTAGAGGAATACGAAAAGCTGTTCTGCTTCCGAACTTTCACGGACGAGGAAGTCTCGCTTGCCAAGCGGGTCACTCGTAAGGGAATGAGAGATGGCGTTACCCCGAATACGTATGTTGGCATTAACTGGAACGCCGCATCCATTATGGTCTCGATTGATGAGAAGTGGGGCAAAGCCCCGTGCGATAGATGCGGAGGTCTTGAGTGCGTATTCGCCGAGGACTATCCGCTGACCCCGTCATTCGTGACCGTGTTCATCTCTGCGGTGGACATAAACAGGCAGCTTGTCACTACGATGGGCGCTGCGAAGCGCATGAAAGATGACGAGTGGAACCTGGACCTGGGCATTAGACTGGCGATAACACGGGCGCTGACTACATCAGTGTCCGTTCTAGACCCAGAGGTCTTTTTTGGAGCGATGGAATAATGGACGAGAAACTGTACAACGCAGGATTGGATTTCAAGGTATTCTTGTGGAGATCGGGTTATGGATGGGAGAGATTGCCAGGACCCTACAATGTCAGGACATTGTACAATGGTCGCGAGACTGTACAGGACTCGTGGATTCATCCCAACAAGAAGTTCGCCCCCCTCTATACCAATGCGGACCCCGCATTGACATATGCAATCGGCAAACAGGTGTTGGCTGGCGAGGAGTACTCAGACCGAATCGCTCTAATCGAGAAATCGGGACGGACATCCTCAGACGACCCAATCAGGCTCTGCTCAGACACGGGTGAATATCTGGACGTTCTCCAGCAGTTCGACTGGACTAGAACAGAGTCCATCAGGGGATTCGCCAACATCGGTTCGCTTATCGGATTCGTTAAACGCGGAGAAACAGACGCTGTGACCGAGAGGTTATACGGGGTAGAGCTAACCCCACAGCAAATGGTCGATGCATACAAGGAGACCTTCTGCGAATTCGACTACGACGCAGATTCGTCATCCGAATCTGTGAAAGCTGCTCTGAAGATGCTGCGTAGTGGCGAAGTGCGTGTCGAGAAGATCACAAGGCCAGTCGGGTATGCTCTGCTCAAGGATTTCTTCAACTCGATAAGGCCAGTAACGGACCTGTATGGTAGCGTTCGAGTCTCCGCAGAGACCATAAAGTGGTCAACGAAGCGCAACTTAGAAGTTACTCTCGTTGACGAGAATGAACAGTATAGGCCAGTTGGCGGGTCGCCAATGGCAATACGCACTCGTGTAGACATTGACGACGGGAGCGTCATCACAACATGAATCAGTACTTAGATGCAATCAGCGAAGCACGGAGGATTTCAAACAAGGAGTCCTCGCATAGCAAGGTGGCGGTCGTTGTCAAGTATAGTAAGGACGGCAACGTATTCTTCACGGCAATGGATATAGATGCCTTCAATGGTGGGGACATCGCCAAGATTATCTTCGGGAGCAACCATATGGAAAAAGCAGTCAAGAGAGTATCGTTACTGCAACAACGTTATCGCTGGATGTGCAATAGCTGCGAGAAAAGGTTCGTCCTTCGGGTCAACTTTATCAACTGCCCCTATTGCAACTCATCAGCAGGAGTAAGCGAAATTGGAACTAACGAAAATGACGTGGAAAAGGATGGAGGCAAGAAAGTACGTATGTGACCGCTGTCACAAGTGCTTCATTGTCAGTCAAAAGGTCGGCGCACTGCCGTTGCTGCGCTGTATTCTGTGTTTCTCAGTAGGTGTAACGGAGGTCGAGAATGGTTAGTCACGTTTTCTTATGGCTGCTTGCCGGCTGCCTCATATTGAGTCCGGTCAAGGCAAGCCAAAAAGATGTCGAGAAAGAGACCGTTGTAGATGTCTCCTCTTACAGTCATGTAAGTGGGTATCTATCGGCATACGATAAGAATCCGACGGTGTATACAATCGAATATAGACAGAGCACTGGGGAGATTCCCCACGACCTATCTGGATACGACGGCGTGATAACTGTGCTAGACTGCGGAAGAATTGGGCAGGAGGCGATACTCGCCATTGGCGAAAAGACCATAAAAACAATCGTCTTTGATTGTGCTGGTCAGTCCGATGGCGGGTACGCCTGGATGGTCGAGAACAACATAGTCGCCGAGGTCGGATGGGGTATAGCGCAGAAACATCCAGAGATAGTTCACAAGAAGGCGACCGTTATATACGGAGGAGGTAACTGATGGAGAAACTGCTGAAGTATCATAAGGATGGCAAGATGGAAGAAGTCGAGTACCTGTATGTGGTATACGATGGACTCGATGTTGTGACCATTATGACGGATAAGGACAGGGCCGACCTACTATGTAATGCGTTTGGATTTTTCCATCGCAAATTCCATACGGAAGCCCTTGATTCGTATGGAGAATTCACTGCGTTCAAGGAGCATATAGATGCCGGCGAGTCACGCTGGTCGCTAGTTGGAAGAACGGACGCCAAAGAGCAGTATATGTCGCCAAAGATTGCCGATTACGTTGGTCGCGATGTGGACTACTGCTCCCCGTATTACTTCTGTGGGCAAGCTTGGGCAAAGACATTTGACGAAGCGAAAGAACGTGGCATGAGGATGTGGAACGCACGTCTGGAAAGAGGACACGTACCGGAAAGATTTTTCGAGGAGAGTAACGATGACAGCATACACGCTGATGAATAGACACGGGACTCTTGTCGGGGCGACCTCGGACGAGGCTCTCGCACGTAATGCGAGTGATGCTCTCGACCTGAGACTGATAAAGTGGGTTGACCTGGGACCCGAATTGATGGCTTCCATCGAGTACATAAAGATGGGATACAAGCATTGGCTAGTGGAGCTTGGCGTCAGGACTGGCGAGCCACTTTCTCGCTCGGTTCCAGCAGTCATATGCAGATGCGGTTCTCCGTGGACATCTCCGATGGAATACGCCAAGATAGTCACTGGAGAAACATTCGTAACTCACGTATGGGCAAAGCACGAGCTTACCGCCGTAGATGTTGCGAAGAAGGTCCGGCTCAAGTATCTTAACATGGAGCTATATGGCGAATGAGAGGTGAAAGATGACCAATCAGTACAATATTCCCCACCACATCTATGATGAAATCATGGATAACAGCGAGTCCGATGAAGAAGCGGAACGGCGGGTCGCGGATTACTTGGATTACATGCACGACCGGATGGTAGATTGCCGTCTGGGAGATGAGTACTAGTGTGTAAAAAAATGGGAGCCGATGGCCTAGCAACCACCGGCTCCCTACACACAAGGAGGTAACAAACACATACGCATTATAGCACGAGCGCAATAAGGATGTCAAGCACATGCAGAAGGATGCCGTACTAGTCGAGTTAGCAGGTCTACAGACGGCGCTGGACTCGATGTTCAGATATTGCCGAGGCAGCGCGTACTGGCTGATACCATGTGAGTGTGGAATACTCCACAACGCGAAGATTAGTCGATGCGTATTGTGCGGCGTACCAAGGAGGACGACCAAAGAGGTCGCCGAATTGTTTATGAAATCAATTGAGAACACGCTAGAATCTAGCAACATAGTTGCTGTCATCGAAATGATGTCGGCGGCGGAGGAATAGACATGAGTTTGCAAATTGCATTAAGTCACACTCTCTATAGGGCATGGCAAGCCGGCTGCCACTTAAACAGCGGTATGCTATTGGTCGCACCGACAAAAAACGAGGTGCACCAGAGGATGAAGGAGCACGCCCTAAGACACACGAGGGGATATGGCAGCCGCTCACCACAACCGAATGGTCATTGGCAGCCACTGCACCCAATGTTCGCGGAAAGAATCGCCACTTCCGGCGACTACACCTATTTCAGCAGGTCGTGGGGCATAACAAAGGATGACGATGGCGTGATGGGCGCTATCTCAGAACATCCAATATACTATTCAAGCGCATATTCTTGGTCGACCATGATAGCGAAGACAGGAGATGTCTACCTGCCGAGAGACGGGGTCATGCCAAACAGCAGATACCAATTTCTTACCGTTGACTCAACTGGATCGAGATTCGACCGATTGCCAGTAGGCGCTGTGGATTGGGAGGCAACGCAGATGCACTCATCATTCATAGGCATGGATAGACACCTCACGAGCCTAGCTGAAGTCGGAGACCTGGCCGAGTACACGGCAGAGTACGAACTTTTCATATCGCAGTTATATTCTAACTGGTGGGTAGGTTCATATGATGTCTCAAGGTAAGCCAGTCGGGGGTCTCCGTGTACTAGTTGGCTGCGAGTTCAGCGGCATCGTTCGCGAGGCATTTACAAGAGCAGGTCACTACGCCACAAGCTGCGACCTGGTAGAGACTGACATTCCAGGGTCTCACTATGTAGGAGACGTGCGCGATATATTGGGTGTCGGCTGGGACCTGGCAATATTTCATCCGCCGTGTACGTATCTGGCAAACAGTGGGGTCTCGTGGCTCTACAAGGACGAAAGCAGATGGGATAAGATGCGAGAGGGCGCTGAGTTCTTCAGGACCCTGCTCGTGGACACAAGGGACATCCCATTTGTGGCAATCGAGAATCCAATCATGCACAAGCACGCTGTCGAGATTATCGGCAGACGGCAAGACCAAGTCCTGCAACCGTGGATGTTCGGACACCCAGAGAGAAAGGCCACATGCCTGTGGCTCAAGGGTCTGCCACCATTAGTCCCGACCAATAACGTGAAAGAGGAGATGCTCGCCCTTCCAAAGAGCCAGCAACAGCGCCTTCACTGGCTTGGACCCAGCGAGGACAGAGCCAAGATACGTTCTACTACGTTCGAGGGTATTGCCGAAGCGATGGCGACCCAATGGACATTCGAGAGGATATGGGAATGGAACATGAAGAAGGATGCACATACCGAGTCTGGATACAGATAGAATGCGAGAGACCAGACGGGTCATTCGACAATGGCGAACCGGATATGCTGCATGAAACTAATTCGTTAGACGATGCGGAAAATTACGCGGCAACACTAGTACCTCAGCGAGACCTAATGAAGCTGTACCTAGTGACCAAGCTAGACTACGATGATACAGAGCCTATCGCGATTATGTCAGACGCAGAGAGGGCGCAGAAATTCGCAAGCTCCTTCTGTTATGCCGTTGACGAGATGGTGCTCAACGACCTTGGTCCTCTGGGAAAGTATCACAAGGAGATTGAGGACGGGAAGATGATGTTCAAGGTCTCGCTTGGTGGGTACGAGGATTATGCCGACATGACAGATGAGTATGAGCCTCCAAGGGCGCTGCAAAGCGTATACAAGACGACCATATGGGCGCACAGCAAGAAAGAGGCAATCGAGATTGCCCATGTAGAGTGGGCAAAACACAATTCAGACAAGGGGTAAATGATGATTCAAAAGTTTTTCTTTGGTATGGTAGTTATATGTATTGTTATTCTATTCGCTGCCGCTATCTCGGCATCGAAGCCGGACCCGTTCCCAGATGGAGCAACGTATAGAACAGGCGGCGCTGGAGTCGCAATCTGCGAGTCTCCGTCCCAGTTCTTTGCGATGATGGCCGGGCTGGAGTCGATTGAGGTAGATACGGGAGACCCGAACAGTAGGTTCTGGTATCTGAATGAAGACAACAATACACTCATGCAGTACGAGACCCGAGCAAATGGACAGACATGCATGGTCGGAATGGCCGTACAGATAGACGGAGAGATTGAAGCGGTACGGTTTAAGTAGTATAATACATCATATATAACAGGAGTTCGGGCGACCGTCCGACAGAAGCGGAGACCCGATGACTAGACTCCTGATATAGAACCAGAGGTGGAGACAAAGTATTGTTTTGCCACAATCCCCCACCTCTGTATAGGGATGTAACTCAACGGTAGAGTACCCGCGCTAGAGTACAGCGGGGAGACCCACGTTCGACTCGTGGCAGCCCTGTAATCGCCAGTGAGTTGATGACGCCGACCCGTGCGGGGGGCACGAGACGAGCTGGAGAGAAAACAGGGGCAGCGTAATCGGGTTGTAAGCGGCTGCATTTAACACCCTGGGTAAGAGTCCCAGCAATCCGCAAAGGAGTATAGGTTAACTGGATAAACCTCCGGTCTCCAACACCGGCAATCCTGATTCGAGTTCAGGTACTCCTGTAGATGGCGAAAGCCTGAAGATTTACCAAGCTAAAGTATAGGGACTTTGCCTAGGAGTTCGCACACATGAGAGTAATGATGGACAATCAATACAGCAAGGTCTGGCAGGATGGGCCTTGGGTATATAAGAGACAGCACGAGTTCCTGACCGACAACGAGTATTGGTGCTTATGTCAAATGTATCCATCTGGATACGTGCCGGCAGTCGAGAAAATAGATAGAGACCTAATCAGAACAAGGTATATCTCAAATGAAAACCCCTTTAATCGGGTGCGTCGAGATGCCATGCTGCTTCACAGAAACCATATCCTAGAGGCGCTGAAAAAAGCCGGTATCCGGCATGGCGATCTGACCGAGTACGCCGTGCTACTTGACAGCAAGAACCACCCGTACCTCATCGACTTCTCGGAAAGCAGGCTGTGGGATGACCCTCGTCCAGATAAGCGACCGGAGGGCGATGAGTATTGGCTTACACGCACTTTTGAATATTTGATGGAGCTTCACAATGCACAATGAAAGATTCCCACAGCAGTGGGAGATAATAACCAACGCCGGGATTGACGTAGAGGGGAAGGACGTTCT
>Ga0307380_10011908_pt1 | contig 10858 bp, 15 predicted proteins | sample UN3MG_FD_202239 | JGI IMG/M metagenome (GOLD analysis project Ga0307380, IMG submission 202239) | Soil microbial communities from Risofladan, Vaasa, Finland - UN-3 | ecosystem: Environmental > Terrestrial > Soil > Coastal area > Acid sulfate soil | place: Finland: Risofladan, Vaasa | collected... | reverse complement strand
AATAATACATATCAATATTGGTCTTGGATAGGATATGATTTGAGAAACTAGCCTTATCAACTCCTATTTCTACTCCAATTTTAAATCCAAGCTTCTCAATCATCATAGGGAAAAACTTATCTCTATAACGATTTGAACATTTATCTTTAAGTATTTCCTGTGCAATCTTTTCTATTTTATCAATTAATTCCTGATTTTCGTATTTCATTTTTTACCACCCCAGCCATTAGGATTAACAGTCTCTTTACCTATTACAGATAGTCTCTTCTTATTTTTTTCTTGATATTCCAAATCTTTTTTTGTATCTCTTTTATGAGGCTGATGGAATAACATAATACTTTCAAGACCCTCTCCAATCCACCTTATACGTATCCCTGCTTTCTTGGCTCTTGTTAGTAAATCATAGTCCTCGCTCCCCCATCCTATATACGACTCATCAAACCCTCTTATCTTCTCCCAGCTTTTTATATTCATACATTGGCAGCCGCCCGATGTTGTTCTTTTCTTAAGTCTACCACGCTTACATTCATCTAGATTTTCATATGGATCTCTTTTCCCCTCATATATCTGCTTAACCAATTGCGACTTCCAATACATCGTTCTAGATTCTACCATGACATTAGGGGCTACATTCTTCATAAGAGTCGATACAAATTCTTTCCCGAACAGCATATCTACATCAGTTGTCATAATATATTCGGCGGCGGAATTTCTAATTCCAACGTTATTAAGGGTCGATCTTAAAAAAGCCTCTCCTATTTTGTGCTGAACTATGCGCATTGGAATTGGGCCTTTATGTTTTGCAAAATACTCCTTAATCTCTTCATAGTTCTCACTTCCACCATCAGCTATCAGCAGCTCAAAATCCTTATAATCTTGCCACTGTATAGACTTCAAAAACCATTCGCTTCTAGGGCAATCTTTAACCTGAAGCCTATCTCTATTTGATGCTGTTATTGTTAATTTAAGAGTCATATTGTGTTTTTATTTCTGCTTTTTCTCTACTTTTTCTCTCTCGTCTTTTCTCTCTTCTTTCTACTCTCTCTCTTTTCCCTGCCCGTCTCTGTTGTCGATAGTTCCTATTAGCATCTCGTAAAATTTTCTCTTCTTTTAGTTCTGCCTTTGATAACCCTACATGTCCTTGCATTTTACTTAAAAGACTACTTACATCTTTGGGGGGGGGTAAAATGTTTAAAACAAATATTTTTCTTAGACATTAATTCTTCTGGATAGACAGTACAACCATCAAGAAGGGCAAAAAAATCTGGTTCAAACGCATCCCAATATTTTTCGACCCCAAGCCACCCTCCCAACACATCGTCTGTATATATTGCCATAACTGTTTCTTCTGTCCATGGCTTACCTATTTTTTCCCATATATCAATTAATTTATATGGAATACTTTTGTCCCTTATATAAACAAAAGCGGCACATGGTATTTTCCTCATGTCAGTCTTTCTCCAACAAGCTTTTTTTCTATGATACATTCTTAAAATAGCTTGTATAGCTTGTTTTTGTCTCAATACACTCCATAAATTTTCAGGAATACATTTAACTGGCATTGTATCTATGTCAACATAAACAATTTCATCAAATTCTTCCATGCCAAATTTAAATGCCTCTAGTTTGTGCCTGAATTGTTCTTTTTGAGCATCCCAAACAAAAGCTCTCTTATCCACAAGTTTGCAATCAATACCTAAATCAATTAGATGTTTATAATTATCATCGCCAAAAACATAAGTAGCATATTTGGGAGAATATTTATTATAAGTAGAAAGCCTTATGTCATTATTGATTTTATTCCTATGTCTAGAGTGCCTTATATTCTCATTATAAGTCCCCCACAAAACTCTTACGAAAGATCTTTTCATCCTCTATTTCATCCTTGATAATGTATGAAGCAAACATCCTTGCTTTCTAACTTTTCTTTCGAATAAGGAGAAGCCCTATGCAAATTACCAAATGGAAATTCAAATCTATCCCAAAAATCATCCATGTCAAAACCGCCAGCAATATTGTCTGACAACTTAGCCCACGCTATTTCGTCGCTATCATTTTTACCCGTTTCTTCCCAAAAACGAATTGCATTGGTAACAATTTTTTCGTTACCAATATACATTAGTCCCCCGTTAGGAACTTTTCTCATTTCTTCTTTTCTCCAATGACATTTTCTCCTATGATAAAGTTGCAAACACGCTTGAAAATCTTCTTTTTGATGGAGAACATCCCAAAAGTCATCGGGTATCTTTTTTTGAGGAACACAATCCCAATCCAAATAAACTAATTCATCATAGCCATCTTCCTCAAAGGCATATTTCAAAACCTCAAGCTTATTTCTAAATTGATATCGAACCAAATCAAATGCCTGAGCCTCCTCTGAAATCATTTTACAGTCAAATCCGGTTCCAGAAAAAGCCTCATAATTCTCTTTGCCCATAACATATGTCAGAAAGGGCTCATTAAATTCACACCCTTTGATTCTATTCATATCATCGTCAGTTCTAAATCTACGGGCCAAAATTCGATGACTTTTATCATGAATTCCCCATAACGCCCTTACAAATCCTCTTTTCATATTGTATCGTATCCTAATTATTTTTCACAATTATTTTTTACACAAAAACATTTGACGGCGACTATCTTTAAACAAATAAGTAACCTTATTATACATATCGTTAATAAACTCTATTTGGGCTTTTTGCTGATGTTGTTTGCCATTTGATTCAAACAAAAGCGCATCTGATTTTTTAAAACAAAATTCAATTACTTCTCTCCATTTTTTGATGTGCATTGCTACAGATAAAAACATACAAATATCTACTTTGTCTCCCAATATAAAATCATCAATTAATCTAAAATCTTCGTTATCTAAATTAAAAACATAAAAATTAACATTAGATTTACCATTAAAACTTTTTACCACATTAGCCGCATTAATGCATTTATAACTAAAATCTACCCCTACTCCATATTTTATCGTATCGCTCAGTGCGTGAAGCATACCTCCCATATTACACCCTACATCTAAAACAACCTTATTATTAAAATCAAACGCCTTTATTTGTTTTATCCTATTAACATTATCTCTTGCCCCTGCATATGATTTTCCATCCAAAACAAAAGAGTGATATCCGGATTCAAATCTAGGGCCCGCATAGCTATTCTTATCTGACTTGGTATAATTAATCACACTTAAGGTTTTATCTACGTCATTCATTATCTATCCTCATTTCTTTAAAAATCTGCTTTTGTTTACTCCTAATAATTTTTATTTCGTCCTTTTCAAATCTGCGTTTTAAAAGCAATGCTGAATTTACATTTGTAAGTCTGCTCATGGCATTACAATTCTTAATGCGCCCGGTTACACTATCACATCCAAAATACATCGCACTAGCCAACCTATGCGCTCCGTTTCTAACATGCAAAAACCCCTTAGCCGATATCAGCAACGGATATCGTTTTAAAAACCCATTCTCTTCAAAACTATTAATTAATCCAATAAATTTATTTTTAGAATTCAAAGGGTTTCTGCCAGATCCTTTTTCGTACTTCTCATATAAACGCCAGCCGCATTCATTCTTTCCGTAATGATTTTCTATTGCCATATAATTAATAAAAATATCAAATCTTCTAAGATGTCCTTCTTGCATAGTATCACCCACTAAGTCTTTAACAGAATATTCTCTAGCCTTAACACTCATCTTACCCCCTTATTAAAAACCAAGAAGGAGGAATGCGCCTTGTTCCTCCGGTAATAAAAACCTCTAGATTATGTTCAGAACAAAACTCATCAACAGCTTTTTTAACACCGCATATTTTTTTACTATTTGTACTAGTGAGATAATCGTGACCGGCAAATATGCCTCCACTCTTAACCTTAGGATACCAATTTTTTAAATCTCTTTTTATATATTGATATTCATGATTAGCATCAATATACAAAAAATCAAAATACCCATCCTCAAAATTATTTACAATCTCCGTGCAGTCTCCTTTAATAATTTCATACCTGTCACCATAGGGCGCCAAACGTTTAATAACAGATGCATGTCTTTTGTCCTGTTCTTTTTGGCTAGCATTACATGGGTCTTTATATTCTTCTGGTGAAAAATGCTTCCACGCATCTAAAAAATAAATTTTCTGAAGGCTCGTATGCTCCAATAAAATTTGAGAAAAATTCCCAGTAGCAACTCCAATTTCAATACCTATTCCGTTTAAACCTTTTTCTCTTAAAAGATCTCCAAACCGATTTCTACTTCCTAATCTCATATTACTTAAGTCCATTTATCCCATTAATATTTATAAAATCTTCTTTGGAAATAAATAAATTATCCGATTCTTTAATCAACACCGAACAAACCAACGAATTAACTTTTTTTCCACGAGAAGGAAGCGCCCTAACCTCATTTAAAACACTTTTGTACCCAGTCTCTTCTGCCAATTTAACGAAAAACCAATCCTTAAAATGATAAGGAGAATGGCCTATCCATCCGCCTGAAATAGGAACAGTATGAATCATTACGCCACCTTCTCTTGTAAAGTTATGAATATTACAAAAACACTCATATATACCCCTTACATGCTCTGAAGTACCATAATCAGTAACTATATCAAAATGATTTTTCCATCTATCAACTATCTCAGATAAATTAACCCTTAAAGCCCCTCTGCGTCCGTTTAAATCCATCGAAATGTGCTCTTTGATGCCTTGCGCTTCAAAATATCTTTTCCCTGTTTTCCATTTATTCCACTTCATGCGCTGATCGCCAAGCTCACACATAGATACGTCTTTATATTCCATATTTATTTCCTTACAAGACATTTCTAGTAAATCAAATACATCTTTCAAAATCATAACACCCCCTATCCGTTTATTATTATTAGCCCATTTGACATTTTTTCATAATACTCATCTAGTCTTTGTTTAACTTTATCCGCATCCCTTAAGAATTTTTTAATTTTCGTTATGCCGCAATGAAAAAACACCATTTCTCTAGTTTCAAGAAATTCTCTTGGCCAAACAAGATGCAATGTATGATATAACGGTTCATATTTTTTTGCATAATCCATATAGCCCTTCCACCCCCCATTAATATCATCTACATATTTCATTAAGACAGGTTCCTCTAAAAAAGGGCCTCCCATTTCTTCCCATGTTTTAATAATATCCTTAACAACCTGTTGTCCTCTCATGTATAAAAATGTTGCCGCCACCACCGTTCTCCGACATACATATCTATGAAAACATTTCCTCCTACGATAGGAATACAAGGCACCCCTAAACGGTTCTCCTTCTTCTAAAACGGTCCATATATTGTGTGGTATTGGACAACACGGAATACAATCCCAATCCAAATAAATAATTTGCTCAAAGTCTTGAAGCCCTTGGTTCCATACCTCAATTTTATGTCTATATTGTTGAGTCTGCATATCCCAAACAATACACTTTTTATCTACTAGTTTTGTGTCAAAGCCCTGATCAACCATAAACTTATAATTGTCTTCGCCAAAAGCATATACTTTAATTTTAGGCTCATACGGATTAATCTTTGCTAAACTTATATCCATTTTAACCTTATTAAGACGATTCCATCTCTTACGCCCCTGATGATCATGAGTGCCCCATACGCCCCTCACAAAACATTGCTTCCCTTTTTCTGACATTTTAAACACACCTTAGGCTATTAATGATTTTATCACAAGCCGAGCCGTCACCATATGGGTTTTCAAAACGAACATTAAATGGCTCAAAAAGCCATTTAAAATTGTTTTTAATGTCCGAACCAACAAGCCTACATATCCCAACATCAATTCCCTCTTGTCTTTCGGTATTAGAGCGACATACCAAGGCCTTTTTCTTTAAGCATACAGCCTCTTCTTGAATACCACCTGAATCCGTAATTATGCCACAACAACCCGATAATAATTTAACAAATTCTTCACATCTAATGGGAGGAACCAATAAAACATTCTTACCTTTTAAAATCCCTAATTTAGTTTGTATAATAGGGTTTGGATGAGCAGGAAAAATAAATTCAAACCAAGGATATTCTGCGGCTATTTCATTGATTTGCATTAAGATATTTTCAAATAACTTTTCGTTTTCTCTTCTATGCAAAGTTATAACTATCTTATTATTTTTACTTATTTTATTTTGATCAACCGTTTTATTAACAAAATCAACTATAGTGTTGCCTGTTAAAACGACTTCCCCGCTAACATTTTCTTTTATCAAATTATTATATGCTAGTTTAGATGGGCACCAATTATAAGAGGATATTTTATCAATAACTTGTCTATTAAATTCCTCAGGAAAAGGAGACCATATATTATTTGTTCTCAACCCAGCTTCAACATGACCAACTTTAATACCCAACATATAAGCGCAAAAAGAGGCGCAATAAGCGCTAGCGGTATCCCCTTGAACTATAACTAACGATATCTTCTCTTTAGAAAAATAATCTCCCAAATAACAAATAAGATCCGAATACATATTATTTAAACTCTCATACCCCTGTCTAAAGTTAGGAATTAAATAATGAATATTTGGAATTAAATGCTTGACATCTTCAAATAAACTATCATGTTGCCCTGTAAAAACATTATACACATCAAATTTCTTGGATAATTTTTCAGATAGCAAAGACAATTTTATTATCTCCGGCCTAGTTCCAAAACAAATAGCAACCTTCATTTTTCTTTAACTCCCCCAATGAACAAAACATTCAGAACTTTTAGTATCTAACATTTCTTTCGAAAAAGCAGATTTCTTTTTTAGGTTGCAAACTTCTGGCTCAAAAACCTTCCAATATTCATCTGTGCCTTTCCATCCATCACTAAATTCATCTGCCCATTTGGAAAAGGACGGCTCATCATCAAACATTAAGGCTTCTTCTCTAAATCTCAATTTTTTACCCTTACTTTCTCTTTCTATTTTAATTCTATTTACCCATTCAGAAAGATTATTATACTTATCAATAAACTCATCTGGAATTTTCTTATCCCTTATATATAAAAAGCCCCCATTGCAAACCTTTCGCCAATCCCTATTCCTCCATAAACATTTCTTGGTTCGATACTGAAAAAGGTTTGCTTGAAACGGAGCTTTCTTGCCCAATACGTCCCAAAAATCCTCAACCAGAGGTTTGCTTGGCCTACAATCCCAATCTAGAAAAACTATCTCGTCAAACTCTTGCATTGCTTCATACAAAACGTCCAACTTATGTCGATACAAATGAGTTTTCATATCGTATCTAACTGGGTTTTTATCTATTAGTCTGCAGTCCCAACCATCTAGCGTTAACTGTTTACAATTGCCTTGACCGAAAACATATACAACAAACGGTTCTGTATAAGGATTGTCTTTAATAAGTTTAATATCGTTACACAACTTACCCTTACGAATACCATTAGTACTCACATCTCCCCAAATAGCTCTTACAAAAGATCTTTTCATAATCCCCGTGAAAATACTCCGAATATTTTAATGACCAAGCCTCTTAATTCATCAGCCTACTTGAAAATCTATAACCATCTGGAAATTTCATTATTTAACCTCTTTTTTCTCATTTACTTTTTCAACCTCTTGTAACTTTCGTTTAATATGATCTACGCCAAGCTTTCCACGCCCCTGAGTAAATCCATAATGCCTTTTAAAATTCATAACCCCAACAGTCTCAGGATTAAATCTATTGGCGACATAAAACATAAAAGTATCTTGAGTGGGGGCGGGAAGCCTTTTTTCTCTTAATAAACTAACACAAAACTTAGTAAATCTAGTCTTATGTAATTGAATAAAAGAAATAGTCCTTTTGGTACTATGATAAAATCTTCTGCCCTCTATACGACCATCCTCAATCATCGGCTTCGCTCTTTTGAGTTTCCTTTTCCAATGCCCCTTAGCCCATTTATCCAATGCTTCAATATGAGATGGCCTACTGTAACCCCATTTATGCCCACAAAAAGCGTACTGTTTCATTTTATCCGTAATGAATGGTCTGTCGTCGGTAGCATAGCTATCGGCATCTAATTTAAGCCAATAATCAGTCCCAACATTCTCTGATGCGCCAAATACAAACGCAGACAACATTTCTTCACGATGATTATCCGCCTCGGGCATACTCCATGGAATGAGCCTTACATTTGGCAATCTAAGAAAATCAAGACGAGAATCCATCTTAACATCCATTCCATTTACAAAAACGATAACGGGATATTTATCTATCTTCTTATATTTTCTCCAATTTGCGAATGTTTCTCTAAGAATATCTACATAATATTCATCGCAAGCTGTAACGATAGTTGTATCTACCAACGTTCCATCTTTTTTCTTTAAATATTCTTTAAGGCGTTTATCTGCATACTGAAGAAAACTATTTATATTAGCAATATTATCTTTACGCATTTCTTCAAAAGCAGACTTAAATATATCACACGTAGAAACATCTAGAACCGATTTTTTCCCATGAAAATGATAGATTCTTGGGTCTTTAGATTGCCCATGATCATGCAAGACAGAAATATTATAATCAGTTGGACATATAAAGCATTTTAAGCCCCACTCATGCATTGACGGATACAAAATTTGTCCTGCACACTCGTCGGAAATAAAAATCCGCTTCAAGCTACCACGATATGCAAGATCTGTCCAGTCTTTCACAAATTTCGACCACTTCTCTGATCTTCTAAATGACAATACCCCCGTATTAATCGCTGGATGATGCCTTAACGCTTCTTCAATATGTCTTTCTTCCGCTATACCCTTAAAACGTTTTATCCTTTTAGCGATTCCACTACCATCACTTACCCATCCAGCAAACCATGGAATACACATATCACAATTTTGTTCGTCGAGATAGTTAAACATAGGGGTAATATCTCCAACAGTGATAGTGTCAGTATCCATCCATAGGGTTTTATCATATGGAGGGGTTTCGAAAAGTGAATTTTTTCTTACTAAAGTTTTATACTCTAGTTTTTCTCCCAATCTAATTACATTACATCCAAAATTTTTCAATTCTGCTTCAAATGCATTAATATTAGAACAGGGCGTATCCGTATAAAAAGTTATGTTGCCCTGATAGTGCTTTCTAAGAGAATAGAGAGATACCAAGGCGTTTACCATCATACGATCCCCCCTGTTAAACATCATAATGCCTTTAGAATCCATTATATATTAGTCTCCTATGTTTTTTGCTTTTCCCAAGCCATTTTTCCCAAGAAACCCATCCTTTGTTTTTGTAAACCTGACTTGGATTCAAAGGAATGCCAAGGGGCCTGTTATTAATTTTCCAAAAATCATACCATCTAGATTTACTTCCTATTCTTAATGAACAAGCATATAATTCGGCATTTTTATAATCTATCATACAATTTCTTGCTATTTTAATTTCTCCTGCTTTTTGAAATAAATTGTATTTTCTTTTTAAAAACAATTTTGATTGAGTTTGATACATAAAATTTTTCAGCCTTATTGTGTCATTCCGTCCAAATTTAATTATAAACAAAAAAGAATTAGAATATCCATTTTGTTTTCTTATCTCTATTCTCCCATGAAGGTGTGGTATGGTTTTTCTCAATAAAAAAAACATCTTATCAATAAATTCTTTACTTCCGCTACAAAAACCCGACTCATAACAACCATCTGTTTTATTAAAGTATATAGTTCCATCTCCATCAAAATTACCTCTTATAAAATCAGGAAAATACTTAATTGGCATATGTGGAAATTTACAAGTTAATGACTTTCTTTCGGCACCTCCTATTTTTTTAACATCATCGACTATTGCCCCGCTATAAATCATCAATCTACTCATATTTTTATAAGTCACAATCGGAACATTAACATTCATAACCAAAGCAATGTCTTCTAATAAATATTTGTCTTTTTTACACTGGTCTATTCTAAAAGAATTTTTATAAATACACCCATCTGCAAACCAAAACCCAAGAATATATGCCATATCATGAGACCATTTTTTAAAATAATTATCGTTAATTTGATATTTTCTATTGCCACCTTGTTTATTATTTGTTCCGAGCCAATGAGTCCAACATACCCATCCTTTTCCTTTATATATTTTTGATGGATCACAAGGAATATTAGTGGGACGATTATAGCCATATTTACGCTGATATAGCCACTTTCTAACGGTATCTATTCCATAGATAGGCATTTCTCTTAAAATTATACTATGCGCATCTGTGAATGGCAACCAATTATTTTTTCTGCTCATTTTTTTTCTCTAAATAAAGATCACTTATCGTTTTTCTTAATAATTGAGGAATATTAACGCAATAAACGTTCCTTAATTTTTGAATCATGCCGTCCTCTTCTTTTGTAATCCTCAAATTATAACTTCTTCTAACGGGCCTGTTAGTTCTTATGGAATCAATATTTCTCATGACTATTTTATTCTATAAATATCTACAAAATACCTTCAATTATTTTCCTTTATTATACATATTCTAGGAAATTTTTAATCGATATATTTAATTAGAGTTCCTAAATCCAGATATGACTTGATAAAGGCCTGGACGAAACGGTGAAAACCTATATTGACTTCGAAGTCTTCTTTCTTCTTCAGGAGTTAGATCTGTAAATTCTTTCCCCTCAGGAAGAAAATCCGCTTCGTTTCGAAAAAAGATATCCAATTCCTTAGGTATTATTTGAGGATTAAACGTTGGGGTATCGGGAGGCGGTTGACCTGGTGTAAAATCTAGCATAATATCGTACTCCTTATATTTATGTTATATTCTCTACAAGAGAAACAAAATCTCTTGCCCTAGCACTAATATGATGATATTTCAAAAATGTTTCTTCCGCATTCTTTACTATTTCTGCCATTTTAGACTCATC
>Ga0307380_10011907_pt1 | contig 10859 bp, 7 predicted proteins | sample UN3MG_FD_202239 | JGI IMG/M metagenome (GOLD analysis project Ga0307380, IMG submission 202239) | Soil microbial communities from Risofladan, Vaasa, Finland - UN-3 | ecosystem: Environmental > Terrestrial > Soil > Coastal area > Acid sulfate soil | place: Finland: Risofladan, Vaasa | collected... | reverse complement strand
AGGGCAAGCCAAGCGGAGCGTTCCAACGCTGCGATAGTTTCCCGCTGATTGCCATCTGCGAGCGGTGCGATCTCCCGGCATGCGACTGCGAGGGCCGCCACGGCATCGGCGCGGGCGGGTGTGGGCTCGAGCTCGAGCAGCCGCAGGCGCAGCGGCGACCTTTTTTCGATAGTGCCGGCGGCACGCGAGGCATTTCCGGCCTGTATCGCGTTTTTCAGCTCAAACGTCTGGGCATCGGCGAGCCGGTCGCCTTTCATCAGCCATTCATCGACACGATGCGGCCCCTTCAGCAGGTGCAGCCAGATGTCGAATACTTCGTCGTCGATGCGGGAGCGCAGCCCGCCCGTCGACTGGTGCGCCATCTGTTCCATTTCTGCTGCGATGGCCTCGAGGTGCCGGATTTGCTCGGCCTGCCAGGGATTGGAGCGGTAAGCGGCCTTCCACTCGGTTGCGGCCCGGCTGAGCAGGTCGAGCTTCTCCATTCCGTGCGGAAGCTCGGCTGCCTGCTGTTCAAGCTCGTGTGCGTGCAGCCGGCCGCTGAGGTCGTCGATTTTCCTGCGGGCCTCTGCTGCGAACAGCTTGTCATGTGCGTATGAATCGGCGAGCTGTTCCAGGATGTCAATCGCCTGGCGGCGCTGCTTGCTCATTTCGGCGATGTCGCCGGCCGCCTCGGCCTCGAGCGCCATCCGGGCGTGCGTTTCGGGGAGCATCTCGAGGCAGTCGGGATCGGCGTCAGGGCCTGCCAACTCCCACGCCCTGGCGAACCAATCGCGGGCGTGCTGCCAGTTGGTGCGGCCGGTCTGCTTGAGCAGCCATTGCTGGAATTGACGCGTGCGGTTGTCGTCGAAGCCGCCGCAGTTGTAATAATATTGATAGCCCACGGCGTATGCCAGCCGCCAGCTATCGGGGTTGCGACGCAAGCCTTCCTTGCCGAACTCGATTCCGCGCTGCAGCCATTGCCAGCCTTCGCGGTCGGTGGGCGCCCGGCGGGCGAGCTTGGTGGTCATCACCCACATGTTGAATTCCCAGCCGTCGATGAACTCCGGCTGGAGGTTCGAGATCATCCTGGTAAGCGCGAGCAGTGCGTGCCAGTCCTGCGCCCTTCGGGCCTCGAGTGCCTTGATCCACAGCAGATCGACGGCTACGGCGCGGAAGCCGCCCAGCAGCACCGTGGCTGCGAACTCGCCCGGCCGCAGTTCGGTTGGCGGCGATGCAAACCCAAGGCGGGCGCGAGTTTCCTCGAGCGACTTCCGCAGCGGCTGCATTGCGGCTACAACAATCAGCAGCAGCGCGAAATACACGAGACGCCGCTGCGTTTCGGGCCGGATTCCCGCCATCACCCCACCTCCCTTCGCCGCAGAATCAGCAGGGCGATTAGGAGGCAGCCGGCGCAGTAGATCAGCGTGGCGCCGATTCCGCCCAGCAGCAGCCGGCCGGGCACGTCGAGGCCGTCGATTATGTATCGCTTGCCGCTGAGCCGGCTGAGGTCCGGCAGGATCGCAGTCAGCAGCCTGATGGCCGCCTCGGCCACAGGCCAGGTTGCGCGGGCGATGCCTTCGCCGTGAATGCGCCCGTAGTCGTGGATCATCAGCGCCCTTGGCCCAATAAGCAGTATGCGGCTGAGGAATCCGGCGAGCATTCCGCACAGGCAGATGACGAACGCGGCGAGCGCCGCAATATTGCCGGAGAGGAAAGTCGACGCGGAAATTGCGATAGTTGCCACGATCATGATCCGGCAATAGATGAATGCCGCCGCCTTGAGGAAGCTCCATTCGAACAGCGCCGGCTTCTCGACCAGCCGCAGAGCGGTGGCGTCGCCGGGGACTTCAGCCACGTACGCCTCCGGCACATCCAGGAGGGTGATATCCACGCCGCCGCCGGAATCGATCAGTTTCCGGCTGAATGTGAACCGCGAGGCCCGGGCGCCCGCCACCGGCACGGAGATTGTTTCGCTGCGGGTGCGGTCGGGCGTGGCTATGCGGAGCGTTACAGCCGGCCGGCGGTCGTCCTGTGGCGAGGAGGCTTGTTCAAGCGAGGCGTCGAGGAGATGCAGTGCGATGTTCAGCTCGCCGGTGACGGCGTTCGATCTCGGGAAGCGGCGGTGTTTCAGCCCGCGAAACCGCCACTGCAGCACGCGGCCGTTCTGGATCGAATGGGTTCCCTTGTGGATGAACTGCGGCTGTGTTTCGGTTATCGTAAGCTGAATGCTTCCGCCAAGCAGCATCTGCCGGGGCAGCTCGAGGCCCAGCTCGAATGCGTCGGCCTGCCAGGCGGCGGACGCCTGCACGGCGTCGATACTGCGGCCAGATGCGGTGTCTACAACTCGAACAACGGCAGTGATGGTGCCGATCTCGGCCTGGTCGAACTGCCCCCAGCGGTCGGAGTTGTCGGCTCCGAGAATCCCGGGCACGCGCAGCAGCACCGGCACGTCCGGCGTGTCGGGCAGGGCGGCCGGATCGATGCCGGTGAACCGCCAGATTTCGCCCACGGCGGTGTTGCCGGTTTCGAGCACGAGCGTATCGGCTGTGTGGCTTGCGCGGCCGGTGTTGCTGAGCAGGTTTTCAGACGGCGCCGCCAGGCGGCGGGCCGCCAGCCAGCGCCGGCGCGGGGTGGTGGCATCATCGGCCCAGATGCGGCCGGTGGTCTGCGCGACTCCAAGTTCAGGCGGAATCGCGACTTCATAGTAGCCGCCGATCCGGCCGGTAACGCGCAGCTCGAGGCCTTCCGGTGCCGAAGCGATCTTCGACTCGCCGGACATATCCGGCGTATCGCACGACATCACCGGCGCGTCGGGCTGTGTCACCTCGACCACCAGATGCGTGGAAAACACGCGGATGACGAAGTCGCTGAGCGCGGTCATAATCAGAAGCATTATGGCGAGCGTTGCCAGGAAGCCCAGCAGCTTGCCCAGCAGGATCGTGCTCAGGCGGACGGGCTTCGATGCGAGCGTGAGGATGCGTTTTTCATCGATATCTGCGGGAAGCGACCACGCCGCGGCGCAAACCGCCGCGATCATTCCCACCAGCGCCATAGTCGACAGCGAGATGTCTTCGATGAGCTTGACGCGGTCGGCGTCGGTCAGCGCCGGCCACAGCGGCGCCGTGAGGATGACGGCGGCCGCGAAGACGACGCCAGCCAGCAGGATGCGCTTGCGCAGGGCTTCCTTCAGCGATATCAGTGCGATGGCAAACATAGATTAAGACTTGAGGCTTGAGGCGTGAGGTGCGAGGCTTGAGGAGATGGCACCCCGTTCGCGCGCCTCAGATGCCTCACGCATCATTTTCACGCCTCGCGTCGTCCTCGCGCCTGACGATACGGATGAATAGGTCCTCGAGGGTGCCCAGCGGCGCTCCTGCCCGTTCGACGCCGGCGCCCATTTCCTCGGCGAGCGCCCGAATGCGTCTCAGGGCGTCTGCCGGTGGATGCGCCAGCACCACCTCGAGGGCATCGTTGTCGGCCAGAAGTTCTCCCACGGCCCCCTGCGCGCACAGCCGGCCGCGCACAAGGAGCGCGATCCGGTCGCAGACCTGCTCGACGTCGGCCAGCAGGTGCGAGCACAGCAGCACGGTCTTCCCGCGCCCGGCGAGTTTCCTGACGAGGTCCTTGACTTCGTGCGTTCCAATCGGATCGAGGCCGCTGGTAGGCTCGTCGAGCAGGATCAGGTCGGGATCGTTGATGAGTGCCTGGGCCAGGCCGATGCGGCGGGCCATCCCCTTGGAATATTCCCTGAGCGGCCGGCGGCGGGCATCGGACAGGCCGACCTGCTCGATGAGTTCGTCTATTCTGCGGCGTCGTTCGCGGCGCGGTATGCGGAAGAGGCTGCCGTAGAAATCGAGCGTTTCTTCGGCGTTGAGGAACGGATGGAAATAGGATTCCTCGGGCAGAAAACCGATGCGTGCCTTGGTGGGTATGTGCCCTGCGGGCTTGCCGAGTACGGTCGCATGGCCGGAGGTCGGCCGGCTGAGGCCCAGCAGCAGCTTGATGGTGGTGGTCTTGCCGGAGCCGTTGGGGCCGAGCAGGCCGAAGACCTCGCCCTGTTTGACCTGCAGGTCGAGCGATTTGAGGGCGTCGATCCTGGCGCGGCCCCAGAAATCGCGGTAGGTCTTGCTGAGTTTTCGGGTTTCGATTGCGTACACGGACGCCGCTCCATTGGTGTAAACGAGGCGATGCCTGGGGCGCCGATCAAACTTCCTCCCGAGCAGCTCCGTTTGTCTGGGCGGCAATTTGGATTGTCTGTATGATTTTCAGAATCCCCGGACTCGAGCCTTTGAGGAGTTTTTCTCCTTGCGGCGGCGTCGATCGCTGGGTTTTTCGTAGTGGGTGATGCGTTTGATATCGCGAATCAGCCCTTCCTTCTCGCACTTCTTCTTGAACCGCCGCATCAGTTTCTCGAGAGGCTCGTCGCCTCGAGCCGTTATTCTGATCATTTCGTTCGTGTGCACTCGCGGATGGTGACGGTAACATAGCACAGCAAAACCTGTCTGGGTAATTATATTTGGCAAAACCGACTGTGTCAAGCAAAAAAGCCGCTTCATGTGCCTTCGTGTCTGGGCGGCCGCCGCCCCCATCGCTGAAATTACCATTTTTGAGATTTTTTTCTTGACGACGCCCTTCCATTTGCATATACTACTCGCTTTGTCTAGTCTGTCCGCAGGATGTGGAGCCGGCCGCCCGACGGCGCGCGGCCGGAGTAAGCTTGAGTATACGAAGCATTGCGCAGTGCTCAACAGGGTTCAACTTGCGGAAAGTCATGTACCATCCGACGGCACCATCCGGAATTCCCGCCATCCAATACCTGTCCTACATTACATATTCGAAGAAAGGAGGTTTGACCACACCAGTGGAGTAATTTCGTCAGTCCGTCCATCGGGGTCTGTTCTTACCAAGAGGTTTCATGGAATCTTTGCTATGAAGAAGCACCTTTTTTTGACCAGGATCGTTATTGTTGCTTCCCTTTGTGGAGCATTGTTTGTGACTTGCGGCACAGCGCTGGCCGCTGAAGACACCGAGGCCCGCATAACGGCGCTCGAGAAGGAGCTGGCGGCTCTGAAGGATCAGCTTGCCGGCGTGCCCGCCGCGCCTGCCAAGCCGGCCGTCCGGGCTTCGCTGCCGATCGAAATCTACGGTTTCTTCAAGCTCGACGCGTCCTACGACACGTCGGACGTCTTCCCCGGCAACTTCGCCTTCTGGGTTGATAATGAAGACGCCGCCGGTGCGGAGAAAAACGACAACAAGTTCAACATGACCGTCAACCAGACACGTGTCGGTCTGAAAATCGCAGGGCCTGAAATGGTTGGAGCGAAGACTTCGGCCTTGATCGAGACCGATTTCTACGGCGACCTGCCGAACGTGGAGAACAAGCCGGTATGGCGGCTGCGGCGTGCGTTCGTCAAGATGGAATGGCCGGACATGGACCTGAGTGTGCTGGGCGGCCAGGAATGGGATTTCACCTCGCCGCTGGCCCCCAAGACGCTCAATTTCCTTCCGCTGTGCTACGCGGGCAACCTCGGCTACCGCCGCCCGCAGATCGTTGTGGCTAAAGGCCTGCCCTGTGGCCAGGGCAAGATGCTGCTGCAAGGCGGCGTGTTCCGCACCATCCACGGCGGTGGCGGCGTGTGGGACGATGCCGGTGAAGACGCCGGCTACCCAGGTATGGCCGCCCGCGTCAGTTACAACGTGGAACGGCCCGATAAACGCAATTTCGGCGTCGGCGTATCCGGCCACTATGCTGAAGAAGAAGACGTTGCGGGCATGAGCAGAGCCAAGAGCTGGTTCGTAGGTTTGGACCTCAAGATGCCCGCAGGCGACTGCCTGCTGTTCCAGGCTGAATGCTTCAAGGGGCAGAACCTCCGCCAGTTCGCGGGCACGATGAACTATGACGTGACGAACGGCGATGAAGTCGAAGGCTCCGGCGGATGGGCCGGCGTCGAGATCACCCCGCCGAGCATGCCGAAGGTCAGCTTCAATCTGGCGGCGGCGATCGAAGACCTCGACAGCACCGGCAATGGCTGGGCAGCCGGGAGCCGGACGCTCAACCGCGCCATCCTGGGCAACGTAATGTACAAGCTTGCCCCCAACGTAATAGTCGGCCTCGAGGTCAGCAAATGGCACACCAACTACGTTGGTGACGCCGAAGGCGACGCCATGCGCTTCCAGACCTCGCTGATCTACAACTTCTGAGGCGTTTGTAAGCTGGCAGGAATCCGGGCATCATACCGATGCCCGGATTCCCCGCATGAATCGCCAAGCCGGTTTGCGGCCGTGCAGGCGAGGCATTCAGGCTTGACATTCGCTTGCGCGGAAAATAGAATATAGCTGTCAATTCACAGCAGTGACGATCGACAGATTTGACAAGATCGACAGGATGTCGGGGAAATCCAGTCCTGTCGATACTGTGAATTCTGTTACAAGCTACTGTCGATGAGGTATTACGTGAGCACATCGCGCAAGTTGCTGCTGAGTGGCAATGAAGCGGTAGCCCAGGCCGCTTACGACGCCGCCACCGCGCTCGGGGCAGGTTATCCGGGCACACCGTCTTCGGAAATACTTGAGCACCTGTCCGCCATCGGCGGCCGCGCCCAATGGGCGCCCAACGAGAAAGTGGCGATGGAGGTGGCCCTGGGGGCTGCGTTCGGCGGAGCACGGGCGCTCGCCACCATGAAGCACGTGGGGCTGAACGTTGCGGCCGACCCGCTGTTCACCGCGGCATACACCGGTGTGTCCGGGGCGCTTGTAGTCGTTTCGGCCGACGACCCCGGAATGGCTTCCAGCCAGAACGAGCAGGATAACCGCCGCTACGCTGCTGCGGCCGGTGTGCCGATGCTCGAGCCTTCCGACTCGCAGGAGTCGTACGATTTCTTCCTGCGCGCCATCGAGCTTTCCGAACGTTGGCGTATGCCGGTCATCCTCCGCCTGACTACGCGCGTGTGCCATTCCAAGACGGTGGTAATGACGCGGCAAGATTTCCCCGCGCCGAGCCGGCCACGCTTCGAGCGCGACGTGAAGGGGCGGGTGATGATCCCCGCATACGCCCGCATCGCCCATCGCAATCTGCGGCAGAAGCTTGGCGGGATTCAGGCCTGGAACGAGACCAGCGACCTGAACGTCGAGTTCGACGGCGACGCATCGCTCGGCATAATTGCCTCCGGCATAGCGTTTATGCATGCACGCGAGGCCGCCCCCGGCGCCCGCATGCTCAAGCTCGGCTTCACGTATCCGTTGCCGATCGAGCGTATCCGCCGGTTCGCCGGCAGCGTTGAGCGCTGCGTGGTCATCGAGGAGGGCGATCCGGTGCTTGTGGAAGCATCCCGGGCGGCCGGCATCGAGGTTGAAGGCAAGGCCGATATGTATCGGTTCGGCGAGCTTGACGTGGCCCGCGTGCGGCGCATTCTGGCCGGCGACACCTCGCCCGAGCCTGTCCCACCGCGCGGCAGGCCCCCGCAATTGTGCCAGGGCTGCCCGCACCGGGAAGTTTTCGAGGTGCTCAGCAAGCTCGGCTGCATCGTGGCGGGCGATATCGGCTGCTACACGCTGGGCGTGCTGCCGCCGTACGAGGCGATGGATAGCTGCGTGTGCATGGGGGCGTCGATCGGAGTGGGGCTGGGCCTCAGGCACGTGCTGCCGCCCGAGGAAGCGAAGCGCGTTGTGAGTGTGATCGGCGACAGCACCTTCGTTCACAGCGGCATAACGGGCCTTGTCGAGATGGTCTACAATCCGCCGCCAACCGGCCACGTGCTGCTGATTCTCGATAACAGCACCACGGCGATGACCGGGCTCCAGGAGCACCCCGGCACAGGCAGGAAGCTGGACTACCAGCCGACCGGCCGCGTGGTTTTCGAAGACCTCGCCCGCAGCCTGGGAATCGCAAACGTGCACGTTGTGAATCCGACCAAGGACCGCGAAGGGTTCGAGAAGCTGCTGGTGGCGGCGCTCGAGTCGGCCGAGCCGGCGGTGATAATAGCGCGGCGGCCGTGCGTGCTGGCGATGAGAAAAATGAAGAAGTATGCGGAAATCGCCGGAGGCGCTGAAAATGTCTGACAACATCGTAATCAACGTCACCTTCGCGGGCATCGGCGGCCAGGGCGTGCTGAAGGCGTCCGACATACTCGCCGACGCCGCTTTCCGGGCGGGTTACGACGTCAAGAAGAGCGAAATCCACGGGATGAGCCAGCGCGGCGGCTCCGTCACCAGCGACGTGCGTATCGGAAAAAGCGTGCTCAGCCCGATGGTGCCGCCGGGCGAGGCCGATTTCCTGGTGGTGCTTGCGCCGGAGGAAATAGAAGCCAACCGCCACCGCCTGGCGCAGCCGGCGCAGTGCTGCGAAGACAATTCCTGCTGCGCGCGCAGCGCGGGCGGAGTATTGATCGATACGAGTATCATCAGTGAAGATCAACTGGAAGACAAGCGGAGCCTCAACGTTTTCCTGCTGGGAGCCTTGAGCGCACACGTCGACATCGCCGGCGAGCACTGGCTTGCTGCGATCAGGGCGGCGCTTCCGGCGAAGGTTCACGAGGTCAACGAGCGGGCATTTGCCGCGGGACGGCTCGCTGCAGGAAGCATTTGACAGCGGCAGCCGCTTGCGTACAAGAAGGATATAAACATGAAACAGGACTCGCACAGCGAATTCAATCCTGCAAGCGCGCCGGATTACGTGCCCGTGCCTCGCCTCCGCGAGCTGCAACTGCGACGGCTGAAGGCGATCGTCCAACGGGCATACGAGCGCGTGGAGCTGTTCCGCAACCGGATGGACGAGCGGGGCGTCGGGCCGGGCGACATCGAGTCGCTCGACGACGTTGCAAAGCTGCCGTTCATGCAGAAAACCGACCTGCGCGACACCTATCCGTTCGGCCTGTTTGCAAGCCCGATGAACGAGATCGTCAGGCTGCACGCATCCAGCGGCACCACCGGCAAGCCGATCGTGGTCGCTTACACGCAAGAAGACGTGGCCGTTTGGACGAGCGTGATGCTGCGAACATTCGCCGCGTGCGGATTGCACCAGGGCGACATCATCCAGAACGCCTACGGCTACGGCCTGTTCACCGGCGGCCTCGGCGCACATTACGGGGCTGAGGCCCTCGGCGCCACGGTCATCCCGATTTCCGGCGGAAATACCGAACGCCAGATCATGGTGATGAAAGATTTCGGCGTAACCGCCATCTGCTGCACGCCCAGCTATTTCGTTCACCTGATCGAACGGGCGGCCGAGATGGGCGTGGACATGCGGGAGCTGCCGGTAAGGGCGGGTATATTCGGCGCCGAACCATGGACCGAAGCGATGCGCAAGCACATCGAGCCGGCCGCGGGTGTCAAGGCTTACGACATCTACGGCCTGTCGGAGATCATCGGGCCGGGCGTGGGAACCGAATGCGAAGCACAGTCCGGCCTGCATATTTTCGAAGACCATTTCCTGGTCGAAATCGTCGATCCCGAAACCGGCGAGCCTATGCCCGACGGCGAGGAAGGCGAGGTCGTATTCACCACCTTGAGCAAACTCGCGATGCCGATCATCCGCTACCGGACGCACGACATAACGTCGATCATACCCCGGCAATGCGAATGCGGGCGGACCATCCGCCGCATCGAGCGGATAGGCCGCCGCAGCGACGACATGTTCATCATACGCGGCGTGAACGTCTTCCCGTCGCAGATCGAATCGGCGCTGCTTGCCGTTGAAGGCACACTGCCGCACTACCAGATCGTCCTGAGCCGCAAACGCGGCCTGGACCAGATGGAAGTGCAGGTGGAGGTTACGTCCGAGATCTTCAGCGACAAGGTGCGTGCGCTCGAGGACACGCGGGCCGAACTCAGCCACGCGATCGAGACGACTCTGGGCCTCCGCGTGAACGTCAGCCTTGTCGAGCCGCATACGATCAAGCGCAGCGAAGGCAAGGCCAGGCGCGTCATCGACAACCGCAACCAGGGCGAGTAGGGACGGGCCGGAAGCCCCCCTGCTGAAATGTGCGGCGGAAACGTTTCAGGATGAAAGGTGCAGAAATGAAGATCAAGCAGCTATCAGTATTCCTCGAGAACAAGCCCGGGCGGCTGAGTGTCCCGTGCCAGACACTCGCCAAGGCCGGAATCAACATCCTAACGCTGTCGCTTGCCGACACCGAGCAGTTCGGCATCCTGCGCCTGATAGTCCGCGATTGGCAACGCGCCAAGCAGGTGCTCGAAGACGCCGGCTGCGTTGTCAACGTCACCGAAGTGCTTGCCAGCGAAGTGGAAGACAAGCCCGGCGGGCTGGCGCGAATCCTCGAGACCATCGAGCAGGCCGGAGTGAATCTCGAGTACATGTACGCATTCACGTTCCGCTCCGAAGACAAGGCGGTGCTGGTGTTCCGGTTCGAAGACCCCGACGCCGCCATCAAGCTGCTGAAGTCGAAGGGTTTCAACCTGGTCGACAGCGTGGAGTTGTACAACCGGGTGGAGAAATAGCGGCCGACCGCAGGAAACAATGGGTAGATTCATCTACGAGAATCGCATCTGGGACAGGGCCGAGGCCATGCCGCGCGGCGACTTGTGCGAGCTGCAGGTTCACCGGCTGCGCGATTGCATCGGCCGCGTGGCGCAGGTGCCGTTCTACAAGCAGGCCTTCGACCGCGAGAAAATATCGCCCGACATCATCCGCAGCATCGACGACCTCCGGCGGCTGCCTTTCACCACGAAAGAAGACCTCAGACAGCATTACCCGCTGGGATTCCTCGCGGTGCCGCGCGAGCAGATAATGCGTATTCACGGTTCTTCGGGCACCACCGGCAAGCCCACGTTTGTGGCCTACACGGCGGCCGACCTCGAGCTGTGGGCGGAAATGTGCGCACGATTCCTCGTCGCCGGAGGCCTGAGGCCCGAACACACCGTTC
>Ga0307380_10011906_pt1 | contig 10860 bp, 12 predicted proteins | sample UN3MG_FD_202239 | JGI IMG/M metagenome (GOLD analysis project Ga0307380, IMG submission 202239) | Soil microbial communities from Risofladan, Vaasa, Finland - UN-3 | ecosystem: Environmental > Terrestrial > Soil > Coastal area > Acid sulfate soil | place: Finland: Risofladan, Vaasa | collected... | reverse complement strand
CGTCGAACGACGGGACTCAGGGCTACGAGCAGCACAGTTCTTGGCTCAACACAGCGACGCTCCCGCCAAAAATATATTCCTGCCTGGACGCCTCTACTGGAGCGGCTGTTTGGCGGCGGAATAACAACGTCAAGAACAACGTCAGCGCCTCGACGCCGAACGTCAATGACGACGAGACCCAGGGCTACGAAGTCGGATCCCTATGGTTCGACACAATCGACAATGAGGTCTACGTCGCCACGAGTGTCGTGACTGGCGCAGCCAAGTGGAAGCTGTCAACCGTCTCCGGTGGAGGATCGCTCAACAACCCCGGCGAGTTCATGTTCGGGACGCTGCTGGACTATCCGTCTCCTGGCAACGTCTCGGCGGGCACGGTGTTCTTCCTGCGCTTGAAGTTCCCCGCTGGCGTCGTGTTCAGCGACATGCGGACGTTCATTGACTCGGGCGGCACCGCAGCACGATCCATTCGCATGGGGATCTACGCGCAGACGACGCCCTCCGACAAGAACGGAGTCCCCAACACGAGGGTCGCCCAGACCGCCGCGACAGTCACTACGGGACAGAGCGGACTCTTTATGACGGTGCCCTTGATCGGAGGGGACTACACGGTCCCCGCGACGGGCTTCTACTGGCTCGCCGTAGTCTCGGATTCGACGAGCCTCAAGTTCGCCGTGACCGCTGCGTCACGCGCCAACTTCCTCCCGGTGCGCCAGGAATCCGGGGCTGGAGCCACGCTTCCGGCGACGACCGGGACGCTCACGAATCCAATCTCGGCGGTCCTCTACATCGCAGCCGTGGAGGCATAGCGTGTCGGTCAACAGACAGGGAATCTTCGACTACCCATTTATGAAGCTCGACACCGAGGAAGCCTCCTACGTCTCGGCGGGCGTGATCGCCTATCCAGGGAGCGACGTTGAGGGCGCACCCCAGAAGATCAGCGCGGTCTGTGGCAAGAAGGGCGGCACGACGACGTTCAGCGTGCGCCTCTACGACAAGACCCACGCTCTCGTGATCGCCAAGCAGACCAACCAGTCAAACAACTACCCAGAGCTTCTCGATCTCGGCGCGATCACAAACGTCCCCGAGGGACCGGCGATCTGGGAAGTTCAGGTCAAGAAGACCGCAGGCGACGCGGGCAAGGTCGTCACCGTCGCGTCCCTGGTCATGGAGTTCTAGCGTGAAGATCAAGCACTACGAGATTCACTGCGCGACCGAGGGCGTCTGGAAGGACTGGTATCTGCCCGAGGGCGATCCCGAGCCGACGACGTGCCCGACCGACTCCGCGCACTCGATCACCGCCGACTCCGCATCCCTTAAGGACACAACCGGACCAGACGAGATCCTCATCAAGAACGAGGATGGTTCAATCGTCCACCACCCAATGACGACGCGGAAGACGCCGATCTTCCAGCCCTCGATCATCGTCCCCGGCGACCTGTTCTACGGGGCTGGGGCGTTCGATGAGGTCACGGGTGACAAGAAGATCGGCGAGGGTCTTCGGATCAAGTTCAACACGAGCACCCCAGGCGATGTGGTCGTAGTCGAGGGACGCTTCTATCACTACGTCCGAATCCTGGGTGGAGTGATCCGCTCCTGGGCCTCGACGGTGGACGACGAACTGTCCCTAGAGGTCATCTTCCCAGCAAGCGCCCCCGCCAGCACCCCGGGGGTTGGCAACGTCGTGATCTCAGGCGGGGTCTTCGTCCCGATCCAGACTGGCGACGGGAGCCACACCGTTGACGGGACGACCCTGGAGGTCGGACACATCAACCAAGGTCTCTGCCCCGTCCCAGCCTCGGTCGAGGGGACAGGCTTCTGGAACTGGGATCCAGCCGCGACCCCCTCGATCACTCCCTCCTACGACATGACCGGGAACTACCACCTGATCCCGGCCGAGATCAGCGCGCTTCGCCAGGCGAACAAGTACCCCGTCGCGGATATGGACGTGACTCCTGCTGCTGGCATCCAAGGAAAAAAAGTGCTCCCTCACTGGGTCTGGAAGTTCACGCTGCTCAAGGGCCCAGACGCGGGCGACACGAAGTTCCGGGTCCTCCTCTACACGTCGAGGGCCACCACGAAGTAGGTGGCCTCTGTCGGCTTAGGACAACATCATCATGGGGGATAAGTCGGGCAAGCTGCGGAAGGCGACGGGAGTTCTACTGGCCTCCGCTGCGTTGACTCTGCTGTTCTGGGATGTCTTTGTCGCGTACAACGATGTCGCTGGTGACACCATCAGCGAGATCGTGCGGGACCTGAGTCACGCCTGGTGGTCGCTGCCGTTCGTCTTCGGGGTCATCACGGGTCACTTTTTCTGGAACCGGCCAAAGGATGAAATGCTCCCAAGGGACGAGCACATCAAGGTGTTCTTCACGCGCGTCGTCGGGCTGTCCTCGCTGGTCATCGGAAGGGACCTTCTGAACCTCGCCCACCCGCTTCCGGCATTCCCTTACGCCAATCTTGTGTTCGTCATCGCGGGTTTCTTCGTAGGGGCACGATGGTGGCCGCAACACCTCCCTGAGGTTGAGGAGTTGTCGTCACCGGATCAATAGCTACAATCGGACCAGGCGAAACGGTAGCCACTACGCTACCGGCGCTGGAGTACTTGTGAGCGACGTGCTTGGGTCATACGACCGTGGGCTTTGGCCTACGCGTTACACCGCTTGGGAGCGTACCTCGCTAAGCATCCAGTCTGCGCACGACCGCCGAAACATCCCACTCAAATGGTACTGGCGGCTCCTGACCGACGAGGACGAAGGCGGCGCGGCTCCAGACGACACCTATTTTGAGCACCAAGACATCTACCGCAAGTATGCCGGTCCTACCGGTATACATCTCTTTACAGATGACACTGCGAAGAGCAAAGGTCGCCAGCGAGGGACGACCGAGGTTGAGGGTGAGGTGCGCCTCAACATCAGTAGGGCGGAGTGCCAGCGGCTAGGGATGTTTTTCACGACCAAGGACGACCGCGAGGCGTCCTTGTCCGAGGAGGAGAAGGCCGGGCACGACGAAGGACCCTACGCGGCGAGCGAGCCGTTCTTCATCCCGCGCGCTGGGGACGTGTTCTTCTTCCGGCGCAAGATCCACCGCATCGCTCAATTCGAGCCGGACTATGAGCAGTCTCTAAGTCCCCAAGGGACAGTGATGGCGTGGAAGGGCACAGCGACACTGCTCCGCATGGACGCCACCTTCCCCGATGTCCTCAAGGCGCAACTCGTGCCCCCGACGAGCGACCCGGTGGTCCCGCGCGCCGGAAGGGATGACCCGTGGCACGGAGCGTAGCCCGAACCCGGGGAGGCGTCGAGGTCGTCAAGCGCACTGGGCCTGACGGAAAGGAACTCGTCGAGTCGTTCCACGCGAAGCTCTACGAAGAGCTTCACGCCGCAAGCCTGGTGCAACTCCGCGTCATCGCTGAAGAGGCCAGGGAGTTGATCATCGACCGCCTTTACAACGCGACACCGCAACGCCCCGGGGAGCGGCGCATACGTCGGCCAAACGCCCTTCGTCGTCCCGAGATCATGTTCGCTGAGCGGCGCCCGGCTCCGCTCGCGCGGCTCGCGGACCGCACCGTGCAAGACAAGGTCTCCGCCAAACAGGACGGGCGTAAGCTCATCCGAACTGGCGACTACACGTACGGCATCGAAGTCCGCAAGGGACAACGAGGAAACGTCGTTTACTACACCATCCGCCCCAAGCCAGGCAAGCACGCGGACTCCGAGCTAACGCACCGGGTCCTTGCGGCGATGCTAGAGTTCGGGACCAGCAAGATGCCAAAGCGCCCGCATTGGAATCCCGCGCTTCTGAAGACCAAGCAAGTGCTTGCGGAGCAGGGCGCGTACGTCCGCGCCGTCGCGCTCCGACAAGCTATCCGGGCGGTGCGCTGATGTACTACCCAGTGATGGACCCGCTCCGCGCCTTCTTTGCTCAAGCCCAGTGGGGCGGGCAGCCGGTCGTGACTGTCTTCGCGTCGCCAGATCGCGCGCACTCTGAAGCCGCGCGCACCTTCAAGCGCCGCATGCAGGGCAAGCTCACGCGGCAGCAGATCGAGGACTCACCGACGCCGGTTCCGTTCATGTCCATCTGGCGCTCGCATCCTGCCTACGACCCGGCGCGCGACAGCCGCGCCATCATCCGTGGCTTCAACCGGAACCTGAAGGCTGGCACCGCTGAGTCGATGCGTTTCCCGCGCCCCATGACCAGCGACATCCAAGTCGACCTATGGTGCGGCGAGGGCGGCAGTCAGATCGCTGAAGTCGTCACGGCACAAATTGAGACGCGCTTCCCCCATGAGAGCGTCTATCTTCCCATCGACTGGACGCAGGACCGGTGGTATAAGTCACCCTTCGACGTGTTTGAGCATGCGCGCACCTACGGGCGCACGCGAGGACACTTGACGCAGTCCGGCGGTTGGTCTGACAACACATCCCTTGAGTTTGCTCAGGGGAATAAAGAAGTTCGACTCTCTTGGTCAGGCCGCTGGGACTTCTATTTGCCATATCGGCCCAATGAAGGCAGGATCGTGCGAGACATCTCGCTCGACATCTTCGATGAGTTGACCGGCGACTTGCTTGAGACGCTGAACACAGGCGCAGAGGATTAACGATGGTTGCTCCCCAGATCAGGTTTCGGGTCACGGACCTCACGCTCTACAGCCCGCGCACGTCCAACGCTGTCATGGGCTGTCTCGGGCCTGCCACCAAGGGGCCGGTGAACCGCATCACCGACTTCACCGACGATGGCAACTTCGTCGCCCAGCACGGATCCCCCGCTGATCGGCTTTACGCCCAGCGCGCGTTTCTGCGCTACACCAAGCGCGGTGACCAGGGCAAGTTCCTCCGCATCGGTGGACCCAACCTGAGCGCGGCGACGCTCACGCTCTACGCGGATGACGGCGTCACTCCCATCCTCATCTTCACGGCGTTCAGCCAGGGCACCTGGGCGAACAGCGGCGGCCTCGCCATCGGAGTCACCCACAACGGGACGCAGGGCTACAACGTCCAGGTCTACGAAAAGGGCGAGGCGACCCCAGAACTCTATGTCGGCGTGGACAACGGGATCATCGCGTCTCGAATCAACAACGCATCGTCGCGCGTGGTCGTTCAGCTTGCACTCGGCGCTGGCGCGACCTTCCCCGCCGAGACGCTCAACGTGGTGACCGGCGCGCTCGACCCCAGGAACTTCTCTGGCGGAGACGACGGCGCGTTCGCCATGAGCGACAGCGAGTCCTCCTCGACGAGCGGCGTCGCTGGGCGACGTTTCTTCGGAAAGATGGACAGCGTAGCTGGGGCCCGCGTCTTCCTCCAGATCGTCTCCGTCGACGCGGCCCTCGCCGGACTAGACATCGCCCACAACACGCTTGGAAATGCGTGCGTTCCTGGCACCGTCACCATCCGCGCGCAGACGGGCGTCTCGACCTACGTCGAGCTTTCAGACGACGACGACCTTGCCTACGCCCCCGGCGGCGCTGGGGTCGGTCTGCTGACTGGGGCCGCAGGTGTCCTCGGCTACGTGGATTATCGAACTGGCGCTTTCGGCATCAACATCAACCCTAGCGCCTCGACGTTCTTCTCTGGTGGGAGCATCGACGCCATCTTCGTCAAGGCTGCCGTCGAGAGCATCGGCGCAACGGCTGCGGGACAAGATACCTACGCGGGCAACCTCTCGCGCTTCAAGCTCGCGCCCGGGTTTTTCAACGCGAACAAGCTCGTCATCACCGTCCCCATCGACGAGGTGTCCGGCCAGGCCGCGCTCGGGGCCGCAGGCGAGACCAGCGCGACCGCGACTCTCAAGACCCTCGCCGGGTGGATCGTCCCGGGCACCGTGGTCCTCACGCCGTCGCACGCGACCGACGCTGTGCCTCCCCCCATCTACGATGATGGCTTCGGCGGTTGGCGCTCGTCTCCCATCGGCCAACCTGGTGTTGCGGTTGCGGGCACTGTCGATTACCGCACCGGGCAGTGGAGCGCCCCGGCGTGGGATCCGATCGGTGGCGTCGTCTTCCCGGCCACCACGGCAGCGGACATCGGGGCGGAGTACGACATCCAACTGTTCAACATGGGTGGCGGCGCTGTCCCTGGGGGACTAAACGCCTACAAGGTGCAGACGGTCCAGCCCAGCGACGCGGGTGGTGACGCCAACGCCGCAGACGTGGATCCTGGCGCTGCGCGCATCGTTGCGCCGATCTCTCCCGGCCAGACCGTCATCACGATCAGCGACGTGGGCGGAAACCCCGAGACCTACTACGACGACGGCCTCGGCGGGTGGCTCACCGCGCCGCGCGGGTCCTCTCGCGCTCAGGCCGCGCTCGGCGGCGCCATCGACTACGCGACTGGCGCTTGGTCTATCACGGCGACGGCTGCCATCGCGGCGACGGCGAGCATCGGCGTCACCTACACGAGCACCCCGACCGATCAAGCCCGTAGGGCTCTCCGGGGAACGGGCCCACAGTTCGCCGCGAACGTCACTGCAAATGCTGCTGGTGTCGCCTTGGGACTTCCAACCGCAGCCAACGGCTACAACGGCCCCAACTACATCGACCACACGACGGGGGCCTTCGGGTTCGCGCTCAGTCTGATCGCTACCGGCAACCAGACCTTCAACGTCCGAGACAACGGCACCATCCAGGCTGCCTACCTCCCGGTCGCGGAGATCCTCGGCTTCGGTGATGGTGTGGAGACGGTCTTCACGGGCTCGCTCGCGCCTGCGCCCTTCCGGCGGCAGGACGATCGCCTCGTGGCTTTCCAGGGCGCGCAGACGGCTTCGGCCGCGAGCGGTGATCCACAGGTGGCCTTCGCTACGCTAGGCGTTGACGCCACGGCCGACCACTGGACGCAGAACGTCGCGGCGCCGACCGACCCGGACAACTTCCTCGACTACCGGGACGGGAGCGCCAGCATCCAATGGACTTCCGCCCCGATCCTCGACGAGGCTGTCTTCGTCGCGGCGGAGGAGGTAGTCATCCACTTCACCGCGCGCTACCCGGGTGACATCGGAAACGAGCGCGCGATCCTGGCGGACGGTCTGCACGTTTCGGTCAGCGCGGACCCGACGGTCACCGGGACGCTCCGGGCTCAGGTGCTGTTCGGGAACGCCGTCGTCATCGAGTCGTTCGGCCAAGCGACCACGGTGGACGAGCTTGTCTCGCTCATCAACGACCCGATCAACGGAAGCGAATACATCACTGCGTCCGCCACGGACGACGCTGGGATCCTCGACGCCGACATCACGGCTGAGCAACAGGTCGGCCTCAGCGGGGCGTTCACGAACGCGGATGTGATTGGCACGAAGGTCGGCTCGACCTACACGGGGCTCCAGGCGTTCCGCAATCACGAGGTGGTGCCCCTCGACTGGATGATGATTCCGGGTCAGTGGCACGCCCCGGTCATCAACGCCCTCCAAGCGTTCTGCGAGCGTCCCGGCCGGCGTTGCATCGGTATCATCCCGACGCCGGACACCGACGATGCTTTCGAGGTCCGCAACTTCGTCAATGGCGAGTGGACCGGTGGGCCTGGCTTCGCCTCCATCCCAGACATCCGCGTCCCGTTCCCGCCGTCCACTCTCGTGGACTCGCGCTTCCTCGCGCTCTTCGCGCCTTGGTTGACCTACCTGGACTCGTTCACCAACACGACCGTGAGCGAGCCGCCTGACGGCGACATGGCCGCCCTCGTGGCGAACACCGACAGCGTCGCGCATCCTTGGTTCCCCATCGCTGGTGGGCGCCGAGGCAAGGTGCTGGCGGACGGCGTCAAGTACTCGACCGAGCTAGCCGATCGAAACTTGGTCTACGGTCAGGTGGGGCAGCGCGCGGAGATCGTCAACAGCATCGTCGCGTTTGCCAATCGAGGACTCCAACTCGCCGGGCAGCGCACGGCGCAGCGCGCGAACACGTCGCTCAATCGGATCAACGTCCAGTGGACCTTGAACACCATCATCAACAAGCTCGACGCGGGCGCCCAAGACTTCGTCTTTGAGTTGAACGACACGCAACTCTGGCGTGAGATCAAGTCGTTCGTGGAGAACGTCCTCGGCCCGATCAAGGAACGTCGGGGTCTTCAGGACTTCCACGTCATCGTAGATCAGACGACTACGACCGCCGCCGACATCGACAACCTCACCGTCCGCGTGAAGATTTTCCTCAAGCCCGCACGCGCTACCGAGTACCTCGACTTCGACGTGATCCTCACCCCGACCGGCGCCGACTTCGCCGACGTGTCTGCCACCGGCTGATCGCCGACCAAGGAGCTAAACGATGCCTGTCAGTGATTACCGCTATGCCGGAACCGTCCTCGCGCAAGCGGGTGGAATCTGGAACATCCAGAAACAGAACATGGGGATGTTGGAACTCAACATCAACCAACTCATCCCTGGGGCCAAGGAGGCGTTGATCCTCTCGCTCCAAGCGTTCGCCATTCCGGGGCGCGGGATGGGGACGGCCGAACTCCCCTACCTCAATGGATCGTCCAAGTACGCGACGCGGCCTGAGGCGCAAGGGGACATCACCGCGACGTTCCGCGACTTCCCGCTCGCCCAGACGCGGCGCTTCCTATACCAATGGTTCTCGCTGGTCTACAACGAGGAGACCGGCCTCTCCCTCCCGATGGGCCTGGTCAAGACGACGGGTAGCCTCGTCCTCTTCCAGAGCGACGGGCAGGGTGAGCGGACGGCGCGCCTGGAAGGTCTCTGGCCGACGAAGATGCCAGACATCAACGTCGACTTCGCGACCGGCGACATCATGACGATGGAGATGAACTTCTCCTGCGACCGGGTGATCTGGGATCCGAACCTTCTCGCACCAGTCAACGCGTAGGAGGTCCCATGAGGACATTCAACCAGTACCTGTCAGAGTCCCGCCTGGCGCGGGTGTCCCGCCTCAACGAAGCCCGCCCGGCGCAGGTGTTCACCGACGCCGAGCTTCCTGTCATCAGGTTGTGGAACGGATACACCATCAGCACGTCTGCCAGAGATGGTCACGAAGTCGCAGTGTTCCGCGACGGCAAGGACGAACCCGTAGAGTTGGCTTACGGCTCCAAGGGTTTCGGTGAGATGCTGTTCAAGTTCTGGAAGCGCTGAGGAGGTCCCATGCGGACGTTCAACCAGTACCTAGCCGAGACCAGCACCCCGGATGAGGATTCTTGGGATTTTGGGCTACAGGCCGGTTGGGATTGGGAGACCGGGAAACTGAAGGGCTCAGAGGACCAGGTGAAGCGCGGGAAATGGCGAGAGTTTCAGAGACAGAAACCCGGCGCGACCCAGAAAGACTGGGCGGAGTTCGTCGACGGCTGGAGCGGTGGTCGGCGAAACGCCGATGACGCCTGGCGGGAAAACAGCAGATAGGTCCCATGAAGACATTTGAACAACACTACCTCGCCGAGGCCGAGGCCCCCGTGTCCGCCGACAAGGCAGCGAAGATCCTCAAGGACGGTAAGGTTCACGGGAAGCCGCTCTCGACCAAGCAGAAGGGCATGTTTGGCGCCATCGCTGGTGGCACGTTCAAGCCGTCGAAGCTCAAGGAGCGCCGCAGGTCATTTGAGGACTACCTCGATGAGCGCATGGCGCAGATCGGTGGAGACGACAGCGACGCCGTCACGAAAGAGATTGGCAAGGCGGTGGGTCGCTCTGGCATGCCATCGTCGATGAAGAACGACCGGCTGCTTGTGAACTACGCGGGCGAGGACTACGAAGTGATCGTCCGCAAGGCACGCCTTGTCCCGGGCCAGATGACGAGGACCAACTAACGGGGTAAGATCCCCGCAGACAATTTGAAGCGCACGGCTCAAAATGAGCCAGGAGGAGCAAAATGCTCACCGATGCAGCGTACGTCACGACACCGGGCGGGTGGGGTCAAGCCCACGGCGTTTGGGATCGTGCAGAGATCGAAACCTACCTTCAGGTCAGGTTCCAGAATGGTCCCGCGCAGACACGCGGGATCAACGGCGTTCAGCTTCTGGACGTATTGCAAGTATCCGCCGACTTCGTGCGGGCCATGCAACGCGCAGAGCCATCCCGTGACAGAGCGATGGTCATCACCAAGATCGACGAGGCTATGCTCTGGGAGCGCCGCCGGATCGAGAACACCAACACGCGCGAGGACGCCACGGCTAAGGCGCTCGGGGGGGACTACTGATGAGCCCGCAAGCAAATGCGGGTTCGCCCGCCTACGACAACCCAGACGGCCTTCCCGCCGGCCACCCCATGCGACAGCTTGCTGCCACCCTGGGGCTCTCGGAACCGAGCGCCTCGGGGCAAGCGCCACCCAACACGCCCCCTGGCACTACTGCCTTCAGGCAGTCTCCCGTAGCTCATCGAATCGAGCCCACGGGAGGAGACCGGAACACGGACTCACTCGCGCGGCCCTACACCCTCCCGAGTGGCGGGCTGCTCTACGGTGACCACAGCGGGCAGGTTCTCATCTCCCCGATGCGCGGAGAGCAGGAGGAAGTGCTCGCGGGTGCTGGTGGCGGCCTGTCCGCGACGCCGGCACTTCGTCACATCGTGACGCAGTGCCTCGACACGCGCGGCATTCCGCACGACCAACTCGCCCTAGAGGACTGGGCGTCGTGCTTGCTGCACATCCTCGCGTACAGCATGGGGGCCGACTTGCTCCCGCTGTATCCGCGTTGCCCAGCGTGCAAGGTGCAGTTCGACGGGAGTCGAAAGCTCTCCCAGGTCCCCCACCGAACGCTTCGGCGCTGCGGGCCAGGCGAGGCACCGACCTGGCCCCCAGAGACATCGCAGGACGAAGATGAGGACTTGCGCATCCTGCGAGAGATGGGCCTCGACGGCGCTGACGCCACAGCGGAGCAAGTCTTCTGTGCTGATGCGCTGGAAGAGCCCAGCCTGGTCACGCTCTCTAACGGGCAGACG
>Ga0307380_10011905_pt1 | contig 10860 bp, 10 predicted proteins | sample UN3MG_FD_202239 | JGI IMG/M metagenome (GOLD analysis project Ga0307380, IMG submission 202239) | Soil microbial communities from Risofladan, Vaasa, Finland - UN-3 | ecosystem: Environmental > Terrestrial > Soil > Coastal area > Acid sulfate soil | place: Finland: Risofladan, Vaasa | collected... | reverse complement strand
AGATGCGCCAGAACCTGGTCTGGGCGACGGCCTACAACGCAATCGCCATCCCAGCGGCGGCCGGGGTTTTTCAACCGTTCGGGTTTGTCCTCGAACCACAATGGGGGGCGCTGATCATGGCGGCAAGCACGGTGATTGTGGCGGTGAACGCGATTTCCTTAAGGAGGGTGCGGTTGAGCACCGTAGCATCGTGACATAGATGGTCGAGGAGACGACATGAAGATTGATCCCGTATGCAAGATGGAGGTGCAAGAGGCAGAGGCGCTCACCGCAAGGAGCAATGGCACGGTGTACTACTTCTGCTCTCGCGGTTGCCGGGAGAAGTTCATGAACACCCATCCGAAAGGGCGGAGGCTATACGATTTGATCATCATCGGGGGCGGACCGGCCGCCCTCACTGCAGCGGTATACGCCTCCACGATGAAGATCAACGCGTTTGTAATAGCTCGTGACCTGGGCGGCCAAGCCCTCGATAGCTCCAAGATCGAGAACTACATGGGGTATGACTTCATCACAGGTCCGGAGCTGATAGACAAGTTCAAAGGGCAGCTCCTCCACTCCCATTACGTTGACCACCTGATGAACACAGTGGTGGGGGTGGAACCGAGTGCCGATGGATTCACTGTTACCACCGTCGATCGGCATACATACTCTGCCGCTGCCATCCTTGTTGCCACCGGAATGGTGCGTCGAACGTTGAACGTTCCGGGGGAGGAGAAGTTCCAGCGAAGAGGCGTGTTCTACGGAAACATTCAGGACTACGCCTTTGTCCAAGGCGAGGACGTGGCGGTGATCGGAGGCGGAAACTCCGCACTGCAGATCGTGGAGAACCTGTGTGCAGTGGCAAGGGAAATCCACCTAATATCGGATGAAAATCTAGGTGCTGATCGCGCGATCGTTAACCGTGTTGAACAGTTCGAGAATCTGCATGTCTACGAGAAGGCAGCAGTGATGGAATTTACCGGGCGCGAGTCACTATCCGGAATCGCCGTCCACACTGAACGGGGAGAGACTCTGGACATCCCGGTGAAGGGAGTATTCATCGCAATCGGGTTCCATCCAAACTCGTCGCTCTTGGCCGATCTTGTTAAGCTCAACGATCGCCGGGAGATCGAAATTGGCCCCGACTGCACCACGTCATACCCAGGGATCTTCGCTGCGGGAGACGTAACGAATGCCTTTGGCAAGCGGATCGTCATCGCCTCTGCTGAGGGAGCAAAAGCGGCAATGGCCGCAAGACGCTTCATTATGAATCCAAGAAAGGGAGGAACAACATGAACGAAAAGAGGGACTACGCATTTCGCACGACACTTGAGATTCCGTATGGAGAGGCGCTGGAGAAGGTCAAGGCGTCTCTGAAAGACGAAGGTTTCGGTGTCCTCACCGAAGTCAACGTGGAAAAAGTGATGCTCGAAAAGCTAGGCGTGGGTTTCCGCCCGTACACGATCATCGGTGCGTGTAATCCATCGTTGTCCCACCGTGCCTTTGAGCAGGATCTCGAAGCCGGGCTTGTGCTTCCGTGCAACGTGATCGTCTACGAGAAGGACGGGAGAAGCGCGGTGGCGATCGCCGATCCGGTGACGATGATCGGGGTTCTGGAAAACTCGGACCTCGACGAGGTCGCCCACGAGGCGCAGGCCAAGTTGAAGCGGGTCATCGCCCGTTTGGAAGGAATAACGACCGGTTGAAGATATATACTACAATGCAAAGGACGAAATCATAAATAGCGAAAGAAACGTGAATTAGTACATGCGAGACAACGGCATGGTGCACACAGCCCGGCCTTGTCGACAAGACCAGGTTCACCAATCCATCGGGCGGTGAACTCCACTTCGTGGTCCATTCGCCGACCCCTGATGAGAGCAACGCCCCCAGCAGTCACAATGCATGCACCTGAATTCCGCCGACGCATCCATCAAGCGTGCACTGGCGAATCTGAACATTCCTCTCTCTTCATCGGTGGAAACGTACAAGAGTCCTTCAGACGGCCTTCTGTTGACTCCGCAGGTCGTCTTTTTCTCTTGCACACATCGTCTCTGTTATGTCCGCGCCCGCTCAGATCCGACTAGTGTCCGACCGGTAACGATTTCTCAAGAGCCTCTGTGAGGTCCGGTGCTGTGATGTACCCCGTGTTGCGCCACAGCTTCTCTCCTTCCCTCCCCAAGAGAATCAGGGTGGGTACCCCCACCACACCAAAGTCCTGGCGCAGTTTCTCAGTGTCCCCACTCCCCTCGGTGGTAAGATCGATCTCGACAAGCGTGATCCCCGCAGTGGCAGAAAGGACCGTGGAGTTTCTGAAAGTGGTGGCAGAAAGCTCCTTACAGGGAAGACACCAATCAGCAGAAAAGTAAAGCAGGACCGGGCGACCTTGCTCTTGAGCGTCTGTGAATACGCCGGTGTGATAAGGAGTCCAGGTGAGGCCAGGAGATGTTCCGCCAAGGGAAAGCAGGAGAAATCCTGCCAGGGCGAAGCCGGAGAGTGTCACCGTCCACCGCAGCATTTTGAAGACACGTCCCATAATGCCTCTTCCTGCAACGAAGAGGTAGACCGCGCCTCCCGTAGCGAGCGCAGCCGCTCCCCACAACCACACCCGCGGGGGCAAGAGCGACGAAACAAGGTACCAGGAAACTCCGAGGAGTACCACCCCAAGGATCCTTTCCACCCAGGTACTCCACGGGCCCGCCCGTGGAAGACGCTTGAGCCTTCCTCCAAGCAACGCCAGAATTACATACGGTGCCCCGAGCCCCAGGGAAAGCACGAAAAACAGAGCCCAACCCCTCAGCACGTCCTGTGAGGTGGCCACATATGAGAAGAGGGAGGCGGTAACCGGTCCTACACAGGGAGCCGCCACTACTCCTACGAATCCTCCCATCAACGCGGCGCCGAGTATCGGTCCGCCTCGTCCCCGGGGGAGCCGTCGCACTAGCATCGCCGGTGGTCTCATGTGCCACAATCCCAGAAAACTCGTGGCAAAGGCCGCGGTCAATCCGGCAGCGATAGCGAGCATCCAAGCGTGCTGCAACAGCCCTCCCAACATCCCCCCGGACAGAGCGGCAGTCACTCCCAATGCTGAGTATGTAAGAGCTATCCCCAATTGGTAAGCAAGCGCGAGAACAACGGTCATCATGATCCGGTCTCCAGACCGACGGGAGAAATAGGCCACCGCAACGGGAATCATGGGGTACACGCACGGCGTGAGGTTAAGCCCCAATCCAAGAAAGAACGCGGAGAGCAGCATCCAGAGAAACTTACCGCCGCCACCGCGGTCTGCCCCCAGAGCAACAGCACCCGGAGAAGGGCCCTGTGGAGGAACGATAACTACAGGGACGCTGAAATTGGCCGTTGCCGGTGGGAGGCAGATCTCATCGTTGCACGCTTGATACCTCAATTCACCTTGGATAGAGTAACTCCCAGTAGCGACGCCCATCTCTGCTGTGAGGCGCATTCGTACCTCTACTTCCCCGCGGTAGAGCGCTAACGGCTCCAGTGAAAAGGAGACCTTGACCTCCTCCGGGTCCGGCCAGGCAGACTTTAGCTCTATGCCCGTTGGTGGGAAGAATAGGAGTTCACTGGGAATTAGATCGTCGCTCTGGTAGGAAGAGTTGATGTGCCAACCGGAGAGGATGAACAGGCGCAAAGTCAACGTGGAACTTCCTCCCGAAGGAAGCGTTGCTTGCGCAGGTGCCAGCTCCACTTTTACTACACCCGCCGTGGGGAGCCCTTGACCAGATGCGAGCAATGCAATCCCGAGGAACAAGCCCAGTGCAGCGATCGACCACTTCATGAGACCAGCGATTAAACCCCGACCTCAGGCCCCATCCCACCGCAACCGCCCTGTCGCCGCAACGGAAGAGTGCACTCTGACCTGTAACAGCTCCCTTCGGTAGTAAGGTCGTAACGAGCAGGGGAGATGCCCTGTTTGCTCAACGCCTTGGCGAGGTAGTAGTCGCGGTGCGCGAACGCAAGCCAAGTCTGGACGGCGGCGGCGGTCTCTACGGAAGAGAACCCCCTTTGCTGGATCAGCCAGGCCGCGAGACCGCGGGCGCTGCGCACCAGGTTGCAGATCTGTCCGGATTTCTCGCAACAACAATGTACAAGCTGTGTGTCGTCGCAACATGGTGTGGAAATTGGAGAAAGGGCTTGGTGCAGTGTCTTCTCCTCGCTTGAGGAAAGATCGATTTCGTCGTACCACTTGGCAAACTCCGCGGCGTTATCCCAAGACAATGGAATGGCATACGGGGTCTGGGTTCCAACCGCAGGGATGATCTCCTTTTCAAGTTCCGATAAGGAGATCTCTTCCTGTGGGGCACTTCCACTCTTGGTAAGGAGGATCGCCGCGGGGATAATTGCAAGGCTAACAATTACGGCCAGCCACAGCCACTTTCGCCTATTCCGGAACGGTTTCTTGGTCCCTGTCATGGTCTATTCACAGCAGCTCTTGGCTTCCACGGAGGCGACCTTCACCTCAAGGCCCATTCCCCCACAGCCACCCTGATCAATGGGGCCCCCACACAGATCCTGGTAGCACGATTCGTAGGACTCGGAAGCTTCTAAGCCAAAATCCTTCGGATTGCGCCCCTGTTCTTCCAGACCTGTGGCCAAGTAATAGTTGGGGTGAAGGAAGTGCAACCACTCGATCACTGCCACCTTAGTCGTATCGCCAGAGAATCCTTTATTGTGGACAAGGAAGGCGGCGAGCCCCTGCGCGGAACGGGTGAGATTGCAGATATTGCCATTCTTGCTGCAGCAGCAGGCGAGGACCGAGTTGTCATCACAGCAAGGGGCGGGGACGGAAACGAGTTCCTCTTCCACCACAGCCTTTTCCTGCGGTGAAAGCTGAATCTGATAAAACCAATCCGCGAACACTTGAGCGTTTTCAACAGAGAGGAAAATGCCATAGCTCGTTACGCTGCCCGATTGTGGGATAAGTGTTGCTGTGAGATCCGCCAGGATAGCACTGGGTTCCCCTTGAGCCCATCCCAAGAGGGATGGGACTAAAACGGCAAAAAAAACTAACCAACAAACGACTTTCACTCCTAGACCAAACTTGTATCTCATGCTTTTCACCCCTGTCTATGATTAACTTGTGAGCGCAATTGTAGCCCCGGGAGGTGTGCATTTCGTGAAGATTCCATGCAAGAGGGATGGAAACACGCGCAGCGCTACAATTTGGCCCTGTCCAACCGGCAAAGTGTACGCATCCACTTTCACCGGCCTGTTTGCCGCAGGATTTTCCGCGGGTTATTCCGGCGGTAAGGAGCGGTGCAACACGTGATCGTGACTGCAGTTGAAGAGCTGCACTACGTGCTCATCATCCAGGGCGTAGTAAGTCGACCGGCCAGCGCGGCGGGTCCGCACGAGACGCAGCATCCGCAGGACCCGGAGGTGATGTGACGTCGCTGGTTGGCTTATTACGAGAAGCTGGGCGATGTCGTGGACACATAGCTCCTTTCTCGACAGGAGATACAGGATTCGCACGCGGGTGGGATCGCTGAGCGTCTTGAACGTCTCCGCCATCGCCTCTATTACTTGTACAGCGGGCAATTCCACCCGCAACTGCTGGGCTTCTTTCTCTGATAGCGAATGATACATGTCGTTGCTCAGTGTACCGCGACATCCCTCTTGAACCAAGAGAGCTCTTACTGTATAAATATAGAAGCAGATGTTTATGAAATGTGATGGATCAGAAAAGAGGGGTAGACGTGTCGATACAGACGGTGGACGAAAAGAAGATAAGGCTGAACGGACTAAGCTGTGCCACGTGCGCAGTGGAGATGGAGCGCGCCCTTCGCAAGAGCGGCTACACCTCCGCATCGGTCAACTTTTCCACCGGAGTCGTGATCGTGCGCGGCGATCCTGAACGTGCAAAACGGATAATCAGGCAGGTTGAACCGAAGGTGGAGTTCGTCCCAACTGGAGAAACTGGACAGGAGAGCGAAGACCATCTGCGGCTGCTTTACTACATCGTCCCGGCAATCATGTTCTTCATTGCCGGGCTCATCTTCCGCTACTGGTATCCCATCGGCGGAATCGCGCTGACCCTACCGCTCTTCGGAATAGCGTACGGACTCGTCGGATGGCGGGTAGTGCGTAACGCAGGGATGAACCTGGTGCACGGAAAGCTCTTCGACGAGAACTTTCTCATGGTTATCGCCACCGCTGGCGCATTCGGCATCCGGCAATACCCGGAAGCAGCCGGAGTGATGTTATTCTACGTAGTGGGGGAGTTTTTCCAGGATCTCGCCGTCGGCCGAGCACGCAGCTCCGTCAAGTCGCTCCTCTCTCTGAAGGTCGACCGAGCGCACCGTGTCTCAAATGATGGCACGATCGATATCCCGCTGGAAGAGGTAAACGTTGGGGACGTGATCGTCGTGAGGCCGGGGGAACGCATCCCGCTTGACGGGAAACTGATCGCCGGATCATCGACCCTCGACACCTCTGCGTTGACCGGGGAGAGCGTGCCTCGTCGCACCGGTCCAGGGGAAGAGATCCTCTCCGGGATGCTCAACCTAAGCGGCCTCATCCGGGTCAAGGTCACAAAACCCCTACGGGAATCGACCCTGACGCGGATCCTTGAGCTCGTGGAGAGCGCTGGGGCCCGCAAGGCAAAGACGGAGCAGTTCATCACCCGTTTTGCCCAGGTCTACACGCCCGCGGTCGTCGGGTTGGCCCTCGTCATCGGAGTGATCCCCCCGCTCCTCGGCTGGGGGTCATTCGCGGTTTGGGGCTACCGGGCGCTTATCCTGCTTGTCATCTCCTGTCCATGCGCCCTCGTCCTGTCGATCCCGCTTGGCTACTTCGGAGGGGTCGGAAAGGCGTCCAAGCAGGGTGTCCTCGTGAAGGGATCGAACTTCCTCGACGCCCTCGCCCTGATAGGGATCGTCGCCTTCGACAAGACAGGGACGCTGACGAAAGGTGCCTTCCAGGTGATTCGTGTCGTGCCAGCGAACGGCTGGAACAAGGAGGAACTACTGCAACTCGCTGCCCAAGCGGAGGGAGGATCAAATCACCCGATCGCTGCGGCGATCAAAGCAGCTTATTCAGATAATTTGGCCGGGTCCGCAGCCAGCGCTCACGAGGAGATCTCAGGCGAGGGTGTCGTCGCCCGGATCGGTGGGAAACAGGTCCTGGTGGGCAACGACCGGATGCTCCACCACTTCGAGGTCCCGCACACAACGTGCGACGTCTCCGGAACGGTGGCTCATGTGGCAGTCGATGGAAATTACGTAGGCTACCTCGTTATCGCCGACGCCGTAAAAGACGACGCCCCGGCCGCCATCCAGCGGTTGAAGTCTCTCGGAGTGAGAAAGGTGGTGTTGGTAACGGGAGACAGTGAAGGAGTGGCCCGTGCAGTGGCAGAGCAAGTTGGGGTCGATGAATGGTACGCCAATCTCCTTCCGGCGCGGAAGGTGGAGGTAATCGAGACCCTGGAGCGCGAGAAGCGGCCACGGGAGAAGCTTGCGTTCGTTGGAGATGGGATAAACGACGCCCCCGTGATCGCACGGGCGGACGTAGGGATCGCGATGGGCGGATTGGGAAGCGATGCCGCGATCGAGACCGCCGATGTCGTGATCATGGACGACCGCCTGTCCAAGCTAGCGGACGGAATTCTGATCGCTCGGAAGACGAAGAGGATCGTGTGGCAGAACATCGTCTTCGCCTTGGGAGTGAAAGTCGGATTCATCGGATTGGGGATCGTCGGGGAGGCAACCATGTGGGAGGCGGTGTTCGCCGACGTCGGAGTCGCGTTGATCGCTGTCTTGAACGCGATGCGGATCCTGAGAAACAACTGAACAACAAAGGAGGAATCATGAGAAAGACCTGGTTGATTATGCTCTTTGCCGTATTCGGACTCGGAATGGTTGCATCGGCTGCTCCTAAGATGAGCGTGGCTGCGCCGATCTATAATTTCGGCGAGGTTATTGAGGGGATCGCCGTCGTCCATACGTTCGTTCTCCAGAACGTCGGAGACGAGCCCCTTACAATCAGTGACGTACGGGTAAGTTGCGGGTGCACGTCTACCTCGCTCGCTAAGTCCACCCTTGCGTCGGGAGAGTCGGTGCCCCTCGATGTCACGTTCGACTCTGCTGGTTTCAGCGGGAAGATGACGAAGAACATATATGTGGAATCGAACGATCCAACTACTCCTAAGTTCGTCTTGCAGCTTACCGGGACGGTGAAGCGCCCACAAACGTACAACATCGCGGTAAGCGACCTCAATTATCTCTTCTATCTCCTTGTAGACTTGCGCACTCCGCAAGAATACGCCGCCCTTCACCTTCTCGGAGCGATCAACATCCCGTATGACGAGCTCGGCGATTGGACTTCGCGCCTGCCGAAAGCGGTGTTAATCATCCTCTATGACGAGGACGGGACCCTATCTGATCAGGCGGTACAAACGCTGAACGCTACGGAATTCCCGGAGGCGAAGAGTCTTCTCGGTGGGCTAAACGAATGGGTGCGCCAGTTCAAAAACAAGTTCATCCTGTCCCCATCGACGAACTAGTCTACCCGCTCGGAACGGCGGTGATCACTCCACGCAACAGCTCATCTTGGTGATGTCGCGGCGGAACGCCTGCGCGGCCATCTTGATCAGGCCACGCGTGTCGTTGATCGCTCGGGCCTTGGGGACGTAGCGCATCTCCACGGCGCAACAACTGCATACGCGATACCGTTTCGAATAGGCCTCCTCGGTCATCCCAACGCTCGCCACCTGCGGCGAGGTGAACACAGCGTGGGGGATGACGTTGTAATCGACCGTCTCGTTCGCTGCAGTCAGGGCGTTTGAGGCTGCGATATGTCCCTCTTTCGCGGCCACCGTTTCCAGGTGCGGGGAGCCGATCACGTCACCAGCGGCGTAGATGTGATCCGCGCTCGCCTTGAAGTGCTCATCAACCATGACGTCGCCGTTCTCTCGCATCTCAACCCCGGCTTGCGCCAGTTCGAGTGAGGCGGTGTTCGCCCGTACCCCGACGGCGATCAGCAGCTCCTCGGCGTTGAACGTCACTTCCTCCCCGTCGACCGTCGCCTCTACCACCTTCATTCCGTTTTCCTCACGTACTCTCTTCACCTCGACTCGGAGGTGGATGGCGATCCCTTCCTCCTCCAGGTACCCGGCGAGGGCGTGGGAGATCTCCGGCTCCTCGCGTGATAGGATCTGCTCACCGTGAGTCAAGACGGTGACGTCGCTTCCGAACCGGGAAAAGATCTGAGACAACTCCAGACCCAATGGCCCTCCCCCAATGACGAGCATGTTCTTCGGCAGTTTCGTGAGGGAGAGGGCCTCACGGTTCGTTAGATAATTGACTTCGTCGATCCCGGGAAACCGGGGAATACGGGGAGATGCGCCGGTGTCAATGAGGAAGCGCTTCCCGGTGATCCGTTTTCCATCAACTTCGATCTCATGCGGAGAGACGAACCTCCCATTACCGGAGAAGAGATCGACTTTCGGCATCCCCTCCAGGACGTCGTGGTAGTTCGTCCTGCGCAGCGTCTCGATCAGTCGGTCTTTATCCGCAACAGCCCGAGGAAAATCGAAGGACGGGGGCGGAATATTGAGTGCATCAAATCGTGGGTTCTGTGCCTGAAACAGGCTCTCCGCTACAGCGAGCACGTGCTTTGTCGGCACGCAGCCGACGTTGACGCACGTTCCGCCCAAGGGAAGGCCAGAATTGATCATCGCCGTATCCGCATTCAGTCCGTCTGCGACCGTCGCCGCGGCAAAACCCGCCGCCCCGCCTCCGACAATGACAAGATCGTAGTTTTTCATCCATTCCTCCTTATACTTTAGCGGCATGCCTCGCCACGGCAAGCCGGATCAGCCGCTGGCCAGTGCAGCGTTGCCCGCTAACTGACCGATCTCCTCCTCGGGAAGCCCCAGATTATCTATCATCGCATCGCGGCAGGATTCTCCCCGGTGAATCGGCAAGGGACTTCGATCATCCGATCCCATTGTGCCACCAGCGATTACAACCACCCCGCTAAACAGCAGACTCATAACCAATATCCCAGCGATCGCCTTGATCATCATCTTCATTTACTCTCCTCCTCATCTGTAATCAGTAACCCCTACGGTACCGCGTGGGTATGAGGAGAGGATGAAGATGCCATGTAGATCCTGTGTCCGCGGCACTCTTCCCGAGTGTGTCTTCCCCCTCCACTGAGGGACGTTGCGCCAGGCGCCTGCTGGTTCGACAATCAGTGTGCAATGAAGGCTATTCGTAGAGCAAGCAAGCGTGAGCATCAGCCTCTGATCGAAGCCCTTCTGGCTGCGGGACTGTTCGGGGTGAGCGCCCCTCTGTCCAAGCTCTTACTGGGGGAGATCCATCCCATACCGCTGGCTGCACTCCTCTACCTCGGGGCCGGCCTTGGTCTCACTTGTTATATCACTTGGAAACATATCTTTCTAAGCAATGCCAGCAGCGAGACGGGACTCGATCGCGGCGATCTACCCTGGTTGATGGGTGCGATTCTGGCGGGAGGGGTGACAGCGCCCATCCTTCTCCTCTACGGGCTACGTGCAACCCCTGCGGCTACAGCGTCTTTGCTTCTGAACTTTGAGGCCGTCGCTACGGTCGTGATCGCCGCGGGCGTTTTTCGGGAATTCATAGGGCACCAAACGTGGATAGCGGTTACCACCGTCACCGCAGGGAGCATTCTCCTGGCGCTTAACTGGGTTAGTGGATGGGGAATCTCCTCCGGAGCGGTGTTGATCGTTGCGGCCTGCGTGATGTGGGGGCTCGACAACAATCTCACGCGCCATATCGCGATAAAGGATCCCAAGCGAATTGTTGCGATCAAAGGTCTAGTAGCGGGAGGATTCTTGTTGGCATTGGCGATCGTGCTGGGAGAACCTTTTCC
>Ga0307380_10011902_pt1 | contig 10861 bp, 4 predicted proteins | sample UN3MG_FD_202239 | JGI IMG/M metagenome (GOLD analysis project Ga0307380, IMG submission 202239) | Soil microbial communities from Risofladan, Vaasa, Finland - UN-3 | ecosystem: Environmental > Terrestrial > Soil > Coastal area > Acid sulfate soil | place: Finland: Risofladan, Vaasa | collected... | reverse complement strand
GTTACAACAAAAAACCCCTTTATACAATGATACACAAAAGTACTGAAAATTTCACACCGGAACTAAGCCTTTTTCCAATAAAAGGTAAAAATATTGAACTTAGTTTTAGTGGTGATCGCATAAGTAGCGATGGTGGATTATTACTTCTTCGAGAGCTTGACAGCCAGCTAAACCTCTTATCTTCAGCGAGTGACTGCATACATGACGAAAGAGATCAACGCTATATTGATCATTCAGTAAAGGAGTTATTGAGACAACGCGTTTTCCAGATAGCAGCCGGATATGAGGATTGCAACGACTGTAATGATCTGCGTGAAGATATGATATTTAAAATGTGTGCAGGACGATTGCCCCAAAGCGAGAACGATTTAGCATCACAACCCACAATGAGTCGATTGGAAAATACTGTTAAAAAAACCGACCTGTTTCGTTTGGGCAAGTTTTTAGTAGATGTATTTATAAGTTCATACTCAGAAGTCCCATCAGTCATCATACTGGACTGTGATGATACAAACAATGACACATATGGGCAACAAGAACTGGCATTATTCAACAACTTCTACAACGAGCACTGTTATATGCCAATACACATTTATGAGGGATTGTCTGGAAAGTTAGTAACCACCATTTTAAGGCCTGGCCGCCGTAATAAGCAAGCCAATATTGCCAGGCTATTACAAAAACTAATATCATATCTTCGTGTGAAATGGCCAAAAACAAAAATTATAGTACGGGGCGACAGCCATTTTGCATCACAGGATTTTATGGATTGGACATGGATCCAACCTAATGTTGACTTCATCACCGGACTAGCGGGCAATGCCATACTCCATGAATTGGCACGGGTAACCATTGAAAGCGCTCAGAGAGAGTTTAATAAATACCAAAAACCTGTAAAACGCTACCATTCATTCATGTACAAAGCCGGAAGTTGGGAAAATTACCAACGAGTTATCGTGAAAGTTGAGATAAACTCCATGGGAACCAACATTCGTTACATCGTCACTAGCCTTAACGATTTTCGTGCCCGTGATTTATACGAGAAAGGTTACTGTGCCCGTGGTTCTATGGAACTTCGCATTAAAGATCATAAGTTGTACCTCAAGTCTGACCGATCGTCTTGCACAAAGTTTACAGCAAACCAGTTTCGTTTGTTTCTGCACTCAATGGCATACATACTAATACACACCTTACAAAAACAGGTATTAAAAGGAAGTGAGTACGCTAATGCAACCATGAAAACCATACAACTTAAAATTATTAAAACAGCTGCATGGGTTAAAGAAATGAAAACCAAGATAAAGATAGAGTTGCCACAGTTTTGCCCGACAAGAAATGAACAAATCAAGGGTTTTGAGATGTTGATGCTGCTTCGAACGTAGCAATGTTAAATCACCGTATTTAAAGTATATAGCCAGATAATCGATACAATGAATGAAATCAGTATGCCCAAGAGGAAGATTTTCCACAAAAAGTAGATGTTGTCACTAATGAATCAGGGGTAAATCCAGATAAAAATTGGAGAAATTCCTTCCCCAAAGGCAAATCGTAAAAACTTTCAGAGAAAAACAGGAGCAAAAAATCAATTTTTGTGCCTAATTTTAAGTTTATGAATTAATCAGGTTAGATAGTTACTTGTTATTGTTAAAAACAAGCGTTGGTAAAAACCGAGCGATCCTCAACGGATTTGGAGCTTTAACTTATACTTGATTTGTAAGTAAGTCGTAGGTTCATTAATACATGAAAGAATATTGCCTTTCGTGACAAGAAATATTTATGTTATACAACATATGAACACATAAGAAAATCTTACTTTTTTAATTTCTGATTGAGGAAGGGAAACAAGTGTATTGCAAACTGAGCGGAGCAAATTTGCAAATACTCTTGTAAGCAGTGGCAAAAAAAAGGGAGGGGAATAAGACAAACCGAGAATGAGGGAGAATGGGCAATTGAGCAATAGATGCTTTTGTAAAACACTGAAACAAAAGGAGATATTGCGAGATTTTAGGGACCAGCCCCGTGAAATAAGATTTGATCAACAATTCTCTTCATTCCAGTTACGAAGCCTGTTCTTCAAGAACATTTTACCATAGTGAGTCTTTAAATACTTCTCTCTTTTGATAGCATCATATTGGTTGATACAGGCTTCGTAATAGATTAGTTTAAAGGGTCTCCGATTCCTGGTAGATTGAACCTCACCATTCTGGTGTTGATCAAATCTTAATTTCAAATCTTTTGTATAACCGGTATAGTGTTTACCGTCTTTTTCACTTAACAGCACATAAGTAAAATACATAGAACAAAGATAAGATTTGAAATTATTTCACCGGGCGGGGGAGCGGCTATTTAGTCCTTATGTATAAAAAGCCTTAGGAAGGTTAACTTAGTATTGCTAATAACAAGTGTAACCTTTAAAATCCTAAGGCTATGAAAAGTACTACAAAATTAGACTTTACCGGGCAAATTATCTATACCGGATTAGACGTTCATAAAAAAAACTGGTCTGTCAGTATTCACACAAAAGATTTTGAACACAAAACTTTCAGCCAGCCTCCGGATCCCCAAGTCCTGGTGAGTTATCTTAAGCGGACCTTTCCAGATGCAACATACCAGTGCGTTTACGAAGCTGGTTATTGTGGTTTTTGGATTCATGATGCTTTATGTAAGGAGGGCATAGAATGCATCGTAATTAATCCGGCCGATGTCCCAACCACAAATAAAGAGAGGAAGCAGAAGAGGGACAAGGTAGATTGCCGGAAGCTTGCCCGTTCTCTGAAAAACGGAGACTTGATATCCATTTATGTTCCTTCCAGAGCAAATCTTGAAGACAGGATGTTAATGAGAACCAGGGTTAAACTAATCGAAAACAGGACACGCTGTAAAAACCGGATCAAAGCAGTATTAAGTTATTACGGAATAAATATTCCTGAAGAGATGGACACCGGCAAGTGGTCTAAAAGGTTTATTCAGTGGTTAAGATCAATCGATTTTGAACAAGAAACAGGTAGGTTGGCCCTGGATACATTTTTATCGGAGCTTGCTGGTTTAGAAAAAATCTTAAAGACTATAACTGATAAAATAAAACTTATGAGTAAAACAGATAGATATGCAGACAGAGTAAGAAATTTAAAGACAATTCCCGGAATAGGCCTGGTAATTGCTATGACGATACTTACAGAGATTGAGGATATTAACCGATTTAAAAAGATTGATCAATTATGCAGTTTTATAGGACTGGTTCCTAATGTTTACGCAAGTTCAGATACTGAACATATTGGAGCGATGACAAAGAGAGGAAATAATTGGCTTAAGACAATGATCATTGAAAGTGCATGGATTGCAGTAAAGAAAGACCCCTCATTACTTCTTTACTACCAGCAGCTCACTAAACGAATGAAAAGTAGCAAGGCAATAGTGAGAGTAGCTAGGAAATTGGTAAACAGGATGAGATATGTTTTAAAAAACAACCAGCCATATATTCAGGCAATATCTGTATAAACAAAAATAATGGATAATTAAAAACTATAAGATCGATAAGATACAAGGGGAAGCGTATTCATTATGTTGCAGCTTTTCAGGAGAGAATGCCTGCTTTTATTTAGTCTGCGCCCCCTTAAACTATAAAACATAATAAGAGAAGTTGCAGCTCAATACAGGATGTCTGCTAATAGAAGCATGGTTTTATAGCTAAATAATATTCAATTAAAGAGATAATAAATATGGAAAAATTCTAACTTTGAAAATAATATTAACCTCCCTAAGACATTTTATCATAGAAATATAATGACTAATTATAGGCAAAGGGGTTAAAGAAAGATAAAAGATAAAAGGAAAAAGATAAAAGTATTCAGTTCACTCACGTAAATTGCTATTATTCAGTGCTTTAGATACAATAAATTACACTTATACTAATTATAATCAAGCATTTAAGTCAGATTAATATATTTCTATTTAACATAATATTAGAATAGGACCAAAAACCAAGGAATAAGGGTGGTACTATAACTTGTAGCATGTTTAAAACAATCGCCTGGAAGGCGAACCTTCTGAAATCAACATTCCTTGTTCGATATTCGATATTCAAGGACTCTATAAACTTTATCAACTTGATCAACGTTTTAGATCCTTCGGCAAGCTCAGGATGACAAATCCTAAACCATTAAACTTCTCAACTTCTAAGCCATATTCTGGTTAATGGTACGATCCATAATCAAATAATCAATTCTAATGAAGTTAAAACCTTACGCCTTAAGCCTTGTGCCTTGCGCCGTTCTATTTAATATAATATTCAATTATAGCTGCAAATAAACGCCTGTGCGTTGGCAAAGCAAATTGCGTTGGTTGGATTACCAGGAGAGTGTATTTGATCGGTACGACGAAGCCGGCAGCGTTTATTAGCCGCAAATTGCTTTAACATAATATCGAGCCGATATGGTCCTGGCAGCCCACATCTGATATTATGTTAAATCCGGCAAAAGCGCCGGATACGCAATTTGCTAACCATTTGCCTATAATTAATATTATGTTAAGTAGAAAAAATATATCTATCCCCCACAGCAGATAAACATAACCTATCGCATTATTTTCGCATTTCACAATTAGCATCATCCCCTTCGCATTAATAAAAAAAAAGCGGAACCGGATGGCCCCGCAGAAATGCGTTACATGATTAGCTTCTACCTGTTCTCCATCTCGGCAAGCTTTGCCATAACCTCATTGTACTTATCGTTCATTTTCAGGCGGTAATAAAGTTCTTTCAGGCTGGTGAGAGTATCAATATCATCAGGACGAAGCTCTCTTCCCTTCTCAAACGGAGGTACGGCCTTTGCAAAAACATCGGTTGCAACCTTAACAGCTTCGTTATACTTGACATTGTCCATTATCTCATTTGCTTCATTAAACAGGCCGGAAGCCTTGTTGTAATAGCAAACACCCAGGTTATACTGTGTTTCAAAGAATTCACTGTTTATCTCTATAGACCTCTCAAGAGCAACAATTGCTTCATCATATTTCTCCTGCTTGAGAAGTAATACACCCTCGGCCCAATACAAGGTATAATTATCAGGATCGGACTCCTTCGCCATGGTGATATAATCATAGGCGTTCTCGTCCATTTCGTTCGCGAGATAAAACTGAATAAGCTGAAGCAACAGGTTCTGATCTGTCGGGAATGCTTCAAAGGCTGTAGTCAAGGTTTTTTCAGCATTTACAAGATCATTTTCTGCAACAAAGCCTTGATACTTAAGTATATAAGATGTCGTACCCTCGTATCCCATCTCAATACTGCGGTCAAAATAGGCATTTGCATCGTTGTATAACCCGGAATTGTATGCTGCCAGCCCTGCATTAAATATAACGGCAGTATCAACTGTCCCTACATAAATATCACTGCCCTGTAATACGATTAACTCCTCAAATGCCTTAAGTGACTTTTCATATTCCCCCGCATCAAATTCTTTAACCGCCCAATCCAGAAAATCATTTGATAATTGAGGTAACTGCAAAATAACAAGCTTTTCCATTGAATCCTTATCATCAAGTTCGATGGATTTCTTATAATTATCATATGCAACCATCAGTATATCATCATACATAGCTTTGTATTTGTCATCATTTGTTTCATACAATGCCTGTGCAAGCCTTCCTTTGGCGTAATATGTCTTTGGCCAATCCTTCGTTTTCTCATGTACTACGGCAGCATCAATGGCATCCTTTGCCTTATCAAGGTTACCTGCATCTATAAAACTCAAACCGCTGGCAACTTTTCCCTTTTGAGCAAATGCACCGATCGATATAACTGCTATAAGAAGTGAAAGAATAAATCTTTTCATGTTAATAAGTTTATAAGTTTAATGTCAAAACAGGATTCAAAATTAATATTTACATAATAAACTTCAAATACTTTGCCAATTTAGTCAATATTTTCTACAGCATCTTCAGGATTGATCATATCACTAACTGTATCATCCTCATTTACATCTACCTGAGCCACAGAGGCTATCGAATCAGCCTCCCTGAGGTTGATAATTTTCACACCCTGGGTGGCGCGTCCCATAACCCTTAAGGAAGAGACCGGAATCCTGAGCATTGTCCCTACCTGGGTAACGAGCATCAGGTCATTACTGTCAGTAACGGCCTTCAAAGTAACCAGCTTTCCAGTCTTCTCAGTAATATTGATCGTCTTTACTCCTTTACCTCCCCTGTTGGTTATCCTGTAATCTTCAGTATAGGATCTCTTTCCAAACCCTTTTTCTGAGACAACAAGAATATTTTCCTCTCCCTGCTCCACATCAAGGGTAACCATTCCAATTACCCTGTCATTTTCATTTCCCAGAGTTATGCCACGTACTCCTGAGGCTGTACGACCCATGGGCCGGACGGCTTTTTCGGGAAAGCGGATAGCCCTGCCCGACTCAACAGCCATCATAATGTGATGCTTACCATTCGTCATCCGGGCTTCCAGAAGGGTATCACCATCACGGACAGTAATAGCATTTACACCATTCTGTCTCGGGCGTGAGTATGCCTCAAGTGATGTTTTCTTTATTATTCCTCTGGTTGTGCACAGAACGATGTAGTTGTTATTAATATACTCCTCGTCACTTAATGTCTTCACCCTTATAAAGGCCATTACCGAATCATCAGGTTCAAGGTTCATCAGGTTTTGGAGTGCCCTTCCTTTGGAGGTACGGGTACCCTCTGGGATCTGATATACCTTGAGCCAGAAGCATTTACCCTTCCTGGTAAAGAAGAGCATGGTATTGTGCATTGTAGCAATATAGAGATGTGCAAGGAAGTCTTCATCCCGTGTTGTGCTTCCTTTTGCTCCTATGCCTCCCCTGTTCTGACGTCTGAATTCAGTTAGCGGGGTACGCTTTGTATAACCCATATGTGAAATGGTTATCACCATCTCCTCATCTGCATAGAAATCTTCAGGGTTGAATTCTTCGGCACTGGGCACTATTTCTGTCCTCCTTTCATCACCATACCTGTCCCTGATCTCTACCAGCTCATCCTTGATGATCTTCATCTGGATCCCTTCACTTTCAAGTATACTTTTCAGCCAGTCTATCTGTTTCTTTATCTCTTCATACTCTGAGTGTAACTTATCCTGTTCAAGACCGGTAAGTTGCCTTAAACGCATCTCAACAATGGCCCTTGACTGTGCATCTGAAAGCTCAAACCTCTTCATTAACCTTTCCCTTGCCTCTTCAGGTGTCTTTGATGCTCTTATTATTGTAATGACTTCATCAATATTATCACTGGCAATTATCAGACCCTCAAGAATATGAGCCCGTTTTTCAGCCTGTTCAAGTTCGAAACGTGTGCGCCGGAGTACTATTTCATGCCTGTGATCTACAAAATATCTGATCTGGTCCTTCAAGGTAAGTGTCCCGGGTCTTCCTTTGACAAGAGCAATGTTATTTACACTGAATGAGGTTTGTAGCTGCGAATACTTAAAAAGATTATTTAAAACAACATTGGCTGTTGCATCTTTTTTGAGGATGATCACGATCCTCATTCCTGTACGGTCCGATTCGTCATTGATATATGATATCCCCTCCAGCCTCTTTTCATTGATAAGATCAGCTATCTTTCTTATCATTTCGGCCTTGTTCACCTGGTACGGGATCTCAGTCACTATAATAGAGTCACGTCCCGAATGGGTTGATTCAATTTCAGTCTTCGACCGTACAACGATCCTCCCTCTTCCTGTCTCGAAAGCATCCCTTATCCCCTGCTCCCCGTAAATTATGCCTCCTGTGGGGAAATCAGGACCCTTAATGTGCCCCATCAACTCATCAATACCAATATCTCTGTCTTCAATATAGGCAATTGTAGCATTTATTACTTCGGTGAGATTATGGGGAGCCATATTGGTGGCCATCCCGACGGCTATACCAGATGCGCCGTTTATCAGCAGGTTTGGTAACCTGGTTGGTAAAACGGTAGGCTCCTCGAGAGAATCGTCAAAGTTAAGCTGGAAATCAACTGTTTGTTTTTCAATATCTGAAAGTGTCTCCTCAGCAATCTTCTTTAGCCTGGCCTCGGTATATCTCATTGCTGCAGGACTGTCGCCATCAACAGATCCGAAATTTCCCTGACCGTCAACCAGTGGATATCTGAGTGACCAGGTCTGAGCCATCCTGACCATCGCTTCATAAACCGATGAATCGCCGTGAGGGTGGTATTTTCCAAGAACCTCCCCTACTATCCTTGCTGACTTTTTGTATGGCCTGTTTGACATGACACCAAGCTCATACATGCCATACAATACCCTCCTGTGTACAGGCTTAAATCCATCCCTGACATCGGGCAGTGCCCTTGAAACAATCACAGACATCGAATAATCGATGTATGCTGATTTCATCTCCTCCTCAATATTGATCTTTATAATCCTCTCTTGTTCTGACATTTACATAAATATTTACCTGCTTATAAAGAATTAAATCCTACTCATAAAAATAGTTATTATTTGCCTATTATATGCACCATTACGGGCCTAATTTTCAACAGACTTCTGTTAAAAAGAGGCATGCTATTTGCATTATCTATTATGCTTTAAAAATGGCCGCCAAAAAGGTTTTTTTATGTACTTTTGTCAAGAGTGATGACATATTGTCCTGAAAAGCGCAGGTGTTTTTATTCAGACATTAAAATTTAAACATGGATTCAAAATTTTCACAAAAAGTTAAAGATATACTCACCTACAGCAAAGAGGAGGCAATAAGACTTGGGAACAGTCATATTAGTCCGGAGCATCTTTTCCTTGGCATACTACGGGATGGTGAAGGCTTTGCAGTTGACATCCTGATAAACCAGGGCGTTGACCTTGCCGTGCTGAAAGGCTCAGTCGAAAGGAGTATCCGGGTAGATGATCCCATTAAGATATCTGACAGTGAAATACTGCCACTTCTGAAGAGCACTGAGCGCATATTGAAACTTGTGCACCTTGAAGCAAGGGCACTGAAAAGTGAAGTGATTGATACTGAACATCTTCTTTTGGCCATACTTAAGGAGGAAAACTCCTTTGTAACACGATATCTTTCTGAAATGAATGTGGATTACCAGACAGTAAGGCAGCTTGCTGAGACCGATAGTCCTATGCCCAGAGCCGATTACCCAAGGGAAGAAGATGATGATGACACAGGCTTTCAGCGCGGAGGCTCAGGCAAGGGAGGGCAGACTGGAGGGTCACAACATTCAACAAAATCATCCAGTGATACTCCCGTGCTGGATAATTTTGGCATTGATCTGACCAAGGCTGCAGAGGAAGGCAAACTGGATCCTATTGTCGGTCGTGAGAGAGAAATAGAGCGATTGGCTCAGATACTATCAAGACGAAAGAAGAATAACCCTGTTCTCATTGGTGACCCTGGTGTAGGTAAATCAGCCATTGCAGAAGGACTTGCACTGAGGATCACTCAAAAGAAAGTTTCAAGGGTACTTTTCAATAAACGTGTTGTTACACTTGATATGGCCTCCATAGTTGCCGGTACCAAGTACAGAGGGCAGTTTGAGGAGAGGATGAAAGCCATTCTGAATGAGCTTTCCAAAAATGATAATATTATCCTTTTTATTGATGAAATACATACCATTGTGGGTGCCGGAGGTGCAACGGGTTCTCTTGATGCTGCCAATATGCTAAAACCGGCGCTTGCAAGAGGTGAGATACAATGCATCGGGGCAACCACCCTTGATGATTACAGGCAGCATATCGAAAAGGATGGTGCTCTTGAACGTCGCTTTCAAAAGGTTATGGTTGAGCCCACAACTATTGAAGAGACAATTAACATCCTCCAGAACATTAAGGAAAGATATGAGGATCATCACAACGTAAGCTATACCGAAGATGCTATTGATGCATGTGTTAAGCTGACCAACAGGTATATCAGCGACAGGCACCTTCCCGATAAAGCAATAGACGCACTTGATGAATCTGGTTCACGGGTGCACATTTCCAATATCGTGGTTCCGGAACGGATTCTGAGTCTTGAAGAAGAGCTTGACGAGACCCGAAAGGATAAGATGAGCGCCGTAAAGAACCAGAACTTTGAAAGGGCTGCCAGTTTCAGGGATAAGGAGAAAGAGCTCCTTGACCTTATTGAGGCTGAAAAGAAGAAATGGGAGTCAGACCTTGCTGAAAACAGGGAAATTGTTGATGAAGAAAAAGTAGCTGAAGTTGTGGCAATGATGACCGGTGTTCCGGTACAGAGAATTGCGCAGACAGAGGGGAACCGACTGATCCATATGGGTGAGGAAATGAAGAAAAGTCTGGTCGGGCAGGATGATGCCATCAGTAAAGTGGTTAAGGCAATACAAAGGAACAGGGCTGGCCTTAAAGACCCGAACAAACCAATCGGGACCTTTATTTTCCTGGGCCCTACTGGTGTTGGTAAAACACAACTGGCCAAAGTACTGGCCAAATATCTGTTCGAAAGTGTCGAGAACCTCATCAGGGTTGATATGAGCGAGTATATGGAAAAGTTTTCAGTTTCCAGGCTGGTAGGGGCACCTCCCGGATATGTTGGTTATGAAGAGGGAGGCCAATTAACGGAGAAGGTAAGAAGGAGACCCTATTCCGTAGTTCTGCTTGACGAGATAGAAAAGGCTCACCCCGATGTATTCCATATATTATTACAGGTTTTGGATGATGGACAACTTACCGATAGTCTCGGGAGGAGAGTGGATTTCAAAAATTCCATAGTGATCATGACTTCCAATATCGGGACAAGACAACTGAAAGAGTTCGGGGCAGGGATCGGATTTGATTCATCGACCAAAATGAGCAGCAAAGATGAATATGCCAAGAGTGTGATACAGAAAGCCCTGCACAAAACTTTTGCACCGGAATTTTTGA
>Ga0307380_10011901_pt1 | contig 10862 bp, 11 predicted proteins | sample UN3MG_FD_202239 | JGI IMG/M metagenome (GOLD analysis project Ga0307380, IMG submission 202239) | Soil microbial communities from Risofladan, Vaasa, Finland - UN-3 | ecosystem: Environmental > Terrestrial > Soil > Coastal area > Acid sulfate soil | place: Finland: Risofladan, Vaasa | collected... | reverse complement strand
CATCGGCACCGACGGCATATGGGAGGCCGAGAACGCCTCCCACGAGATGTTCGGCAAAGAGCGCCTCGCGGACGTGATGAAGGCCTTCGCGGGAAGGTCAGCGGCGGATATTCGCGCCGCCGTGGTGGAGGCCGTCCGCGCCTTCTGCCGCGACGCCCCCCAGCGCGACGATATCACGCTGGTCGTCATCAAGGCGCTGTGACGCGCCGCGCGGCGCGGGCAGGACAGAACGTGGGTCGGGCGAATTGCCCGAGGGTTTGGTGCGACCTAACAGGGAAGGGTCGGGCATGTATGCCCGACCTACCCACTGCGGACGTCAGCTTCAGCGCCTTGTTAGGCAGCGGCCTACTCACCTTCAAGGATCTGCCGGGCGGTCTTGTGCTTGTTCGCCTCGACGAAGAACTCTGTGAGCTGGTCCTTCGAGACGACGTAGTCGTGTGAAGCACAGCGGCGCAGACTGCTGTAGACCTCAGCGCCGTGTACGAGGTCCTGGTCGTCGAGTTCGAGAAGATCATGCAGCCCGGCAAACTTCCAGCGGACCGTCTCGCCGTCAGTGTTCTCGTAGGCGTGCTCCGCTGAGCTACCGAGCTCCAGGGCCTTGCGGTAGGCGTCCTCGCCGTCCGCCGCGCGAACTAGGCGGTGCTGGAGATCAATGAGCGGCTCCCCGGACGTGCCGTCTCCTATCGAAGACTCGACGACGAGCACAGCGAGGTACCAGGATTGTTCGCTCATCTCCGACAACTCGTGCCGCTCCCTAACTATGCTTAGGCCGATCCGCCCAAAACTCCACACCCGGCTCGGCGTGCCGCATAAGATGGCCGCGAATGCGGCGGCGATTCACGCCTAACTTGCGCAACAACAGCACATTGCCTCAGGTGCGTGCTCTTATCATGGCGTCTTATGCGGATCGGCATAAGGACCTCCGGGTCAAAGCACATCGACCGGGCTGCGAACCCCGGCCGGTCCACGGTTGAAGAGATGGCTGTGGGCCTTCGCTCACGCCCCGATGGGCCGCTCCGACGTTGTCATGCGCTTGCCGCAATGCCGACACTCACCTTCGCCGGGGCTGCCGCCTTCGTCCGGAGGGGACTTCGGCGGGCAAGTCGGGAGCACGCTCCCGTCGGTGGATGTGCTTACCGCCCCAACCCCGGCGCGTATAGATTACCCGGAAGTGCCTGCAGCCGCAATACGGGCACTCCAAGCGCCTTTGTCGGCCGGCGGTGCCTGCCTCGTCGGCAGGCTGGAGCTGCGAGCGATCGGTGGGGTATATCGAGGAGCTGCCCAACACGGGCATTCCCCTCGGCGTGCTGGAAGGCGTGAGCTTTCCACAGGCCGGCCCGGCGAGCATCGACACGGGCGACGTGATCGTCATCGGCACCGACGGCATATGGGAGGCCGAGAACGCCTCCCACGAGATGTTCGGCAAAGAGCGCCTCGCGGACGTGATGAAGGCCTTCGCGGAAAGGTCAGCGGCGGATATTCGCGCCGCCGTGGTGGAGGCCGTCCGCGCCTTCTGCCGCGAGGCCCCCCAGCGCGACGATATCACGCTGGTCGTCATCAAGGCGCTGTGACGGGCCCTACGGCCTGGATTTGGCCAGCGCCGCGGGATATAAGACCTGGTTCGGCTATCGTCGAGGCAATGCAGAGACAATGAAGCTTTCGGAGTACCTGACGCCGGATCGCGTGGCGATCCTCTCCGGCCGCACGAAGGCGGAGGCCCTTTCGGAGATGGTGGGGCTTGTGGCCGCCGCCGGGCCCGGGGTTGATCGCGAGTCGCTGGAGGCGGCCGTCCGGCACCGCGAGAGCCTGATGAGCACGGGCATCGGCCACGGGCTGGCGATTCCGCACGTGCGGATGGCCGGGCTGAAACGCGCATACATGGCCGTCGGCGTCAGCCGCGAGGGAATCGCCGACTACGACAGCCTCGACGGCAAGCCGGTCAGGATCATCGTGCTCATCGCCGCGCCGCAGGGCCAACACGAACTCTACATCCGCCTGCTGGCGCAGGTGACCGAGAATCTCAAGGACCCGGCCCCGCGGGCCGCCATCGTCGCCGGCGAGGACCCCTCGCGGATATACGAGCTGCTTCTCGGGGAGGAGCGATGACTGGCTGGCTTGCGGCGTCGCAGCAGGCCCCCCACCTGCCCATCCTGCTCGTCATCGGCCTGGCCGTCGTCTTCGGGACGGTAGGGGCCAGGCTCTTCCAGAAGCTGCGCATCCCCCAGGTGGTGGGGTACATAGTGATCGGCATCGCCGTCGGGCGGAGCGGCCTGGGGTTCATCGACGAGCAGACCATCGGCAAGCTGCTGCCGTTCAACTTCTTCGCGCTGGGGGTTATCGGCTTCATGATCGGCGGCGAGCTGCACCTGGAGGTCTTCCGCAAGCACGGCCGCAAGCTGATCGTGATCCTGCTGGCCGAGGGGATTGGCGCATTCCTGTGCGTCGGGGCGCTGGTGTTCGCGGCGGCCATGCTGCTGACGGGCGACGTTCGGATGTCGCTCGCGCTGGGGCTGGTACTTGGGGCGATCTCGTCGGCCACTGCGCCGGCGGCCACCGTGGACGTGCTGTGGGAGTACAAGACGCTCGGCGTGCTCACGACGACCGTCTTCGCGCTGGTCGCGCTGGACGACGGGCTGGCCTTGGCCCTCTACGGAGTAGCCTCAAGCGTCGCCGAGACGCTGACGGGCGCGCGGGCCGGTGAGGGCACGCTGCGCCTGCTGCTCGGGGCCGCATATGAGCTGGTCGGGGCCATGGCGCTGGGCGCGGCGGCGGGGTTCGTGCTCAATCTCGTGCTCCGCTGGACGCGCGACCGCGCGCGGGCGCTGCCGTTTGTGATCGGTTCGCTGGCCCTGGTGATCGGCCTGGCGATGGTGCTGAAGGTGGACCTGATCCTGGCGACGATGGGATTGGGCGCGGTGCTGACGAACCTGGCGCCGCGGCGGAGCAACCCGGCGTTTCAGCTCATCGAGGGCATCGCGCCTCCGATCTACGTGCTGTTCTTCGTGGTGGTGGGGGCGAGGCTGTACGTGGCGGAGATGGCCTTCTGGATGTGGGTGCTGGCGGGGGCCTACGTGGTGGGGCGGACCGCGGGCAAGATGGTCGGGGCGCATCTTGGTGCGCGGTGGAGCGGGGCGGCCGAGAGCGTGCGGCGGTACCTGGGGCTCTGCCTGTTCAGCCAGGCTGGGGTGGCCGTCGGCCTGGCGATCCTCGCAAGCGACCGGTTCGGCCCCGAGATGGGCACCGCAATCATCACCATCGTGACGGCTACCACGTTCCTCGTGCAGGTCCTCGGCCCGCCGTGCGTGAAGCTCGCGGTGCAGCGGGCGGGAGAGGTCGGGCTGAACGTCACCGAGGAGGACCTTCTGGAGTCGCACAGGGTGGCCGACATGGTCGATCGCGCCACGCCCGTCTTTCGCCAGGACACCCCGCTGGGCCATATCCTCAAGACGATGGCCGAGACGAGCGCGCTGACGTATCCGGTGCTTGACGCCGACGGCAGGCTCATCGGGCTGATCTCGATCCAGGAGCTGCGTCGCAGCATGGTGGCCGAGCAGCTTGCCACGTTTCTGCTGGCGTTCGACCTGATGCAGCCGGTGGTGGACAGCACCACCGAAGGCGCTCGGTTGGGCGAGGCGGTCACGAAGATGCGCGAGCAGGACCTGGACAGCCTGCCGGTGGTGGCGTCCGCGGACGATCCCCGCTTTGTGGGCATGCTTGAGCTGCGAGCGGTCGGTCGGGCGCTTTCCAGGGAGATCATCGCCAAGCGCCAACGGGCCGCCGTCGAGTAGGTCCGTGATGCGGGCGGGCCGCTTCGATCGCACTGCGGCGCTGATATAATGGTGTGACGCTCGGGGGGCTCGGCGGGGGCGTCGGTAGGCCCGCCGGCCAAGCGCGAAGCATAGCATAGGAGCAGGTGATGACAGAAGGTCCGTCGTTGCGGAGAGGTCTAAGTGTCCGGCTGGGTTGCGTTGCGTTCGCGTGTCTGCTGCTGGCCGCGCCTGCGTGGGCCCAGCAGGCCGGGCAGGCGAAGTACGTGTTTTTGATGATCGGCGACGGCATGGGCCTGGCGCAGCGGACGGCTGCGGAGCTGTTCCTGTCGGGCGTGAAGGACCCGAACAAACCGGTGCGGCTCAAGAGGCTGACCATGAACACGTTCCCGGTCAGCGGCCTGACGACGACGCATTCGTACGACGGGCTGGTGACGGACTCGGCGGCGTCGGCCACCGCAATCGCCTGCGGGCGCAAGACCAGTAACGGGACGGACTCGATGGACCCCAACGGGACCGTACCGTACAAGACAATAGCCGAGATCGCCAAGCAGCGCGGCTGGAAGGTGGGCATCGTGAGCACGGGCCCTATCGAGGACGCCACGCCGGCATGCTTCTACGCCCACCAGCCCTCGCGGGGCGAGCAGTACGAGATCGCCATGCAGTTGGCGGCAAGCTCCTTTGAGTACTTCGCCGGGGCGACGACGAGATACACCGAGCCCAACGCGCTGGCCGGCCGGCCCAGTCCGATCGACAAGGCCAGGGCCAACGGCTTCACCGTCACCACGACCGCCGAGCAGTTCCGCGCCCTCAAGCCCGGCGCGGGCAAGGTGTGGGCCAACCTGCACACGCGCCAGGAGCCCCGGTCCATCGCCTACGCGATCGACCGCCCCAAGACGGCCGTCGGGGTGGCCGACATGACCCGCAAGGGCATAGAGCTGCTGGACAACCCGGCGGGCTTCTTCTTCATGGTCGAGGCCGCCAAGATCGACTACGCCGGACACGACAACGACGCCGGCGCCTCCGTCCGCGAGGTGCTGGACCTGGACCGCGCGGTCGAGGTGGCCCTGGAGTTCTACAGGAAGCACCCGCGTGAGACGCTCATCGTCGTCACCGGCGACCACGAGACGGGCGGCATGTCCCTGGGCGTCACGGGAGGCGGCATCAGCTTCCTGACCTCGCGCCTGCTGATGCAGAAGATCAGTTGCGCCGCGTTTGAGCCAAACGTCGTCGTGTTCCGCGAGAAGAAGACCCCCTTCGACGAGGCCTGGCCGATGATCCGGGAGGCCTTCGGCTTCGATGACATCGCGGAGACCACGCTCCAGCAGATCAAGGACGCCTACGCCCTGAGCATGGTCGATGAGAGCCGGCGATGGCGGAACCGCCGGGCATACCGTCCGTACGGCCGCAGGGACCCGCTGTTGGTCACGATAGCGCGGATCGTGTCGCGCCAGGCGGGGGTCGGCTGGACCACGCTGTCGCACACCGGCCTACCGGTGGTGACGACGGCCATCGGGGCCGGTGCCGAGAAGTTCGACGGCTGCTACGACAACACGGACATCTTCAAGAAGGTGCTGTCGGCGATGGCGGTGGCAAGGACCCTTGTGCCCGCCGGCCGCTGAAGCGCGGCGCGGATCAGCACCCCAGCGGGGCGCGGGATACGGGCGCATAGACAGGCCCGCCGGGGGTCAGCTTGCTGCCGTACACGACCAGCTCCTCGGCGTGCCGGGCGCCGAAGTCTGTGTCTCGCAGCGGCTCGGCCCGTCGCCTGATATTGCCTGGGTCCGGGGCGAACTTGACCCGCGCCAGTGTGATGTGAGGCTTGAAGGCGCGGTCCTCCTCGTGCAGCCCCAGGCCGCTGAGCGCGGCCGCCAGCTCGCCGTGCAGTGCCGCCAGCCCGCCAGACGGATCCAGGACGCCCGCCCAGATCATTCGCAGGCCGCCGCGAGGCGGTACGCACTGCACGCCGCGAACCTGGTAGTCAAACGCCTCGACCTGCCCGGCGGCCGCAGCCGCCAGGTCGCACACCTGCGAGAGGGTCTCGTCGGGCACCTCCCCCAGGAACAGCATCGTCAGGTGCTGGTTCGCCCGCTGCACCCAGCGGATCTTGGCCGCCGGATCGTCCAGCTCGCGCATGACACGATCGAGGCCGTCAAGAATTGCATCGTCCAGATCCAGTGCCAGGAACGTCCTCATGGCGTGAACTCGTGGACTCGTCAGAAGCCCGTCAGTGCGACGTAGTCGGCCAGTCGTGCGTCGATGTCCGCCCGGCTCGTTCGCAGCAGGCGGTTCAGGGAGAAGTCCTCCAGGCCGATGCTGGCCGTCACCGTGCCGTAGGCGATGGCCTTCCGCAGGGCGGCTGCGTCGCTGCGGCCCTCGGCCGCGAGGTGGCCCATCATGGCCCCGGCGAAGCTGTCGCCCGCGCCGGTCGGATCCACCACGTCGCGCGTGGGATAGCCCGGCAGGGCGTACACGCTGTCGCCCATGAACAGCAGGCTGCCGTGCTCGCCCTTCTTGATTACCACGAACCGCTTGACGCGCCGAAGGACGGCCAAGCCCGCCGACACCACGTTCGGCTCGCCCGCCAGCAGCCGCGCCTCCGAGTCGTTCAGCACCAGCCCGTCCAGCCGCCCGAGAAGCTCGCCGAACGCGTCCGGCTCGCCGTTGATCCACAGGTCCATCGTGTCGGCCACCACCAGCTTCGGGTGCGCCAGCTCGCCCAGAAGCTGCATCTGCAAGGCCGGGTGCGTGTTGGCCAGGAACACGTACTGGCTGTCGCGGAAGGCGGGGGGTATCGCCGGGCCGCGCTCGGCCAGCACGTTCAGCTCCACCGCCACCGTGTCGCGGACGTTCACGTCCTTGTGGTACCGCCCGTGCCAGCGGAAGGTCCTGCTGCCTTTGCGGACCTCCAGGCCGGCCATGTCGATTTGCGGGTTGTCGTGCAGGGGCGTCAGAAACCCCGGCGGGCAGTCGTCGCCCACCACGCCCACCAGGCGAACCGGCGCGAACAAACTGCCCGCCCAGGCGAAGTAAACGCTCGAACCGCCCAGCGCGTCCTGGACCTTGCCTGAGGGCGATTCGACCGTGTCGATCCCTATGCTGCCCGTTACAAGCAGTGACATGCAGATCCTTTCCGATCGTCCCGCCGCGGTACAGGGCGCGGCGTGAGGCCAGGATTCTAGCCCGCGGGCGCGGCGGCGAACAGGCCATTTGGGGCTGGTTTTGGGGGTTGTCAGTTCGGCGAGTTGGGGTAGAATAGAGTACTAACCGCGGGCACGGTTCGTGCCGCGGAGTTCAGTTCCCACGCAATGGAGGCGCGGCGGCTGTTGTTCGGCCGCTGCGGTTGTCAGGAGGATTCGGGCACGCCGGAGAGGAATCGGTCCACGTGCCTTGTCCGCATTGGCTCAGAGTCCTTTGCCTGTTGTGCTACTCAGGAGGATTGGAGGAGACGAGATGACGCTCAAACGGCTAGCGCAGCTCTGCATCGTGGTGGCGCTGTCGGCGATGGTCCTGCCGGCTTCCGCGGATACGATCAAGGATGCCAACGGGGACGACTCCGGCTGGGAACTGACGGTCGCCGGGGCGGCCACGGGCTTCACCGTGATTAACGTTGTGATTGCCCCGAACCATCTGGAGTCTGAACTCATTATCTCGGTGGACAAGAGCTTCGGCCCGCCGGAGGAGGAAGACGGCGAGCTGGACTTCCCCACGGCGCTGCTGATCTTCAGCCAGGGCAGCTCGGACGCCCAGACGGCCGGCAGGATCGTCATCCGCTCCGAGTCGATCGTCAACAACAGCGGCTACGCGTGGTCGGCGTTCCGCTGGGTGATCTTCGAGCCGAACGTCGCCTACTTCAACATGAGCGATTCGGCCGGCTGGGACACCTCGCCGCTGGTCAGCCAGACCTGGCAGGACACCAGCGGCAACTTGGCGATGGGCCTGGTCGCCAGCGGCGGGACAGTCGCAGCCGGCGCCACCTACTCGCCGAGCGGCGATCTCGTGGTTGAGGTGAACGTTGACGCCATTGACGGCGACAGCGCTGGCTTCACGCTCAAGCAGACTGTGCCGGAGCCGGCCTCGCTGGCGATCCTGGTGCTTGGCGCGGCGGGCCTCGCGGTCCGCCGCCGGCGCCGCTGAGTGGCCCAAGGCGAGTCTCCTGCTGTCCCAGCGCGGTGGGGCTCTGTCCCACCGCGCTGAGCCCGGGCAGCGCCCCCAGGGTCGATAGGAGGGGGGCGCCTCGGCGCGCCCCCCGACGGACCGCCATCAGGGCCTTGGCCCTTCCGGCGCAACGGCTGCGCCCGCAGCCGGTCGGTAGCAGGGCAGAAGGGATTGGGAATCCTCCCCATGTTGTCCGGGCCTCCCAGGGCAACCGGATATGGGGTCGAGTCAGAAAAAGGTTCCTGACCCCTTTTACCCCCTTTTACCCCCCCATGTGCGGGCTCACGGGAAAGGACGGCCGGGCGAGGACGCCTGTGCCGCGACACGTGCTGAACTCCAGGGCGCTGCGGCGGATGCCGCTGGAACCCTCCCGCCCCCTGAACAGGAACCACGGCCGGCCGAAGTGGTCGGTCATGTCGAAGTCGATGGTCCCATCCGAGTCGATGTAGGCCATCGGCCCGCCCCCGCCCGGGAACGCCGGGACGAACCGCGTCACCCGCGGCTGCGAGAACAGACCCACCAGTGTGGCATCCCGGCTGGTCTCGCGCTGAATCAGACGCGCCCCGTCGCTGGCATGCGGCTGCGTCATGCGCGGCGTACGCTTCTGATCCAGGTGCTCCACGGGGCCCGGCGTCGGGAAGCCACTCGGGCGCGCCGATCACTCTTCCTTCTGGCCCTCCGGCATGGGTTTCGAGGGGGACGACGGCGTAGTCAGCCACCACTCCGAGTCGTGCCCGAAGTAGATGTCGCACGCCCAGTAGTCCGGAAGCTCGTGGAAGATGATATCTGTACTATCGATCCTCTCCAGGTGACTCCAATGTGCATTGACTCGCCGTATACACTCACTCGCGGAGATCTGGAAACGTCGCGCCATCTCCACAACAACTCCTTTGAGAAACGCATCTGAATCCGCATCAGTCTGGAAGGCCCAATCAACATCCGCGGCGAATGGTGATGCTTCCGGATACGGCTTCACCACAAGGGGGGGCTTGGATAGCCACCACCAATCACCGTAGCATAGCTCTCGCGCCAAACCGTCGGGACCGTCCGCATCAAGGACGCCGTCAATGTCGATGTCGGGGGCAAATCCCGAGTTGATGCGGTCTATGGCTTCTCTCTCCGAGCAGCGGCACAGATCCATCACAACTTCGGCTGCCTCCAGGAGCATCTCCTCTGACCGAACGGTGGTCTTGTACGCCCATTGGCTCATGCCAATCTCTCCCACAAACGTAATGGTCCGCGCTCACCACTCTCCCCAGGTGGCAGCTCCCGCCCCTGAGAGGTACCCGGCGATGCCGCTCGGCGTCGCCACAGGCGTCACCGAAGCGCTCGACAGCAGCTCGAGCGACTCAATGGCTGGAAGGGTATGCCAAGATGTCTGTTGCCCCAACTGCGGCAGTGCTCCGCCACGAAGGAATGCCCCAAAACCAGGGCCCTTGGGCATGGGGCCGCTAACAACATCATAGCCGTGCATGGTGGCACCGGAAACTCTCTGAGCCCTTACGAAGGCAGCCCATTCTGGGGATGCCTGACTGAACGTCTTCACGCTCAGTCTACGCAGAGCGGACTTGGCAGCGCGGAAGATCAGAACTTCCCCGCCTCTTCTGTCAGCCCACCTGACGGCCTGTGCTTTATTCGTCGTCGTGTAGAAACCCTTCCCGAAGTCGAGCTTGGTTCTTGACCTGCCAAGATCGATTCCGCTACGCCGTATTCCCGCAGCACCTTCACGCGACGTCCCGTGGTAGAAATGCCTGTGCCGAATGCCGCGCAGGGCTTGCCCGGCTCTCGCAATCAGCGGCGCCGCTGCGCCCAGAACGCCGCCAACGACGGCACCCACCGAGGCGCTTTGCAGACCAGATCCTATCGCCTCCCACCCGCCTTGTCCAGCGGCAAAGCCTCCGAGCGTCCCGCCGGTGATCCGACGAGAACGCCCGAAACAGAGAAAAAGAAAAAGGGGTCAGGAACCTTTTTCTGTCTTCTTCGGCCGGCCGGGGGGTCGGAGCGTGCTGGCCAAGCGCGCATCTCGGGCCATCTGCCTGACCCACGGCTCCCGCCCGAACGGACAGCCTCGCCGCATGCACCGTTGCAGGGCGTCCACTTCCTTCTGGTTCTGCGCCCGGTTCACCACCGCGCGCCAGTCTGACGGCAGCCCGCCCGACGGGCCCGTCAACGGCACGCCGTCCGTCGCGGCCGAGGTACGCGCGGGCAGGCTCGAATGCGGCCAGAGTTCCGCACGCCGCACCAGCCCCGCCCGCAGCGGATTGCGCTCCACGTATCGCACCACCGACAGCACGGCGTCCCCGCCCTCCAGCAGCCCCATCGCGCGCAGGCGCGCCGGCGGGCGGGTCTGCTGGATCGGGAAGCTCTTGAAGCGGCCTTGGTAGATGTGCCCGCTGCCGGCGCTTCCGTGGGCGGCGTGCCACCGCTGCGTGTGCGTCACCGTCAGCCATCGCATGAACTCCGACAGGTCCCCGTCGCCGCGCGGCCAGAGCACCAGATGCCAATGATTCGGCATGACGCAGTAGCCCAGCGTCCGCATGGGCACGCGCTGGTGCGCCTCGGCCAGGACGGCCAGGAAGGCCTCGTAGTCGGCGTCAGCCTCAAACAACGGAAGGCGGGCGTTGGCGCGATTCAGCACGTGATACACGTACCCGCCCTCGGCGAATCGCTGGGCGCGTGGCATGGCCTGATGGTATCCCCATCTGGAGCCGTGTCAACAAGAAAAAGGTTCCTGACCCCTTTTACCGCTGACCCCTTTTACCGACCCCTTTTACCCAAGAAAAAGGTTCCTGACCCCTTTTACCCTCCCCTTTTACCCTCCTGACCCCTTTTACCCTGCTGACCTGCTCTGTAGAAAACCCCTCAAGCGGCAAGGCGTGACGGTTCGCCCGGCGCATAGAGGATGAGGATATTGTGGGCGACGGCCTTGAGCATCAG
>Ga0307380_10011899_pt1 | contig 10862 bp, 18 predicted proteins | sample UN3MG_FD_202239 | JGI IMG/M metagenome (GOLD analysis project Ga0307380, IMG submission 202239) | Soil microbial communities from Risofladan, Vaasa, Finland - UN-3 | ecosystem: Environmental > Terrestrial > Soil > Coastal area > Acid sulfate soil | place: Finland: Risofladan, Vaasa | collected... | reverse complement strand
TGCGGACTAATGGGCTGTTGTATAGCATTTATAAACCTAAGCCCTGGAAGTTAGAAGTGCTGAACTGGTCCCCAGAGTCAAGTGTCGAAGTGCTAATGCGAAAGCGAAGGGAGGATTACAGCTATGAGTAACAAAATGGTTGGTAGACCTGTGGAAGAGTTTGACGATATGTATACTAACGCTCCCCTTCGGACTATAGCACATACTGACGATTGGGGACTAGCCCCGGGTATTGCGGTTGATCTAAGCGAAGAAGAATTAAAGGCAAATGTTGATGCGATAGAGGAATTACGTATTGAGGAGGGAAAATACGCTGCCCTGGCTGGCCCTGACGGCAAACTGATCCCTGACTTACAGGAAGGGCAGGTGGCGCCTTCCCGTCGCCCGACCATTGAATACAAGAAAATCATCCAAGACTCAGGCGACCCGGGCTACATTAATCGAGTTCTTCTCGGTACAGCTTGTACCGGCCTGGTGCGAATAGAATGGGTAGCTGCTAGATACAACGCGGTTCAGCCGGTCAACTGGAGTCATGTCGAGATGACCCAACAGATCCCCACATTCTATCCGCTGAGATATCAGGTTGCCGATGCCCAGAACCTCATAGTTAAGCAAGCAATTGAGGGTGACTTTCAATGGGTGTTGCTCCTGGAGCATGATGTTGTTGTGCAGCCGACTGTTTTCATGCAGTTCAATGAATACATGCACAACAAACGATCTCCTGTTGTTTCGGGGTTATACTTCACCCGTAGTCGGCCGTCCGACCCGCTGGTTTTCCGAGGCCGTGGGGTTGGCGTTTATGATGAATGGGAGCAAGGTGATGTGGTCTATTGCGACGGCATCCCCACTGGATTGTTGTTGATTCATGTTGGCCTGTTAAGGGAGATGTGGAACGACAGCCCAGATTATGCGGTTGGTGGAGCGATTACCCGGCGCGTTTTTAATACTCCTCGGGCATACTGGAAGAATCCCCAGACAGGCTATGTGAACATGGCCGGCGGCACTTCTGATCTTGATTGGTGTACTCGCGTTATCGAGGGAGACTATCTCCGCAAGGCCGGCTGGAATGAGTACATGGACAATCTTGAGGATGAGAAATACCCATTTATTTGTGATACTGGCATTTTTGCCAGGCATGTTAACCCTAACGGAGAGATGTTCCCATGAAACAAGCGATGACATTAACAACTGGCGCGGCAGGCGACACGGCTATAACCTGCCCTTGTTCGCGCCTGGTCTATACAGAAAACCACATTGATGTAGTATGCCCGGATTGTGGCAGGAGATATACCAGAAATGTCGTTTGGATTATGTTAGACGAATCCCCGCCTGACCTATTCATACATATTACCGATGGCATAGGGGCGAAGGACAAAGTAGGAGGCTAATATGGCCGATGAGTTTCAGGTTGGTGACCTGGTTAGAGTAACGGGTACGTGGACCGATGAAAACGGAATCGCTTATGGCCCTAATACGGTGCTGGGGCAATATAAAGATCCTTCTGGTAATGTCTCTGACTTAGTTGTCCCAACCCATATATCTAATCCGTCTACAGGTGTTTACACCTACGATATTGATGTTGACGAAGCTGGCACCTGGCTCTATCGGTTCTATGGGCAAAGTGGTACTGGCGGTTCGCTCGGTGCCAATGAGTCATACTTTGAGGCAATTACGAATTTCTAAGGATTTTTATGCAAATGTTTAGTCGTTAGGGCGGATTGTTATGATAGGAGTTAGCTATGGCCACACTGTTGGATAGTTTGCGCGGGCTGGTCCCATTCAGTAAGAACTTGCCGGATGGAACGATAGAGGATCTGGTTGGCGGCCAGAGAAACTATAACTGGCTGGCTTCGGCTTTTATAAGCTGGATTAACCAGGCCGATATGGAGCGACAGGACCAGTACGCCACTTACCGGAATTACTATAACGGTGAGCATCTGTACCAGTTGACCGATCGGATGAAAGAGTTTCTGGAGCTGGATTCCAATGTGAAGTTCGACCTAAACTACCTGCCCCTGGCCATCGACGTTCTGGCTGAGCGGCTGGTAGTGTTGGGCTTTTCTGGCGACGAGAAAGTTGGGGGTAGAGAAGGGATATTGTCCGAGTGGTGGTTGGATTCTGAGTTAGATGCCAGCCAGGACGACGTTCACCTCTCCGCCATGCGTGACGGCGATACCTACATGATCATTGGTTGGGATAACGGCAAGAAGATACCCACTTTCAGCCACGAACCGGCTTATGATGGCGATTATGGGGTTGGGGTGCGCTATTACAATGATGGCACCGATAAAATCCGGCTGGCCTTTAAGCGATGGTATGTCGAGACAGGCGAGCCGACCCAGCGCATGAACATTTACACTGATAGCGTGATGTATAAATTTATCACCACCTCGGGCGGCTGGGATACGTTTATGGATGAAGGGGAGGCAGAATGGCCGATCCCCTGGGTTGATAAGCGGGGAGAACCGCTGGGAGTGCCGGTTATTCACTTTAAGACGAAGGGTGCCGGCGCTCAGTTCGGCAAGAGCGAGCTACACGACCTTATTCCGGCCCAGGATGCGCTGAACAAAATGGTCCTGGACGAGATTGCCGGCGCGGATATAGAGGGTTTTGGGCTGATCACTTTGAGTGGTGGTCGTCCACCTGAAGATATGGACCTGGGACCTCGGAAGATATTGTATGCTCCTGATGGCACCTGGGACTCGATCGCGGCCGGCGACCTGAACGCTCTAAGCGATATGGTGCATAACTATATTGTGAGGATAGCTCAGTTAAGCCGAACCCCGCTCCAGTATTTCCAGAGTACCAAACAGATTGCTTCTGAAGATACCCAGAGAGCCTATGATACGGGCATCGTCAGTAAGGCCGAGAACCTGAGTAAACACTATGGCAAGAGTTGGGACAGGGCGATGAGGATGGGCCTACAACTCGATAATGTGTTCGGGTCAGGCAAGTGGACTGACGAGCAGAGAAAGAAGATTCGGACTGTCTGGGGCACGTTTGAGCGGGTTGACAAGTTGCAAACCGAAAAGAACCGGGCTGATATTGCGGTGCGGTTGGTCGAAGGTGGATCTTCTCTGCGGGGTGCGCTGATGATCGCCGGGTACAGTGAAGATGAGATCAAGAACCTGTTGTTGGGTGCGCCGTTAGTAAGCCCGATTTTCCTGAAGGCAGGTGGAACGGGCCAGGCCCAGGCGAATTTATTATCCAGTGATTCTGAGCAGCGCGGCATGACCGATAATGCGGCCGGCGGTGATGTGGCGAGTGCTACGGCGAGGGCTGATTGACATTTTTAGAAATATTAGACTATAATGTTTGCATGGGAAGTCCGCTGACTATGCGAAAAACACTTTTAGTTGCCCCGGAGGCTAATTAGAACATGGCAGATGAAGTTACGGGGCAAGAAGCCCCAAAGGGCGGGGAAGCCCCCGCTGGTGGCCAGGAGCCGGAACGATTTAATAGAGAGTATGTTGAACAGTTGCGGCAAGAGGCCGCAAGGTACAGGACCCAAAGAAACGAAGAAAGACAAAAGCTGGAATCGCAAGGGGATTATGCCTCTCTGAAAGAAGCGGCCGACAGTTGGCAAGCTCTTCAGGACAAGCAGAAAACCGACCTGGAAAAACTCCAGGATAAACTTGCTACAGCTGAGAAAACGGCGGAAGCAGCCCAACAGCGGGTCAATGAAACCCTGATACGGGCAGCTTTTATCGAGGCGGCCAGCAAGGCTGGATTCGCCAATCCGAAGGATGCGTATAGCCTGGCCGATAAGGTAGGCGTTAAGCTAAACGAAGCCGGAGAGGTTGAAGGTGTAGAAAAAGCGGTTAAGGCTCTCGAAGGGCGTTTGCCGCTGGCCCAGAAACCAGCGCCGTCAACAGATGGCGGAGTTGGTAGCGGGTCAGGTGGCAAGTCCATCTTTACCGAGGCCGAGATACGCGAACAAGCCGTTGTTTTGAATGTGGATCCTGTATTACTTGGTCAACAATACGGAATGAAAATAACCAAGTAAGGAGAAAATGCTATGGCAGCTATAAGCAAAGCCTCGGCTGCGAACGTCAAGCCCCTTGAGGGTGCGATTGTCCGGCGCGGTACTTTGGGCGCTACCGTTACAGCTCCATCCCCAGTTACTCTACAGAGTGACGGCAAGTGGGACGGAACTATTACGACAGGCGCTCAATTGACCGTGGGTGTTGCCGTCCAAAGCGGTGTGGACACCCAGGAGGTAGATATTGTAATGTTTGGGCCAATGGTTGCGCTGTCCGGCGCTACGATTGGTTCTCTTGTTTATGGTTCTGATACGGCCGGTGCGTTTGATACGGCCGTCGGCACCAAAGATTTGAAGATCGGCTATGCAGAAACGGCGACGGTTCTGTTTGTCAATCCTCAGATCATAGATTTCAGTTAGGAGGTATGAATCATGGCTTTAGGTCCAAGAGACACAACCAGCCTGGTTATGCTAACTGGCTGGGATGCGACAGAGTTAAAGAATTATCAACTAATCGACGGCACCAACTATGCTAGTGTTGTCGCTCAGATCAATGCCGCCCTCGGCGCATTGAACTCTGAGATTATGAGTGACCCGCTGTGGTCGAGTCTGGTAAGCTACACTGAAAACCCCGAGGTTGAATACCGTATGGGTGTTTCCAATGGCTTCCAGGACCACACGGAATACGGCCGTCCTGATTCCCAACGGGCGGTCACCGAAGGTCATATGCTGCCCCTACGAGCATTTGACCGAGCATTGGGTTGGACCTGGGACTACCTACGGGAAGCCCGGCTGACCCAGATTCAGGCCGATATTGCCGATGCTATTAAGGATGCGCGAGACAAGTACCGAGTGTTGGTGCTGACCCGACTCCTGAAACGTGGTGACGACAGTGGCGCATTGAACGGGCTTGGGTCCGCAGGTTATTCGCCTGGCTTTGCGACCACGGCGGGGTCTACTTCGGTAGACTTTACCCCGATTGCTTATGGCGGAACTGTTTTCACCTCGACCCACGAGCATTACATTGGCATAGCCGGTGGTGCTTTCACCAATGCAGTTTTCCAAGATGTGAAGGCTGAGCTCCGCGAGCATGGGCATGAACCGCCATACGAGTTTATTGCCAGCCCGACCGACGAAGTGACCATTCGTGGCTTGACCGAAACCTACGAGGTAAATGAAAGCCTTGTGGCCTACGGCGCCATGCACGATAGGGCATTAGTTCCTGGTCAGACTAGCGGATTCTCCGGTTACTATGTTGGCGTGAACAATGATTGCGCCATTCGTATAGTGCCTGGCGTACCGCAATATTATGGGTTTGGTTGGAAATCCTATGGCATGAACAGCCAGCGTAACCCGCTGCGAGTTCGGCTATTCAAGGGCAATTCTGCCTTCAATGTTATGGCGATGACTGACCCTCGGGCTGGTAACGCCACGACCCCCGTTCAATATCTAATGCTTTACACCCAGTTTGGTGTTGGCGTAGGCATGGACCGAACCAACGGTACTGCCCGGTACACCAACAACGCAACTTGGGCTGACGGCACCCCAACATAGGAGGTGAACTAATGGGAGTAGACCAGGTAAGTATTAATAACGCTCTGGTTATACGAGATAGTTCATTTCGGCACCGCTGGTATGATGCCTTCGGAGCCGGGGTAATTAAGTATCTCCAGGATTTCATCACGATTCCAAGTGACGATACGACCGGGGATCCAACCGAGTGGCAAGTAACCGTTGTCGAGGCCGGCGCAGGTGATTCTACTGCGGTAGTTACCGACCTTGCCGGCGGCGCCTTGCTGATTACTACGGCCGCCAATGATAATGACGGCTGGAAAATGCAGCTCGGCGCTGTTGCTGGTGAGAATGTGAAGCTGGAGGGCAACTTTCCGCTTTACTGTGGGATTAAGCTGGCCATCAATGATGTTGACCAGACCGACTTGCTCTTCGGTGTCACGGTTACTGATACAGACGCTCTTGGCGCTGTGACAGATGGGATGTATTTCCGGTCTGTTGATGAAAGCGCGGTTGTGAACTTTGTCACTGAAAAGAACTCGGTTGAGTCTGTAACTGGCGTAGCCACCTTGATTGATGCTCAGTACATCACCCTGGAGTTCCTGTTCGATGGGGTTACCGTTTATGCCTACGTCAACGGTGTTGAGATAACCTCGACAGCCGCGGCCGGCGCTACGTTCCCCAATGATGAGGAGTTACGGCTAACCCTGGAGTTCTTAACCGGAGAAGCGACAGCTAACACCTGCACAATTCAATGGTTACGCATGATTCACGTTAGGTAGGGATAATCATGGCCCGACTAGAACAACTATTCTCTACTGGCGGCGATGGCAGCGGTATAATTGATATGGCCGGACTACCAAACGTCTATAAGGTTGTACCGCCGCCAGGCTATACGTATGAGTTGTTTAGGATGAACTTGGTTATGGAAGATGCGACCAAGTTCTCCGGCGACTTATATGGCGGCGTAACCGCTTTAACTAATGGAATTGTGATCACCACTGAAGGACAGGCCGGGGTGATTATTAATCATACCCCACAGCCGATTAAGAAGTCTGGACATTGGGCTCTTGTAGCCGGTGTTGACATGGCTATGACCGACTTTGCGACAGGAAACGATATTATCACTGTCCGCTGGACCTTTGCGAAAGGTGGCAGCAATATCGTTCTTGATGGAAACAAGGGCGAGTTCATAAAAGTTAATGTTCGAGACACCTTAGCCGGCCTGGTATCACATATTATCCAGGTCCAGGGCGAGAGCCGGTGGACTGGATAGGAGGATAACTATGCCAAAATGGAAGAGTCCAGGCTTGCTTTGGAAACAATTACGACCAACGCAAGATACTATTCTTACTTCTAATATCAACACTCTGGTCAGCGGTACGGCCATCACCAAGTTCTCGGAAACGGTTGCTTTCGGCGCCTTCACCGATGGTGGCGGGGCGGTCGGTACTTATATTATTACGGCGGGAACAATTCCTGTTGGGGCGTTTTTCCTGGCGGCTTTATGCACGAACATCACTGGCTTTACTGGAGATGTTTCGGCCGCAATAACTATTGGCGACGGTTCGACAGCGGATCGTTACCTGACTGGAACACCCAGCGTATTCACGACAGCAGCGAACGGTATCGCCCTTGGCATCCCCAGTGGCGTCCAGTACCACGTTGCAGCCGGCACCATCACCGTGACCGTGACATCCAATGCCACCTTTGCAAATGTAAGTGCTGGTAGCGTGACGCTAGAGTTCTACTACATAACATGAGGTACATATAATGGGGCAACCAATTTATCTCGTTAGAGAGGATGAGGAACTTACTGTTTATGGTCCCAACCAGACCAGGGCCATGATGGCTCAAGGCTGGAAACTTAAAGGGGATGCCAATGAGGCATTATCTTTTGGTCTGGTTGACGACCTGACTGTTATTAGCGGTGTTGGCGAAGCGACAGCGGCTATCCTGGCAGATGCCGGGTTTAAGACGTATGAGTCAATAGTCAATGCCCCTGTTGAAAAATTGGTTGCCCTGGACAAGATAAGCCTCTTGTTTGCCCAGAAGATTCAGAAAAACGCGGCAGAGTTGGCTAAATGAGCTTCAACTATAATATCTCTGATACAACAGACATATCGAGCATGATGCGCCTGGAGCTGGGTGACAATGTGCTGGATGATGGCATACTGCCAGAAAGCAAAAACTTCTCTGATGCAGAGTTAGATTATTTCTACTCTCAGGAAGATAATAACTTTTGGGCTGCGATAGCCAGAGCCTTTGATGCGGCTTCGGTTGTTTGGGCCAGATATCCAGAGGTCTATCACATGGGACCAGAGTACCAGCGTATTCCGGCCAGTCGATTCTATGCCGACCGGGCCCAGATGACCAGGACAAAGAACCTTGTGCCGGCTACCTACGATGTGACGAAGGACGAGATTGCTATGGACCTCGACTGATGGATCTTCTTGCCTATGCTAGTCGTGCTCGGAAGTTGTTATGGAGGCAGACATGCACGATTCAACGATCTCCTGGCGACCCTAGCGGCTATACTACGCCAACCAATACGCACACCAATCTAAAATGCTCTTATGTTTACGAGATAAACGAAGAGGAAAAGGAAAAGGGCATGTTCGTGACGGTTAGCCGGCCGATGAAACTTTATACGGACCTGCCCACAAGCGGGGAAATTAAAGAGCATGACCTGGTGGTGGTCGGCAGCATGAACTATCTTGTTGTGAAGGCTCAGAGATGGCCCCATGAAGATCCCTCGTACTACGAGTTGATACTCGATCATAAGAGAGGTCTGTAATGGCTGAGATGATTCATGTTGACCTGGACTTTGACAAAGTAAAAGCCTTGTTACAGATGATTGTCAGGAAAGCCGATGCTGAGCTCGGGCAGGGTAGATCGTCAGTGGTGTTTGTTGAGCATGTGGCTGGCGAGACACTAGAGTTTCTTTGGGAGAATACCCACAAGTTCGCTCCACTTTTGTTTATGAGTTACAAGATGCAGGGTGACAAGACAACTGCCAGGGGATTCTTTGACCCGCAAGGATTGGTTAGAGAGATTATAGTGGACCCGTCTATCGAGGCTTCCATTGGCGAGCGTCCTGTGGAATATGCCTCGACAGAGTTTAGTCGGTATGGCAGCAAAGATGGAACCGCCCATGATACCTTCGGTTCGGCTGAAATGTACTTTGAGTCTTGGGTTGATGAGGGCTTTGACAAATTTTCGGCCGAGTTCGGAAAACAGCTCGGCTTTTAAGGAGTAACTATGACATTACAAACGGTAGAAAATATTGCGAGAGCCGGCCTGGAGGCAAATTATATTGCCGTCGAAGCCAGTTCGACTTTCGTCAATGATGGCAAAAGAACATTTGTCCACATCGTCAATGGTGCAACAGCCATGAATATGACCTTCGTCACCCCGAACACGGTTGACGGATTGGCGGTTGCGGATAGGACGGTGGCCATCGGTAGTGCGGAAGAACATTTTATCGGCCCATTCCCAACGGTGTACTACGGTACGACCGTAACAATGACCAGTGACGATGTAACCAATGGCACAATCGCTTATCTGAAGCTGCCGGAAGAATAAAATGGTAACTATCTTCAGTCGGGTCAAAGCTGAGTTGCTAACTATCCTGACCACCAACCTGGTTGATACGGGTGTGGTCCAGGCCGTTAGAACTTCTCGTGGGTATGACACAGTGGTAACCCCGTATGTGATTGTATCAACGGGCAGCTACAACGAACGGGTTAGCGATAAATCGGATGAGGTATATATCAACATCACCGTGATTGCTAAGTTCGCTGACGCAACTGGAGAAGAGGCCGCCGAAACATCCCTGGATGATGTTGAGCAAGTGCTAATTGACCTGTTCAACATAAACGGGCTGTATCAGGTGCATAGAGGGTATTGGGGTGCGGTCGATAGGTGGAAGCCCAGCTGGCGGCCCCTCTCCCCCATTGGTCCCGGTTACAGGTATGGCGAAAGTTACTTGAAGTTCGTAGTCTAGGCGGAAATAGCCTAGTTAGGAGTATGCTTATGGCAACAAAAAAGGACAAGGCGGTTTTCATAGTGCTGAAGTATCCCTATAACCACCCAGATGAAAGTGAACCGGCCCCAGTTGGCTCTGAGGTTGACTTGAGCCACCTGCCGATCTCTGGCAGGATACGGATGGTGGAGATGGGACGCATGAAAGCAACGACTGAAGATGCCCTAGTAATCCCGGCGCCTGAAATAGTGGAAAAGCCAAAATTGAATAAATATGGCTTGCCCTTTGGACAGGTGCCCAACAAAAAGAAGGAGGCTAAATAATGGCCAAAACTGATGATTGGACAACCATGCGTTTTGCCAAGGTTGAGGTGAATGTCACGGCCGCGATAGTTGCTGCAACAACCTTGACAACGGTAGCGTGGATTGACCTAAGCTCGATTTTTTCCGGTCCCCTGGACCAGCCACAGAGCCCTAGCCGCGATGTCGAAGAGACTCCGGTCAGCGGCGATGCACAACCCATTATCTCGGTAGGTCCGAACACAGCCAGGCAGTTCGCTTTCACGTTCCTCTATACTGAGGGCGAAGTGTTAGGGACTGATAATATAGATCCATACCAGGATCTTTTCAAACTGGTTATGGAATATGCCGGCGTTCTGCCTCTGGCGATGCGCTGGAGTCCGGCCGGTGGCGCGACTGGTGACAACCTATACACAACCTCGTTAACCGAATCATTCTTGATTGGTTTGACCGACCCGATTGGTGGCGTGACCAGTGAAAAGATCATGTTTACTGCCACGATCGCCACAAATGGTCTGACTGTTTCGACACTATAAAGAGGATTAATGAAAGTACCACTACCCAAAACAGTTGCGTTAGAAGGTAAAGGAAAGAGTCCTATTGCCCTGGACTTTAATGGGTATGTTACGCTCCCAGACAGTTGGAACGCTGGCGATTTTGAGGATTTTTACAAAGCCTCATTACCGGCCGACGAAGATACTGTCTGGGAACGTGAGTGGAAATGGGTCAAAGCACACATTGTTGAATGGGCGATTGAGGGGTTACCGACCAATCCCAATCAACTCAAGGACAATGAAGATATGACCTGGCCACTGATGTCGTTCTTGTCCAGGTCGGCCATTAAGGCCATGAACGATTACATGAAAACGGGTGTTAAAGAGATGAAGGAGTCGATTGGATATCCAACTCCCTCGAACCTTACCCCGGGTGAGTTCTTGTCCTGGCATAAGTCCATGAAGGAAGCGGATAAGAAAACAGAAATGTCTAACTTGTTAAAGAGTTGGCTTGCCGGCAAGGGACTTGTTAGAGCATGGCCGAATGGTGGCTCACCAAAGGACGACAGGAGCGTTGATTTAATCCTGAT
>Ga0307380_10011898_pt1 | contig 10862 bp, 7 predicted proteins | sample UN3MG_FD_202239 | JGI IMG/M metagenome (GOLD analysis project Ga0307380, IMG submission 202239) | Soil microbial communities from Risofladan, Vaasa, Finland - UN-3 | ecosystem: Environmental > Terrestrial > Soil > Coastal area > Acid sulfate soil | place: Finland: Risofladan, Vaasa | collected... | reverse complement strand
GACCCAGGCTTCGCCGGACTCGAGGACTTTTGTAAAGTGCAACCGGCCCTCCTTAAATTGAGAAGGGATGGTCTCTTTGGTCTCCAGGTTCATCGCCCGATCGCTTTTATCCGGCAGGGCGACGGCGAACTCAGCCGTCGCCGGCCTATCGCCGCGGTTGAAGGCAAAGAGCAGCCGCCGGTTTTCTGCTTCCAGGAGCCTCGTTTCCACGAGAACATCGTCCTCTGCGACTGAAACTTCGACGGGCCGAGTGACCTTCAGCCAGGCAGCCAGCCCGGCCAGGAACTTCCCGTTGTTGGGATTTCGAAAATGGTGATAGGCCGACCCGATGAACGAGCCGACGATGATGGCCCTCCCCTCTCCCTGCCGGGCATAGACGATCGCCGGCCGGCCGTTCTCGAATTCGGCCAGGACCCGCGCCTTGCTTCCGAGAAGCTCAAAACCCTCCTCGAAGAACAGCGTGTCAAGCTTGTCGCCGTCCCGAAGCAAAGGCATCGCCTCGTGGGTTCCCTTGATCCTGAGCGTCGACGGCTTCTGGAGCGGCATGAGGTAGGCTTCCCGGCAGCCGAGAACCTCGTGCAGCCCGCCGCCGGGGATGATGTCGGCGGAAAAGCCGCGCTCATCGATCCAGCCGCAGCGCGCCTCGGTGAGGAGCGTTCCCCCGTCGTCGACATAGGCGATGAGCTTTTTCACGTCCGCCTGGGACATCATCACCGGATAGGGGACGACCAGCAGCTTGTAGCGGCGCCAGCGCTCCGGGGTGAGGTCCATGACGTGGAGGAAGTCCACCGGGATGTGCCTCTCGAAATAAGCTCTGTGGATGCCCTGGAGAGACTCACTCAGGTTATTGACCCCGACCGGTTGTCCTTCTCCCGTAAAAGCCTGCTGGCCGCCGACCATATGGGAGAGCGGGTTGTAAAGAATGGCCACCTCCGCCCGCGGAGGCCGGCCTTTCAGGAAAAGCTCCATGTTCTCAGTGATGATCCGGGCGATCTTCCCGGCCGCTACCGCCCTCTCGGTGACTTTCCCGTCCAGCTCCACCAGCCCGTACCCCCCGGCTTCATACCCCGAGCTCATCGGGTAATAGGCATAGATGTTGACGGCCCGGGCTCCGCAGGCGACCACTGACCACATCCAGTCGCGAAGGTCGGCCCCGACGACCGGAACACTCAGCTTCATCCCGAAGACGCCGTAGCCGGCCTGGAGCTCGCCGATATAGAAGCCGTCGTTGGCCCAGCTCATCGACCGGATGAAATCGTTCCCGGCGGCCCGGAAGAACGGCGACCAGGGCCTCACCGTCCAGGCATGCTTGGGGTAGATCGAGACTCCGTAGTAATCGACAGCGGCGGCCATCTTGCGGTCGTCGGGCGTGCCGCTCCAGCCGGGCCGGCTGAAGAGGCCGGGGATGGCCGAGTGGCTGGTCACGACTCCCTCGGGGACGACCGCCTCCACCGCCTCCGCTTTCATCTCCAGGTCCTCGGCCAGCTTGTCGGAGATATAGTTCTTCCAATCGATGTAATCGGTGTAGGTCAGGATCGTCCCGAAACGGGGCGGGTCGACCTCCTCCCAGCTCTCGAAGGTGCGGTACCAGGCCTTGTTGAGGTTGGCGAGGGTCTGGTATTTCGCTTTGAGCCAGTCCCGGAACCTGGCCAGGCTCGAGTGACAGTAGCAGAACTGGAGGTTCTCAAGGTCCCCGAGATGGTAGATCTCCGCCCAGTTGATGATGTGGGGTTCGCTCCAGAGGTCCCATCCGAGGAAGGCCGGCCGGTCCTTGACCACCTTGGCCGCCTCGCTGAAGAACTGGAGGATCTTCGTCCGCACCTGGAGGTGGTCGAAACAGAAACCGGGTGCCGCCTGCGATTCGACGGCCAGGCCGTTCGACGCCACGAACTTGGAATCCGGGTACTTTCTCCCCACCCAGTCGGGAGCCGAGTCGATATAGACCTGGACGATGACCCTCAGGCCCACCTGCTCGGCCAGGTCGACAACGGTACGCAGGGCGCTGAAATCATACCGGCCCTCGACGGGCTCGCAGTTCGTCCATTCGATCCAGCAGCGGACGGTGTTGAAGCCGAGGCTCTTGATCTGCTCCAGGTCCTTCTTCCACAGGCGCGGGGAATCGGCGGTCACTTTCTCGAGCATCGGCGCGCGGGCCTTCCCCCCCGCATACCAGACGGAAACGGGATAGAAATCCTTCTGCTTTTCGAGCGAGAGTCCGGAACTCGACGCCGCGATCAAGAGCAAAACGAAAAATAAAATCCCTGATTTCCAATGGCCCTTCGCTTTGACGATCATGACGATGACTCCTTTTTATGTCTCCGCTCTTCATATTAAGGCGTGCTTTGACCTGTTCTGAAGGTTTCGCCGACGCGCTTCAAGAGAGCGGGTTCCCCCCGGGAATCATCCTGGGTCAGTTCCCAGATGATGACGCCGGCGGCCCCGTTCTCCTTGACATACCGGCACTTCAGGGCGACCGACTGCTCATTATCATAGGAGAGGACAACGCTCTTGTCCGGCTTCCGGAGGAAAGGCACATGGGCGCAGTCATCCCAGAAAAAGACCCAGCCCGAATCCCGGAGCTCGACGATCTCATCATATCCGTATTGCAGGCTCCTCCGGAACGGTTGGTAGAACTCCGGACAGTCAAACGACCGGCCGAAGAAAGCCAGGCCGAGCAAGAGCTTCTCACGGGGAATGCCCCGGGAAATGTGGTAGAGAAAGCTGTCATGCCAGGAACCACAGCTGTCGCCGGCACAGGAGTAGAGCGGGGAGTTGTGTCCCGAGTGGTCGCTCCATTCGCCGTGGTAGTCGTAGGTCATGACAGCGATGAAATCGAAGCAGCCGACGACCTCTTCATAGCTGATCCATTTTCCCCAATAATGGCCGGAGGGAGCGGCCATGGTGAGTTCGAGCGGCGGGCTCTCCGTCTTGAGGGCTGCCGATAGCTCCTTGATGAAGAGGACGAAATTCAGCTGTTCGGCCGGGTTGGAGACGAACTCCCAGTCGATATCGACCCCGTCATAATGATTGGCCTTAAGGAACGCGAGAACCTGGGAGATGAACCGGGCTCGCGTCTCAACGGAAGCGGCCATCCCCGGGAATCCCTCGCAGTTCCCCCAGCCGCCGATGCTCATGATAACCTTGACGTCGTTCCGGTGGGCCGCATCGACAAGCTCCGGATAGATATAATCATCGTCGACGATGAGATGGCCCTCGGCAGCAGGCTTGGTAAAAGCGTGGGCGATATGCGTCAGGTGCTCATATCTGAGCCGGCTATAATCATAGGCCCCTTTCTTCCAGGCCGGATAATAGCCCATGACGATCTTGGTCAGGGCTTGTGATTCTGGTTCCAGATTCTCCGGGGCGGTCGACCGCCGGGAGCACATCCCGGCCAGCAGGATGACAAGCAGAAGCAGAAGGGTCCGGCGGCGGCTCAATAGGTATCCCTCAGGGAGATGATTTTCAAGCTCTGCCTGAGCTCCTCCGCGCTCACCGGCTGGTCGGAGACGAACTCGACCTCGCAACTCCGGCTGGGAACGAGGTCGAAGAAATTGTCGCTGAACCGGCCCTTGATCCCGGCGGCGGAAAGATAAACGTTCTTGGCAAACTTCGTAGCCTGCAGCCGGACGAACGGCCGGCCGTCCTTCTCCAAGACCTCCGGCCGAATCTCGGGCTGGGGAAGCTCGACTCTCTTGAGCTCCGAGAAATGGAAAACGCTCGAGCTGAGCGTCGTCTCGCCCTTCTTCAATTCGCAGACCAGATAGACCTCGTTGGGCTGAAGGCCGCTGCGCAATTCTTCGAGCGGCTTGCTGGCGACCAGGCGGCTGCTGCGCGGGTCGAGCCGGATGGGCGTCTTGGCCTGCTGGACGGCGGTCCCGTCATAGGTGAAAACTCCCAGATACAACTCGGCGTCGAGCGGCTGGTCCAGGTCGGAAATGCTGAAGATGCGGAGATCTTTGTCATCGTCAACAGGGACGACCAGCACCGGAGCGTAAAACCTCCTGGCGTAATAATGGAGGGCCTTCCAGGTGCCGGTGTAATCGATGCCCGCCCAGGAGGCCACCGGCCAGCAGTCGTTGATCTGCCAGTAGAGCGCACCCATGGTGCGTGGCATCTGGCTCCGGAAATGCTCGACGGCCGTCTTCATACCTTCCGCCTGCAGGACTTCGCTCACCCAGAGGAGGGATTCAAAATTTTTCGGCAGCCGGTAATGGTCGAGCAGGTAAAGAAGGATGAGGCGATTGCCCATGGGGTGTTTCTGATGCTGTTCCATGACCGGGGAGGTGATGTTCCAGTCCTGGGGCAGGGCGAACGTCTTCACCGTCTCGAGGAGCGGGAACGACTGGAATCCGAATTCACTGAAGAAGCGATGGAACTTCTTCCGGTATTCCTTGAACGGCTCCTGGCCGTGCCAGATCCCCCAGTAGTGCATGTCGCCCGACTGCTCCGAACGCGGCTCGCCGACCTTCTCCGAGTGGGGCGAGCTCGGCCAGTAGGCCCGGCTGGGGTCGAGCCTCTCGATCGTCTGCGGAAGGACCTGGTGGAAGATCTTTTCATAATCACTCCAGACCGTCGCCGGGTACTGCTCTTTCCAGCCCCAGTGGAACCAGCCCTCCTCGCACTCGTTGTTTCCGCACCAGAGGGCAATGGCAGGGCGGTGGCGGAGTCTTTTGACCACATCTTCGGCCTCGGCTCGGACATTCTCCAGGAAGGCCTCATCCCCCGGGAACATGGCGCAGGCGAACATGAAGTCCTGCCAGACCACCAGTCCCAGTTCGTCACAAAGGTCGTAGAAATCGGGCGACTCGTAGATCCCCCCGCCCCAGACACGAAGCATATTCATGTTGGCGGCCACGCAATCGCGAAGGAGCGATTCGTATCGCTCGCGGGTGACGCGCGGCGGAAAGGAGTCGGCCGGGATCCAGTTGCCGCCCTTGGCGAAGAAGGGAATGCCGTTGACGACGAACCGGAAGCTTTTCCCCCACTCGTCCTCCTTCTGCTCAAGAAGAAGGGTCCGGAAACCGATCCTCTTTGTCGTCGAATCGAGAAGCCGGCCTTTCTGGTAAAGGTCGATCCTGACGTCGCAGAGGTTCTGATCTCCCATCCCCGCCGGCCACCAGAGGTCGGGGTTGATAATGCTGAAAGATTTTTCGTTGAGGTTAGCCCCGGACCTGACATCGATCTTTTCGCTGTGCGAGAACGGTTTCTTTCCCGAAATGCTGGCTTTGATGGCCACTTCCTGGCCCCGGTCGGAGAGGATCTCCACCCTGGTCTTCAGCAAAACCTTGTTCTTTTCAAGAAACTCCTGGGTAACCTCGAACTCCCCCAGACGGGCCCCTTCCCAGGCCTCTATGGCCAACGGGCGCCAGATGCCGGAGGTGACGAGGCGCGGCCCCCAATCCCAGCCGAAATGATAGGGCGCCTTGCGGATGTGAGGGGACCCTCCGGGAAGCTTGTAGGGAAGCTTTTCTTCCAGGGCCTTGGCCCGCCGGACGGGTGAATCGAAACGGATGAGGAGTTCGTTCTCATCGGGACGGAGGAATGGCTTGATATCGAACCGGTAGCCGCGGAACATGTTATCGGTCTCGCCGACCTTCTGGCCGTTCAGGAAGATCGTGGCGAACGTATCCAGCCCCAGAACCACCAGATCGATATGGTCCTTGTTCCTTATCGTGCCGGGCAGCTTGAATTCCTTCCGGTACTCCCAGTCCTCGTTCTCGACCCACTGAACCCGGGCCTCGTTGTCCCGGTAGAACGGGTCGGGTATGATCCCGGCCGCCATGAGGTCCAGGTGAACGCATCCCGGGACGATGGCCTGGCGCCAGTTCTCCTGACCGGCCTGACGGAACTCCCAGGCGCCGTCGAGAGGATAGTTGATCAAGGCCGCGCTCTCAGAAAAGAGATGGGGGGAAGCAAGAATAAGGATCCCGAGGGCCAGCGTCCATGATCGTTTTCTTTCTCGCCAGGGAATAGCCATAGCGCCCTCCTATAGTCTTCCAGGATGATGACTATAAAATAATCGAAAAGCGAGGATTTGTCACCCCGCGCCCAACAGATCATCGATTCCAACAAAACGATACCCCATCGCCTCAAGCCCGCTCAGCAGTTCCTCGAGCCGCCGGTAAAATTTGTCCGTGCGGTCGGGATGAGTGCCGATGTGGAAGAGGAGAATGAAGCCGTTCAGGCCATGGGGGTCCGACCGTTCATGATCGAAGATGCTCTGGTAGATCCGGGTGGAGGAGCGGTAGTTGGTCAGATCCGGTGTCGTGTAATCGGCGTTGGAGAGAGTTCCCGCGGTGAAATTGCAGAGAACGAGGCCCAGCTCCTTCGCCCAGTTGACGATCTCCGCGTTATACCATTCATAGGGCGGGATGAAAAAAGGAGCATCCTCCTTGGAGATCCCGAACGCCTCCATGGCTTGGTAGTTGCGGAGGATATCACCGCTGAACTCCTCTTTGGTCACGAGGAGCTGCTCCCGATTCTCCCAGGAGCAATACAGGAGGTGCCTGTCGGAGTGCGGCCCGAGATAGTGCCCGTCTTCCCTCAGGCTGATGATGAGCGCCGCGTTCGCTTCCTGCCGGTAGAAGTCCCCGCTGAAAAAGAAGCCGGCGCGGGCCTTTTTTCGCTTCAAGACTTCGCTGATGAGGCCCCCTCCCTCGGCGAATTCATGGCCCGTAAAGACGAGAGCGATCTTTTTCTCGGAGACGCCGCCGCGGACGATCCCGCCCTGGTCGAAAATGAATTTCTTGGACCTCTCGTCTCGAGCGCAAGACAGCGTCAGCGCCGAGACGCCCAACAGAAACAGGAGCAGGCGGGAAAAGAGAAAACAGGTCTTCGTTTCGGACATCCCCTTTATTGATACGCCGCCCGGAAAAAAATCTCAAGCCGGCATTTAGCTTTTACCGCGGCGGGAAATCCTATATAATTGGTCACCAATCCGGATGATTCGCTGCAAGGACACGGCCATGGAAGTCATCATCAAACCCAATTATGAACAGGTCTGCGCGGAATCCGCCGCGGTCATCCAGGAGGCCTGGAAGCGGAAGAATGACCTGGTGCTTGGCCTCGCCACCGGCAAGACCCCGTTGGGCCTCTACGAAAAACTCATCGACCTTTGCGAAAAAAGGGAGATCGACTTCTCCTCGGTCATCGCCTTCAACCTGGATGAATACCTCGGATTAGGAGAAACGCATCCCCAGAGTTTCGCCCATTACATGGACCAGAATCTCTTTCAGCAGGTCAATATCCGGAGGGAAAACATCCACCGTCTCGAAGGCCGGCCGACCGATATCGAGGAGCACTGCCGGGCCTATGAGCATAAAATCAAGAGTGTCGGCGGGATCGATGTCCAGATCCTGGGCATCGGGAAGAACGGACACATCGCCTTCAACGAACCGGGCTCGGCGCTCTCCTCCCGGACCCGGTTGAAGATCCTGACCAGGGAGACCGTCGAAGCCGGCCGGCCGTTTTTCAAGGACGAGCGCGAGGTGCCCCGGTTTTGCCTGACCATGGGGATCGGGACTATCCTCGAGGCGAAGATGATTCTCCTACTCGCCTCGGGAAAAGACAAGGCGGAAATCGTCGCCCGGGCGATCGAGGGACCGGTGACGGCCTCCGTCCCCGCCTCCGCCCTGCAATTTCATCCCCGGGCCAAGTTCGTCATCGATGAAGCCGCCGCCTCCGAGGTGATGAATGCCCCTTATTATCGCTGGGCGTACGAAAACAAAGACCGGGTGATCCATCCGCCCAGAAAATGACCGCCGGTCCTAGCGGGGATTTTTCTCTCCAGGGCAGCAATCGGCTCCTGCAAAAAAAGACGAATTCAGATATGAATTCTGGCGCTCAAGAACAGTTGAAGGCCGTCCCCTCATGAAAAAAATTGTGCCCGCCAATGTCAAGCGGCCGGCATCCCGCTATCTCCTGCGGGTTAACCCCAACGGCCGGCCGGTAGGTATCGAGGAGAAGGAGAAATGCCACGCCGGCAACGGGATCTGGCACAGCGCTTTTTTAGTCATGGTCTTCGATGAGGCCGACCGTTTGATGCAGGCTCAAAGAAGCCGGGCCAAGACGCTCTGGCCGGACTACTGGGATGGCACGGTGGCCAGTCATTTTTATCCCGGCGAAGATCAGGACATGATTATCAGACGACGGCTATCCGAAGAGATCGGAGTGACCTGCGGTTCGCTGGAGTATTTATTCAAATTTTCTTACCAGAGCCGTTACCGGGAGGTCGGGATCGAAAAGGAGATCTGCCACGTCTTCAGGGCGAGTCGCATCCGCGCCCGGGATGTCTCACCGGACGCTGCCGAGGTCGCCCAGTTCAGGTTTTCCAGCCTTCGGGATTTGTCCCAGGAGGTCAGCAAGAACGCCGAGGTTTTCACGCCCTGGTTCCTGCTGGCTTACCGGCAGTATCTCCAAAGAATCGGGTGAAGCCATGAGGTCCGCGTAGGAGAAGGAACGGCCGGCAGGGAGTATCAACAAGTGGCTGGAAGTGGCTTTTTCCGCGCTCCTGTCCGAAGCGAAAGAAAACGTCCTGGAAGATTTCCCGGCCACATCGATTTTCGGCCGGCCGATCATGGGTGTGGCCGAAGGCGAATACGATGCCTTCCGGTCCCCGGAATTCACCTTCAGCTCCAGCTGGTCGGAACGGCACGTGGCCTATGCGGCCGGCCTGGGGAATTTCGGCTTGAACGGCTGCCTGATAACATCGCTGGGAACAAGTGTTCGTTTCGCCAGCCTCGTCACCAGCCTTCCGCTCGAAGTCACGGTCGAAAAGAGGAGCTGTGCCCTGCGAATCGAAGCCTTTTCCTGAGGAGAAGGTTCCGAGGTAACGCAGTTGCTGGATGTCAAGCTCAAGCTCCGGCCCGGCCACACCAGTGAAAGGGTCTGGATGGAGCCTTCGCCTCTCCGGACTCTCTTCTGGAACGTCACCTATTCCTGCAATTTTCGATGCCCGATCTGTTTCACCGATGCGGGGACTCCGGCTCCCGATGAGCTGACGACCGAAGAAGCCTTAGCTGTTGCCCGGAAGGCGGGGAAGTCGGGAATCCGCGACGTCTTGATCTCGGGCGGGGAACCGTTCATGAGGCCGGACCTCATCGCCATCCTGTCCGCCCTGGCGGAATTCGACATCTCCGTCCGGATCGCCTCCAACGGCAGCCTTCTGGACGACTATGCCCTGGACGAGCTCCGCCGCAGGACTCTGACCAAGTCCTTCCAGATCAGCCTGGACTCCATCGAGCCGGCCCTCTATGCCAAGCTTCATGGCACATCTCCGGAGTTGCTGGATACCGTCCTCGGAAACCTGAAGAGGATCCAGGCGCACGGGTTCCACGCGACCGTTTCCACCCGGCTTACGCCGGAGACCCTCCCGGGAATCCCGCGCCTTCTGGACATTGCGGAGCGGGAAGGCTGGGCGACCGTCACCGTCCATATCCCTGTCCACGCCAACCGCATCAGCGGCGCCTATCCCCAGGACGAAGACGTCATTGGACTCCTGGCCCCGGCACTGGAGCATTTCATAATGCTCCCTCAGCGGTGGTTGATCGAAACCTACATCCCCTGGGCTCAGTACCATCCGCTCATGGCCCGGGCCGCAAAGCGGGTCCGCGTCGTCCACCGCGGCTGCCGGGCCGGCCGAGACCGTCTGACCATCAACCCGACCGGGTGGATCTCGCCCTGTATCTGCCTGGACCTGCCGGCGGCCCGCCTCGGTAATGTGCGGCAGTCCGCGCTGCCGGACCTGTTCGCGACTTCGGCCCTCTGCCGGATGATGCGGCAGCCCGCGGAGCACGGCATCTGCACGGACTGTCCTCACGTCGCGGAATGTGGGGGAGGATGCCGCGCCGCAGCACTGGCGCTCAGCGGCCGCCTGGACGGTCCCGACGCTTCCTGCCCGGTCTGGAAAAAAAGGTTGGACCGCAAGGACCACGGCGCTCCTTGACACCGAGAAGAAAAATTACCAGCAGGCGCTTCAGGCTACTTGATCAGGTAGAACTCGATCTGCCTGCCGTCGATGAACCGGCAGCCGGCCTCGGTGAACAAAGCATCCTCTTCATAGCCAATCCGCGCGTCCTGGTTGTCCCACTCGGGAACGGCCGTGGTGCTGCTGAACTCGATGGAGTAGGCCGTGTTCAGGAAGAGCGGGTATTGGCCCCTTTCCCGGCCGTCCTCAGGAGCCGATTCCGGAGACCGGGCATCCGCTACGCACCCCGCCGCATGGCCATGGATACCGATGGGATGCATGTAGATCAGCGGCCGCAGCCCTTCGGCTTCGCCCTTTTTCATCGTCGAGTCGACGATGTCGTTCCCGGAGCGGCCGGCCACGAACTCGCCCATGAAAATATCGGCCAGGCGGTTCGCCCGGCGCAAGGCCTCTTTTAAGCCTTCGGGAGCGTCGGTCTCCCCGATCTTGCAGACATAGGCCTGGAGCTGCATATCCGTGCATAGCCCAAGATAAGTGATCCCGACATCGCAGTGAAGAAGATCTCCCCGGCGGATCACGTTCCGGTCGCTGTATTTGGGCGCCTCTCTCTTATCCCGCTGGATCGAGACGGACGGCTGGAACCAGGTCTCCAGGCCGAGGTCGGTGTACCGCTGCCGGATCCACCAGACGACATCTTCGGTCGTCGTGACATCGGGCGTGATCACCCTGTTGGAAAAGAACTCGCCGATGATGTCATGGGCGATCCCGCAGATGTGACGGTAGACAGTCATCTCCTGGGGGCTTCGGGTCTCCAGCCAGCCGATACAAAGATTCTCGGCGGAGGCGAACCGTAAAGAAAGCTCGGGCCCGAGCGCTTTTTCCAACTTGGCCTTAAGGGAAGCCGTCAATCCGTCACCGAAGGCCCAGTGCTCGGACG
>Ga0307380_10011897_pt1 | contig 10864 bp, 5 predicted proteins | sample UN3MG_FD_202239 | JGI IMG/M metagenome (GOLD analysis project Ga0307380, IMG submission 202239) | Soil microbial communities from Risofladan, Vaasa, Finland - UN-3 | ecosystem: Environmental > Terrestrial > Soil > Coastal area > Acid sulfate soil | place: Finland: Risofladan, Vaasa | collected... | reverse complement strand
ACCCCGGCTCGCGGGAGCCGCAGAACGATGGCTTCACCGGCCGCATCGACGGCAAGGTATTTGACGCCCCGTGGCGTGGCGAGTTTGACATGCCGGGCAACTTCGAGCGCCGGCAGAGGATGTCGAACTCGATGGCGAACGATGCCATGTTGGGCGCCAGCCTTGGGAGCAAGATGGACTTCGACCCCTCGCGGCCGATGGAAAGCACGCTCATCAGCGACAGCCCGGCGCACTCGGCCATTATGAGCGAGTTGGGGCCCGACTGGTCATCCAATAAGAAGCTCTATTCGATGGGCCCCGTGAAGAACAGCAAGTACGGGATGCCGGGAGACGTTCAACGGTTGAACCGCGACAAGATGCTTACCGAGGATCAGCTCAAGAGCATTGAAAGAATGCTCAGCGGGCCGATGGCCGCATCTGCGGATCGTCTCTACGGTGACAATGAAGTCTACCAGTGGATGAAGCAACAGCGAGGCGGAGGCTGATATGGCATACGTGGGAGTCAGTGGACAGTTTGACGGTGGTTTGACGAACCCCTCGAGGCAGCCCGGTAGCAGATTCAGCTACCTTGGGTTCGGCCAGCCAAAGCCTGGTGAAACCTCGCCACTGAGACCGTCCGGCCAGGTCTCGCCGGCCTCCAGCGGTCCCCAGGGAAGTATGGGCCAGGATCAATATTGGCCGTGGCCGACGACGCAGCCGACTTCGAACCCAAACGGGCAGGCCGGAGTCGATCATGGCTTCATTACTCCGGGTTCGAAAGCCAAGCCGCAGGATACCAAAACGGTAGCGGATTACATCCCGGCGCCAGAATTCCCCGACCAGGCGCCAAATCCGGGAGCGATCACGGGCGCCCCGGCCGCGGACTACATGAAATACAACCCAGCCTATTGGAAAGAGCCCGACATCGCCATTCCAGAAGCCGGCGTGGATACCCGAGCGATCGTGGACTCGACGAAGCACTTTCTGGACGAGGAAATGGCCGGCGGGATGGGTGACGCGGCACGGCGTTTTGGCGCGCTCGGCGGCCTCCGCGGAACTGGTTACGAAACCACGCTCGGCAACGTCCAGCGCAAGCGCGATAAGGACCTTGCTGCTGAATACTACAAATGGGACTACAACGCGGCTCAGTCCGACGCGGATCGCAAGTCGAGAGCCCGTGAGGGGACACTCGGGCGGGCGTATTCCGGGTGGGATTCCGAGCAAGGCCGGATCTTCCAAGACCTCGCAAACAACAACGACTTCAACCTCAAGCAGCAACAGATCGCAAACGACATCGCCAAGGCGAATCAGGGCAACGAGCAATTCATTGCGAGCGAGACAAACAACTACGGTCTCGACAAGTACGGCGCGGGGTTGTCCGAAGCAGAGCGGAAGCAAATGTACGACCAGCTGAAGCTACAGTTCGGGGGTTGAGATGCCAAGCTATCCAAATCCGGGGGCCGATTTTAACCTTCCGCCCGAGCTGTTGGCCTACTACAGCAACCTGCCGAGATCCACGGGAGACTACCCCGCCGGGTTCGACCCCACCGCCGGAGTAGCCCCGGCCGCAGCCGCCGGCCCGCCCGGGATGGAAGGGCTCGAGGGTGGATGGGGCCACGTTGCCTCAGACCCGCTCGCGTTCATTCAGGAGTTGTTGACCCCCCGCAACGTGCAGGGGCGCACGGACTTTGCCGGTGGGTCGCACTTTGGGCCCGGGCGGGAAATGTCGATTCCGCAGGAGAATTTCGCTCAGGCGGCTAATTTGCTCAAGATACTGTCGGAGAGGGATAAGTACCAGAGTGACAAAGGCCGGGGCGACACAGCCGACGACCTGATGCGGCGGCGCCTTGAGGCGGAGAGGGGTGGCCCCGGCTACAGCCCGGGCTCTATGAGCATGGGCGGAGAGACGCAAGCGGTCGGTGACACGATAGGCGAGGATGGGAACATGATTCCCGGCAAAATCTCCGTTCAAGCCCCGCAGTCTGCTTCGGAGATTGGGGCGCTGATCGCCGGGGGATACCCAGACCCCAGGTATCCCAGCGGGAGCCGCGGCGGATATGGCGTTGTTGATCCATCAAAACAGACCACCGCTGATGCCAAAACCTTCAAAGAAGCAAGAGAGTATCTCGGGCAACTGATAGAGATGCAAAGAAGTGCCGAGACGGAGGAAGAGGCGGCCGCTCTCGGCCAGGAAATTGCATCCGTCCGACAGCACCTCAGCTCACAATTCGGCTCCGGCGGGGAAGGATCGGGAACGGGAGAAACCGCCGAGACCGGCAATGAACAAGGGTGGTTTGGCCGGCAGGGGGACAGGATTACCCAAGGCTACCAGCTCGATAAGCTGGGGAGCTGGGGCATGGACAAAATTATCGACTCGCTCAATGGCATCTGGTGAAATGACGACACGGCTCACCTTCCCAAATGGTGAGATTGCCGAGTTTGCGGATAACGCTCCGCTCGAGCTCGTCGAGGGCGTCAAGTCTGCCTACGCCAGATTTGGAAGTCTCAGGGCCGTAGACCAGTGGCGCCGCATGGAGTCGTTGCGGTCTGATGAGAGCTTCCTTTCGCTCCCGCGAATTGAGCGCCACAAAATTTTCAGCAAAATGGCGATGGAAAGCCCCGATTTCTGGGGGACGATGACCCCCGACAAGGCCCGCGTTTTCAGAGACGGGATGGTCGAGGCCGAGGGTGCGAATGATCAGGACGCCTTCTCCTATTGGGAGGCGCCGATTCACTTCCGCGACGAGAAACAGAACGCGGCCGATGGCGTGATTCAGGAATTCCTAAACTCAGCGGCGAGATCAACGCCGAGCCTGATGGCGGGAACCGCAGCCGGCATTCTGACTATGGCTGATGAGGCAAAGAAGGCCGCAAAGCCCATGACGGATTGGGCGGCCGGCTACTTTAATCCGGTTAAGAACCTGAAGAAGTCCTATGAGTCGGCGGCGAAGAAGGCAATCGCCACCAGAGGAAAGCAAGAGGTTGGGCAATCCGGCGTTGAACTCCTTGCGAAACAGGCCCGGGAACTCGCAGAGGACGCCTCCATTGGTTCGGAGACCCTGGCGCCGGCACCCAAGATCGACCGTTTCGGCAAGGTCCACGGTTGGGACGACTTCACCATGTACGTCGCTCAGGGTCTTGGGCAGCAGGTTCCTGTAATGGCGACTGTAATTGGAGCTGGCCTAGTTGCTGGCCCCGCGGGGCTTGGGCTTGCCGGCGCTGCCATTGAAACCGGGTCGATCCTTGACGACATGGCTCGAAACGGGATCAAGGGTGAAGAGGCGACGAAAACCGCGGCTCTCTACGGCGGTCTTGCGGGACTCCTAGAAGCCGCGCCACTCGCCTCGTGGATGAAACGCGCGCCGGGCGTGTCTCAGACCTTCCGGCAGGCGCTTGTGCGAAGATTTGCGGAAATCCCAATCCAGGCTATTGCCGAGGGTGGTACTGAGTTCGCGCAGACGCTCGTCGAACAGACGGCGCTCGACATCATGAACGCCGAGCAGGGCAACCTCGAAGCCGTGTCGTGGATGACGGCAGAGGGCCGCAGAAGCCTGTGGGACGAGGCTCAAGAAGCTGCGATCATGGGCGGTCTCATCGGTGGCGGCATGGGGTTTGTTGGCGGCCCCGAAATGAACAAGGCGCAGCTCGAGGAGGCACAGGCGGCACGAGAGGCCGCTGCGAACCAGGCCCCGCCGACCGAGGAGCCCCCGCCCGGGCAGACCTTCCGCACGGCAGACCTTCCGCAGAACGAGCCCGATCTGGTCCCAGAAGGCGACCAGGGCCCGCGTGTTCCTCCGGTCATCCCAATGGCGCCCATCGACGAGGGCCCGGTCGAGGTACAGCCCGAGGACCTGGTGGAGCCCGAGAGGGTCGATCCCCGCCCCGGCGAAATGCAAACGGCCACCGAGGAGATGTACGGCAAAGAGGAAATGGAGCCGATCAAGGCCCCCGTGCTCGTCGAAACCGACGAGGGCATGGCAACGTTCAACGAGCGCCAGTCGAAGCCGGAGGAGACGAATTCTTGGTTCGCACCCATCGGCAAGGACGGCATGGGCTGGGCGGTCCTGAACGACAGCGAGGGGCTCCAGAGCAACATCGGCGCCGAGCGCGCCGTGTTCGTCGAGAGGATCGACGCCGACGGCACCGCGACGGTTCGGGATCAAGAAGGAAACATCGAGGTCGTCCAGGCGTTCGACGAGACCGGCCGGCCGAATCTCTTTGCTCCCAACAGCAAACAGGGCGCCGAGTACATGCGCCAGTTGAGCGCGGCGAAGTCTACCAAAGGGCTCGACATCTTCTCCGAGGATGGCGGGTTCAACGCCGTTTTCAACGAAACCGGGCTCGCGCGGGACGATCAGTCCGAGGCTGCTGCTGGAAACAATCGAGAAGTCGAGTACGAAATTGCAGTCAAGCACCACGAGGACCTTAAAAAAGCCCGTCAGAGAATCAAGTTTTGGCCGTACCGCAAGGACGAAAAGACTGGCAAATGGGTCGTCAAGGGTGAGTATTCCGGCATTAGCTTCAACTTTTTCCAGCCGAGAAGCACCCCCAGAGAGGCAAGGCTAGGCCCTGATTTCTTTGCCTCAGAATTGCAGGGTCAATACCCCGATCTCTACCAGGTTTACGAGAGGAGCATGGCCGGCGCTGGGGGGACCAAGGGCAACGAGTCGGAAGTGGTTGCTGCGGTCATGCGTGGGAAAAACGAGAAACCCAAGCGCGGCGACTACAAGAGCCCCGGGCTCAACGACCAGGAATCTCAGTACGGCATGTTCTATAACGGGAGCTGGAACGAGGACCAGGCCCCAGACATCGCTGCGACTCGAGCCGAGGTAGAAGCCACCGGCGGACTGACCGCAGCGCAGATGGAGGAGCAGGCCGCGCAGGAATCCGACGTTGAGCCGGAGCCGTTCGACATCGAGACCCGCGGGCTGTTCGACGAGCAAGAGGCGAAAACGACCGACCAGGGGCAACAGTCGGTCAAGGGCGAGGAGCTGTCCCCGCTGTTCGGTGGGAAGCAGGAGGCCGCAGAGGGCCCGAAGCAGACCAACCAGGAGAAAATTGCGGAGCTGAAGGGCTGGATCAAGGAGCTCGAGGACGTCAAGGAGCCAAATTCCGGGCAGAAAGCTGCGATCGCTGACAACTACCGGCAGCTCAGGATTCTTGAGAAGGGGCGGAAGCCCTGGGAGATCACGAAAGAGGAGTACCTGAAGGGCGTTACTGGCGTTGATGAGGTTTCTATTGCGAAGATGGGACATGCCGAATCTGTCCATAAAGCTGTCCAGGCCGGCGAGAAGGTCCCTGCCGCCGTGCTCGAGGACTACAAGAACAACGGATGGGCGAAAACGGCGTTGGAGAAGGCTGGTGTGGCGCCAGTCGAGGAAAAGAAGAAATCCACATTCGACGAGAGGATGGCTGCGGTTTCCGCGAAGATGGACCGTCAGCAGGAGGCGAAGATTCGGGAAGAAGAGTCCGCCCCCGCGATAGAAGAGAAACCGGATGTAGTTGCAGCCGGCAAAATGACGCAGGAGGAATACGACTCCGCGGTCGAAAAACTCACCAAGGCCGACGAAAAGGCAAAGGGGACCTGGAAGAGTGGCCGCGTTGCCGGCACCTTTACCACGACGAACAAGAAACCCAAGGGCTCCGAGGTTGAGCAATTCTACAGGCACCTGATTCGACACCCACTTGACTCGATGACCACTCGAGATAAGAGGGGAGCCGAGGTTGGAGGGCGGAGGCCGGCGGATCTCCCCCGCGGCCAGGAGCGTAAGACAGAGGCGGCACAGAAGCTCACCAAGCCGGTGAAGGTGCTCAGGGATCAGATTCTTGATTTGATGTCTGACGGGTACGCTCGGACGTTCAACGACATTGCCGTTACCCTCTGGGACCGCCACGCTAACGTCGCCGGCGGAACGAACGCTGACGAGGCCCTATGGCAGCTCGTCGAAGAGGCGCAGATGGGCTTTGCCGAAATTGATGGCGCCATGTTCTTTTCGATGAGCGAGAAGGACGCGGAGAAATACGCCGAGAGCCGCCTCTCCGACCGTGAGACCACCGCTGAAGAGGACATCGCCGCCATCATCGAAGAGAGCGGGCAGATGTCCATGTTCAACGCGAGCCCACAGCAGATCAAGAAGAATCTCTCCGTTCGCCTGAAGCACATTCGGGCCGCGTTCGCCAATACGAAGTGGAAGTTTGAGGCCGGGGAAAATGGCACGATCACTCTCCAGATTGCCGGCGGGCCAAAGCTGACGCTCACCTTTGTCGATGATCTGGTCTTCGAACGCGCCAAGGAATACGGCGGGGACTACAAAAAGCTGGCGGAGTCGATCGGCAAGGGCTACAAATTCACCGAGGAGGAGATTGCCAGGGTTGCCGAGAAGCTCGAGTCGGGCGCCCCGCTCATCAACGGCAGCTACACGTTTGACACGATCAACGTCAGCCATCTCATCATGCTCAACCGCCCGACCGCCGGCCCCGACACCCTCTTCCATGAGGCATTCCACTTCGTCTTCAAAAACTACTTGCGGCCGTCACAGCGCAAAACGCTGCTTGCGACCTACGGAACCGAGGAAAAGGCAGCGAAAGCCTACGGGAAACGGGCCGCTGACCAGTTTAAGGCGCTCGAGAAAATGGATACCGTCGAGCGGATCTTCCGGGAGGTTTGGGAATTTGCCCGCCAGATGCTCAAGTATGCGTCCGGCGATGTCCAGAGAACGTCGGATCTCATGGAAGCAATCTTCAGCGGCCAGATTTACGACCAGCCGTGGCTCGGAACGGCAAGGGAGCATTCCACCCTGAGCGCCGGAGGCAACATTCGCATGTTTGCGGACGGTCAGCTGAGGGCGATAATCCGCGAAACGAAACACGCCGTTGAGTTCGAGGATGGCACCCTCATCAGGGATGAGCTCTCACAAACGAGTTACATGGCGGCGCTCAAAAGCAAGATGGCCGACGTTGATCTCCCCAAGGGGCAGACGATGTTCGAGCTCGAGGGCGGCGATTGGGACGAGGCCCCGGTTCGCATCACCGACCCCGAGCACCTCTACTCCCCGGAGACACAGGGCCCGGTCGATGGGTTCCACAGCCCGGGCGTTGTCCTGAACCGAAACCTCATCAAAGAGTGGTTCCGCGAGCACGTCATCCGAAACCTGTTCGACAAGCTCGAGCCCCTCCGCTATCTGCAAGAGGTCCTGACGGAGAAGGGGCAAGAGCTTCACGAGAGCATGGACGCCTACCTGAAGGCCCGCAACTTCTCCGGTCGTGCCGGCGCCGCACTGAACAAACTCGAGAGTGAGCTTTTCCAACCGCTCATCGACAAGCTGGCCGCACTCGAGATGCCGCTCAAACAGTTCGAGGAAATCCGCATGGCGATCCACGCGCTCGAGGCGAACCCTTTGATGTTCCGCCGGCACGTCGTCGTCAAGAAGGCGGCGCTGAAACAGCGTATAGCGCAGCTCGAGAAGGTCGGTGTTCGCAAGGGTATGAACGTCCGCGTCCCCGGGAAGGTGGGGGTGAGCGGCAAGGTATCCTCCGCCAACCGTGAGGCCGCCACCGTCACGATCGAATGGCTGGACCGCGACGAGGGCCGCGTGCGGGCGAAAGAGTTCAAGCTCAACGAGGTCGAGCGCGACTCCCTGGCGGAAGCCAAAGAGAAAATGAAGGAAATCGACGACCTGGTGGCGGCCGACAAGGTGCCACACTCCGGCTACACGTCCGCCGATGCCCGTCAGATCCTCCGTGACGCTCGAGAGCATGGCTGGGTCACGTTCGACGGCGAGCCGATGCGGAAGACTCAGTACGGCGGCAAGGCGATGCAGGTCTCCGCCCTGTTCGATAAGGTAGTCCACTGGAAAGAGGGGCGCCTGGTTGAAACCGGGCTTCTCACTCAGGAGGAGCTCGACCGCTGGAAGAAGGATTACAAGTATTACACCCCCATGCGCGGCAAGGAACCGGACATCCTCGACTGGATCTACGGCGGCGATCGCCCGCCCATTCCCGAGATCGAATACCACGGAAGCATGTGGTACAGGGCCCTGGACACGATGGCCCGGGCCGCAGGGCACGAGGGTGAAATCCACAAACCGAACGTCGGCCGCGGCTACAACCCGGGCTCTCGGAAGCCGTCACGACGACGCCTCGGCCGCGACGATCGCCCGACTCACTCTCCCACCGTTGAGCTGTTTGCCGACGCGATGGAGGTAGCGGTACGGGGCGAGAAGAACCGTGTCGCAAAGACCGTGTGGAACCTCTTTAAGAGCGTACAACACGCCGAGGATGTGAACGGCAAGCCCCTGTTCATCTTCGACACTCCCCCAACGAAGCCCTATTTCGACGAGAAGACCCAGACCGTTAAGCAGCGGCCGGACGTCATGGCCCTGCGTCAGCCGAATGTCTACGATGTGTGGCTCGATGGAGAGCATCATTTCGTTCGCTCAGAGTCGCGGGAGCTGGCGGGCCTGTTCTCGGTGCTCAACAACATTGGGCCGGAGTCGGCGCCGAAGGTGCTCCGCGGCGTGGCCGGCATCAACCGCTACATCGCAAAGATGGCAACCTCGCGTAACCCGGCGTTCGCAATCCCCAACGTTGTGCGCGACTTCCTGACCGCCGGCATCCGGTTGACGACCACTCACAAGGAACTCGGGACGCAAATACTCAAGAAAATACCCGCGTCCGCCAAGATCCTTGCTGAGTACGCACGTCTCGACACCGCGGGAGAGCTCGACAAGATGGACCAGGCCGTGCGGCGCCGGATCGAGAAATGGAAGGATTCGGGGGGAGAAACCGCGTTTTGGATGATTCCGAGGCTTGCAATCCAGGCAAAGAACATGAGCAAAGAGCTGCGGAAGGCTGCCGGCGAAGAGGCCCGGGTCTTCCACTACGGCCGCAAGGTGATTCGCTTCCTCGAGGACTACAACGGGGCCCTTGAAGGCGCCACGCGGTTCACGGCGTTCGAACGGGCGCTCGAGCTCGGGTCGAGTCTGGACAAGGCTGCGCTGGTGTCCCGTGAGATCACCGTGGACTTCACCAGGCAGGGTGAGTGGGCCGGCTGGCTGGGCTCCCTCTACGTGTTCTCCAACGCCTCCCTTCAGGGCTCCCGCATGGTCTACGACACCCTCAAGACTCCCGGGGGTCAGAAGTGGCTCATGGGTCTCTCGTCGCTCGGCTTCATGATGGGGCTGGCCGGCCGCGCAATGGGCGGGGAAGACCCCGAAGACAAAACCGCATATTGGGACAAAATCACCGGCTACGAAAAGTCGCGGAACCTCATTTTCATGATCCCGGGAACCGACGGGAAGCGCCTCAAGATCCCGCTGCCCTGGGGGTTCAACGTGCCGGTGATGGTGGGTCAGATGGTGTCCGACGCGATGATAAGTGACAAAGTGAGTTCATTCGAGTCCGCGGCGAATATCATGTCCTCCGCGATGTCGGCGTTCAACCCGATTGGTGACAACGATCTCAAAGAGGCGTCCGGCTGGTGGCAGATGCTTGCGCCGTCCTGGGCGGACCCGGCGGTGGATGTCGCCTTCAACAAAACCTTCTGGGGTGGGCCGATCATGCCCGGCGGCTCGTCGTTCAAGAAGTCGGAGCAGTACGGCATCCCCGGCAAAGACCACATGCGCTACTTCTCGTCGGTCTCCAAAACCTCGAAGGAGTTCACCAAGGGGCTGTATCGCCTCACGGGGGTCGATGTCTCCCCAGAGACCGTGGACTACATGGTGGGGGCCATTGCCGGCGGGCTTGGCGATGTCGTCAACAAGACAATCAACCTGGCGCCGGCAATGGCAGCTCGTCACTCCCTGGCCGCCCACGAGATCCCGGTGTTGCGCTCGTTCTATGCTGACGAATCGGAGTTCTATGCCCCACAGACCTACCGTGCCAATATGGGACAGTTCTGGCAGCACTACGAGGAGCTGAAAGAGATCAAGAAAGAGAACCCGCGGGAGGCCGCGGCGTACCAGCGGCGCTGGGCCCACGTCCTGAATCTCCACGAGACCGTCAAGACGACGGAGAAACAGGCCGCGGAGCTGAAGAAGGCCGGGGTGGACAGGAACGACGCCCGGATGCAGAAACTCTTCAAAAACTTCAACAGGCTGTATGATCGCATCGAGGCAAACAAACGGAGGGCCCAACGGTCGAAACCCTCCATCATGAATCAGTGAGCTGCGCCGCCACCCGGCCGGAGGGCCCGCTCCCCTCGATACAACGGCCGGGTGGTTTTAATGCTCGGGATCGTAAATGTGCCAGGCCATCGGGGGCTCGAATTCTCCTCGGTAGTACGGTTTCCACTCGAGCTGGAAGTAGATCAACACGCAGTCGCCCTTGGCTTCCCACCTGGTCATTTCGGCCCGGGGCGGCGGGTAGAGCGGCTTGTCGTTTCCCCCCTTGAGGAATACGTCGATGATGTCCTTGACCGGGATTGCAGAGACGTACTCAGTGCTCAACATCTTCGAGCTCCTCGAATGCCGTGCATCTCGGGTTCACGAGACCCACGTCGTCGTCTGAGACCCATTCCTCCGGGTATGCGGTGTCGCCGGGGTCGTAGATCATGGTGGCCGACAAGATGCCACAGCCCTCGCCAGCGTGATTGTTCTGGAAATCGGCGTCATGTTTGCATCGATAGCAGAAACGCTCCATGAACATCTCACCTTCGGTTCCATTACTCGGTCGGTACGGATAGCTCACGTAGAATCTCCTCCCTCCTCTTGATGAGGTACTCCCTCGCCGTGGCGATGGCGTCGTGCTCCGCCTGGCACTGGTCCTGTACCTCGAGAAGCGCCAGAATGTCACTCACGAGCGCCTGAATCAGCGCGGAACCGTCTGCGGCGACCTGATCTCGACTGAGATCGGCAGTCCATAGTTCAACGGTTGGGAGAGGCCCGAG
>Ga0307380_10011894_pt1 | contig 10866 bp, 9 predicted proteins | sample UN3MG_FD_202239 | JGI IMG/M metagenome (GOLD analysis project Ga0307380, IMG submission 202239) | Soil microbial communities from Risofladan, Vaasa, Finland - UN-3 | ecosystem: Environmental > Terrestrial > Soil > Coastal area > Acid sulfate soil | place: Finland: Risofladan, Vaasa | collected... | reverse complement strand
AGGTCGATGAGGCGGCGGAGCAAATCATCTTTCCGGCGGCTATGAAGATTTCTTCTCAGGACGTTGTCCATAAATTTGATGTGGGAGGCGTTCGGTTGAAAATTAAAAATAAAGAGGAGGCGCGAAAGGCATATCAGGAAATCATTGATAATGTCAAGAAGTCTAAACCAACAGCAAAAATCGATGGCGTCATTATCGAGAGGATGGCCAAGCGCGGCATGGAAGTGATCCTCGGCGCCGTCCGCGATCCGAGGTTTGGGCCAATCTGCATGTTTGGCCTTGGCGGTACATTGGTTGGGGCTATGAGGGATGTAACTTTCCGGCTGGCTCCAATGTGGGAGATTAGTGCTGAGATAATGATAAAGAGCATAAAGGCATACAGTCTTCTCAAGGGAGTTCGCGGAGGCTGGCCCTGCGACATCGACAGCATCAAGGATTGCATTCTTCGCCTTTCTCAAATGGTCAGTGACCACCCGGAAATAGCCGAACTGGATATCAATCCACTCATCGTATATGCCAAAGGGCAGGGCTGTGTGGTAGCGGACAGCAGGATATTGTTGAAAAATCCAGAGTAGTGCTCTGTCAGACATAATTTGAGGAGTTGTCATTCCCGCATTGCGGCAGGATTTTTTTGCCTCTGATCCGTCTTCGCCAGAGGCTACGACGCGATAAATTGGGTTTGTTTGGGTTTGTATTGGCTTTGAATTGGCTTTGTTTTCCCAGAGTCTGCCAAGTCGTTTATTTTCATAATCCTTTGTTAATACTTTATTTACGTTCATTTGAGCATTTTGCAAATTGGCTTTGTTTGTTATTATTGAGTCATAATTGGTTGACAATTTGGGCTGATTAGGCGGTTTGGGAGAGGACAGAAGACAGATAACAGTGGGCGTTACGCTGCTAATTACCAATAACCATTTACCAATTACCATTTACCATTTCCTTCTTTTTGGGCCTTCTGCAAAAAAAACAGATTTTCAAAATGGTTCCCTGCCTGCGACATGCAGGGATTCGGGCCTCTGTAAAAACAGAGTGCCCTCATAAATGCACGGATGTGCGCGTTTGATGCGAAAAATGGGGGATTTTCCAACCTGCCGATTGACCTAAGTGCTTACGCAGAAATGAATAAAAAATTTTTTATTTTTTCAGGTTTTTGGTTTTAACTATGGCCGCTTTTGGTCGCGCCTTTTTGCCTATTTTAACACGACAAGAAGACCCCAGTGAGATAACGCTTCGCTATCTCACTGGGCAGACTTTTACCCCCGAAATTTTTTACTTGGCTTCAAAATATTGTTGAACTGGTGCTTTGGGGTGGGTATATTTTATTCTTTATTGTGAAAGCAGGTGGTAATGTGATTTTGACTGCGAGACATTTTAATAGTGACTAAAGTTTATCTGAAAGCCTACTAATAATAGAAGTAGCTTAGGTAGTTCGTATCTAAACCTGTGAAATTGTAAGAAGGGAGGTAGCATAAAATGAAGCGGTTCATTAATCTAATTAGCTGGCACAAATTACTATCTTTAGGGCTTCTCTTCGTAATTTTGTTTGCCTTTGGTTGCTCTAAGAAAAAACCAGAACCAGATGAGATGAAAATTGGGGCGATTTTGCCATTGACGGGAGAGAGTGCTTTCTGGGGGGAAAACATCAAAAAAGGAATTGATCTTGCTGTAGATGAGATAAATCAAAAAGGTGGGATTTTGGGCAGAAAAATTGTGATATTATATGAGGACACTCAAGGTAAACCAGCTGTCGGTACTCAGGCTGTGCTTGAGTTGGTTTCTATACATAAAGTCCAATGCGTCATTGGCGACGTTATAAGCTCTGTAATTCTTGCTGTAGCACCGATCGTAGAGCGTAACAAGTGCATTTTATTGGGTTTTGGTGAGTCTGCAGAAATTACAAATGCAGGCGATTACATCTTTCGTAATTGGAATTCAGCAGCATCTGACGCAGAGATAACAGGGGATTTTGCGGCGAAGCATTCAAATGCCGTAGTAGTCCTATCGCAAAACGATGCTTTTGGGAAAAGTGCAAAGGAATTGTTTATCTCCCAGCTTCGTAAAAACAACGTTAAGATTGTTAAGGATGAAGTGTTTTCCAAAGGAGAAACAGACTATAGAACAGTCTTGGCGAAGCTCCAGACACTCGAGTATGATGGATTATATATCGCATCGTTTCATCAAGACACCTTAGTGCTTCTACGGCAGTACAAAGAGTTAGGTTTGAAGACCGTTAATATTTATGGAGTATCGAGTTGGGAAGAAGGGACTCTAATCTCATTCTTAAAAGAGAATTTTTCTGGAAAAGTATATTTTGGTTATCCCAAACCACCTGACCCTAATAGTCCGATTGTTGTGGAATTCAGGTCTAAATATAAAACCAAATATAAAAAAGAGCCCGAAATCCTTTGTGATAATGGCTATGATGCCGTATATATGTTGAAATTTGGAATCGAAAAAGCTGGAAGCTACAAAGGCCTACTCATAAAGGATGCGCTTTATACGTTACAAGATTTTAAGGGTGCATCGGGAAATATGTCATTTGACCAAAATGGTGATGTCCACAAACCGTTTGGACTCAAGACTATTACAGCAGATGGTCTCCAATGGCTGGAGTAGGCTTTAGATTGTATGAACAAGATATTTCATTTAATTGCAAAGCATTTACCCAAAGACATAGGGCTTTTTCTCTCCTTAACCTTTGGAACCGGGATACTCGGTGATTACTTATCAAAAATAATATCATCCATAAATGCGAACATACCTAAGCTTGGAATGCTTTTTTCTTTAATAGTCGGCAGTGGAATAGCCTATTTTGTAGATCGATTGATTAATACTCGAGAGGAAAAAAGTAAAGCTCTCATAAAGCTTGATGATAGACTTCGATCTCAATATCAAGCTTCAGAGTTATCAGGTTATTACTATGAGATTGCCGTTAAAAGGTTTTCATTGGAACTGGAGAGTGAAATCCGTAAACTTAGAAATACCCAAGATGAATTCAAGGGCGAATTTCTTTCGAAGGCGATCCAATTCGCAAAGGAGTGGAAAGGCAAGATAGAAGCCAGCGAAAGGTGGCGCTTATTGATGCAAATTCTTGTATCTTCCGAATTAAATAGTTTAAAAGCGAATGATTTTTCTATGTCACTGAAGACTTACTTACGGATTCTCTTAACTACAATCGAACTAGCAACATCGACTGCCAATTCCAGACGAGGTGAAAAACTCGTCATTAAATCCTTCACAAATGCACTCCCGACCGATTGGTTTTATTCTATGAATCCTGTAGTTGGTGAAAACATGGAACTTTATGCGGACGAGCTATCTCATCGTATTGACCATATGCGAAACAAGCAATACAGCTACAAACGCTATATTCTGTGCAGCGAGATCTTAAAAGGTCAAGGTTTTCAAAATAAAACTAGTGTAATAAATAATTGGAGATCATGTACAAGCAAAGAAAAGGGCGTGTACTTATCTAAGCTACATACAACTGAAGATGACTCATATATACTTGATCTCTATGACGAGATTAAGTTCTCAGGTAAGTATACAGAGTTAATATACTTCGGCTTCCAACGAGGTAAAAAAGTTAATTGGGATTGGTGCTATGCTTGCGCGTACACAAGCGACAATACAAACGTCTCTGCAAAATTCATTAATTTAGAAAGAGAGGGAAACCTACTATTGATAGACGTGGAAAACATTAATAAGAGAATGTTACGTGGTTCTGTTACTGTTCCAAACGACATTAAAATAACTTTCAGGGAATTCCCTAACCACTTTCAGGATATTGCCAAATCTACTTGGGTAAAAAATACAGTTTCATTAGCAAATAAGTGGGATATTGCGGCGCAAATATGGCATGGTGACCATGAGCGAGACCTTATTCTTGATCTGCTCACTAAAAGATTGAAAGGGGGTGCCAGTGTTCTTGACTGCGCATGCGGAACAGGATTTCACGCGATCTTGCTTCATTATCACGGCTTTGTAGTGACAGCAACAGATATAGACAACGAAAACATCGAGATTTTGAAGCAGAAACAGAAAAACCAAGGGATTAATTTCACTGTACAACAAGTAGGGTGGCTTAACCTTCCTAAAAACTTGAATAAGACTTTTGATTGCGTTCTATGCCTTGGAAGTTCCATAACCTATTATGAGAGCTGGAATGAACGAGTGCGAACACTTAGCAAGGATACTAGTATTGAGGATGTTCTAATGAGTCTTAAGTCAATGCTGGCTCCTGATGGAAAATTGGTGCTTGGGATTTCACGTCACTACGACAAGAATATCAATGGTACAAGTGTGTCGTTCAACCCAAAAAACATAGATGGACACACTTACAGGATGGAGTGGAAATTGAGATACGACTGGTTGAAGATGTTTAAGGTCTGGGAATGCGACATACTTGAACAACCATCAGGTAATGATTACTCCTTTTCCCTTATCAGCCATCTGATAGATCTAAATGACCTCAAGAATATTTGCGTAAAGAATTTCAAGGACGTTGAGTTCGTTGATCCAGATTGCTCATTTTATGATATGTTTCTAGTCTGCTCGAACTAATCAAATTTTATATTGTCACACATATTAATAAACACTGCTACCTCAGAACGTAATTATGCACTGATATAAATTACATTTATTCTGATTTTCTGTACAGATTCTTTTTTCAATAGCGTTCTCTGAGCAGTGCAAGTATGTGCTACCTACTTTACTTACGGTTTCCGAATCAGAACTTGTTTACCCCTTACTCTATAGTATCTTTTATGCTTGATACATTGGTCGATTTCATCATTTTCTCTCTGCCCGGCGAGTCGGCATGCCGATGCTCGTAATTTTCATAGCGTCTGAGCGAATAATGTAAGTTATTTCATCATATTTAACGGAATTTGATGGTTATATTTTAATTGTTCTTGCTACTTTGAGAGTCGAATGTGATAATAATGTTATAGTAGCTTTCAAGACTAGTTATGTTACTTAAGAAGTTGCAGATTTGGTTGAATCAGCTACTTCACCTGCTGGAATGTCAAGTGCGACAAGGATATATAATGTTTTGCTATACATCTCCAAAGCAAGTAACAGAAATCTAAAAAGAGGTTAAAAGGCTGAGGGAAGTATATGCTACAACAGTTCTTAATGAACGGAGTCATATCGGGAGTGATTTATGCCCTTGTCGCCTTGGGCTTTGTTGTTATCTACCGTACAGTAAAGTTTTTTCATTTTGCACATGGGGTGGTTTATGCTGTTGGGGCGTATATTGCGTACTCTCTGATAATCTCGCTCGGTCTTAATCCGATAGTTTCTTTTTTTTTAGCGGTGCTGCTTGCAGGGCTGGTCGGTGTTCTTATTGACAGGCTGGTCTATCGGCCTTTGCGGAAGCGTAAGGCCCCGAACCTGGTCTTTCTAATCGCGTCTTTCGGCGTTTTTATCTTCATGCAGAATCTGCTGCAATTGATTTATGGTGCACAAATGCTGACCATTCGGACTGGGCCTGTAAAAGAAGGACACCATATCCTTGGGGCGGTGATTACAGATACGCAGATACTGATTCTGGTCATGTCAGTAGCTCTTTGTTTAGGCCTGTGGCTGTTCGTAAAAAAGACCAAGTTAGGCAAAGCTATGCGAGCGGTTGCAGACGATCCTCTTGCAGCAAGTGTTGTCGGGATAAATCCGGAAAGAATCATTTTGGCTGCATTTGCCATAGGCTCAGCATTGGCCGGGGCAGCGGGGATACTTATCTCATTAGAAACCAACATTGAGCCTACAATGGGAATGAACGCCATACTGAAAGGTATTATTGCTTCAATCATAGGGGGTATCGGCAGTATACCCGGTGCAATGTTTGGTGGACTGTTTTTAGGAATTGCCGAGAATCTTGGTATATGGAAGATTTCTGCGGCTTGGAAGGACTGTATCGCTTTTGTAATTCTAATTGTCTTTTTATTGGTACGGCCCGGCGGCATTATGGGAATAAAACCAAAGGGAGAGCAACTTTAATAGATGGAATATTTCCTACACATTTTAGTCATAACCGGCATTTACATCATTCTGACGCTCGGGCTGAACCTTGTCGTTGGCTATACCGGCTTAGCTGCTTTGGGACATGCAGCATTTTCCTGTGTGGGTGCCTATGCTTCTTCACTACTTGCCTTGAATTATGGCCTTTCGCCATGGCTTGGGTTGCTTATTGGTGCTTGCGTAGCGGCAATTTTAGGAGTGGTTATTGGGGCTCCTTCGCTGCGGCTAAAAGGCGATTATTTAGCTATTGCGACTTTTGGATTGGGCGTAATTGTTTATTCGGTTGCAAAGAACTGGATGTCGGTTACACGTGGTCCGATGGGACTGCCGGGGATACCGGGCTTTTCTGTGTTCGGTTGGCAACTGGCCAGCGTGTGGTCTTATTTGATTCTTGTGACAGTTTTCGTTTTTCTGACATATATTATAATTCGCAGAGTAGTAAAATCGCCTTTCGGCAGGATACTTCGGGGAATCAGGGAGGACGAGATAGCTACGCTGGCAATGGGCAAGGATGTTAATAAGCATAAAATTATGGTCTTCGTCATAGGGGCCTTTTTCGCAGGTATCGCAGGGAGTCTTTATGCTCATTATATAACGTTTATCGATCCATCGAGTTTTACCGTGATGGAATCGATAACGATTCTCTTGATGGTCGTTTTTGGCGGGATGGGAAGTCTGGGCGGCTCTTTCGTTGGTGCTGCCATACTTGTTATATTCCCGGAGTTGCTGCGCTTTCTTGGTATGCCGAGTTCTGTGGCCGCACCGTTAAGACAGATGATATATGGACTATTGCTGATTGTCCTTATGCTCTATCGGCCACAAGGGATTCTGGGAAGGTATCGGTGGAAATAAAAAATGGCTGATGAGAAAAACATTTTATCTCTCAAAGCACTCGGTAAGGAGTTTGACGGTATCAAAGCCGTAGACGATGTTTCCTTCGAATTGGAAAAGGGCAGCATCACGGCTTTAATAGGCCCCAATGGAGCGGGCAAGACAACGGTGTTCAATCTGATTACCGGATTTTTAGGACCTGATGCCGGCGATATTTTATTCGATGGGAAGGAGATTACTTCCTTAAGCCCGTACAAGATTGCACGGGGCGGGATTGGGCGGACCTTCCAAAATATAAGGCTTTTTCCACAAATGGCTGTCTCGGAAAATGTTATGCTTGCTTTGAAATATGATAAAGGCGAGAGCTTGTGGGCGGCAGTTGTGCAAAGTAAAGCGATGAAAAGAGAGGACAAGGAAAATGCAGAGCATGCCGCTGAGTACCTAAGGCTTGTCGGGTTGATTGGAAAGAAAGATGAATTGGCTGATAATTTGTCTCACGGCCAACGTAAGCTGCTTGAAATTGCCAGAGCCTTGGCCTTGAAGCCGGAACTTATGCTTCTGGATGAGCCGACGGCGGGGCTGTTTCCGGGAATGGTTAATGAAATGAAGCAGATCATTTGTAAGCTTCGGGACTCGGGAAAGACTATTCTTTTTATAGAGCATGATATGAAGACGGTTATGGATATAGCCCAAAAGATTATCGTTCTCAATTACGGAAAGAAAATAGCCGAGGGAACACCGGAACAAATACAACAAGATGAAGCAGTAATCAATGCATATTTGGGCAGGAGAAGAAGAATTGCTACTTGAGGTAAAGAATCTGACAGCTCGATATGGGGCAGTTGTGGCGCTTAAGAATGTCTCCTTTGAAGTGGGAGAGGGAGAAATAGTGGCTATGATAGGACCCAATGGGGCAGGCAAGTCAACAGCACTTAAAGCTGTCAGCGGTTTGCTACCAGCAACGGATGGGAGTATTGATAATGGTGAGATTCTGTTTGAGGGTAAAAGGATTAAAGGTTTGAGAACTGATGAACTGGTCGCCAAAGGAATGTCTTTAGTTCCGGAAGGCAGACGCGTGTTTCCTACGATGACAGTGTTGGAAAATCTTCAAATCGGGGCTTACAAAAGGAATGATAAGGCAGCTATAAGCAAAGATTTTGGTATGGTCATCGCACTTTTCCCCGGACTTAAAAAAAGGATCACCCAAAGAGCAGGCACTCTTTCCACTGGCGAGCAGCAGATGCTGGCCATGGGCAGGGCACTGATGCTCAAACCGAAGTTGTTACTTGCCGATGAGCCTTCGCTCGGACTATCGCCAAATTACGTCGAGTTGATTTTTGATAAGCTCGTGGAAATCAATAAAAACGGCACAAGCATTTTATTAGTGGAACAAAACGCCTCAGAAGCCTTGGAGATTGCACACAGGGCTTACGTGTTCAGCATTGGTGAAATTGTATTGAAAGATACTGGCAAGAATCTGTTGCGTGATGAGAAAGTCAAAAAGGCCTTCTTGGGCGGTTAGTGTTGACAAATTGCTACTATCACTTCGGTCTAAATATTTGGTTGTCTGAAATGTGAAATAAAAAAGCCCCGTCGTGAGACAGGGCTTTTGAATCAAGAAACAGTTAAACCTCACAGCGAAAGGCCTGACTTATCATCCCGGTGTTTTAGATCCTTCGCATTCGCTCAGGATGACACAGGGACGTCTAAATATATCCTTTAGAAAGGAGGTGATCCAGCCGCAGGTTCCCCTACGGCTACCTTGTTACGACTTAGTGCCAGTCATCAGGCTTACCGTCGGCAGCCGCTTCCCAGCAAGCTGGGTTAGCAAACCGACTTCGGGTATTCCCAACTCCCATCACTTGACGGGCGGTGTGTACAAGGCTCAGGAACACATTCACCGCGTCATGGCTGATACGCGATTACTAGCGATTCCGACTTCATGCAGGCGAATTGCAGCCTGCAATCCGAACTGGGGCGACATTTTTGCGATTTGCTCCACCTCACGGTCTTGCGACGCTCTGTTGCCGCCATTGTAGCACGTGTGACGCCCTGGGCATAAAGGCCATGATGACTTGACGTCATCCCCACCTTCCTCCGGTTTAACACCGGCAGTCCCGTTAGAGTCCCCGGCATGATCCGCTGGCAACTAACGGTAAGGGTTTCGCTCGTTAAAGGACTTAACCCGACATCTCACGACACGAGCTGACGACAGCCATGCAGCACCTGTACAAGTTTCACCCCGAAGGGCAGACCAAACTGTTTCCAGCCGGCCATCCAAGCATGTCAAACCCAGGTAAGGTTCTACGCGTTGCTTCGAATTAATCCACATGCTCCACCGCTTGTGTGAGCCCCCGTCAATTCCTTTGAGTTTTAGCCTTGCGGCCGTACTCCCCAGGCGGTCTACTTAACACTTTTGCTTCGGCCGTGCAAGCGTCAGAACTTCCACAACCTAGTAGACATCGTTTACGGCGTGGACTACCGGGGTATCTAATCCCGTTCGCTCCCCACGCTTTCGTGTCTCAGCGTCAGAACAAGCCCAGTGCACCGATTTCTCCACCGGCGTTCCTCTTGATATCTACGCATTTCACCACTCCACCAAGAGTTCCGTGCACCCCTACTTGCCTCAAGAAAAGCAGTTCGTCAAGCAATTCCCCGGTTAAGCCGAGGGCTTTCACAAGACGCTTACCTATCCGCCTACACACTCTTTAAGCCCAGTGATACCGAACAACGCTCGTCACCTTCGTCTTACCGCGGCTGCTGGCACGAAGTTAGCCGTGACTTCCTCTGGGTTAGATCAATCCGCCGAAGCGGACTTTCTTCCCCCTGACAGCGGTTTACATCCCGAAGGACTTCTTCCCGCACGCGGCGTCGCTGCGTCAGGCTTTCGCCCATTGCGCAAGATTCGTTACTGCAGCCCTCCGTGGAGGTCCGGGCAGTGTCTCAGTCCCGATGTGGCGGGCCAACCTCTCAGTCCCGCTACCCGTCATAGCCTTGGTGAGCTATTACCTCACCAACAAGCTGATAAGAGATAGGCCGCTCCCGTGCCGATAAATCTTTGATCATCTGCCTATCGACAAATGATATTATCCGGTATTACCGCCCCTTTCGGATGCTCGCCCGAAGGCGAACTGACGCTATCCCGAAGCACAGGGTACGTTACCTATCCGTTACTCACCCTTTCGCCACTAACTATTCTCTCGATTACTCAATTGAATAGTCCGTTCGACTTGCATGTCTTAGCCACGCCGCCAGCGTTTGTTCTGAGCCAGGATCAAACCCTTCACTTTTATTCGTCGAACCCCCCATGTTTTCTGTCGAAAACAATAAGGAGGGTATCGTCAATGAAGGCCAATCCAATACCCATCTGTACACAAATAAGGCTGGATTGGATAGAAAAGACTCAATTTCAAGCTCACTGCGGTAATATAAATTACCGCAAAAGCTGCACTTTCGCTACTTAAATATGGCTTAACTGTTAACTTGTCAAAGAACCTGTTTATCAATATACAACAATTTGCAACCACCCTCCTAAACACTATTCTACTCTAAAATATGTTATCGTCAATAAGATAATTCGAAAAAAATAAAAATTATTGCACTTTTTTACAAGAAACCTACTTGAAAAGTAGGCAAGAACCATCAGATTCAACGACATATTGGCTGGTAATCTTAGACAGGATAACGGGATTTACTGCCACAAAGTTATGAGAAAGTGGTCGAAAAGGCGCGGAAAGAGTCGTTTATTGGTGATTTTTGAGAAGATGAGTGGATTCGTTGAGAGACAATTTCATATTTCACATTTCACATTTCAAATTGGCAAAGAGATTGCCGCGGTGCGGAGTTGGCAGCGTCTTTCTCGATACAAGCATCTGCGAAGCCTGTGGCTGGCGTCCGCTTGGCCATCGTGAGATGGCCCGCATAAGATTATTCAGGCCGGCAAAAAAGAGGGCTATTAGACACGGAGGAATGGTGGGCGGTGCCCATACTACCTACTTTTCCGTAAAAGCAGCACCC
>Ga0307380_10011893_pt1 | contig 10866 bp, 8 predicted proteins | sample UN3MG_FD_202239 | JGI IMG/M metagenome (GOLD analysis project Ga0307380, IMG submission 202239) | Soil microbial communities from Risofladan, Vaasa, Finland - UN-3 | ecosystem: Environmental > Terrestrial > Soil > Coastal area > Acid sulfate soil | place: Finland: Risofladan, Vaasa | collected... | reverse complement strand
CGTCTCCTCGTCCGAGGGAGGCATGGCGATCGCGTCGATTCCGACAGAACGGAACGCCGCCGACATGGTGTGCACCCCCGCCTCGGTCATCGTGGGGATGAAGACCGTCCTTCCGGCCAGCCGGTCCCCGCTCACGTTTCGGCCCACCATCGCAATACCCCCTTGCTGTCAAGATACGCCTCGCACCGGGTCATGTACCCTGCGTCGTTTCCGTGTCCGTCGAACTGGAGGGAAAGGTACGGGGCGCCCGACGCCTTCTGGATGAAGTGCCGTATGTAGGAATCCGGCCCGCACTTGAAATTGGTGATGTAGATGATGTGGAACTTCGGGCGGTTCCTGCACCACTTCGCCGCCGCGATGATCTTCCTGCCGTAGTTCCAGAACATGTTGGCGTGGATCTCCCGGATATCGATCCCGTCCACCGGAAGGAAATCGATCGGGATCACGTTCGCGCCGTACTGGTCGCGCAGCTTCGCGGGGATGTTCAGGTTGACATCCCGGTCGTAGAGGTTGTAGGACCGGCCGATCAGGATGACGGCGTGGGCACCTGCCTTCTCCACCTCCGAAATCGCCACCGCACCGCGGTCGTTGAGGAAATTGGCGAACCGGTGCTGCTCCTTCCACCCCTCCCGGATCGCCTCCCGGATCTCGCGGCGGGAAACGCCCAGGGGACCGAAGCACTCGAAGAGGTCCTCGACCAGCAGACGCTCGTCGTCCCGGAAACGGACGGTCGGGGAGAGGAGCTTCTGGCGCACCTCCCTCTCCCATCCGGGGACCGATGCGAGGACGAACGGGAGGGTCTGCCCCCACGGGCAGAAATGGGACTCGGTGTGGGTGTGGGCAGTCTCCGCGTTGATGACGTTGGGGACGAACAGGAAATCGATCCCGTCCCGCAGGAGAGCGCCCACGTGGCCGTGGGCGACCTGAATCGGGTAGCACGGCTCGGCAACGGTCTTCTCGTATCCCTCCCTCGCGATCGCCTTGTCGGTCCGCGGACTCACCTTCAGCCCGAACCCCAGGGAGGTCAGGAACGCCTTCCAGAACGGGAACCGTTCGTAGAAGTACATCGCCCGGGGGTATCCGACGACCCCGCGTCGGCCCCCCGTTTCCCCTCCGAGAAGAGACTCGAACCATTCTGCCCGCCGGGCGGGCAGGTCCTCGATCACCGGTTTAATGTCCGTCCGGGCGCTCTTCCGGTATTTTTCGGAGCATTTGTCCCCCCAGTAGGTGTTCGCCCCGCCAATCCGGATCTCCTGCATGTCGCAGAAATTGCTGCACGCCTTGCAGACAAATTCGCGCCTGCGGTAGTCGACCTTCTCCATGTCGAATCCGCGGAAGCGGGTCATCTCCTCCGTCGCGCGCACCTTGCCACGCGCAAGGAGGGCCATCCCGATCGCACCGATGACCCCGTTGTGCGGCGGGACAATGATCTTCTTCCCCAGCACATACGCGAAGGCCGCCGCGACGGCGTCGTTGTAGGCGGTTCCTCCCTGGAAGTAGATCGTCTCTCCGATCTTGCGCCCCCGGACAACCCGGTTCAGGTAATTGATCACCACGGAGTAGGCGAGTCCCGCCACGAGGTCCACCTTGGAGGCCCCACGGTTGAGGTAGGTGTTCAGGTCCTGCTCCATGAATACCGTGCAACGCTCCCCCATGCGGATGGGGGCCCGGGAGGAGAGGGCCATCTCTGCGAACTCCCCCTTGATCCGGATATCGAGCCGCTCCGCCTGTTCCTCCAGAAAGGATCCGGTACCCGCGGCGCAGGCGTCGTTCATCGCAAAGTCCACCACCACGCCGTCCTCCAGGCTGATGAACTTCGAATCCTGCCCGCCGATCTCGAAGATGGTGTCCACCGACTGGTTGAAGTAACGCCGGCTGATGAAGGAGGACCCTGTCTTGTGGGCGGTAATTTCATCCTGGACGGTGTCCGCCCCGACGAGCTCTCCGATAAGCTCCCTCCCCGAGCCCGTTGTGCCGACGCCGCGGATCCGGATTCTCTCCCCGAACTCCTCCCACAGATCGCGCAACCCCTCGGTGACCACCTGCACCGGCCGTCCCTGCGTGGGAACGTAGATCTCCTTCAGGAGATTCCCCTCCCCGTCGAGAAGGGCAAAATTCGTACTCACGGACCCCACGTCGATCCCGAGGAAAACCTCCGGCCGGCCTTCGAGGGGAGGCGCCTCGGTCACGCGGTCCCTCAGGAATACGACGTCCCCTGTCTCGAGAGGCGGCCAGGAGGGAAACGACACCTTGCACTCATCGGGGGTGTCTGCGGGGGAAGCAAACGATGTCCACTTCCCTTCCAGCGCCGGGTCATCCGAGGCAAGCATCGCCGCACCGGTCGCGGCGAGGTGAGCGTATCCCCACGGAACCACCGCGTCGTCGGGGGAGAAACCGAACGTGTCTCGGACGGCTCGCACCACTCCCTGGTTGGCGAACAGCCCCCCCACGAGCGCCACCCGGGGAACGGGATCCTTGCCCTTGTTGATGCTGCTCTTGAAGTTGCGGGCGACCGCCTCGCACAGTCCTTTCAGGATCTCCTCGGGAGAACACCCTTTCTGCTGGGCGTGGATCATGTCGGTCTTGGCGAACACCGAGCACCGCCCCGCGATCCTGGCTGCGCTTCCCGCCCGTCCGACCATATCCCCGATCTCCTCCACGGACAGCCTCATCCGGTTGGCCTGCTGGTCGATGAACGAGCCCGTCCCGGCGGCACAGTCCCCGTTGGTGTCATAGTCCACGATGCGCAGCGTGCCTCCCTCGCTCCCCGTTTCGAGACGGATGACCTTCGCGTTTTCCCCTCCCATTTCGAAGATCGTCCGGACATCGTGGTGAACCGCGGTCACTCCCCTCACCAGGCAACGGAAATCGTTCTCGTACCGGGCTCCCAGGGCCTGTGCCAGGCGCGCTCCGCTTTTCCCGGTAAACGCAACCCCCCGGACGTTGTCGGCTCCGATCCTGCCAACCCACTCTCGCAGCCGCTCCGGGACTTTTTTGTTCGGGTCCCCAAGGAGGCGGTCGTAGGAGAGAAGATAGACCTGTGCGCCCCCCGGAAGCGTCGCCGGATCGGCGGAGAGAAAGGACCTGCGTGTCTCCCCGGACAGAAGGGGATCCGAAGGACGGGCGACAAGAACGCACTTCACACTGATCGACCCGACGTCAACACCGATGATCAAGGTAGTTCCCCCTGCCTTAAGGAAAATAAAGGGAGCTTCGTTCATTGCGAAGAAACTTCCCCTGGAATATTCAAAAGCTATGCCCCCCCGGTATGTGCTTGAAAGAAAACCGGATCGTTCCCAAGCCTTCGGGACGAATGCAAAGGATTGTCATCCGATCGGATAGGACGATTATCCATTCGGATAACGTGGATTTGGCGGAAGACCCGCTGTATAGTAATCACTAAAGAGGCAAAAGAGAGGTCGGGATATGTTCGGAATCGGATTCCAGGAGATGCTCATCATCCTTGTGGTGGTCCTGATCTTCTTCGGACCGAAGCGTCTTCCGGACCTCGCCAAGAGTCTCGGGAAGGGGATTGCCGAATTCAAAAAGGCGTCCGACGAGGTACGGAAGGGGATCGACGAAGCCGTCCGGGAAGAGGAAACCGATGAGACGAGACCCGACGCTCCCCCACCCGGCGACGAACCACCCGCAGGTCCTCCCCCATCCGGTGACGAACCACCCGCAGGTCCTCCCCCGTCTTCCGCGAGCGACCCCGCTCCGCCCCCCTCCACCCCCAAGGCATGAACGGAAAAGGCTTTACGGGCTAGATGACGGAACCAGGAACAGACTCCGAGGCCCGGCTTCCGCTCACGGAGCACCTGGATGAACTGCGAAAACGGCTGATCCGGTCCCTGATCGCGATGGGGCTGGGAACCGCCCTTTGCTACACCCGCGCGGAAGTTCTCTACCAGTTGCTTCTTGCGCCCCTTACCGGACGCCTCCCCGGGGACTCCCGGCTCATTTTCACCGAACTCACCGAGGCTTTCCTCACCTATTTCAAGCTGTCTCTCTGGGGAGGTTTCATCCTGGCCAGCCCGGTAATCTTCTACCAGGCGTGGATGTTCGTAAGCCCCGGCCTCTTCCAGAAAGAGAGGAAGATCCTCTTCCTATTCACCGGCTGCTCGACGGCTGCCTTCCTTTCCGGGATGGCGTTCGGCTACTACCTCGCGATTCCGTCGATTTTCTCCTTCTTCCTCGCCTTCGGCGGAACGACCATTGTTGCGATGCCGTCGATGAAAGAGGCCCTCTCGCTGACCCTGCGGATCCTGCTGATGTTCGGTGTGATGTTCGAGGTGCCGCTGGTCATGGCCCTCGCAGGGTGGGTGGGAATCGTAACCCCGGAACTTCTGCGCCGCGGGAGGAAGGTGGCGATTGTCACCGTTTTCGTTGTAGGGGCGGTCCTGAGTCCCCCGGACGTCCTCTCCCAGATTTTCGTCGCGATTCCTGTCTACCTTCTCTACGAGGTGGGTATCCTCCTGTGCGCCCTTGGAACGAGGCGGCACAAACGATGAAAGGTGGGGGTTGAGAGGTCCTCGCGAATTTACTATAGTCGAGGAATAGTTCCGCCGAGAGAGAAGAAGTGGTCGGGGGGGAAACGATGATCATTGAGTGTCAGGCCTGCCGGACGCGTTTCCGTTTGGACGAATCCAAGATTACGGGGAAGGGAGCGCGCATCCGCTGCCGCAGGTGTAGCGAGGCGATCATCGTCATGAAAAGTGACATCCCTCCCCCCGCCGTGTCCCCTCCCGCAGGGAAGGAACTCTTCGACCTCCGGGCGGTACTCCAAGAACCCGAGAAAAAGATCCCGGTACCGCCTCGCAACGAGGTCGACACCGCTTTCAATGGCATCCTTGACCAGGACCGGGAGACCGGGCGGATTCCCCCTCCCGTGGTGGAAGAACCGGCATTCCCAACGGCCCTGGAACAGGAAGCCTCAACGCAGGAACTCGTAGAACCGCTGGCTGCGGCCGAACCTGTGTCCCGGGGCGATATCGCGACCGCCCTCGACACGCATCCTTACGAAGACCGGGAACGGGAGGTGTTCGCACAGGAACCTGCGGACACGCTTCTGTCGCACGAGGAGGTAGATACCGCCTTGGAGAGCCCCCGGTTCTCCGTGGTGGGGAGCGAGGCTCCCGCGGTGGACGAGCCGGCATTCCCGACGGCCCCGGAACAGGAAACCTCAACGGCGGAACCCGTGGAACCGCTGGCTGCAGCCGAACCTGTGTCCCGGGGCGATATCTCGACCGCCTTCGACACGCCTCTCTACGAAGACCGGGAAAAAGAGACGCCCGCGCAGGAACCTGCGGACACGCCTCTGCCGCACGACGAGACAGACCAGGCCTTCGAGAGCCCCCTGTTCTCCGAGGGGGAGAGCGAACCTCCCGCGATGGACGAACCGCCACCCCTCCCCATCGACAAGGACCTCGTCGACCTCCGGGCGATTTTCGGCGAACCCGAAGAAAAGACCGCCGATCCGCTGCAAGGCGAGGCATACCAAACCTTCGAGAGTCCCCTGTTCTCCGAGGGGGAGAGCGAACCTCCCGTGGTGGAAGAACCGGCATTCCAGACGGCCCCGGAACAGGAAGCCTTGACCCAGGAACCCGTGGAACCGCAGGCTGCGCACGAGACTGCACCCCGGGACGATATCGCGACTCCCTTCGACACGCTTCTCTACGAAGACCGGGAACAGGAGACGCCCGCGCAGGAACCTGCGGACACGCCTCTGCCGCACGACGAGACAGACCAGGCCTTCGAGAGCCCCCTGTTCTCCGAGGGGGAGAGCAAACATCCCGTGGTGGAAAAACCGGCATCCCCGATGACCCTGGATCAGGAAGCCTTAACCCGGGAACCTGTGGAACCGCCGGCTGCGGACGAGACTGCGCCCCGGGACGATATCGCGACCGCCTTCGACACGCCTCTCTACGAAGACCGGGAACAGGAGACGCTCGCGCAGGAACCTGCGGACACGTCCCTGCCACGCGACGAGACAGACCAGGCCTTCGAGAGCCCCCTGTTCTCCGAGGGGGAGAGCGAACCTCCCGTGGTGGAAGAACCGGCATCCCCGACGGCCTCGGAGGGGTTTCCGGACACTCCTTTCTCGCTGGAGTTGGAAAAGGAGGAGGAGATCACCTTTCTTCCGGAAACCGGAGATATTCCCATACGAGGCCTGCGGGAATTGGCGGATCAGGAGGAGCCAACCTCCCCGCCGCCGATGGAACGGGGACGGGAACAAATCCACGAGTCCGAGGAGTTTTTAAAGCTCGACACCGTTCTCCCCGATTTTTTGAGGAAAGAAGGAGCGGCCACGGAATCCGCCGGGCAATTTGACATCTCCGAACGCCTGACGATAGACCCTGTCGGGACTCCGGACGAGGACAAGGCATCGTTTCCGCCGACGCCGGACCACCCTCTCCCTACCGAGGAGACTTCCTCCTCGCGCGCGGATGCGATGCATGAGGAAATGGCCGAGTTGGCCGAAAGTAGTCCCGTCGAGGAAACCTCCGTCCCGGAACCATCCTCCGCGGCCGTGCCGCCGCCAATCCCCCTGGAGATCGGGAAGGGGCAGGCGACGCACTCCCGACCGCCCGTCCCCTCCGGAAAGCCGTCGATCGCGCTTCTGTTGATCCTGTTCGTGACGGTGGCGGGGGGAGGAGCGTACCTCGCGTTCACGAAGACCGGGCAGGATACCCTGCGTACCCTCGTCCCCGGGATGGAGTCGCTCTGGCTGGGAGGGAAGGAATCCGTCCGTCCCTATCACGTCGGCAACCTGATCGGATACTACGAGATGAGCGAAAAAGCGGGGAAAATTTTCATCATCAAGGGAGTGGCCACCAACCAGGGACAAAGCAAGAAAAGCGGCATCCGGATCCGTGCCGAACTGCTCGACAGCAACCACCAGACGATCGCCGAAAAGACGGTGTACGCGGGAAACATCGTCGCCGGTTTGCGTTTCGCGGATCAGGAGAAGATCGAGGCGGCCATGTCCAACCGCTTCGGAGACAGGCTCAGCAATCTGGACGTCGAGCCCGGGAAATCGGTTCCCTTCATGGTGGCGTTTTTCGCCCCCCCCGAGGGAATCGAGGAATACCGCCTGGAAGCGCTCGACGGGGATTAGGAACCGTTCGCCGTCGCCCGTTTCCGGCGACGGAACAGCCGCAACCTGCTACTTGTCGTTGTTCTCCGGCTTCTGCTTCGGAGTAACGTCCACTTCGCTCTTATCCTTCATCGACTTTCGAAAATTGCGGATCCCCTCCCCAAGTCCGCTTCCGATCTGCGGAAGTTTCCCCGCACCGAAGAGGAGGACCACGATCACACAGATGATCAGGAGTTCCGGCACCCCGAGTCCGAACATACATCCCTCCCGCCCGTAGGCTGTCTACGGTTCCATCATACCACCGGAATCATGGCAACTCCTCAAGTTTCCCTGATCGTCTCCTCCACCGACACCCCGAAATGCCTCCCCGCCTTCTCCTCCGCGAGAAGAACGGAATCCCCCACGGACAACTTCGCGACGGAGACCGTGCCGGCGGCGGCGTCCACCAGCCGGATCGTCTCCGCATTCTGCAGGATCACGGAATGGCTTGCTCCCCCGGGGGCCTCCGCCCGGACGAGAAGCAGTGGTCTCCGTTCCACTTTCACGCGACCGACGGCAGCCATCTCCCCTTCCCCGTGCTCGTTCACCAGGAGCACCTCGGAACCCGCCGAAAGCTCCGACAAGTACCCCGTCCTCCCTGCGGGAAGCCGGCAATAGGAATGCACCGCCCCCGCATTGACGCGGAAGGGCCGAGGGGATACGTACGGATTCGGAACGTTTTCCGCGCACACGAGAAACATCCCCGCACTCGAGTTCCCCACGAGCATCCCGCGGCTTCCTTCGATCAGCGAGCAGGTGTCCACACATGCCCGATCCCCGATTCCGAGGAGGGTGATCCCGGTCACCCGGGCGGAGACAAGCATTACCCGCCCGGCTTCGACCCGGGCCGCCGAAGCAAGTTGGCGCATCTTACGGGGAGAGTCCGCCTCGAGAACGATTCCGTGGACCCCTTTTTCCAGCACACCCCGGTAAAGGGCCACCTCCTCGGGAGTGCGGGCCACGGCGAATATCTTCCTCCCGTGGGCCACAAGGTTCTCGAGAGGAATCACTTCCCTTTCCTCCTGCAGGACCACCCAGATCGCATCCGGGGGGGAGGAAAGGACCGCGGCCTCGTCCTCCTTCCCCTGCATCCGTGTGACGTGAAAATCCCTCCCCTCGCGCATGTCCCCTTTGGAACACACCGTCGTCACCCGCCCGAGTTCCCGCGCACTCGCGAAGCAATCGTCGGGCACCCACAGGGTCTCCACCCCCGATTCCAGTGCCGCGATTGCGACATCCTTCTCCCACGGGACGACCCGTGCCCACAACGCCGGGGCCATCATTTGCCTTCCCGCGTCAGGATGTCTGCCGCTTCCTCCGTGGATGCCCCTCCGTGGACGATCGCAGCAATGGCCCGTACCATCGCGGCCGGGGACCGGTGCTGGAACACGTTGCGCCCGATGGACGCGCCGGCGCCGCCCGCATCCATCGCACCCTTCACCATCCGGAAAACCTCCTCGTCGGTCCCCGTTTTCTCGCCTCCCGCGATGAGAACGAGGGAAGCGCACCCCTCCACGACTTCCCGGAACGTCTCGGGGCTTCCCGTGTACGGGACCTTCACAATGTCCGCCCCCATTTCCGCCCCCACGCGCGCCGCATGCCGGACGTACCGGACGTCGTACTCGCTCCGGACCTTCGGCCCCCGCGTGTAGATCATCGCCAGGAGGGGAATTCCCCACCTCTGGCAGTCCGTGGAGACCGTGCCGAAATCCCTGAGCATCCGGGCCTCGTCCTCGGCACCGAGGTTCACGTGGATCGACACCGCGTCGGCTCCTATCTGAAGCGCATCCTCCACCGTAGCCACCAGCACCTTCCGGTTCGAGTCCGGGGAGAGGGTCGTGCTGGCCGAGAGGTGGAGAATCAGCCCGAGGTCTTTCCCGTATCCGCGATGACCGAACATGGCGGCGCCCCGGTGGACGATGGCGGCGTTTGCGCCCCCCTCGGCGATGAGGTTGGCGGCCGGGGGGATCTGGACAAGTCCGGGGATGGGACCGACGGTCATTCCGTGGTCCAGCGGGACGATGACCGTTCGCCGGGTGTTCCGATCCACGATCCTCTCCAGCCGAATCTTCTTGCCGATCATCTGCTCGACCCTCCCCCGATCCCGTGCAGGCCTTACCTGTACGCCCCCCTGACCTTCAGCAGTTCGTTGAGGTACGTGGGGCTGTCCGCGTACTTCATTGCCTCCTCGTACTTCACCCTCCCGGAAGCGACGTGCTCGGCAAGGGTCCAGTCGATACTCACCAGTTCCTCGACATTCGTCTGCATCATCCCGCGCAGGACATGGACCTTCCCCTCGCGGATGGCGTTGCGGACCCGGAGGGAAGTGCTCATCTTTTCCCACGCCATAATGCGTCCGCTGCCGGACGCCCTCCGGAGGAGGCGCTGCGAGAAAACCGCCTGCAGGCAATCCGCCAACTGGGCCCGCACCTGGGACTGCTGGGCCGGGGGGAAGATGTCGATGATCCGATCCACGGCCGCCGTGGCGTTGTTGGAGTGCATCGTCGCCATGACGAGGTGGCCGGTCTCCGCCGCCGTCAGGGCGATGGAGAAACTATCGAAATCCCGGAGCTCCCCGATCACGATGACATCGGGGTTCTGCCGGAAGATATGGCGGAGTCCGTCGCCGAACGAGTTGGTATCGGTTCCCACCTCCCGCTGGTTCACGTTCGAGTTTTTATGCCGGTGCGTGTATTCGATCGGGTCCTCGATGGTGATGATGTTGGCTTTCCGTTCCCGGTTGATCGTGTCCACGAGGTTGGCCAGGGTCGTGGTCTTGCCGTGCCCGTTCGGCCCGGTAATCAGGATGAGCCCGTGCTTGCGCAAGGCGTACTCATGGAGGAACTCCGGGATGCCCAGCTCGGCGGCGGGAGGAATCTTGTCCGCGACGTGACGAGCGGTAAACGCGAGGGAGCCGCGCTGGCGGTAGACATTGCAGCGGAAACGCCCTACCCCGTCGAGGGAAAAAGCGAAGTCGAGCTCGAGGTTCTCCTGGAAGATTCGTTTCCGTTCCGGCGTGAGGATGTCGTGGACCATCGACTCGACTTCCGCAGGTTTTAGCGCCGGGATGTCCAGGCGCTTGATTTCCCCGTCCACCCGGATGGACGGGATGGCACCGGAGGAGAGGTGGAGATCCTGGCCGTGCCAGAGAACCAGCGCCTTGAGAAGGCTCCTGATATCGCTCTCCGACGGAATCTCCCGCGGCAGTTTCTCCCCGATGAGCCTCAGGGTGTCCTCCCCGTATCCCGCGGTCTGGAAAAAGTTGAGCGCCTGCTCGAAATGGGTGGAGGACAGGATCACCGACTTCGTGTTGTGCCCCGACTGGAACTCCACCTCGGAAAGGGCAGTCAGATCCGTCGGGTCCACCATCCCGACCACGAGTATCCTCCCCTCGAAACCGATGGGAAGCAACCGCCGGGACCGGACGGTTTCCAGCTGGATGAGGCGCTGGATCGAAGGAGGGACCTCTACCCGGGTGAGATTGATATGCTGCAGACCCGTCTGCTCGGACAGGGAGCTCAGCAACACCTCCTCGCTTATGTAGCCCATCCGGACGAGGTTTTCTCCGACCGTGCCTCCAAGCTGCCTCTGCCCGCTGAGAGCGGCCTTCAGCTGATCTTCCGTGATCAATCCCGAAGAGATGAGAACTTCCCCGATTTTCAATTTTTTATTCGTCATTTTCCCTCCTCCGTCTCGTCATGCCGGGAAATGAAGGTATCTTTTTCAAATCT